>CDZE01007548.1_pt1 | contig 370494 bp, 286 predicted proteins | sample 557341 | NCBI WGS metagenome assembly CDZE01 (sample SAMEA3182109, study PRJEB8094) | gut metagenome | biome: human; feature: gut; material: Stool; isolation source: human stools | place: Canada | collected 2013-04-23
ATCAAAAAACAATATAGCTATGACACTTACATGTACCAACGTAACTCTGAGACAAAAGCCATTGCGTAACGACCGCATATCTCTTTATCTGGATTATTACCCAGCCATCCGCAATCCTTACACGATGAAGATGAGTCGCCGGGAATTCCTCGGCATCTATATCTATGCCAAGCCCAAGAACGAGCAGCAAAGAATGTTCAATCAGGATATGCTGAACAAAGCAGAGGCAATCCGTTGTATTCGTGTCCAATCGCTTATCAATGAAGAATTCGGGTTTCTGGACAAGAACAAGCAAAAGGTAGATTTCCTCGCCTACTTCCGGACAAAGGCACGGGAGAAGTATGAGAAATGGGATTGTGTTTACAACCACTTTGAGAAATTTGTCGGCGGCAAATGCACCTTTGGTGATGTCACTGTGGAACTGTGCGAGAAGTTCAAAGATTACCTGCTCAAATGCAAACAGATCAATCATCCCAATGCTTATATCTCACGCAATTCGGCAGCCGGTTATTATTCGACGTTCCGTGCCTTATTGAAAATAGCCTATAAAGAGAAGATGCTGCGTGAGAACTTGAACGACTTTCTGGAAAAGATAGAATGGAAAGAGGTCAAGAAAGAGTATCTGACACTTGATGAAGTCAAGAAACTAGCGGCTACGCCATGCAAGATTCCTGTCTTGAAACAGGCCTCCCTGTTTGCCTGCATGACCGGCCTCCGTATCAGTGATATTCTGAAGCTGGACTGGCGTGATTTTGAGGTCGGGCCGGACCAAGGCTACTATATTCGTATCTGCACCGAAAAGACGGAAACCGAGGCTACGCTCCCCATTAGTCAAGAGGCACTGGAATTATGTGGCGAATGGGGCACCGGAAAAGTCTTCAAAGGCTTAACCCGCTCCATGACCCATCATCCCTTGAAACAGTGGATTGCCGAAGCCGGAATCAGAAAGCACATAACCTTCCACTGCTTTCGTCATTCATATGCCGTCATCCAAATCTCTTTAGGCACAGACATTTACACAGTATCGAAGATGCTGACACACAAGAATGTCACCACCACTCAAATCTATGCTGATTTGGTTAATTCAAAGAAGCGAGAGACGGCGAATAAGATTTCGTTGAAATAGTATAAAGTTCTGTAACGTAAGAAGAGTCCGACTAGGTTTTGACCCCATATCGGACTCTTCTTTTTTATTCTATCGTGGCATAGATGGCATAGAAATAAGTACCATATCGAGGACAAATGCTGCCACTTTCTTGGATTTATAGTATGGTATTAATGAAACGATATATATTTGTGCACAAACGATTAGCAAATATCACTATGAATCAGAAATGTATTGAACATATAACACTTTATTCCCTTGTATTGGTAGGTACTCTTGTTGTTGGCGTTTTAGTTCGTCAGTATGTTTTATCCAAGGGGGTTGACGATTTCAGTAGTAGTGTTGCATTTTTTGCAACAGTAATTGTCTTGATGGCAATCTATGCCAGTTTACAGACAACTTTCAATCAGTTTCTGCTGCCACGCATAGAAGCTTTTCTATTGCGTTTCTCTGCTTTTCAAACGATGAAAAATTACAATGATACCGTTTCTGTTCCTGAAGCCCCTACAATCAAAGATTCAAACCAAGCTACGACTGATATCATTGAGTCAGATCCTACCGCTAAAGAAACAATCTCTGAACCCTCAGAATATGAAGTTATGCGAACCAACGCTATAGCAAAAAAGAATCGTGCTACTCAAACCAGATTGGAAAAGGTCCTCAGCTATACGAAGCAAACAATGGTCGCCTATATGAGTGAAGAAGATCTCAACCGTTTATGTGCATACATCGTAGAATATAGTTCAGGCGATACCTTGCAGAAGATATCGCCTGTAACTGTTGACTCACAACTTAAAAGCATTGATATAATGCACTTTGGATGGAATATTGGTAAAGCGTTTAGTAAAAAGCGTATTAATACCGCTACTTTCATCAAGAATGTTTTTGCTCATACCCTCCATGACTTAGGAATATCAACTATTGAGCGTAAAATGTCGAATACAGAAACAAACTGTACAATTTTATTAGAAAGAAATTCCTCATAATTATCTATAAATAGAAGCATTTATACTATCATCTTCTTAATTTTACCTTTTAATAAGTCTATGAAGTTTCTAAACGAAATACCGTGTTCTGCTATGACATCTTGAGGAACTATCACTTGGTATCCTCCTGCTATATGCACTTGACTATCATTATCCAATGTCGCATCTTTTAATCGACTATTCAATTCTCCAATGTTTGGGATAAACATAAGATGACATTCAATCTGTTCAAAAGGAGGATACTCATGCTTACGAGCTCGCTCTAGAAATGATGTCATATCAGCAGCACAAAGAGCATAATGCTCTTTTTCTTGATAAGAAGTTCTATGCTGTAAGGTTGTCATCAAAACAGATCTATCAGAGGACCATCTAGATTTCACTTCTATATAATAGACTGGTAAATTGTTAATTTTCAAAATTAAATCTTGTCCACCTTGCTCATTTCTTACTAAAGGAGCTTCTAACGTATTTCCATTCAAAATATCATTAAGTTCTTTTTGTAATATTTCTTCTACAATAGCTCCAAGTTTTTTCTTGAACTCGATGTCATTATTCTCTCGTTCTTCCTTCTCTAAAGCTTCCTTACCTAGCGTAACAATACGATCAAAATTAGGATCTTCTGCAAGAGCTGCAATTTTTTGTAATTTTATCTCATCTTCTACCTTCATAATAGTAAAAATACTTTCTTGGCTTTGAGGACTATCTATTACAGAAAGCATTAAATACGGACGTATTTGATTGATTATTGAAAACAAATTTCTCCAAATATGTCCATCCTCTGGATTGTTAAAACGCTCAATAATCTCTAAATATTGTTTCCGATGACTATCATTCGCAATAGTTCGTCTCCCATCATCTCCTTTAAATGGTTTTTGGATTTCGTCTGCTAACTCTTGAGCTTTCAATTCGTTTACCTCAATAAAGTAAGGAGCAAATTCATTATCAACTAAATCTTTTTCTATTTTTTCAATGTTATTATTGCATATCTCATTATACAGTCCTTTAAGACGTTTTGGTATACCGAATTCTTCTTTCTTAAGTTGGGATGCATATTTATATGTACCCATCTGATTGGGGTATACTTGGTAATTTCTAAGAAAATTTTGAGTATCTTTAAATTTAAACAATTCCTCAACTATCTTCAATATCCAACTTGTTTTACTACTTTTATCAGTATCTAGGGTAAAACCAAGCAAGGCATCATGCAATAAAGCATTATAACATTTTCGTACATCAAGTACTTCTTTCGCAACTTCTTCAGTGTTGTCTGGATAATAATCATAATATTCAGAAAGCAAATTAAAACATCTTTCAGGAAATCCTCCATAGCTATTTGCTATAAGTAATTTATATAAATCCATAATAGCACGAACTTCATCATAAGAAATTCGTTTTTTAGAATGCTGATTTATATCTACGGGGACTCCAGCAATTAAAGAATTTCTAAGGCTGTCATCATATAAAGTTAAACTTTCAAAATAGCTTCCAAGAGCAACACATGCTTCTACATTACCAAAATTACTAGAACCTTCCTCTACTATATCTACAAAACGAGAATGCACAAATTTTTTAACAGACTCTGGTACTAATGTTCTAAGAATTGCTTTCATCTTGTTTCCAAAGTTAGCAGGTTTAACCAATTCTTTCTGAATGCATAAGCTATATTCCTCATTCGGAATTATAGGCTTATTTAAATAATCAGCATGCCCATTATTCTTAAAATAGTAGCAAAGTTTATGTAACCAATCTAGATCAGATTCAGTAATAGTTGTTTCTTGTATCAAAGAAACAAGGCTATCTATAGAAATGATATGCAGATTCTCTGCTTCATTATCTTCATACCATTCATTTATTACTTTACTCCAGAATAATAGTTCTTCTTTCCTAGGTAAGATTAAATGAACAGCTTTAGAAAGTAAATTATAAATAGCGTCTAACAGACTAACATCTTGTTCGCAAGCCAAATAAAGTTCATTACTAAGAACACGAATAGATTTAACTGGGATTGTCTTTCCATCTTCATATTCTACCAAATTTAAACATTCAAAGAAAGAGACCCATTCTTTTTGCAGTTCCTGATAATATTGATTAGTTTCATTATCACTTTTTCCTTTGACAAAATTAATCGGGCAAAGGAATCTTGCATCTGTTAAATTCAGATATTTGTATGTTAAATATTTTTTTAGGGCATCACTAGCTTCCCTAATTATATCTTTATTTATCTGATCATGATGTACCTCTGCTTGAGGATTAAATCTCAACATAATGGAATCACGAGAATCCTGATCGCAGGTAAAGCTAGGACTATGAAACAAAAAGTTACACCCCCAATCTTTTGATCCGAGAAGAGGTAAATAAAGATAAAGACGAGGTATAGAGTTATCAAAATTAAATACCTTAAGGCCTTCTGATATTTTTTTTAATGGTAAAATAATAGTAAATTTACTTTCTCCTGTTTTCTCTTCCAAACATCTTAAACTTTTTAATAGGAACAAACTTATTATTTTATCTTTCTGCCCACTTTGTGAATGAAGAATGGTTGTCTCATAAACACGAAGATTTTCTAAATTGTCATAAATTTCTTCGTTTTGGAATGTAAAACTTTCCTCTTTTGGTCCTTCAACCTCATCAATAAAACTGATAGATTCAATATGCTTATTTAAAGCTAACACATATGGAACTAATTTAGGAGCTTCTTTTATTGCAATCTTAGCATTCTCGCGTTCTGCATTAAAGTTATGTTGATATTCAAAAATAGTTTCTCGTCGTGGGTTATCCTCTAAAGAGTTTAAATCTAATCCCCATTGTTGAGTCTTGGCTATCGTAGCATCAAGATCATCACTTAACTTGACTTTATCTTGAGCAGAACGTTTTATTATGAAATCTCTTCCTGAAAAATTATAAAATTTTAAACCTTCTAATAATGATAGTGAACCAGACAAACGAAAATCCAGACCAAATTTATGGGTGGTAAGGAAACCTGTTCCATATTGCCCAACTTGTATGATATCTTCTCGAACCTTCGAACTTGTCTGTAAAATAAGCGATTGTAATGTTGTACGAGTAAACGGTTGACCATTATGTTGAAATACGAAATGATCTTGTTTGCGTATAAAAACGATTTTTGCTTTTTTATTTTCATAAGCAACATCGCGAGCATTTTGCACTAACTCCCATATTGGACGGTCTGGTTGTACTCCAGGATTCTTTTGAAGGCCAGTAAGAATATCATTTGCATATCCTTCCCACATGGTTTTTTTTAAAGTATTTTTTGCTTCTTGTTCAATTTTTTCTCGCAAGTTCCGCTCTGTCTCTTCCATAACCATTAAATAATTCCAATTATATTATCATTATGTTTATTGTCTTTTTACTGTATTTTTTTGCAGAAGTGCAATATTAGTCGAGCATAAATTTCAACCAATATGCTCATAGTTTTTGTGAGCATTAAACAAATATACAGCAGAATATTTTATTCAAAGAATAATTTGCCTGATTTAAATATTAGATTAGACATTAGAACATCAAACTATTCTCATTTTTGCCGGACAAAAAGACTTCAATACAGCATATATTATTTTTATACTAAGGATGTTGGCTCCCTTCAATTAACGAATCATTGATTATCTACGATACTAAACATAAGAAATTTATAATCAATTATTAATCACCACCAAAAGTTATCTCACAGTTATATTCCGGTGATGTTTCCCACCATCAAAACACCAATTTCCTTTGCCAGCGAACAATTAAAAACGAGTACGTATGGCAAACGAACAAATCACTTTTGATAAGCTGCCGCAGGCGGTAGGTTATCTCACAGAACAGATGGAACAAATCCGTCAAATGGTGGCGGCGTTGCAACCGCAGACTTCTTCCGACAAGCACCGTCTTGTTGAAATTGACGAAGCCTGTAAAATCACACGAAAGGCGAAGCCTACCATTTACACGCTTGCGCGTAAAGGACTGATTCCGGCTTACAAGCGAGGGAAAAAACTCTACTTCTATGAAGATGAGCTGCTGCAATGGATTGAGTCCGGACGCAAGCAAATGCAGGCTATGTCACTTCAGGAACAGGCCGCGGAGATAGTACATGGAGCGAAACGCAAACCAAAGGGAGGTTATAACTTTTGATCTGCATGGATATGGAAACCTCCAAATTAACCGCAGAATGTATTATCGGCGAAGCTGTACGCATCGGAGCCAAGATGTCCGGCGGTGAGTTCCCGATAGAAGTCTTTCCTATCAGGATTCAGCGTATCATCAGCTGTTTGCACGATTGTCAGGGCTATCCCGTGGATTATGTTGCTGCAGCTATCCTTGCAGCCATTGCCGTGGGAATTGGCAACTCCCATCTGGTGCAGGTGAAGCGCAACTGGCTGGAAAGTCCTATTCTGTACATGGCACTGATTGGTCGCCCCGGGGCCAATAAGAGTCATCCGTTGAGCTTCGCTTTCCAACCGTTCATTGAGCACGACTATTGTCAGAATCAGGAGTATCAGAAGTTGTATGCCGAGTATGAACGCACTATGTCCATGAGCAAAAAGGAACGCATGGAAGCTGGTTTGGATGAATTTCCGCAGGCTCCTGTGCGCAAACGCTTTCTTGTTTCGGATATTACTCCCGAAGGATTGAGCCTGATACATGCCCAAAATCCCAGAGGACTCTGCCTTTGGTCGGATGAGTTATCTGCCTGGTTCAAGAATTTCAACCGCTACAATAACGGTTCGGAAGAACAGTTCTGGCTTTCGGTGTTCAATGCCAAACCCACGATTTCCGACCGCAAGAGTACGCAAAGTTCCATTTTTATCAGACGTCCTTACATCTCTGTTATCGGTACCATTCAAAAGAAGATTCTGGGCGAACTGGTCAAGGGCGAGCGTTCGAGTAACGGTTTCATCGACCGTATTCTTTTCGTGATGCCTGAATCTGTCTTGAAAAGCAGATGGAACGACCGGGAAACTCCTGAAGAGCTGGAAATCCAGTGGCAACAGATTATCGACAAACTGATTGCACAGGATTGTCCGCATGACGAGAATAATGAGTTGCAGCCTCAATGCTTGCCATTCGATGAAGACGCCAAGCAACGGCTTTACGGTTGGCAGCATGAAAATGCACGCCAATGTGATATGGAAACCAACGATGCTTTGGTCGGTATTTACTGCAAACTGGAAATCTACATTATCCGGTTTTGTCTGATTATCCAGCTTGCCCGATGGACTTGCGGAGAGTGTGACAAGCATACGATTGACCTTGAAAGCGTGAACCGTGCCATCCTGCTGGCCGAGTATTTTCGGACAACAGCTGTAAAAGTGCAGACTACCGTCAGCCAGGAACAGTTGAGCGAATTGCATCGCAACATCTACCTGAACCTGCCTCAGAGGTTTACAACGGCAGAAGGTATCGGCATTGCTGAAAGTTACGGGATGAAGGAGCATGCTTTCAAGATGTTTCTAAAACGACACATCGGAACATTATTCAGAAAAGAGAATCATGGAGAATACAGTAAATAAACCTGTTACTATGCACATTTTCGCAACCGAGGGGTTTGTGAAGTTGCGAAAATGTGCATAGTAACATTCAAACAGAAAGAAAAATGAACTACAGATTCACATTAGAACCATACAAAGGTGTCAGCACCCGGCACACATGCCCGAACTGCCACCGCAAAAGTTGTTTCTCCAAATACATTGATACGGAAAAGCAAATAAACTTTCCTGATTATGTAGGGCGATGCAACCATGAACAGAAATGCGGCTACAACTATACGCCCAAAATGTATTTTGACGAGAACCCGATGGCCAAAGAGCGATTGAGCGAAGAGTTTGTGCCGGTGTCAAAGTCCCATATCAGTCTGCCCCCTGCGCCATCCTTTATTGAGCCGGAAATCATGAGGCAGTCCTTGAAGCTGTATCACACGAACAAGCTGTTTCAGTTCTTGAGTTTCCATTTCGGGCAGGAGGCTACCGAAGAACTGATGTTACGCTACCATGTGGGAACCTCGAAACATTGGCCGGGAGCTACGGTCTTCTGGCAGGTTGATATTTCCGGACGGGTACGCACCGGAAAAGTGATGCTCTACAATCCTGAAAACGGAAGACGGATTAAAGAGCCGCACAACTACATCACGTGGGTACATTCCCTGTTGAAGAAAGAGAATTTCAACCTCCGGCAATGCCTGTTTGGGGAGCATCTTTTGTCCTCTGACCAGCAACGTCCGGTTGCCCTTGTGGAGAGTGAGAAAAGCGCTTTGATATCCAGCTTCTATCTGCCGCAATATCTATGGATTGCTTCGGGCGGAAAGAACGGAGCATTTAATCGGGATGCCATGAGCGTATTGAGAAACCGACGTGTCCTGCTCTTCCCTGACCTGGGTGCAACCGACTATTGGAACAGTAAAATGGAGATGATCCGGAGCCTGGGAATAGAGGTTTCTCTTTTCGATTTTATGGAAAGAAACGCAACAAAAGAAGAACGTAATGCGGGTTATGACATCGCCGATTTTCTACTGAGAGAAGAGACAAAGGAAGCTATTCTTAATCGTCTTATCACGTTGAATCCGGCCTTGAAAACGCTGGTTGAAACTTTCGATCTACAGCTTGTCAATGTGGAAAAAGCACCGCTTTCAGCAATGGCTCAACGTACCTAAAAAGGAATTTTCAAACGATGACTTTCTGATGTCTGATTCACTTCTTTTTCACTGGAGCAAGTTTATGCCGGTGTATTACATTTCCCGGCCACTTGCTCCCCTCAAAAGACGGTGAGACGGCTCCCGATGGTCACAATTATTAATCTCAAAAGTAAATATTATGGACAAGAAAAATACAGTTACAATCCGTCTTACAGACGAACAATTCGGCTGGCTCAGAGCACTCAGCCGACGCAGCAAACGCAGTCAAAGCGAGGTAGTACGTTCACTCATCGAACACGGTACGGTGCGCGAACGGATTACGAGAGAAAATCTTGAGATCATCCGAAAACTGATTGGCGAAAGCACGAACCTGAACCAACTTGCAAAACGAGCCAACGCTTACGGTTTTTATCGTGTGGCAGATGAGTGTCGGGCCGTTGCCCAAGAGATTTCACAACTCATAAAACAGCTCAAGGATGATAGGTAAAATTGTAAAGGGCACATCGTTTTCCGGGTGCGTAAACTATGTGCTGAAAGAAGATAAATCACGCCTGCTGAAAGCAGTTGGTGTCTACGGTTCGCCCGAAGAAATAGCGGAGCAATTCGAGTTGCAGACTTTACTGAACGACAAGGTCAAGAACAAGGTCGGCCATATATCATTGAGCTTCTCCGCAGAAGACGGAGACCGCATCCGTGACGATGATGGACTAATGCTAAAAATCGCTCACGACTATATGAAGCTGATGGAAATTGAGAACACGCAGTTCATCATCGCCCGGCATACCGACCGTGATCATCCGCATTGTCACATCGTTTACAACCGGGTGGATAATGACGGGCGCACCATCAGTGACAAGAACGACCGTTACCGGAACGAAAAGGTCTGCAAGATGCTGACAGCCCGTTACCGTTTGCATTTTGCCGAAGGAAAAGAGCATGTGAATTTCATGCGGTTGCGCCATCACGATAGGGTTAAGTATTTTATCTATCATGCCTTGAAACGAGAGGTTCCAAACGCCCGAAGCTGGAGTGAACTGAGATTGGCCTTACGGAAGTACGGAATTGATACGCAATGGAAGCTAAGTCGCACGACCGGAGAGATGCAAGGTGTCAAGTTCACATGTGACCAACTGACCTTTAGCGGTTCCAAGATTGACCGCCAGTTCAGCTTCCTGAACATTGATCAGGAGCTGAGATATAACGCTCTTTCTGCTACCATGAACCGGCGCCAGGCACAGGCAGAAACCATACGCGAGGAACCTCGGCATGAATATCAGCAGGAGAATCATTCCGGCATCAGCTTGGGACTGTTCACTTCCTCTCCCACGGATTATGATACGGAGGAAGCGATACAGGCCAACCGGCTTAAAAAGAAGAAAAAGAAACCGAAACGCAAGCGAGGTTTCAGTCTATAATCAATTTTTTATTAACCATCAAAATTCAAGTTATTATGAACTATTCCGATTTTATTTACGATTTCAATCTCTATTTGTGCGAGAGATTCGGTTACAGAAACTGTTGTTCCGTCATGCATAACGCCAACGGCATTTGTGTTTCTGTCCATGTAGGCGAAATGGATTTATACATCCGTTTTTGGGAATACAGTTGTGGTGTAGGTCACTACCCCGACTGGAGCATTATTATTGTGCGTAGCAACTTCAAACGAAACCAGCAGGAAAACCTGAAAGATCTTGCCCGCTTCTTCAAGGAGTACGCCCCACGCTATGGTTACAAATACCTCTGCACCGAAGATGATGACTACAAGTATTATCAGACCCTTGGTTTGAAACTTATCCATAGAGGATTTTTCAGACAATATAATTATGGTTTGCCGTTGAAGGAGTTGAATGTCTGATATTAGGTTTAAAGAAAATGAGGGGATATTTCCTCTCATTCTCTTTATATACCGATAAATTAGAAATTAAGGATATGGAGACAAAATCAAGCATACATGTCAAACCCTGCAGAGTCACATCAAGTGGTGCTCATAACAGGGGAATTGCCGGGTATATATGCACAATATCAGCGAGTCCAGAATCTACATCGTGTCCGAACTCTCTGCCTACAACGAGCAGTGGATAAATCCCGACTTCGACAACCCTAACCTGTAAGCGCACATGATCACATCAAGCAGATGGTCAAGGAAAAGATAGGCCGTGCGATGCAAGAGAAGGAGTGTGAACGCAAAGGCAAGAACGGGAAATTTATCAAGGTGGCGGGATGCTCGCCAATCCGTGAGGGCATACTACTCATTAGACCGGACACGACACTGGCAGTTGTGCGCAAGTTTGGCGAGGAGTGCCAGAGACGCTGGGGTATCACTCCTCTCCAAATCTTCCTGCACAAAGATGAGGCGCACAGGCTGAATGGTCAGCCGGAAGTGGAAAGGAGGAAATGAAGCGGCTTGATGCCACGAGGCAATACCGGGAACATCAGCTGGAAATGGCAAACAAAAAGATGCAGAAAACGGAAAATATTACCAACGCCCTTATCGAAAAGGCAAATGAAAAGGAACGGCAGAGTGAAGACCTTGACAGGGCTATCAGCGAGAAACGCTCCAGACTGAACAAGGAAAAAGGAAGCGAGCTTCTGAACGCCGCTGTCGGCTGGGCTACCGGAAAATCGAAAGCCCTGAAAAATGAAATAGAGGATTTGCGCTGTGAGATTTCCACGCACGAGGAAACCATCGAACGGTTGTAGGATAAAATCCAGACCATACAGAATGACCATAGCCGTGAACTGATGCAACTGGAGGCCAAACACCGGTCCAAACTGAACCGCAAGGAAACGGAACATGCACAGGAAACAACAAGACTCAAGAACCGGATTGCATGGCAAAGCCATATCATCGGTTGTCTCAGTTTCCTGCTGCTAAAAACGAGCGACATCTTCCGTAAGGCGGTACACAGTGTCATCCGTTTCACCCGTGATTATTACAAGCCACGTTTTGATACGGAACAGGTATCTGACATCAAGAGCGCCCTTAACCTGTTCGGGGATGACAGACAATCTCATCAGGCAGCAGGGGATTTCCTGTACTTTACCGCCAAGCAAAAGGGTGAATTTGACAACCGGGAGCAAATCAAAGCCAGACGGGAGGTTGACAATGTGGTGGAAGGGAATTATGACCACCAGCAGAAAAGAGGCTTTTCAATGAGAAGATAAACAGAGTGCAAATATTAGTGATAATAATCGTAATATTTTGACGTACAACCGAATAAAAAGAGTAACTTTGTAAATAAATTAAAGAAGATTATGACTAAAAAGAAAAAACATACCAAGAAGAAAAGACAGCAGCCTAAACCCAAGAAACAAAAGGTAATGGCTAAGCAATCCATCAATGGCTTTAATCTATTTGAAACACAAATGCGCGCTATGGGTAAACGCTTGCTTAAGGTCTTTAAGGATAAAGATACTGTCAATGCAACTTTAAGAGAGCATATTGAGACGATTGAGGGCTATTTCAGGAAATATGATTCTGTGCAGTTGCTTGGAAGCATTGGATTATATTTATTAGATAACCTTCCCAATCTTGAAAAGTATTTTATGGCACAGATGAATGGCACAGAGATGCATCTGGACGAAAATGCTGAAGTGATAGCGGAATATGCAATGAACTTTGGTCTTTCAATGCCAAATGATGGCATAGATAATCCCACAGAAGAAGTAGTTAAGGATTTGAGAAATCGATTGAGGGCCTTGTTCATGACATATATCTATCAAGATATGCCTTTAGTTGATGATCCTATGCAGTCCATTGATTGGATGATTCATATGGATACTATAGCTGTTCGTGGTGATGGTTATCAAAATCATGTATATGAAGTATTTAAAGAAATGTTCTTCCCTCATACAACCTTTTACCAACAACAATTTGGATATAGTGTTGACCAACTATTTGAATTCTTTATGGATCTGGAAAATAGAGTTATATGCAAGATTGCTAGTCAAGAGAATATCTATGGCATAACAAAAATGCATGAACGGTGGAAGAAATGGGACGAAAAGACATTTGGTCCTATTGACGATGAAGCTACATTAGAGAATCGAGATTTCTCAAAAGGTCTGTTTGGCGCGTTCTTTGAGGCAAACCCGGATGTAGCACACACGGAAGACGGTATGCATTTCCTAATGTATCAACCAAATGATTATGGGAATTCTGATAAGATATTTTGGGTCTATCCTCAAAACGAAGTGGAAACAAGGATTCTAGATTCTCTTTCTATGGAATTTGGCGATAATTCTACTTTTCTTGCAGAAAGCGAATTCAAAGGCAGTATTATGAATGGTCATAGTATTTTTGAGAAACCATTTGTTAAAGATGGTGATAAATACTATTGCTTTACTCCTATGATTCCTCATAGAAATCTGTTCTTGATTGCAGAAAAACTTATGATGCGCGATGGAGCTTATTACCAGAAGAATTTCCAGCAGAACACAAGTCCGATTAGCCGAGACGTTTATATTGAAAATAAAGTAAAGTCTGTTATGGAGTCATTTCTGTCAGATGTCACATTTTATTCTTCTGTACATTACAAGATAGTGGAGGATGAGGTAGAAAAGAATCCAGAACTAGATATTCTTGGCGTTTCAGATAAGGCCGTCTATATTATAGAAGTTAAAGCCCATGAACTTTCTTATAAGGACAGAGTTAGGTTGGATGGAGCCAAGTATAAATTCAAGGCATCTGTTGCTGAGGCATGTAAACAATGCTGCAGGTCAGTTGATTTTATCAATAACTCAACAGAACCTATATTTGGCACACAACAAGGGGCAGTTTTAATTAACAAGACAAAACCAATATACAAGATAGCTGTAACCTTTCAGCATTATTCTTCGTTGTTGGGACAGATGGATAAACTTGTGGCTGCTAGTTTGATGGAGGAACGCTTCCGTGATACATGGGTTGTGTCATTATTTGACTTGATGGTTGTTGCTGACTTTGTTGAATCAGAAGATGAATTTTTATCTTATCTTGACATGCGAAAGATTATTAATACTAATCATAGTACATTTCATGATGAACTTGATTTGCTGGGTCAATTTCTCAATGAGAATCTGGCTGATAAGGTAATTGCCAATAAGCCGATGATGATCATCGGCGGATCTAGTGATATTGATGAGGAATATGCTAAGGATTTCTATCTGCCAATAAATCTTAGCTCCGAAAAGGAGTGAATGTATCAAATTGACATGAACCCAGAAAGTTTTTTGTCTAACTTTTGAGGTTCATGTCAACCTGTAGCTTTTATATTACAGAATTATTATTGCAATAATTATTGTGTACTAATTATCATCAGAATCTGCATATAGTTCGCATTGACGGATAACGGTTTCGAGGGCTGCTTCTTGTTCTTCAGGCGGGTACTTGTACTTTTTGAGCAATCGTTTTACCATAGAGCGCATCTTGGCACGAGCTGATTCTTTCTGTCGCCAATCAATGGTTTTACTACTGCGTAAGGCTTCAGTTAATTCCTTTGCCATAGCAACAAGTTGGTCATTTTCGTAGAAATCCCGTACAGCTTGCGGTTTTGTCAAGGCATCATAAAAAGCTTGTTCTTCTTCGGTCAGCCCCAATTCAGACGCTTGTTCTGCATTTGCTTTCAGCTCTTGCGCCATTTTAAGCAGTTCTTTGATAACCTCCTCGTTGGAAATCAATCCACGCAAATATTCGGCAAGACGAGCATCGAGCATTTCGCTGAATTTTTCGGCTTCAACCATTCTCTTTTTAGCGTGCTTTTTGATATGCTCTTCAAGCAAGCGTTTGAGCAGTTCGAGTGCAAAGTTTTTCTCTTTCATATCAGCAATTTCTTTCAGGAAATTCTCATCAAAAAGAGAAAATTCAGAGCCTTTGGTATTGAGTATTTCCACCACGCCATCTGCTTTCTTTTTTGTAGATAAAATTATTTTACTTATATACATTCATTTTACATAGTCGAGATCACCTAGCATTCGATTAATCAGATTACGCAGATTATATTTAAAACCATCGTTCTGTTGATATTCCTTGTATAAAGACATATCACCTTTACGTTTTTTTCGGATAATTCGATCGATTATAGTAGCCATTGCTTCATCAACAGCCTGCTTATCAGGATTACCAACAACAAGAGTCTGATAATCTTCATCCTCCGTTACAGCTTTTGTAATGCTTATCAATTTTGCTTTCTGATCATCAGGCGTAGCATCCCATCCTTTAAACCATCGTTCATTAAAATCTTTAAGAATTATATCCAATGGATCTTTAGGCTCATTATCTTCTCCTCCGGCATTTACCATTATAGGTTTGTTAGGGTCAATTACAGTTTCTCCAGCATCAAGCTTAATTGTCTCATTCAAGACGGTACGACGTAAGCCATATGTATTCAAATCGACATAATCAAGCAAGTCTTTTATCTCATTACCGCCATTGGGCTCAATATAAAGTTCAGGTATTAGGAAACGTAAAAACCAGAATAATTTTTCCCAATCCTTGACTTCATAACTCATAATAGCAGCGGCCTTGGAATAAACCTTAACAAATTGCTTGCATTTCATCTTAAAATCAGCTTTTCCATTTTCAGCCCATTCAATTTCTAAATTAAATCGTTGTGCAGCAACATCAATAATAGGAGCCCATTTGTCAGCTTCTTCTCCACGAATATACAAATCGATGAACTCATTCACTTCGTCCATATCGAATACACCCATTCCAAGCAATGTAGCTTTTAATTCATGAAGTACATTCAAATTTGTAGCTTCTGATAAAGTTGTGGCAGTATAAAAAGGGTCAAAAGCTTCTTTTATATCCTCTATTTTATTATAGAAGTCGAGAACAAATAAATCTTCGCTAAGCTTACCCAGGTCAGGAGCCGCCCGATTAAGACGTGATAAAGCTTGAACAGCCAACACGCCATCTAAAGGCTTATCAATATACATAGCACACAACTTCGGTTGGTCAAATCCTGTCAGATATTTGTTGGCAACGACCAAAATACGATAATCATCTGACTCGAATTTTTCAGCTGTTTGAGTATCAGGAAATCCATTCATTTCTGCCTCTGTATAGCGGCGTGTAACATAATAATCTCCACAAGGTTCTGCAGCTTGTATGTTATTTGTATTATATATTGGGGTATCATATCCAATGCTTTTGTCTATAATCTGTTTCTCTCCAGAAAATGCTATCAATATCTTATAAGGAAGTTTCCTTGCCTCCACCAACTTCTGGAGTGCCTTATAATATAAAATCGCACACTCAATATCTTTAGTCACCACCAGAGCTTTTGCCTTTCCTTTCAGCTTATGATTACGGAATATCTTAGCATCAAAATGTGTCAGCATAATCTCAGCTTTGGCTTCTATAGTCCTAGGTTCTCGCTCTACAGCTCTGCGGAGCAACTTTTGGGCTTTTTCATTATTATATTCAGGATTATCCTCAATACTTTTTGTCAGTTCATAATAACTTTTATATGTCGTATAGTTAGACAACACATCAAGAATAAATCCTTCTTCAATAGCCTGTTTCATACTATAAAGATGGAATGGATGGAATTTTCCGTCTTTATCCTCTGAACCAAATCTTTCAAGTGTTTCCTTCTTTGGAGTTGCTGTAAATGCAAAATAAGAACAGTTTGTACTCATTTTACGATCTTTCATCAGTTTTTCCAAAAGTTCATCTGTATCTGCCCCTTCACAATCCATGTCCTTCTGAATTGTTTTATTCACACTATCAGCAGCTATACCAGACTGCGAACTATGTGCCTCGTCAATGATAATAGCAAAATTATGTTCGCTCACATCCGATATAGAATCACATATATAAGGGAATTTCTGGATAGTTGTAATAATTATTCGCTTTCCATCTTCAATGGCTTTTTTCAGGTCTTTGGAGGTATCAGCATGAGCTACAATTTTTTCACTCTTACCAAAAGCCTTAATATTGTCTGTTATCTGCTTGTCCAACAATCTACGGTCTGTAACGATAATCACAGAATCATACAAACGCGAATCTAGTGTCTTTGCACGAACTGCATCCATCGTAACAGGACAAACATCTATAAGTTTGTATGCCAACCACGTTATTGAATTTGATTTTCCTGAACCGGCCGAATGTTCAATCAAATAAGTTTTACCAACGCCAACTTTTGCTACATCAATAATCAATTTACTAACCACATCAAGCTGATGAAAACGTGGAAATATAAGCTTTTTGGCATTGGACATGATATGAGGAACCTTCTTTTGAGTCTTTGCTTCACCATAATCAAATAGCACATAATTCATAATTATGTCTGCCACAATATCTTTTTGCAGGACCTTCTCCCACATATATGCGGTTTTATATCCCCCATTAGGATTAACTGGATTTCCGGCTCCCTGTCCATCGGGCAGACCTTGATTGAATGGCATAAAAAATGTTTTGCCCGAATTCAATTTAGTGGTGAAATATACTTCGTTCTTATCCATTGTAAAATGGGCAAGACATCGACCGAATTTCAAAAGTGTTTCCTTCGGATTCCGTTCCTCTTTATATTGTTTTTGACCATCATATTTGGCAGTCTGAAGTGTCCATGGATTCTTGAATTCGAATGTAAATAACGGCAGACCATTTACATACAACACCATATCAATCTCCAAGCCTGGATTACTAACAGAAAAGGTCTGCTGACGGGTCACAGAGAATTGGTTTTGAATATATTTTTCTTTTGATAATTGACTATCGGCAGGCGATGGTTTCGGATAAAACATTGTGACATGAATATTATCTATATCTACACCTTTCCTTAGCACCTCAATAATACCAAATGTATCAATTGCTTTCGAAAGTTGCTTAGGAAGTTCGTTTTCAATGTTTTTCCCTTTATATTCATCTATAATATTTTGTTGGGTTGTCCTCAAGAACGACCACAAACGACGCATATCAAAAGCATACTTCTTGTCGGACATATCCTTCGGCAGCCCCCAATAATATTTATCTAAGTCTGGAGACTGTGCATCAATATCATTAACACCTGTTTGTTGACGTTCTTCTAATGTTGTGCCAACAAGCGCCTTTTCTATCAAAGCTTCAAAAGCTTGTTCGTTTGTCTTGTTCATATTTTTAATTCTAATCTGATATATAACAAAAAGATTGTGGTGCCTGGGCAATATTATAGTCAGAGAGCATTTTCATCTTTTTATATTTTTTAATCTTACCTATTTCTATTGCATTTGCAATATTTTTATGTTGGAAATATGACAAATAATATTCTCTCGATATACCAGAATATTCTTTTGTTCTCTCCCATAAAACATCTACACTTTCCGAAAATATATCTTTTATCCTAAATTCACCAACAACTCGTTTGACTGGAGCAGATGCATAGATAACAACCACATTTATATCATTTCTTTTGAATAACATTTTACGATATTCATACTTTTTACTCCCATCAAAAATCCTCTCTACGAATTCAGGTTTAATTGATAATAAAACTTTCATCACTTTTTGTCTCTTTCAAAATAATTTCAAATTGTTCTTTTGTTATCGGTTTGAATCCTCTTGGTGCATCGTTTATGCCTGATAAAACTTTTAGATCTATCAATTTTTGCATATTGATTCTATGCGGGAAAGAATATACATACAAAAAGTTTACAACAAAAGGATGTCTTATCGAATACTTCCACATGTTCCTCAATTCCTGTTCTGGGTAAACACTTTTTTTTCGACAATATGAAATAAAATCTTCTTCATCTTTAAAATCAAATTTAAGTTCCTGCACTACTCCTATCGTAGTAATAACACTTTTATATAATCCTCCCGTACGATAGAAAATTAGAATGTCTCCAACCTCCGGATAAGGTTCAAGAGCCCTTGAAACATATACTTTATTAATACTGTTACGATGAGGAAAATCTTCAATAAACTCTTGCGGTGATTCTGTATTTAAAATAGAATCTGGAAGAAGTTCTGTATGATATTCAGGATATATAGGGACTATATATGCTTGCCGTTCTCTTGAAATATAAGGGAAACAGCCTTTAATATCCTTTACATCATATTTAGGTGAGAAATCCCTAATATATACCAGCTCTTCATTCTTCTTTCCCCACAAAGTGAACCCCCATTGTTCCAATAATTCAATTAATCGTCTCTGTTCGGGGCGCTTATCATAAATGGTTACATATATTTCTTGAACATGATTTTTTAAAGCATTATCAAAAATTATTTTAATAAATCTTTCACCTAACCTAAAACCGTTACTTATAACTTTGAAAGTACCAATTTTTAATCGTTTTTTAGGCGAGAACATCGGGGTTATATCCATATAACTTTCATTTTCATCTTCCACCTTTAAATAGAGGAAAGACAAAAGCATCCCATTATTTGAATTTATAGTAATATATGCCTCATTATCATATTTTTTTATGAACCATTTATCAAAGCCAATATAATCAGCTTTTAAACTATCAAAAAAAGGATCTTCAAGACTGAGCTGTCCAAATTTTATTTTTTGGACATTAAGAACTTTATAATTAACTAAATCAGGGTGTTCTGCAAAAGTTCTTTCCAAGAAAGAATCTATCGTATAAACCTTGTCTTGAATCCCTAACGCATTAGCTTTTTTATGAATTTTTTTATCTTCAGTGATTAATATATCTACACGTCCGACAAATACTTCATTCAACAAAGAAGTATCAATTAAGTCATTTTCCGTACGATCATAGCTTTCAGAGATCTTTTTTACTTCATCTTGTATAGGTGAAGGAATCTCTATTGTCTCATAACTGTCTAATTTTACCAAGAAAAGCTTAACCGTTTCTTTATTGGGATTTTTCTTTATCTCTTCAATAGTTGCAGAATGAATACATTTTGTATATTTCCCTCTATCCAACCAACGATAAAGAATACCTATATCTTGAGACACAATTTTATTTGCTTCTCTATGAATAATAATATTGGTATCTAATAAGGCTTTCATACTATTTTTTTCTTTTTATGTGAAATAAATATAGACATAGCACAATTAGTACAAATAAAGCAATTATACCTTCCCATGGCATTTGAATATACCATACCTCACCCTTCTTAATTCCAGTTCTAACACTATATACAAAGAAAAGTAGACTGCATAATATATTTGTAGCTATTGCAAGTGAAATTTGCTTAGTTCCAATAGTTTCTTCAGAACATGTAGTAAACAGGGAATAACTTTCTTTACCACAATCTTTTAGGAACATTATATTATAGCAATCTTTACCTATATCCTTCACATCTGGAAGATATTTTTTGAAGGCTTCTGTTTCTAGTTTTCTAATGTTTTTAAGCTTAGAAGAATCAATAAAACTAAACTCAAAATCATCAGGGACAGAGTGTAGACAGAACAAATTATGAATTTGACAAATATGCAAATTTTCATTTGATTTCAAATCATATATGTCTTCTGGCAAATTACGAGTTTCATTAATTTTCAGGTCATATATATATGTATTTTTGGCTATTCCTGATTTTTTTATCGCAATTGTTCCATTATGTTTTACTAAAACTCTAAAATACAAATTTCCTTCATATCTATTAGGCCTATTAAGAGTAAACTTTAGAAACCCACTTGAAACGTCTATCCTACAAGGTAAAATAGTCAACGAATCACGTTTCTCGAATTGCAAGATACTTCCATCCCGATGATCGGCTCCGATATTACTAATCCCACTTACTATATCATTAAAGATAAAGCGACTATTTGCTCTATTAGACAAATTCTCTAATAAACATTTTACTTCATCGTTCCCTTTAATAAAAGGGACAGATAACCAAATGTTTAAAGTATCATTTGTAAAACTCCCATAAGAAAATTCCATACCAAACTCTATATATGAATCGGCATTAGTAAATTCCCATGTACAAATATGTAGCCGTTCTATATGGATAGCCTCTTTTGCTAATATGTAATATGAATTATTCATGATACTTTTACTTTTCCGGTTACCACATCATTAATTATTATTTGCTTACGTTCCTGTAAAAGAGAAATTATTCGCTTACTATAATCAATCGCATTATTTATTTTCTCGGTCTCTTTATTTAGATATGCTATAATTTTATGCTGTTCATTAATAGGAGGTAATGAAACTAAAAGATTAGCATATTTATCAGCACCTATATTGGGGATAGTTGCCTGAATAAAAATACTTTTCTTCCAATTATCATAGACTCCAGAGTATGTAAAATACATGAAATAACGAGGCACAATAATTGTCGATAAAGACGCTTTTATAAGATAACCAGCAAAGCATGCATTTATTCCTCCTTCAAAAAGAAAACTTTTACCAGCAGTAGCTCCACTTCTTGCTAAAAGAATATCTCCTTTATTTAATAAATATGGTCTTGCTTTTATTGGCATTAAAGATTTAAAAGTGTTGTCTTTTAATGTACCATTTTCATCTATATCCGTTATTCTAATATAGCGTGGATAAGAAGTATTATCACTTTCTGCGCTTTCATTAGCACCATATTTTAGTTTTTCTTTTAGTAAATATTTCAATCTATAGATAGACCAATCTTTGGGAATTTCTCCAATCCAATCTACACCACTATATTTCATTGGTGCATCCGGATTAAGGCCTTTGGTTACTGCATTATTGATAATTATCTGTTTGCGCTCATTCAACAAATCTATCATCTTTTGTTGCTGGGCTATTGCTTCATCAATCTTTGATGTAACTTTATCGAGATAAGAAACAATTTTATCTTGCTCATCTATTGGTGGAATAAGAGTCAGAACTTGTCCAAAATCATCCGTGTACATACGCCAACGTGAAGGTATTACACCTGTTGAATGTCTCGCAAATTCAGCCAAATACATCGGCGTTTTATATAAATAATGCATAAATTGGGGATTTGCAGCCTTTTTTAGTCTATAGACACAATAGGCAGGACTAACGATGCCATTATATTCTGAAACGCCAAGACCACCCATCCAAGCAAGCATGATATTTATAACCAGATTGTTTTTGACTACTTTTTTGTAACCTTTAAGAGATTCACTTCTAGATTCATTCTTGGCTTGTGTTACCCCATCATACTGAGATACAGACAATAAATTTTCTGAACCATTTTCAGAAAAAGAAAATACTTCATTCCACAGATATTTAGCCTTAATAACATCCCAATGTTTTGGAATTTTACCAAGCCACTGTGCACCACTATCCTTGTATTCACTATATCTTTCCATACTTACATCAGTTCGAATAGCGATTTAATATAGCCTTGACTTTGCTCATCCAAAGCAATAATGTCCCGTTCATTCTCTTTAAGTGAACGTAAAGGAGTTGGCTTATAAAAATACTTATTGAAAGATATTTCACATCCAATCTTAGTCTGTGTCAGATTAATCCATGCATCCTCAACGTATGGACGAACTTCACGCTGGAAATAATCATAGATATCTTCTTTTACTGGTATTTTTTCACTATCACGAAGTTCACTATCGGATTCAAATTCCACATACATGCCTTTTTTTACTAAGTGATAGCCATAATCAGAGAGCTTATCTTCTGGTACACCGTAAGTTTCCAAAAGCATTACGACATCCTTACTATTAGCCTTATGCTCTTTCTTTACAACAGGCGTCGCTTTCGAATCTGTTACAGACATCGCTCTGCATATAGTTTTCAATTCGGCAGCACTTGTTTCAAGTTTCAGCTCCTTAGCGGTAGCATTCACTTTGGTGGAGAATAGATTATAATCCATATAGACATCCGTACCTATATCCTTCATTAAGACTTTAGCAGCATTCATCAATCGCTGACGGTCTTTCCATGCCTTTGCAGAAATGAGTTTATTTAGTTTCTTATCGGTTATCTTAATCTCCTGATCATTCAGATATTCTTTTATAGCTGGAATTTCTGAATCCAAACCAGAAAAAACTCTATCCTTATAAGTATTATACAACCACTTACTTACTTCAATATCACTGCTATCATAAAGCATTTCATCAATCTTTAACGAATTAAACTGACAGCGAAGACGCAACGGACATTCAATAGTTACATTGTAATAACGGAAATCGTCGTCGTCGAAAATCTTAGACCCCACTTTCAATTCCTCGTTAGCTTCTTGTTCAACAAAATCTGTATAGACCCTTAAAATATCCGTACGATAAGGCTCAATTGTGCAATTTCTCGAGCCTTGATTCTTTCTTAGTTTCTCAAAAGCTTGTGAAGCATCTATAAGCTGCACCTTTCCTTTTCTGTTATCCTTTTTTTGTTGGTCAACATCCATACATAAGTAGAAATACCCGTATTGTAAAAGATATTGTTAGGTAATTGTATAATAGCTTCAACCAAATCTTTTTCAATAAGATAACGGCGTATATTGCTCTCTCCACTACCAGCATCACCTGTAAATAAAGACGAACCATTATGAATAGAAGCTATACGACTTCCCTGTGGTTGAAATTCTAGAGGTTTCATCTTATCAACTTCTTCCAAAAGGAAAAGCAACTGTCCATCTGATGTACGTGGTGTAGAATCTAAAACTTCTTCTTCACCGATATAATTGGTAAGAGTCAGTTCGAAACGATGGTCAAGAAGCATCTTTTCATGATATATTTTCTTTTTATCCTCCTTCCATGATTTACCATAAGGAGGATTAGTTATCATATATCCGAAAGACTTGTCTGAAAAGCTATTATCTGTAATTGTATTACCCCAATGTATGCCGCTTGGGTCCACACCTTTTATGATAAGATCTGATTTACAGATAGCATACGTCTCTGGGTTTATTTCTGTACCTGATAACTGAATAGCAGCACTTCGTACTCCTAAATCAAGTAAATATTCACGACTTTCGGTTAGCATACCACCTGAACCACATGCCGGATCATATAGTGTTATAATCTTAGGGAGGTCCTCTTTTACGGGTTCAAAGACCAAATGCGCCAAAAGAGAAATCGCATCTCTTGGTGTAAAGTGTTCTCCCGCTTCCTCGTTATTTTCCTCATTGAATCGACGAAGCAATTCCTCAAAGACAGTTCCCATACCCACATTGGTTAATGCCGGTAAAGGCAAGCCATCAGGATCGATAGTATTCTTATCGGTTAGATTAATTCTCGGATCAGTTATACGCTCAATAATGGAAAGCAGTCTGTCATTGTCGGCCAACTTTCGTGCTTTAGTATAATATTCAAAATTACGAAGTACATCACGAATATTCTCACTATACCCATTCAAATATTCGATAAAATTATCGTACAAAATATCATTATTGTCCGAAGCCTGAGACTTCAAACGATTGAGGGTCCACTTACTTGTATTAAAGTAACTAAGCCCTGTAATGTCTTTCAAGACTCCTTCGTCTATATTATCAATTCCACTTTCCGTTATTTCGGCCTCTACTTCTTCTTTCGTTGGTTCCAAAAGAGCATCAAGACGGCGCAAAACAACCATAGGCAATATCACATCACGATACTGTCCTCTAAGAAAGACATCCCTCAAAACATCATCTGCTATATTCCAGATGAGAGCAACCATTTGACTATGTGAACTATCCATATTATTCTTTACCATTTAATAAAACTCTGGGATCAATCTCTAACAAATCCGCAATCTTACTAAGAGTTGAAAGTGACGGTTGAGTTATATTTGAGCACCACTTACTGATTGTCACAGGAGAAACGCCTAATTCTTGAGCTAACCAAACTCCAGTCCGCTTCTTCTCGACCAAAACTAATTTCAACCGATTTATTTTCTTACCTTCCATCTTTAAGAAATTAAATTATAAGGCAAAGTTATTGTTTTTCTTCAATAAACACAACCAATTCATAGTAAATATACATTCTGCTAGAGATTTACAATTTAATTAGTGTCAGCAACTTAGCAAGAAGTCATTCATCATTATAGCAAAATCCATAGCTGTCAAAGCGACAAAGGGACTCTTAGCTCACCTTTCTAATTAGCCTTGATTCTTTCAATAATTAAGATCGACAAGTAAACGAAGCTCTTTTATAACCTATCCCTTTTTGGATGCCCTTTCTCGTTTCTTAAGACACAAATCTTGTAAGGCTTTTCCCATGGCATCTTCTTTTGCAAGCAGAAGAATATCGTCATCTAATTGAAGCGCATAAAGCACTCTGAGATAAATACATATAGCCACTGTCGGCACTCCTTTCTCTATGCGCGAAACCGTGAGGGGTGAACAAGTGACACGTTCGGCAATCTGAGCGATACTGAGATTTCTGCGCAATCTGGCCAGCCTGATCTGCTCGCCTACTACCTGCATCTTCTGCTCTAATTTTCTTGGCAGCTTGGTACCCATCGTACTTTTTGTCATAGCTCAATATATCATATAATATATAATAATCTTTTTTATTTTATAATGCATTACAGCATATTTTTTGTATTCAGCATGTATCTTCGAAATTAGAAGCATGCTTGTAATCTTTTTAACCCCAATTCTTTAATCGGACTTGTTTCGTTACCCAGTTTATTAATAATACCTTCGTACTCAACAATTAATTGCACGGCATTAGCTAAATGCAATCCTTCTATAACTTCAATTTGAACACTTACTTCCACATCTCTATGAGCATCTATCGTATTTCTAACGCGAGTTAATTCAGAAGTATTCGACTCTCTAAATCTGCAAAGTTCTTTTCGTACATCAGTAAATGCTCTATAGTCATAATTCGGAAAATAATGCTTGATAAATTTGAAAATATCGGCGGTAGCGTCAACCAACTTTTTCGAAGTTTCATATATCGCTGTATATACTGATTTAATAACATCTCGCTCTTCCCATTCATCAATACTTTCAACAGACAATCGCTTCATATATTCTTTCATTTCAATACTGGCCATTTGAATATGCCCCATCGTATTCCATATGAGTAAATTATCTTTAAATGCAGATTTCTTTGTTTCGAGGATAGCCAAAGATGCTGAACTGCACTTTTTTATTTGTTTTTCACAAACAGCAATATTATTCTTGCAATGATTTATACTATGACGTATTTGTTCGAGACAATTTTGTTCCATTCTCAATGTTTCATTGAGTGTTTGTTTTAACTCTTTTGCATTATCGTTTATCCGTTGCTCTAAAAAACGATCTAAAGGGCTTTTTTTATATTTCATATTTTTATTCTTAAGTTGATAATTTCACTAATTTACTCTTGTGGTGAACCTACCCACAATTTTCTGCTCCAGTTTTCTTGACAACTTTGCACCCATCGTATTTTATCATAACTCAATTTATCATATAATATATAAATATAGCAGTTTTACTTTATTTTATGATATGTTACAGAAATAGAATTTCGAAGATACTAAACATTATTATATTATTCGTAGAGTTCGTATTTTACCTATAACAAATAATATATTGTTTCTTACAGGAAAACGAAACTCATTATGATTGTACAACTTTTACCCTGATATTTATACAAAGAAGACACAAATCAGTAAAATACCACAATAAATGTATATACACTTTTTGTTGCAACAACTTTTGTAGTTACATTTTATGTATTATATTTGTGATGGAAATCAAAAATAGAGCGTTATGGAAACTCCGTTTATATTTGGCAAGATTGCTACTGAGAAGAATTTTACCGACCGTGAGAAAGAAACAGCCGACCTGGTTCAGAACTTTATGTCTTTAATCAACACGATTATTATCTCTCCCCGCCGTTGGGGTAAAAGTTCGCTTGTAAATAAGGCTGCAAAGTTAGCAATGGCGCAGGACAGCAACCTCCGAATCTGTCATATCGACCTTTTCAATGTACGTAGCGAGGAGCATTTCTATTCGCTGCTCGCTCAGAAGGTCATTGCCGCCACTTCCACAAAATGGGAGGAGGCAATCGAGAGTGCGAAGAGTTTCTTTTCGCATCTTGTTCCCAAGATTTCAATTGGTACAGACCCCACCAATGAGGTCTCAATCGACTTTGATTGGGAGGAGGTAAAGCGTAATCCCGATGAAGTGCTCGATCTTGCCGAAAAGATAGCCAAGAAGAAAGGCCTGAAAATCGTAATTTGCGTAGATGAGTTCCAAAATATCGCAGAATTTACAGACCCAGACTATTTCCAGAAAAAATTGCGTTCACATTGGCAGCTACACCAGAGTGTGGCCTATTGTCTCTATGGCAGCAAGCGCCACATGATGATGGAAGTATTTACCGATTCATCCAAACCATTCTACAAGTTTGGCAACCTGATGTTTCTTAATAAGATCGAGACACCCTGCCTTGTAGGATTTTTCAAAAGTCGTTTTGCTGATACCGGCAAGAATATAAACGATGAAGCAAGCCATTTGATTGCAACGCTCGTAGATAATCATCCATACTACGCACAGCAGCTGGCACAGCTTTCATGGCTCAGAACAAAGGATGTATGTACCGTTGAGATTGTACGTGAGGCGCACACAGCATTGGTGGAGCAGTTAAGTCTGTTGTTTGTAACAATCACCGAAACACTGACCACACAGCAACTGAATTACCTCAAGGCTCTTATAGCTGGAGAAAAGGCCATTAATTCGACCGAAGTTATGCATCGCTATCAAATCTCTTCAACGACCTCAATATCCCGTTCAAAGGCTGCCCTTATCAAGAATGATATATTGGATAATAAGGCTGGTGAAATCTCGTTTCAGGACCCGATTTATGCTTATTGGTTGAAGACAGAGTACTTTGCAAAATAATAGAAATTATAATATTCTTAGATATGAGTCAAAAAATAGAAATAACTAATAATTGGAATATACAAAGAGTATTCAACGAACTCGAGAATGGTAATATAAAAATTCCTCGATTCCAGCGAGGGTATGTATGGGAACGTTCCAAGATTGTTAAATTACTGAATAGTATTTATAAAGAACATCCGATTGGTTCGTTTTTTATATGGGAGGCTGACGCCAAGTACTCTAATTTTTGTAGAGAAATAAAAGAACTCGGGTTTCAGCAAAAACCAGAAGCTAACAAGTTCCTGTTTATCATTGATGGCCAACAACGAATAACTTCACTATATGTGTCATTAATGGGAAAGAAACTTGGGGACGTTGATTATGCTTCAATCTGTTTTAATCTAGACCGCAAATGTTTTCAGATTCCTAAATTAAAAACAGAACCCAATAATATTCCAGCTTGGAAAATTTTCAATCAATCAGAACTATCCAACATCATAGAAGAATATGTATCAAAAGATCCCATTACAGGACTTCAATATATGAAAATAATGAATGAATGTAAAAGGATTCTTGACAATTACCCAATAAGCATCATAAAAACGCTTAATGCAGAACTTGATGAAGCTGTTACCGTATTTGAAAATATCAATCAAGGAGGAAAGCGATTGACTTTATTTGATTTAGTGCACGCTTCTGTTTGGACTTCTGATTTTGATTTACGAGATTTAATACAAGAGTTTAACGACGAATCCGCAATAAAGCTTTTTGGTAAATTACAGCCAGAAACATTTACACAGTCATTATCGCTTAATGTAACAGGGAACTGTCAACAGACTAATCAATTAAGTTTAACAACATCAATGTGTCAAAATGTTTGGGCACGAACATTGGAATGTCTACGTCTCTCAATAGATTTAGTAAAAGGATATGGGGCACAAAAGATTGACATTTTACCATACGAATCACTTTTACCGATACTTCAATACTACTTCTTTAAGAGTGGGAAGAATTATATGGAGAATGCCCATAAACAGTTGATTGATGATTGGTTCTGGACAACCATCTTTTCTCGCAGATATTCTAGTGCCTCCTTAACAAAAATGAAAGAGGATGCTGATTGGATAACGAGAATCATTGATAATCAGAATGAAGAACGAAGGTTTGCTATTACCATCACCTATAATGAGTTAAGACGAATTAATATGAAAAATAAATCTGCGGTAAAAGATGGTGTGCTATGTATTCTAGCAGCCAATAACCCTGTTGATTTCAATAATGGTCAGTCTGTAAAACTCGACAATACAAACGCATCCCGTTCTAATGCAAAAGAAAATCACCATTTCTTCCCGTATTCTCGTTATAAGGATTTTGGGATAACACAAGATGATGTCAATAGTCTATTAAACTTTGCATTTATTTCTAAAAGTCTTAATTTGGCCATTAGTAATAAACGGCCATCGGAATACTTATCTTACTATGCAAACAATAGCAATCAATTGCAAGAGTGGTTAAAAACTCATTTTATCCAATTAGATGCATACAATGCAGCAATACATAACAATTTTGAAGACTTTGTGGAGGCACGAGGTAAACAGATTCTTGAAAGAATCAATATGCTATGTAAGGTTAAGTCAGATACCCTTCCAACAATAGATGAATACGAGGAATCCGATACGAGCAATGATGTCGAGAATGACTTTATTCAGGCTTAATACTTGTGTGTACCAATAGCTCTGATTCCCCCTCGGTTTCAGGGCTATTTTTGTACCTTTTCTCATCAAAAAACGCCATTTTTCACAAGTTTTTGTACCGCACATTTTGATATTCAAGAAATTACACTTACTTTTACTTTCCAAAATGGAGGTACAAGCCGAGAATGGTGCTAAAAATCACTAACTTACACATTCTCAGATACTTGCCAACATGCTGGTTGTACCTTTTAGAGCGCTATACTATTGATAATCAACGATGTACACATACTATGACGGGAAATCACATGGACATGACACATAGATTTGAACCTACGCCCAATAGTACTTTTGTTAACATTATATTTAGAAGCAAACTGATCTAAGGTCTGGTTTCCCTCAATGTATTCGGACTTTAAGACTTCGTCATCGAGACGGAAACCTCCTACGAACTGACGACCGAAAGATTTACATTTATATAGCTGTTTGTTCCTTTTTTGACTATTTTTTCTTGGTCGCGGAAGAACCACACCAAAAGCAGTTTTTTTATTCACAATACTTTAAATGCTGCAAAAGTACACGATATACTATTACATTCATATTGATTATCAATGGTTTACGCCTTAAAAGGTAGACTACTCAAAAATTTACTTGTTTTTTTGCGAAAAATCGAAGATTTAACATTTTTTTCATCACCCCTCTCCGAACGGAGGGGATAAAGGCAAAAACAGCCTTTTGGGGCCCCGACAGACCTCGTCTGCAAAGATAGGGCATGTCGGGGTTTATTTCGCCCAAAAGGGATGTAAAATCGAGTATGGATTCACGGATATTTTCGGATTCAGAGTGAGGTATTTTGTGCTTGATCGGAGTGCCCGTTGGGGACCGACCTTTACATCCGGATTGCTTATAAGATTTGCAGCCAAAAGAAAAATGGCCGGAACCATTTAGCCATGGCGCAGCCATCTCTTTTCTTCCCTTATTTTGACTTTACTTTAATGAACGTATATATGAATACGGGGATAAAGTAAAGGTGATGATTCTATGGAAAAGTGTAGATTTCAAGTCTCAATTTTGATAGAAAAGTGTATAAATGGAGTCTGATTCGTTGGGAAAAGTGTGAGATTACAGATATTATTCGCTTGAAAAAATGTATCGAACTTTGGTTTATTCGCTAGAAAAAGTGTAATTTTGTCATTGGAGAATAAAGTTGTGCCATGCTTAAAAGGAAAATAGAAACATATTTAGCCGACTGGAAACAGTCTAAGGACAGAAAGCCTCTAGTGATAAAAGGTATACGCCAATGTGGAAAGACATATATTGTCCAGAAATTCGCAAGGGAGAATTATGATAGCGTGGTCTATATGAATTTCATTCTTGAACCAGACAAGAAGTCTGCCTTTACTGGCAATATAGATGTTGATACTATCATTCTCAACCTCTCAGCTTTGATCCAGGGCAGTCGTTTCATTGAAGGAAAAACCTGCATTATCCTTGACGAGATTCAAGAATGTAAGGAAGCAAGAACTGCCTTGAAGTCATTCCATATAGACGGACGTTTCGATGTTATCGCAACAGGTTCTCTTTTGGGAGTGAAAGGCTACGGCCAAAGCAAAAAAAAGAAAGAAGATATAGGACAAGATTCAGTTCCTGTCGGATATGAAACAGTGATTGACATGTACCCGTTGGATTTTGAAGAGTTCCTATGGGCAAACGGTATCAGTCCTACTGTTATTGATTCTGTAAAATCATGCTTTGAGAACGAGACGGTTGTCCCCGAGGGGGTTCATAAGGCCATGATGGAGTTGTTGTACAGATATGTCATTGTCGGAGGTTTGCCGGAAGTGGTGAATTGTTTCCTTGAGACCAAGAATATCGAACTTATATATAAGTTACAGCGAAATCTCATTGCCGAATACGAAGAGGATATGGTCAAATATGCAGATGATGCAGACAAACCCAATATCCGTGAATGTTTTGAATCTATTCCGAAGCAATTGGCTAAAGAGAACAAGAAATTCCAATATTCAGTTGTAAAAAAGGGAGGAAGGTCTTCTCAGTACATCGGTAGTATTCAATGGCTGGAGGATGCCGGGATTGTCCGTAGATGCTATAACATACAAACCACGGAACTGCCGTTAGAGGGAAATTCCATCAAGGACTGTTTCAAAGTGTACACTACCGATATAGGTCTCCTTGTGGCAATGCTCGACTACGGCACTCAGGCGGATATTTTAAAGGGTAATCTTCTTGGATACAAGGGAGCTATCTTTGAGAATCTGATGGCGGATTTTCTATGTAAATCCGGTCAAAAATTATACTATCTCCATAAGGATAGCGGACTTGAATTAGACTTTCTGGTAAGATTCAAAGGCGAATGTGTTATCCTTGAAATTAAAGCAAAAACAGGTAAGTCAAAAAGCATGACTACAGTTCTTAAAAACAAGGATGTATATCATGTTAAAAATGCAATCAAGCTAGGACAATATAATGTTGGACGCGAGGGAGATATACTTACTATTCCGCTATACATGGGATTTCTTGTTAACGACAAACTTGCTGACGTTATCATTCCTGATGTTGATGTGAATTTATTGAATGTATAAATGAACAGTTGTTATTTGCAATGAAAATCCTATAAATTAAATGATATGAAATCAAAATACCCGAAGCTTGCTCCTGATAAGATAGAAAGTCTGTCAATGTGCGAGGTGTTTGTGTTCGGGTCAAACCTTCAGGGGCATCATACCGGAGGAGCTGCGCGTTATGCATATAAACATTTCGGTGCTGAATGGGGAGTAGGTATTGGCCCAACTGGGCAATGTTATGCCATACCGACCATGCATGGTGGTGTTGATGATATCCGCCCATATGTCGAAGACTTTGTAAAATATGCGAAATCTCATCCGCTAAACCGATTTCTTCTAACCAGGATAGGATGTGGAATAGCAGGATTCTCAGATAAACAGATGGCAATGCTTTTCTATGATGCCGGTGCCTCAAAATTGCCCAATGTTGCATTTCCAGAAGAGTGGATAGTCTGGTATGCGACCTTTGCTTCTATTGACCAGTGTTCATACATGTCCGAGCCCAATGTTCCTGAAGTGTTGACAGATGATGTTCTGCGCGAGTTGTGCCGTGAATATCTCTACCAGATAGGTGCCGGCATACGGACTGGCTTGCCTTTTGTGCGTATTCGTTATGTTCTTGATGACAATAAGTTCGGTTATGCATATTTCGGGCAGTTCTTTTTTTACGGAGATCAGCTTTATGTGTGGGATCGGGATGAAATCTGGAAGGATACCCACAATCAGGGTGTCGTGGTCGATACCTTCCATGATGAATGTGATGGCAGAGGTTACGCACATCCCGTCATCTTTGCTGGTGTTTGTACCAATCTGAAGGATATCCATGGTGACTTCATATATACTGGCGATGTTGTTCGTACTGACAAATTGCACGACAGTTTGTTGGGTGTTCAAGCCATTAATTATCCGGAAGAGTATGGTATCATACTTGACAACCACTCTCTGCCATTAAAGGAATGCCAACAGATAGAACGTATGGGAACAGTGTTTTATAACCTGGGAAAAGACACTTTCCAACCTGATATTATTCGTGAAGGTTGCAATGAACTGCTGAATCTATTGGGCCCTAGATTGCCGTTTGAGGAGGTGCATAGGCACATACGCTTTACTCCAAACTTCTATACAGATGAATGGCAATACATTGCTATGGAGAAACTTCGAGATGAAGATTTTGACTGGAGATAGAGCAAATCTAAAATATCTTAACTTCATAGAATATTATAAGAATTTCAAATAATATGGCTGATAATCCTAGAATACTAAATTTCTATCACTTATTGAACTACAGATTCAATATCCCAGAATACCAGAGAGGTTACAGATGGGAAAAGAAGCAAGTGGTAGATTTGATGAATGATTTAAAAGATTTTATTGATAGAAGAGCTGCTAATCAGTTGAAAGATAAGGAGTTTTACTGCCTTCAACCAGTAGTTGTATATAAAATAGGTGATAATCATTATGATGTAATAGATGGGCAGCAAAGACTCACTACATTATATCTTATCCTGCAAGCTTTGAAAACTACTATCGAGGATAATTGTGATAATCAGAATATATATCAGATAGGCTATTCAAAGTTTATTGACGACCCTAAGGAGAGTGATTACTTGAATAATAACTACTTTCTGAATGATGATGACAAGCAATACCTTACGGCAGATAATTTCTTTATTCGGCAAGCCTATGTCGAAATATGTAATTGGTTCCGCAATAATAAGCGTTGTCGCGTCCCATTTGCACAAATGTTAATGAACAATGACAGTAACTCCAATTTAGCAGATGAGGATAAAAAAGATCTCAGGGTAATATGGTATGAAACTGACTATGGGAGAAAAGATTGCTATGACCCCGTACAGTTGGAAAAGGACTCTATTGAGATATTCAATCGACTGAATTATGGGCAGATAAAACTAACAGACACGGAACTTGTCAAGGCCCTCATTATGCAAAGTGACTGCTATTTAGGAGAGAAGTATGCCAGCATGGAGCAGTGGACCAGTAAAGTTGCGGCTGATTGGGATAATATGGAAAAGAAACTCCATAATCCATTTTTCTGGTCGATGTTAAATGCTGTGGAAGATGCTAACAATCCGTCGCATATCAGTTTCCTTCTATCGTTTGCAGCAAAAGATATTTATGAAGAAAAAGCAGAAGATGAGTACTTCAGGGACATCAAGAGGGATAACCATTTTGATTATGTTGTTATAGACAGATGGCTTTCACAACCAGGTGGCAACCGAGAAATGCTGGTGAAGGATTTATGGAATAGAGTAATGGATATTTTTTCATTATTTGAGAGTTGGTACGAGGATTTAGAAATTTATCATCGAATTGGTATGTTGGTGCTGTTCCTAGAGAGAACAAAAGAACGAGATAGTCGAGTTAATAATTTAATCCGCGAGCTTTATGCTCAGAAGTCACTGAGAAAATCAGCTTTCATTAATATCCTAAATGGCAAGATTGCTTCAGCAGTGAAGATATGCTCTAAAAATAAGGATAATGAGACAAACACCTTAAAATCGATCAACTATCACGACAATCCGGAAGAGATAATAAAGGTGCTAGAACTAGTCAATGTCATTGATTCGATGCAACATATTAGACTGATTGACTACCAATAGTTTGAAACTTAAACGGTAGGAAAGTCTGATTTTGCTCTTTATTCTTCGCTGAACTTTTGCAAAGATAATGCGTTTTTCCGGTACAAGGAAAACAAATGAAAAGACTTTGATAAAAAAGGTGGTTTTTGGGTGCAAATTTGCCAGCCGTGCTATGAGGTTTACGGAAGATTTTGCATAGCATTTCATCTGATGTTATGCCTGTGTCTATATTGCTAGTTGCTCCTCCAAGATTGAACACGGAGTGACTGATATTGATTGCTGGCGAAAAGAAAATAATACCAGTAAGTAAGCTAATTTTCTTCTCTCCCTCTATTTGACTTAACTTTATTGCCCGTGTATATAATAACGGTCATTAAAGTCAAGTTAAGCGTGGAGTCATATCTTTTTCTTTTGGTAAGCAAAATAGTTCTTTGATATGATGAGTGTATGATGAACAATTTACATTGTTTGTTGATAGGTGTACATGATGCTTACAAACAACATTATAGCATTTAGTTTTTGGAAGTTTTTGCTCAAAATAGATTAGGTATATGGTTAATTATGCCAAGATGTGCATTTTTCTATGTGTAATACATCATTAAATAAATAAAAAGTATTACTTTTGTATATTATATGATAGGTTGAATATAGTGAAGTCATCGGTATAGTCGCTTTGCACCTTAAATTGATGTAGTAATGACAAAGAATACAATGGGAACCAAGCTTCCCCGAAAATTGGAGCAGAAGATGCAAATTGTAGGTGAGCAGATTAAGTTAGCTCGCTTGCGTCGGAATCTGAGTGTGGCTCAGGTGGCAGAACGGGCAACCTGTTCATCGCTTACTGTGTCCCGAATAGAAAAAGGGATTCCTACTGTTGCAATAGGGATCTATCTACGTGTTTTGTATGCATTGCAACTTGACGATGATATTTTATTGCTTGCCAAAGAAGATAAAATGGGAAAAGCTTTGCAAGATTTGAGTTTGAAAACAAGAGAACGTGCATCCAAGAAAGAATAATCTATGAAAAAGTTGTATGTATATGCCGATTTCGATTGGCTCAAAGAAGTGGAACTCATAGGCGAATTGGGCTATGAGTCTCTTCGTGGTGCGGACAGCTATAGTTTTACGTTCAATAATGAATGGTTAAGGCAGCACAGCGATCTGTTTTTGAGCGACGACCTAACTAATTACCCGGGACAACAATATACACAACCGGACAAGGATATATTCGGATGTTTTTCCGATGCTTTGCCGGATCGTTGGGGACGTACTTTGTTGTTGCGTCGTGAGCAAATTACAGCGGCGGAAGAAAAACGACCGGTACGGAGATTATCATCTTTCGATTTCTTAACTGGTATCGATGATTTCTCCCGAATGGGTGGATTCCGTTTTAAGGAAGATCCCGATGGTGAATTTATCAATGTGAGTGAATCGTTGAAAATTCCACCTCTGACAGATATTCGGGAGTTGATTTCAGCCAGTGCTGAGATTGAGAAAAGCGAAGAAAACAATATGCTCCCCGATAAGAAATGGATTGCACAACTTGTGCAACCTGGGACATCATTAGGAGGTGCAAGACCTAAAGCCAATGTGATTGATACAGATAAAAACCTTTACGTGGCAAAGTTCCCGTCTCGCAAGGATGACTATAATGTAGGACTTTGGGAGCATTTCAGTCACTTGCTTGCTACAAAAGCAGGAGTAAACGTAGCAAAAACCAAAGTGCTGGCAACTGGAGAAAAATATCATACATTGCTGTCACAACGTTTCGATAGAACAAACGATAGCAAACGTATTCATTTTGCATCTGCTATGACCTTATTGGGATTAAGTGATGGAGATAATGCAACTACCGGGCATGGTTATCTGGATATAGTCGACTTTATTATTCAGAGCTGTACCGATGTAGAGCGAAACCTGCAGGAACTATACCGTCGTGTGGCTTTCAATATTTGTATCGGCAATACTGATGACCATTTCCGCAATCACGGTTTTCTTTTGACTGCAAAAGGATGGACATTGTCGCCGGCATACGATATGAATCCAACGCTGAATGAATATCAAAGTCTGCTCATCTCATCAACTTCCAACAAGGCAGATTTAATTATCTTGCTTGATGCCTGCGAGGATTATATGCTTAATCGAAACACTGCGGAGAAAATTATTTTAGAGGTGATTGAAGCGATAAAAGGATGGCGCGAATTGGCAACACGATTAGGAATTTCCAAGAGAGAAATGGATATGTTTTCAGGAGTGTTTGATAAACAATATGATTGTATTTAATTTCTTAATTCACATTTGATAAAGAAGAAATAACCATGAGTGGCGGATATTTTGATAGGAGCACATATGCAATGTGTGAGATTGCAGATACTATTGAGCGTGATATAGCAAGAGCCTTACAGCCAAAGCCGGAAAAGGTTTATGAAAACTATTGGACTATTTACGAGAAAGATAGCTTTGGCTCATACCATAGCTATAAGGACTACATAAGTTTTGCCAGTTATGAAGATGCGGAATCTTTTCTTCTAAGAGATACAACTATCGTTAAGGCAGAACAAAAATATGTAGACCGACAATTCTTTGGTGATGGGGTGATATTCCAATCAACAACGCGATATATGTCTGACACTTCTGACGGCGAACAGATTCCGGTGTTATACTCAATCCATCATTGTTATTATGACTGCTATCCCGATGAAGCTGATGTGTTGGAACTGTCAGTTGAGACGATAGATGCAATGACAGAGGCTTATCGGCAAATTCGTATAGCAGAAATATATGCAACTCACGTAGATCGGATGATGAGTGGCGATGACAGCGAAGAGAGTTTCCGTGAACGAATTAAGGAAGACTTGGCAGAGTTTGAAAAGGAATATGCTTCCAAAGATTGGACTTTTCTTGATGAAGATGATGAATAAAGCAATAGCCTGTCATAAAATTAACAAAAATTGTTGTACACATTGTATGATGGTCTGAATAAAAGGGTAAAATATAGTTTAACAGAAGATGTTTATATGATAGCTCAAACTCAATTGAAAAAGCCAAGCAATTGGCAAGATTTTGAAAAACTCTGCAAATTATTGTGGGGAGAGATATGGATATGTGAGGATACTATAAAACGGCATGGTCGTCAGGGACAGAATCAATATGGAGTTGATGTATTTTCGTATGTTGAGAAATATAGTGGTTACTGTGGCATCCAGTGCAAAGGTAAGGATGACTATACAAATGCACAGTTAACAGAAGCAGAAATTGATAATGAAATAACAAAAGCTTTAGATTTTGAGCCTAATTTAAAATTGCTAGTATTTGCTACTACAGCGAATAAAGATGCCAAGATAGAAGGATACATTAGAAAGAAAGATACAGAGAATAGGGCTAAAGGTCTCTTTGCTATCGATATTGCGTCGTGGGAGGATATAGTTGATCAATTGGAGCGATATAGGACGACCTATAACTGGTACGTGAACAATTGTCAGTTTAAGGATACCACAGATGTACTTGTAACTTTTCACGGAAAGGATGAAATCACAATATACCCAGAATATGTAAAGACTATCAAGCATTATGAGTATAGGAAATTGACAGAAATTGAACAGGATGTGATGAGATTAAGTTTGGGCAATTTAGAAGTGCCAAATATCGGCATTCCAAGGTTCTCGTTCAATCCTCCAAAGAAGATAGATAAAAGATGGTGCAAACTTCGTATAAGAATTGAGAATACAGGTAAAACAGTCATAAGAACTCCAAAACTAATTGTCTCTTTTAGACCAGAGGATATTGTGGAAATTGATGACAACTTTTACTACTTTAATGCATTTGGCATAGATGAAGCGGCAAAAGCACAGATTAATGCAAGTAGGGATGCAAAAAGAGAAGTTTATCAGACATATAAAAATCAATTAGAGTACAGACCTAAAAACTCGGTTTTTGTTCAGAAAGATTGTCGTGATTTCTATATGAGTGTCATTCCAGTTGATGGTATAAAAAAGTTTTCATTAATCTGGAAATTTCTATGTGAGGATTACCAAAAAAATGGTGTCTTAACAATCTATGTAGAACCTCAAATAGAGGAACATATAAAGACAATCGAGGTTCATGATGAATCAGAACTGAAACCGGATGAAGCAAGTCTTGCTCCAAAAGTCGTTGAAGTATAGAATGTTATGCAAGAGTTTGTTTTGAGGATAAAAGGGGGGAATATAAGGCACCAAGGGATTTTACCGTCAATAATGTAAACTGTCCTCTATATGATTATTTCAGATATATTCATGCGGAATGTTGCTATAATAATTTAATCTGGATAATGAAGTACATACCAACATTTTATGGTACACATTGTCATTGAGAGAAAATAAGAACATCTTTGACAAAGAGCACAATAACAATGAATACTATGTTGCTCCGAAAATGTTATCAAACAACTTGAAAGTTGTGTTATCTCAATTATTTATAGTACCTTTGCCTACAAAATAGGACAAAGGTATTTTGATTCATACAATGGCTGAAGAAAAGATAGACAACACTTTAGGAGAAGTAAAGAATATAATGGAAAACAAAAGAGAAGATTGGGTTTGCCATTCGCAGGCTATAGCTGCAGCTATGTCGAATCGAATGGAGCTGCTCGGTATGACTCAAAAGGCGTTGGCTATGAAGATGAATTGTTCGCAGCAGTATATTTCCAAAGTTCTAAAAGGACGGGAGAATATGTCATTGGAAACTCTGTGCAAGATTGAAAAAGCATTGGATGTCAAGATACTGAATAGCAATATAAAAGTAAAGTAACCACTCATAATAAGGCAAGAATATGTCAACACAAAGCGAAGCGGCATTGGAAGCCGGACTGATAGCCACACTCCGACAAATGGACTACGAGTATGTTCAGATTGTCGAGGAAGATAATCTTTATGCCAATTTCAAGCGGCAGTTGGAGATTCACAACCGCAAACGATTGGAAGAGCACGGACGTACTGAGTTTACGGCAGAAGAGTTTGAGAAGATTCTAATATACCTTGAAGGTGGTACTCGCTTTGAAAAGGCAAAGAAACTTCGTGACTTATATCCGCTTGATACGGCTGATGGACAGCGTATATGGGTGGAATTTCTAAATAGGCAGCAGTGGTGTCAGAATGAATTTCAGGTTTCCAACCAGATTACGGTGGAAGGACGTAAAAAATGCCGCTATGATGTGACGATTCTAATCAATGGTTTGCCACTTGTGCAGATTGAATTGAAACGTCGTGGCGTGGAACTTAAACAGGCATACAACCAAATACAGCGTTATCACAAGACTTCGTTTCATGGATTGTTTGATTATATCCAACTGTTTGTCATATCCAACGGTGTTAATACTCGCTATTTTGCCAATAATCCAAATAGTGGGTATAAGTTCACATTCACCTGGACAGATGCTGCCAATCATCCGTTCAATGAATTGGATAAGTTTGCCGTATTCTTCTTGGAAAAATGTACGCTTGGCAAAATCATAGGAAAGTATATTGTGCTTCATGAGGGCGACAAATGCTTGATGGTACTTCGTCCTTACCAATTCTATGCGGTAGAGAAAATTTTGGATCGTGTACAAAACTCCAATGATAATGGTTATATCTGGCATACAACAGGTGCCGGAAAAACATTGACCTCATTCAAGGCTGCACAACTTGTATCAGAATTGGATGATGTGGATAAGGTGATGTTTGTTGTTGACCGACATGATCTTGATACCCAGACTCAATCGGAATACGAAGCATTTGAACCAGGGGCTGTAGATAGTACTGATAATACGGATGAACTAGTGAAACGGCTTCAAAGCAACTCCAAGATTATTATCACTACTATTCAAAAACTTAATGCGGCAGTTAGTAAGACGTGGTATAGCAGCAAGATTGATGCTATACGTCACTCACGTATCGTGATGATATTTGATGAGTGCCATCGCAGTCATTTTGGGGATAGTCATAAGAAGATAATGAAGTTCTTTGACAATGCCCAAATATTCGGTTTTACTGGAACACCTATTTTCACCGAGAATGCTGTTGATGGACATACCACGAAGGAAATATTTGGAAACTGTCTCCATAAATATCTTATTAAAGATGCAATAGCGGATGAAAACGTACTTGGCTTCCTTGTGGAGTATTATCACGGCAACGAAGTGGTTGACAACGACAATCAAGCTCGTATGGAGGAAATCGCCAAATTTATCCTTAACAATTTTAACAAATCTACATTCGACGGAGAGTTTGACGCATTGTTCGCCGTGCAGTCTGTTCCTATGCTTATACGCTATTACAAGATTTTCAAATCGTTGAATCCTAAAATCCGTATAGGTGCAGTATTTACATACGCAGCCAATAATAGTCAGGATGATGAACAGACCGGCATGGGTACAGGGCAGTATGCAAAAGAGAGTGTGGGTGAAGCGGATGAACTGCAAGCCATTATGAACGATTATAATGAAAACTTCGGCACATCTTTTACCACGGAGAACTTCCGTGCTTACTATGATGACATCAATCTGCGCATGAAAAAGAAGAAGGCGGATATGAAATCGCTTGATCTTTGTCTTGTTGTGGGTATGTTCCTTACAGGCTTTGACAGTAAAAAGCTGAATACGCTCTATGTGGACAAGAACATGGAATATCATGGTTTGCTGCAAGCGTTCAGCCGAACCAATCGAGTATTGAACGAGAAGAAACGTTTTGGTAAAATAGTTTGTTTCAGAGATTTGAAAAACAATGTTGATACGGCTATTAAATTGTTCAGCAACTCTGATAATCCTGAAGATATAGTACGTCCTCCGTTTGAGAAAGTAAAGCAGGAGTACGAGAGTTTGGCAACTGATTTTCTGCAAAAATATCCAACACCAAGTAGTATAGACTTCCTGCAAAGTGAAAATGACAAGAAGAATTTTGTGCTTGCATTTCGAGACATTATCCGTAAACATGCAGAAATACAGATATACGAAGATTACAGCGAGGATGCTGAAGACCTCGGCATGACTGAACAGCAGTTTAACGATTATAAGAGTAAATATCTTGATATTACAGTCGGGTTTATTGATCCACCTGCTGCACCGTCAACTGTTGCGGAAGATCCTGTTCCATACGGGAATAACCAAGGATTGGAAGATATTGATTTCTGTCTTGAACTCTTACATAGTGACATTATTAATGTGGCGTATATTCTGGAACTCATTGCGGAACTAGACCCATATAGTGATGATTATTCAGAAAAACGGAAGCATATCCTTGATACAATGATTAAGGATGCCGGAATGCGAGGCAAAGCAAAACTCATTGACGGCTTTATTCAAAAGAATGTAGATGAAGACAAGGAAAACTTCATGAATGGGCGCAATAGAGCCGATGGAACAAATGAATTAGAGGAACGTCTGAACCAATATATTGTGTCAGAACGTAATAAGGCAGTGACTGATTTGGCTGCTGAAGAACAGATTTCAGCTGAGGTGCTTAATCATTACATGAAGGAGTATGACTATTTACAAAAAGAGCAGCCGGAGATTATACAAAAGGCATTGAAAGAGAAACATCTTGGTCTTATCAAAACCCGAAAGGCTTTGACGAGAATAATGGAAAGACTGCGTAGTATTATAAAAACGTTTAATTGGGAATAAGGATGTCAACATACAAAATAAATAATGAGCAACTAACGCTTATAAAAGAGAAGCCATTTAAGTTGGAGAAGGAAATTCAAAACATCGTTGAAAGGAATCTACAGACGTTGCTTGGGCTTGATTTCATCAAGACGGAATTTTCTATTGGTTCTTTCCGTATAGACTCTTTGGCTTTTGATTCAGAGAAAAAATCCTTTGTTATATTAGAATATAAAAGAGATAAGAATTTTAGTGTAATAGACCAAGGTTATGCTTATCTATCCCTGATGTTAAATAACAAGGCTGAATTTATTTTAGAGTACAACGAGTCTAAATCGGGAGCACTCAAACGAAACGATGTGGATTGGTCTCAGTCAAAGGTATTGTTTGTTTCACCTAATTTTACAACTTATCAAAAAGAAGCTATCAATTTCAAAGATTTGCCTATAGAACTATGGGAAATTAAACGTTTTACAAATGATACGCTTTCCTTTGAACAGATAGTAAACCGTTCAAGTAAGGAAAGTATTAAAACGGTCTCTAATAGTGAGACAATAACAACGGTAAGCAAAGAAATTAAAGTATATAGCGAACAGGATCATTTAGAGAACATTGAAGATGATTTTCTCAACATCTATACGGAAATCAAAGAGTTTTTGCTATCATACGGAGAGGATATTACAATATATCCAAAAAAGAAAACTATAGGTTTCAAAATAGGAGGAAAGGTATTTTGTGATATAGTTATGCAAAACAAGGGAATAAGACTGTTTCTCAATGCTAAGAAAGGAACACTCAAAGACCCAGAAGGTATTACTCGTGATGTGTCAGAAGTTGGACATTGGGGAAATGGGGCATATGAAGTTCGTTTCCCATTGAAAAACGATGCAGAAATAGATTATGTTTTTAACTTGTTGCGTCAAACAATAAATAAGAATAAGGAATAAGATAATATGAGCGAAGAATTACAACAGAAACTCCGTGACCAGCTTTGGGAGGTCGCAAACCGTTTGCGAGGTAATATGTCGGCAAGCGACTTTATGTATTTTACATTAGGTTTCATCTTCTATAAATACTTGTCAGAGAAAATAGAAAAATACGCCAACAATGCTTTGGCAGATGATGATATAACCTTTAAGGAATTGTGGGAAATGGAGGATGCTGATGCTGTGGAACTACAGGAGGAAGCACAAAACCAATGCCTGGAGAATATCGGTTATTTCATTGAGCCCAAATTTTTGTTTTCGTCAGTAATTGAAGCTATCAAGCGAAAAGAAAACATTTTACCTATGCTTGAACGCTCATTGAAGCGTATCGAGGACAGTACTTTGGGACAGGACAGCGAAGATGATTTTGGCGGTTTGTTCTCAGATATTGACTTGGCTTCGCCCAAATTGGGCAAGACAGCTGATGATAAAAATACGCTCGTTAGTAATGTGCTTCTTGCATTAGACGATATAGATTTTGGATTAGAGGCATCGCAAGAGATTGATATATTGGGTGATGCTTACGAATATATGATTTCACAGTTTGCTGCAGGAGCCGGAAAGAAAGCCGGAGAATTCTATACTCCGCAGGAAGTCAGCCGTATCTTGGCAGAAATCGTCTCTATAGGACATCAGCGTTTGCGCAATGTCTATGACCCTACTTGCGGTAGCGGCTCGTTGTTGCTTCGTGCTGCAAGTATTGGCAATGCAGTAGATATTTACGGACAGGAAAAGAATCCGACAACCTACAATCTTGCTCGAATGAATATGTTGCTTCACGGCATTAAGTTCAGTAATTTCAAGATAGAAAACGGTGATACACTTGAATGGGATGCCTTTGGCGACACCCAATTTGATGCTGTTGTAGCAAATCCTCCGTTCTCTGCCGAATGGAGTGCTGCCGACAAATTCAATACCGATGACCGTTTCAGTAAGGCAGGAAGACTTGCACCACGCAAGACAGCCGACTATGCTTTTATCCTGCACATGATTTACCACTTGAACGAAGGTGGTACGATGGCTTGTGTTGCTCCGCATGGTGTACTATTCCGAGGAAATGCAGAGGGAGTGATCCGTCGTTTTCTCATAGAAAAGAAAAACTATGTGGATGCCATTATCGGTTTGCCTGCCAATATTTTCTATGGTACGAGCATCCCGACCTGTATTCTTGTATTCAAGAAATGTCGCAAGGAGGATGATAATATCCTTTTCATTGATGCCAGCAAAGAGTTTGAAAAGGTCAAGACACAAAACAAGCTTAGGGAACAGCATATTCAAAAGATTGTTGAGACCTATCGTGACCGTAAGGAAATAGAAAAGTATAGTCATCTTGCCTCTCTTCAAGAAATAGCCGAGAATGATTACAATTTGAATATTCCTCGTTATGTTGATACCTTTGAAGAGGAAGAACCTATTGATATTAAAGCTGTAATGGCAGAAATAAAGGAATTGGAAGCCAAACGTGCTGAACTCGATAAAGAGATTGAAGTGTACCTGAAAGAATTAGGCATTGTAGAATAGTTCAGAAAGTAATAGCAATGGGTGAAAATGACAACATATCTCAGATGACACCTTCATTTGAGAATATATGCCGCAAGGATGAAAACGGGAACAAATACTGGAGTTCCCGTGACCTTTCTGGTGCAATGGGCTATTCTGCTTATTGGAAATTCCAACGGGTCATAGACAAAGCCATCAAGGTAGCCGGAGAGAAAGGAATGAATGTGGACGAGCATTTCAACCAAGCGGTTGATATGGTAAGGATTGGAAACGGTTCATTCCGCAAGGTGAATATATTCCGTCTTTCTCGTATGGCATGTATAATTATTGCGGAAAATGCTGATGGCAAAAAGTTGCTTGTTCAACAGGCACGAGACTTTTTCTCGCAATCTGTCTCAATGGCAGAATTTATGCATAATTCGCTAAGTTCTAATATATTATTGTATAAAACAGCCCAAGGAGAAGCACGGGTAGAAGTCATTTTCAACAGCGAAACATTCTGGATGTCACAAAAAAGAATGGCGGATTTGTTTGGGGTTGATGTAAGAACCATAAATTATCATCTCGGACAAATTTACGAAACAGGAGAACTTTCCAAAGAGGCAACTATCCGAAAAATTGGGATAGTTCAAACAGAAGGAGACCGGGAAGTGGAGCGAATGCCGCTATTCTACAACCTCGATGCTATTGTAGCGGTGGGGTATCGAGTAAACAGCTATCAAGCTACTCAATTCCGCATTTGGGCAACTTCAGTGCTGAAAGAGTTTATCATTAAAGGATATGCCCTTGATGACGAGAGGCTGAAACAAGGCAAACATTTCGGAAAGGACTATTTTGACGATTTGCTTGAGCGTATTCGTGAGATACGTACTTCAGAGCGCAGATATTACCAAAAGATAACTGACATTTATGCAGAATGTAGTGCAGATTACGACCCGAAATCTGAAGATACAAAGTTGTTCTTCAAGATGGTACAGAATATGATGCACCTTGCTGTTACCCATCATACAGCTGCGGAAATTATCTATCAGCGGGCCGATTCTGAGCAACCTTATATGGGACTTACCACATGGAAGAAAGCCCCTGACGGAAGAGTGCAAAAGTCTGATACCATCGTCGCGAAAAATTACTTGTCAGATTCTGAATTGTCCCAGCTAAATCTTATTACAACAGCCTTTCTTGATATGGCAGAATCACGTGCTTCACGTCATATTGTTTCAACCATGGATGATTGGAAAAAGTTCCTTCAACAATATCTTGCAACGATGGATTACGAGCTGTGCGATACAGCCGGGAAAGTGACACAAGAAGAAGCAAGAGATAAGGCTTATAGAGAATACGAAAAATATAAACTGATTCAAGATAAATCATACATATCTGATTTTGATCGTTTTAATGAGGGTAATGATGAAACTCCATTGCTTCCATTTGATTTGAATCCTACAAAAGAATGATAACTATGGCAATAGATAATAAAGATAAAAAGGTCCTCAAATCTTCGATTGAGCGAGAGCAGAACGAGGTTGCTTGCTCTGCCGAGTGTGAGAAGATAAAAGGTTCGAAGAACCTTAATGTTCCCCATTTGAGATTTCCAGAGTTCAGTGGGGAGTGGAAGAAATGTATAATTCAAGATTATGGAGAAGTGATTACAGGGAACACTCCGCCAACAAACAATGCAGAGTACTACAACAATGGTTCATACTTATGGGCTTCTCCTGCTGATTTGGGAACGGGTAAGAAGATAAATGACACCAAAACAAAATTGTCAGAGAGTGGATTTAAGAAAACGAGAATTATTCCCAAAGGAAGCATTTTGGTGACTTGTATTGGTTCTACAATAGGAAAAATAGGAATGGCAGTAGAAACTATGTCATCTAATCAACAAATTAATTCGATTATAGTAAATGAAAAAAGCAATAATGATTTTGTTTACTACGCAATTAGTCGTGCATTCCCTCGCTATCTGTCAGAAGTAGGAGTGCAGGCTGTTCCTATACTGTCAAAATCGAATTTTGAAAAGTTGCCTAATTATACAACAAGTATTGAGGAACAAGATAAAACAGGTTACTTTCTAAATCTTTTAGATGAGCGTATCGCTACCCAAAACAAAATCATTGACAAGTTGCAGTCCTTAATCAAGGGAATTAGTAATAAGATATTTGCAACCATACAAGGAATTGAATATAGAATGGGGAATATTGTAACAATTTCTAACGGAAATAGCAATGTACAAGATGCTGTTACAGAATCAAAGGATGGTTTGTATCCTTTCTTTGACAGGTCTGAGGATATAAAATATTTACCTACATTCTTGTTTGACAAAGAAGCTATAATATATCCAGGTGAAGGAGCAGAATTCATGCCACGATATTTCAGAGGAAAATTCGCTTTACATCAAAGATGTTATGCTATTTTTGACTTCAAGGAAATTATAAATGCTCAGTTTCTTTATTTTTATCTAAAGACGCAAAATTCATATTTCGTCAGAAATGCTGTAGGTTCTACTGTACCGTCATTAAGACTTGACACATTTCAAAAGCTAAAAGTGATTATTCCTCCAAAGAAAATACAACATAGTGTATCTTTATGCCTTTCTTCTATGGAGCAGAAGTGTAATGTCGAAAAAGATATTTTACAAAAGCTATTAAAGCAAAAGCAATATCTGCTTCGCCAAATGTTCATATAAACATCTGACGGAGCAAATATTGCTTCTGCGAACTTAGGCTTGTTAGAATGTTCTTTTCTACCGATAGTTTGCTATCTATTGCAGACTGCAACCGTGCATATCGGAGTTGTTCAGTATATGATGGGCAAAATATCTTGGCTTTACCATAGTCCTTGAAATATATATGTGGTATAGCCATTCCTGTTTTATAAGGCTCAAAATTGAACACTTTCAGTATATAGTAGAGGTATTGAAGTGAATATCCGTCTTTAGCTTGCAAAGTATTCAATGTTCCTGTCGCAGAACATTTGCCTGTAGCGTAAGAGACAGTACCGACACCAGAACCATCTTTGATAATATAAACGGCTTCACCCTCTGTATTATAATTATCAAGGTAGCCAACGATGCCATTTGCACCATACACTGGATAAATGCCAGTCTCACAAACATCACTTTCTTGCAGAGTAGAAGAGCTACAATCCAAGCAGTCTGATAAGCGAATATTGGGTTTGTTGTTGCTGACTATATTCTGTGCAATTCCCTTGATTAGGGAACATAAATTCAATAGGTGCGCAATTATTGAAAAGTTGTACTCCAAAATTCAAGGCAAAGAATACTCGTATGGTCAATTGTTTGATGTTGTAAATGAGCGCAACAAACAAATGGAATATTACAATATTCTTTCCGCAAGTCAAGAAAAAGGCATGGTAAATAGAGATGACTTAAATTTAGATATTCAATTTGAACGTAGCAATATCAATACCTACAAAATTGTAAGAAAAGGTGATTATGTTATTCATTTGCGTTCATTTCAAGGAGGGTTCGCTTTCTCTGATAAATTAGGCGTGTGTAGTCCTGCATATACAATATTGCGACCAAATAGCCTTTTGGAATATAGTTATCTGTCCTATTATTTCACTTCTCAAAGATTTATAAAATCTCTGATTATTGTAACCTATGGTATTCGAGACGGACGCTCTATAAATGTTGAAGAATGGCTTAATATGAAGGTCGTTATTCCGTCAAAAGAGCATCAACTTCATACACTGAATGTTCTTAAAAGAATTGACGATAAAGTAGAAAACGAAGAAAAATATGCAACTTGTTTGTCTAATCAGAAGCAGTATTTGCTCCGTCAGATGTTTATATGAACATTTGGCGGAGTAAATACTCTTTTTGTTGAAAAAACTTTGAGCAAAGCGATATATTGCTTTCTATCAAAGATTCTAAAGATGAGAGAAGTTTGATGCAACGCTCCGCTGTTTGTTTGTCTGGAAGTGGAAACGACATACGAAGAATATCTTCACTGTTAAGATTGGCAATTGCCCCATTACCACCTTGCAGAGAGTTCCATATATATCTACGGTATCTATTGGTTTGGAATAGCCACTTTGTAATAGCCGTTTTAGACCGATAGATGCCACAAAAAGCACCAACAGTTATAGGAGATATGCATTTCCCATCATAAAATGATGATTTTCCAACCAAAGCAGAACTTCCATTCGCCATGCAAATAATAATATCCCCATCTTGTAATTGCTGCTCTTGGGATATTTGTTTGTTGACAGACACGACATTGTTTTGGTAATCAAGCAAACTACCATTAACAATATTATTAGAGCGCATAACAAGTGTGCTATTGTATTCAACAACATCATCGCTGCTGTATGTCAATCCACGAATATATGAACCAACATCACCCAGTCGCAAGTTATTAGCATTGTTTCCATTCAATACCTTTTCAATAATTGCGCACTTTAACTTTTTCAAATCCTCAATGATTTTGTTTTGGGTGGCGATGCGCTCATCAAGCAATGACAATAATATAGCTATTTTTTGTTGTTCCGGTAAAGTTGGATTATATGTTTTAATCGTTTTTAAATGTTCTCCGTATAGATGAACAACAGATACGCCTTGTGCTACTCTTGCAATATCATATTTTCGCTTACCATTCAACTGATAACTCATAAATGCGCCATCGTATTTATGTAAGCTAATGACATTCAAATCACCTCCTAATAGAATACTATCAAATGGAACACATCGTGCAGTGGCAATATCAACAGCGGTTTCACCAGAACAAGGAATGATTACATCATTTGCTTTACTCCTTTTAAGTTTTGAACCGTCAATATCAGTCTTACTTTCAACTTGCTTGATGATTTCGGATTTGTACTTAGTATATAATTCGCCATATAGGATACATGGATCGCCATCTTCAGAAAGTTGTTCTTTGGGTATTCCTATTCCCTTTGACAAAGTAGCAATCCTATCTAATAGCTCTTCTTTCCACTCTCCACTAAACTCCGTGAATCTCAAATGGGGAACATCAGGGATTTATTATTCTCTAATTATATGTACAATATATTAATATACGATTATGGGACAAAAAACAATTAGAGAAATCTCGGTTGCATGGAAAGAGTACAAGCAACCTTATGTGAAGCAGTCCACAATGGCTGCTTATGTGCTCATCTTGGAGAATCATATTCTTCCGAATTTTGGAGAAAGCGAGATACTCCATGAACAGGCTGTGCAAGACTTTGTTTTGCGGAAAATTGAGAATGGGCTGAGTGTGAAATCCGTAAAAGACATTTTGATTGTTCTGAAAATGGTTATGAAATTCGGTGTGAAAAATGAATGGATGGATTATCAAGAGTGGGACATCAAATATCCGTCTTCTTCAACAAACAAAGAATTGGAAGTACTGTCAGTTGCCAATCACAAGAAAATACTCAATCATATTCAAAGCCATTTCTCCTTTACCGGACTGGGTATCTACATCAGTCTTTGTACAGGACTTCGCATAGGAGAAGTCTGTGCTTTGAAGTGGAGTGACATCAATGTTTCTGAGGGAACGATTACCGTTAATCGTACAATTGAACGGATTTACATTATAGATGGGATGGAGAAACATACCGAACTGGTCATCAATACTCCCAAGACACAAAACTCATGTCGGGAAATTCCTATGACAAAGGAGCTGCTTGCAATGGTAAAACCATTAAAAAAGGTTGTCAATGAAGATTTCTATGTCTTGACTAATGATGAATATCCAACCGAGCCTCGTACTTACCGTAATTATTACGGCAAATTAATGGCGAAGTTGGGTATTCCCAAATTAAAATACCATGGGCTTCGTCATAGTTTTGCCACTCGTTGTATAGAAGCTGGTTGTGACTACAAAACCGTTAGTGTATTGTTAGGGCATTCTAATATTTCAACAACTTTGGATTTATATGTTCATCCAAATATGGAACAGAAAAAGCGGTGTATTGCAAAAGTATTCAAGTCTCTTGGTAAATGACGAATAAAGAGTGGGAGGATGTTCAAATGCAATTCTCTCACTCTCTGTTCCAAAGTGATTGGCAATTTTTGAGTTCGTAACAGAACCATCTGAGGTTGGCAAAATCGACCTAAAGAATCTGGCAGATTCGTTTCGACTGATAGGCAAGAGTTCGGACAATAGTTCTGTGTTCATTATTGAGTATCGCATTTATGGTGGCTGACATTACTCTGGAATATCAACCTAACACCAGGAAAAGAGTTCACATAAGAGTTCATAAAAGAACCAGTAGGGTTCATAAAAGAGTTCGTAAAAGCATTATTGAAATGCGCTTATCCCTGCCAGCTATCAAACAGAGGATAGCCCAACCAAAACATGATTGCGTGGAGAGTTAAGGTATTCTATAATCGCAATAAAGCCATATTCTACTTGCCTTGGATTGACAACTTCTCACGAGCGCTTTATCGCTTGGAATATTGAGTTACCCTAACTCAATGGAGGTCGTATAATGAGCAGGCCCAGGGTGCAATTAAGTGTGCAAATTTCGCTTTTTGTCGAGAAAGATGAGGAAGAGGCTGGTGAAAAGAAAAAGTGCTTAAATAACGCTATTTTTCATCCAATCAGCTTGCTGGAAAATTGGCACTCTCAAACGACCGCTTGGTCGCTTGGGGTATTAGGCTCCCCATACAAGATAATGTCTGTACAACGGGCAAGCCCTTGGCTTAAAAAGATAGGTTTGGGAGATAAGACGGCAACGACCAGTTTCAAGAATTATCATGAAACCAGTCGTTGTACTTAACTTTGGCTTATACAAGAATATACGCTTTGAGAATAAAGTCAAGTGGAGAGTCAATAGTGGTAATCGGGCATGAAACGATAAATGCCGCGGTTTTCCTGAACCACCATCCGTTTGTTCGTGAGAAACTTAATTGTTTCCACAATCTTGTTGTGATTCAATTTTGTTCCTGCCAGTTCGTAGGCAGTGGTCAGTTCTTCTTCCAAAGCTTTATATCCCGAAATAGTCTCTTTCCCCTCAAAAGCCAGTTCGAGAGCCTTGCGATGGGTGGATTCGTGAATGTTCTTACCTGGGGAGAATGGTTCTTGCTTGGGACGACCAGCACTTTTCTTGGTCGGCACATAGTCCGGCAGAAGTTCGGGAAGCGATTGGTCATTGATGTAGAAAGCGAATGGCAGGAAGTCCTTTGAGCGGGTATGCACACTTTTCACTTTGCTGATTTTGCTGTCGTCCTTGTCTTTCTCGATTTGGATGACCGTTTCCGCTTTGTTGTTGATTTCCGTGCCAATGTGTCCACGGGCATTTTCATCACTTTTGTTCTGATGGAGAATGGTGTGAAGATGAATCTGGTATTCGTCAGTCCACTGCATAAGTTTGGATATTACACATGTGGCTTCACTCGGTGAATTGATGTCATAAACCAAGTCGCGGATTCCGTCAATCACGACAAAACCAAGCCCTTCAATCTGACTGATGGCATCGTCTATGATAGCCAAACGCTCCTTCGGATTGAACTTGCGTAGAGCGAGAAAATAGAAACGGGCGCAATCTTCATTAGCCGGCAACTCTGCCAGTTTCATGATACGTTGCATTACAATCATGCAATGATTCTGACTCTGTTCTGTGTCAATGTAAAGGATGCGGTTTTTCCCATCAGGAAAATCCGTTGTGTAGTTAAGGACTTCCTTTCCGGACAAAGCTGCTGCCACCATAGCCGACACGTTGAAGGTCTTTTTGCTTTTTGCCTTGCCAATGGATGCACTGAAATTTCCCAATGTCCCGATAGCCACTTCGCCTATACTCAGGACTTCCGGCTCCTGTTCGTACACCTTTTCCAGACTGAGCATAGTATCTTGCCATCTCGTAGTGATTTGAGCAAGCTCCTCAATGGGTGTTGCCGTTTCCATATTCACCAGTTTTTAGGATTAGGCTTGCGACGGTGTGAGGCATACATCGCTTCGTTTTCTTCCTCATAGGTGAGAGGTGCTGAAGTTTTGCGAGATGCCTCTAGCCATTTGTCGAGCTCGTCACGATAGATATAAAGGTGCTTTCCTTGTTTGATAACCGGAATGTTGTCCTTCTTTATCTTGTAATAAAAGGTGGAGACTGGCATTTTCAGATAGGCACAGGCTTCCTGCACTGTCATTGGTACGTGCAAATTCTCTTTTGGTTCGCTTTGGCGGTTAAGAGTGTCCCTAAGTAAATTTTCCATTCCTGCGATTTTCTCGCACAGTTCGCCTACCACTTTGGGCAGGTCGTTAAAAGTCAAATCTGTTGTGTTCATACCTTCAATAATTAGAATTAATATGCTGCAAACCAACAGAATGAAATTTTGCAGAAATCTGTCAGCCGGAACAATGATTACCGTCTGCACGATTTAATTTTCAAGTAATGTTGTGAAAGTGGAAATCTCCTTTGTCCGGCACGTCAATAGGAATGTCGCATGGGACATTGACGCGCAAATTGGCTTCCAGATATTCAATATCGGCGTTGCGCAATTCGTATGGGAAAGAAGACTTAATGAATATCGCTCTGTCGCGACGGGAGACTCCAAGCCGTTCACCGATATTCCAAGCTAAGTGTCTTAAAGAGGGAGAACTGATCTTTGCTTCTTTCGTTGAATGGATTGGCTGACAATCGTTAACCCGGTTTTCGGCAATGCACTCTATATTCCGGAATAGTGTGCTGATATTCTCTTTTGAGAGATATTTCGAGGTTTTTTCCACTACATATTCGCGGATAGCTATCATGGTGTCCCTTTTCCGTTTCACCTCCTTCAGTTGCTCTTCCACAAGAATGCTCTCATATCTCTCCAAACTATCAGGTATCTGTTCCTCTTCTACTGGATCTTGATTAGCATTTTGATGGTTGCTTTCTTGCGGATATTCGCTTTGTACTTGCTTATTTGTAGTATTACTTGAGATTGTTGTAAAAAGCCCTGCCATTACTTTGCGGAATATGGCAAAGGTCAAAATAAGCATTACCAAAGAGATAATAAAAATGGTGGCATCAAACAGGATGTTGTGATTGAACTTTTCACCGATATTGTATGCGGTGAGTGCCGAGAGTGAAACGATGACCACTCCAGCCAAACTGCTGATATCAGCTGCTTTCTGAACTTGTATATTATTCTCCATATAGTTGTGATTGTTTACTGTTTTATGGCGTAAAGTTCAGCACTAATTTCCATATAACCATAAATACTAATGGTTATTGGACTGATATTTACAAATAATTTATGGTTAGAATATGAATCATACTCGAAAATCATACTCTAACCATATAAAAGAGGCAAAAATGACCGTTAATACTTACGGATCAAGGAAATTTTGTTGCTGGCTTTTCGCTTGTTGCTATCCACCACTTTCATGTATCGTTGGGTTGTGGTGATGCTCTTGTGTGCCATGATGCTTTGGATGGTTCGGATGTCTGTTCCGGCAGCAGCCTGTAAAGTGGCGAATGTCCTTCGATATGAATGGAAGGTGATGTTTTTGGTGATACCTGCGGCTCGAATCCACTCTTTCATGGGGTATTGCGTCCAGCATCTTTTCAATCCTTTGAATACCAGCCCTGTCTTTTCGGGAGAATAACCAATCAATTGCAAGGCTTCGTCACTAATGGGGATGATGTCTTCTGTTTTTGTCTTTTGAGTGACGGTGTGGACGCATTTTCCTCCGGCAGCAAAGTCCACGATTTCTTCCCATCGCAAAGTGAGAATATCGCTGATTCTCAGACTTGTAAGGCAAGAGAATAACGAGGCTGTTTTCAGAACCGGTATCTTGCAAGGTGTTTCTGCCAATCTGTACAGTTCATCTATGCTCAGGTAGTCTTTCACTACATCTTCCGGCTCTATCTTCTCCAAGAAATCATTTACATTGGAGTGAATCAACTTGTTGCGATAGAGTATTTTGAGAAATCCTCTGAATGTGGACCAGTAGCCCACAGCCGAATTGCGTGATATGGGACGCTCAGGACGTCTAAGTTGTTTTGCATTAAGCAGATACTCTCTGAACTTGTTGCATAAGTCCACATCAATTTCCTCGAACGAACATTTTCCACCCACGAAATTGAAGAAATGCAGATATACGAACTCCCATTTCTGGTCGTGCCTGCGGAGTGTCTTCTTATAATAGGCAAGAAAATCTCCTTTCATCTTGCTCTTGTCAAAGAAATCGTACCGCTCATTTACGATGGATTCAAAACGTCGGCATCGGATGGCTTCCGCTTTTTCCGACATGACGGCATTAAAGTTCTGTTCCCGTTGGTTCTTTGGTTCGGCGTAGATGTAGATACCCAAAGATTCATGACGGATTACCTTCATACTTTCTTTGTCGCGATAACCGGGATAATAATCCAGATAGAACGACAACATGTTTTTCTTTAGAGGTCTTGTCCTCAATGTTACAGTTTTACATTCGTGCATAATGATATGTTTTTATAATTGGTGATTAATTTGTTGCAAACCAATACAATGAAACAATGCTGATGACTGCCATTGCTGAAAATGATTCTTGTCTGTGCGGAATAATTCTCAGATACCGGATTTTTCAGCCATCACCTTGTCAAAATCCTCTTTCAACAGGAACATGGACTTTCCGTGATGCATCTTCCGTATCTTGTTATACCTCGCATAATTGTAGACATCATCCCTACGCAGGCTATATTTTTCCATTGCTTCGGTTACGCTGTAATACATTTCCCGTTGGTCGAAACCTCCGCTTTTGATGATGTCGATATGGTCTTTTGAATATTGGACTTTGCCATAAACAACACGGGACGGGATTTTATGGCGATGTACAAATGAGCATCTGGCACCTTTGCTCATACCATAGATTTCCTCCATTTGCTCCGCACTAATCCATTCCTTTATATTGTCTGCAGCCTTGTATTTGGCAAAGAATCTGTCAACTGACAGTTGCACGTAATAATTGAACCCACCATGACTGATTTTAGGAATGTCGTTTTCACGGCATAGCTTGCAAATGGTTTTTCTGTTCATCTGATAGGTTGCCGCAATTTGCTCGGATGAGTAATAACCTTCAGGGATTACAAAGGTCTCTTTCGGCAGGTCGCTTTTCTTTTCCCGTTTCTTGGGTGTATATGTTCCATCACGATGCTCTATATAGACTTTGTCAAACTCGGAACGTAGCACCATTGTTCGGCTTCCTTGCTTGAAGCGTTTGATGTCGTATTTGTTGACATAGTAGCTGATATTAATTTTGGTAAGTCCGTATTTCTCGGTGATTTCATCGTAGGTATAATAGTCAGGATTCAGCTTCTCCTGCTTTTCCTTAATCGCGTCTATATGGGCACGGGAATAATACACCTCGTGGTGGCGGTTGATTCGGGGGATATTGTGCCGTAGTGCAAAGGTGACAACGGCATTACGGCTCATACCGTACTTTTCCATGACCTGCTCCGGAGTATAATAACAGTCCGGATTGATTTCTTCGGCAAGGTCGGCAAAATACTTGTCTATAAGGGTGCGGTTGTAGAATACACGGTTACCTTCTTCAACCTTAGGAATGTTGTATAATTTGCATCGACGATACAGGGTTTTCTTCTGAATTTGGTATTTCTCCAGAATCTCATTGGTAGTGTAATAAAGAACGGTCTGTTTTCTTCCATAACTCCGTTTCTTATAACCGGGTGCATCATCAAACATTTTTTCAATGTCCGATTTGCGGATAATGGTACGCCCACGAAGTTGCAGTGCCCGAATGATACCGGTAGACATGTGCCGATAGATGGTTGCACGGCTAATACCTAAAAGGGTTGCGGTTTCAGCAGGGGAGAGATACAACTTGCTTCCTACGATACCGACTTCCTGCATGGGCTGCTCATTTTGCCGTTCCTCGTATTCCTGTAACCTCTGCTTCCGCTTTTTCTCTTTGTACGCTTTTTCATTGCACGATTTGCTGCAATAGCGTGTTACCATCGTGTGTGCTATAAATGGTTTGCCGCACCACTGGCATTTTCTTTGGATTTCCATATATTGGTCGCCTTTAATTTCGCCTATTCTGTCTCATAGCGTCTCACAATTTCTCACAGCGTCTCACACTGTGCCTTCTATAGCGGTTCCGCCCATTCTCATAGCGTCTCACATCGTGTCCAAGATGTCGCTATGATGAGTGCTAGAAGCTCGCTTATTTGTTCGGCGGTAGAATTATGGTACAAAATAATGCTGGAAATCCGCAAGCAGTCAGATTTGACTAAAAACCATATAAAAAGAAAAGCCTCTGGTTATCAGTGACTTTATTCTAATTAGCTATGATTGTTTATGGTTATTTACAAGCCGTTACTTGCCGATGCAAAATTTAGAGAATATGGTCCCAAGTATTTCGTCAGTAGAGATTTGACCGGTGATTTCTCCGAGGTAGTGCATGCATTCTCTAATGTCTTGGGCGAGAAAGTCTCCGGAGAGGCCGGATTGTAGGCCGTTAAGGGTACGTAGGATTGCGTCGTGGGCATTTAGCAGGGCTTCGTAATGACGTGCGTTGGTGACGATAATGTCATTTTCGCCAGTTTGTGTTGACTGTACGGTATCTGTAAGCTGTTTTTCGAGTATGTCAATATTTTGGTCGTGTGAAGCTGAAAGAAAGATGAACGAAGTGTTGGGCTTTTCACGAGTGAGGCGTTTGTATAGGTCTGTGAGTTGTTGTTGGGTTGCGGATTCAATCTTATCTACTTTGTTAAAGGCAACGATGAGGCGTTTATCTGTGCAGTGGGGGAGGACTCTTCCAGCGATTTTTTCAATGTCTTGTGTCGATCCAGTGGCATCAATGAGCCAGATAACGATGTGGGCTTGATCTAGTTTTTGGAAGGTGCGTTCGATTCCCATATTCTCGATGGCATCGTGTGTTTCCCGTATGCCGGCAGTGTCGATAAAGCGGAAAGTAATTCCTTGTAATACGACAGTATCTTCAATGACATCGCGGGTTGTACCGTGTATGTCCGAGACGATGGCTTTATCTTCTTTGACAAGGCGGTTGAGCAGTGTCGATTTCCCGGCGTTGGTTTCTCCTATAATGGCGGTAGGTACACCGTTTTTGATGGCATTGCCGAGTGTGAATGAATCGGAAAGGCGCTTAATGACTCGTTCTATTTCACTGGCGAGGTCGGTTAGTTTCTCCCGGTCGGCAAATTCTACTTCTTCTTCGCTGAAATCAAGTTCGAGTTCGACGAGCGAGGCGAATGTGAGTAGTTTTTCCCGTAGCAGGATAAGTTCTCGACTGAATCCTCCACGCATTTGTTGCATAGCTAAACGATGCGAGGCCGCCGAGGTGGAAGCGATAAGGTCGGCCACGGCTTCGGCTTGTGAGAGGTCAAGTTTCCCATTGGTAAAAGCCCTACGGGTAAATTCTCCCGGTTGGGCCAGGCGGCAGCCTGCTCGCAATAGAAGGCTGATGATTTGTTGTTGAATGTAAATCGACCCGTGGCAGGATATCTCGACTGTATCTTCTCCTGTAAATGAATGGGGGGCGATGAAAAGCGTAACGACTACATCGTCAATGGGAGTTTCGTTCTCATCGGCGATTGTTCCGTAGTGTGCTGTATTGGGCTTTGCTTCGGATAGTTTTTTCTTGTTTGCGGTGTGAAATATACGATCGGTTATAATGATAGCGTTTGTTCCGCTTATGCGAATTACGGCAATACCTCCCATACCGGGAGCGGTAGAGATGGCGCAAATCGTATCTTCGGGTATTGGCTTGTTTAGTTTAAGTTCCATATTTCAAGGGATAGGTCGCTTTCTATTTTATGTTCAATACTGTCGGGTAAGTTGTGGAAAAAATCTATTCCGGTCACTCGTTCCACACTGTCGATGGTGATTGCCAACTCTTTTAGAGACGGTTGTTCCGCTTCATTGTCGAATATAAATGCGATTCCTCTGGGAGTGCCGGAATACGGAACAGCGACTACTTTGAAAAAGCGGGCAGGGACGATTATCTCGTGCCGTCCGATTGTTTTTCTCGAAGTAGAAACGATAGGTCCGCAAGTAATGAGTAGTGCACTGTCTTGTTGTGCCCATTCTCGTATTTGTTCTTCCAACTCTTTCCAGCGGCCTCGGTTTAATTCGGGAATTTGCGGACAGATATTTGAGAGCAGGAACGATTCTTCCATTGCTGTTTTGTCCCATTTCATATCGGCAGCCGGAGCCATATGTCCCCGGTCGTATCCGCTATGCGTGTAATCACGGGTGTCTATCATTGTGCCCACTACATCGTAGTCGGGGGTAAATCGGTTGTTGCGTGTAGCACTACCTTGCAGTTCGTCTCGTAGTAATTCGTAACTTACCCAGTTGGGTTGTTTCCAATGGGAGTTATACGAGACCGTGTATCCTGTGCGATATAATATTTGTTCCGGTGTACCTTCGGGAGTATGGGCCATTTCAGCATCTTTTACATGACAAAGAGAGTTTGTAAACGATTGTTGAGGATTTTGGGGTTGTTGAGCTTGTTCTATTAGCCACCATATACTGTATGTAACGAGTAACAGCAGAAATAAAGCCCCCCAATTATTTATTTTTTTACTGTTAGATTTTTTCTTTTTTCTCTTTTTAGCCATATCCTCCACTTTTAAATGTGGTCGTGCAAATGTAAGAAAAAATTTTTTTACCTTTGTTCGTCGGTTGGATAATCCATCGACTTAGGTTTAGATCAAGAAAGACCAATAAAAATATATACGATGAATTTAGTAGATCGTTTCCTTCATTATGTGAGCTTCGATACTCAGTCGGACGAGCTTACAAACTTGACTCCCAGTACACCGGGACAGATGCTGTTTGCCCAAAAACTGGCCGAGGAGTTGGAGCGTATAGGCCTTACCGAGGTGACGCTCGATGATAACGGGTATCTTATGGCCTCATTGCCTTCAAATATCGATAAAGATGTCCCGGTGGTAGGATTTATAGCCCATTTGGATACTAGTCCCGATATGTCGGGACGGCATGTGAGTCCGCGGATTGTTAAAAATTACGATGGTAAGGATATTGTATTGTGTGCAGAGGAAGATATCGTATTGAAACCTTCGGAGTTTCCCGAACTACATCATTATATAGGTCAAGACCTTATTGTTACGAATGGGAAGACTTTGTTGGGGGCAGACGATAAAGCAGGTATTGCCGAAATTGTGACAGCGATGGAGTATCTTTTGAAACACCCGGAGATTAAACATGGCAAGATACGCATTGCATTCAATCCTGACGAGGAGATAGGCAAAGGAGCGCACAAGTTTGATGTTAAAGCCTTTGGAGCAGATTGGGCCTATACGATGGATGGTGGTGAAATAGGCGAATTGGAGTATGAAAACTTTAATGCGGCTGTGGCTCGAGTGACTTTCAAAGGCCGTAACGTTCACCCGGGATATGCCAAACATAAAATGATAAATTCGATTCGCATAGCCAATCAATATGCTATTATGTTGCCGCGTTGGGAAACTCCCGAACATACCGAAGGTTATGAAGGTTTTTATCATTTGATTTCGTTCGAGGGCAGTGTGGAGAAGACGGTATTGACTTATATTATTCGTGACCATGATCGAGATCGTTTCGAACGCCGTAAGAAGGAACTCGAACATTTAACTCGTAAAATAAATAACGAGTTTCCGGGTTGTGCCAGTATCGAAATAAACGACCAATACTATAATATGCGTGAGAAGGTCGAACCTGTGATGCATATCGTCGATTTGGTATCCGAGGCTATGAGGGCCGTAGATGTTGTTCCAATGGTGAAGCCTGTACGTGGCGGAACCGATGGAGCGCAATTGTCGTTCAAAGGATTGCCTTGTCCCAATATTTTCGCCGGTGGGTTGAACTTTCACGGGCGTTATGAATTCGTGCCCATACAGTCTATGGAAAAAGCTACCGAGGTGATTGTGCAAATTGCCAGAATGGTAGCCGAGAAGTAATAATCTTTGTCGGGTTTGGACAGATATGGAAATTATTTTCCATATCTGTCCCATTTATTTCATAGCGAAAAGTTCATGGCGGGCACACTCATTGTTCTTACAGGGCCTACCGGGGTGGGAAAGACCGAGCTTAGCCTTCAATTGGCGGAGCGGTATGGTTGTCCTATTGTGTCGGCCGATAGTCGGCAGTTCTATGGCGATATACCTATTGGAACGGCGGCTCCTACAATCGAGCAACTGTCGAGGGTCGAACATTATTTCGTAGGGCAGTTGGCGTTGTCTGACTATTATAGTGCTTCGTGTTATGAAGAAGATGTCTTGAAACTGCTCGATAAACTTTTCAAGACAAATGACTATGTTCTATTGACAGGAGGCTCTATGTTGTATATCGATGCGGTTTGTAAAGGTATCGACGAGATACCTACCATTACCGACGAGATACGTCGTGAGGTTGTGGCGCATTACGAGAAAGTGGGTTTAGCCGCCCTTTGCGAAGAGCTTAAAGTGCTCGATCCAGTATATTATGCAGAGGTTGATTTGAATAATCACAAGCGGGTGATTCATGCGATAGAGATTTGTCGACAGACCGGTGGACGATATAGTGATCTGCGTACTCGTCGGGTGAAATCCCGCCCTTTCCGAATTATAAAAATAGGATTGATTCGTCCACGGGAAGAGTTATTCGAGCGGATAAGTCAGAGAGTGGAGCAGATGATTACCGATGGCTTGGTCGATGAAGCTCGGAGGGTATATCCTTATCGACATCTTAATTCTTTAAATACAGTGGGCTATAAAGAGTTATTCGCTTGTTTCGATGGGAAGATGACCTTAGAAGAGGCTGTCGAGAAAATCAAGAGAAATACCCGGGTCTATTCCAAAAAACAAGTCACATGGTATAAAAAAGATCTCGATATGAAGTGGTTCTCCCCAGATGATAAGGACGGGATTATCGCTTATATCGACGAGAATTCCGTTTTGTGAAAGACTAATGTGATGTTTGTTTATGCGTGATCTCGAATGGTATCTTTATAAAAAGGATACAGATTTATATCTATAAAGTTATGAGAATATTGAAGCATTTTATGTTGCTAGCTGTTATTGGTGTTTTATATTCCTGTGCAGCTGTTCCTTTACAGACTTATCGTAATGGCTATATCATGGATAAGGATAATGTAGTTGTCGGGTACTATTCGAATGGGCATGTCCTCGATTTGGAAAAGAATATCATCGGATACTATGCAAACGGGTATATTTACGATACTCGTCATGAGGTTATAGGAAATTATGTAAATGGATATATAAAGAACCTGAAATTAAAATAGGTCTGATGTAAATTTCTCGTTCTTATTTACTTGAAGGTTGGGTTCACGGGCTCTATCTGGTATTCTGTCACCCCTTTGTTGTATTTTGAAAATATCTCATGGGCTTTTTCCACGAATCCTTTCAGATGAGGCCGATGGGGATGCTCTTTCAATTCTTGTATCGCAGGTACTACCCGGAAGTTTTCTTTTTGTATAGTTGGTTGTCGGGTATAAACAAGTGTGTGTTGTGCCGATTGTAACAGCATTTTTCCCGTGATATCCCGTCGGATAACAACCTTTACCATTGCTCCGCCCACCGTATCGCGGGTTTTCATATTGGAAATGAAATTCCCCAGTGAATAGACGATGAGGGCACAAGGGTTCCCTTGTTCGTCGTATCGTAATTCCATAGGTTGTATCACGTGTGGGTGGGCTCCTATAATCAGTTGTACTCCTTCTTTCACCAAAAAGTCTGCCAAATCTTCTTGTCGTTTGTTCGGCAACAGTTGATATTCATCGCCCCAATGTAGGCAGGCAACGATAAGGTCGGCACTCAACGTTTTGGCACGAAAAATGTCTTTTTTTATTTTTTCTTTGTCTATGTAATTGACAATTAATGGAGAGTGTGGCGTAAATCCATTCGTTCCGTACGTGTAATTCAGAAAGGCGATTCGTATTCCTTTTATAGAGGTTATGAACGGATAGAATCTTTCGAATGAGTCTTTTGAATCGTAGGTTCCTATATGGTCTGTTCCGATAGAGTCGAGTATATGCAATGTGCGTATAGCCCCTCGGGTATAACGGTCGAGACAGTGATTGTTGGCGGTAAGGAAAAGGTCGAATCCTGCGTTTTGTAATGCGATTGGAAATTCGTCCGGCGCAGAAAAACAGGGATAACCGGTGTAAGGTTGTCCGCCGATGGGTGATTCTAAATTGACGACTGCATAATCCGCCGAAGCTATTTCGTGAGTAATGTCTGCAAAACAAGGTGAATAATCGTATGCCTCGCCTTGTTTTGCAGATTGTATTTGGGCTTTATGTTGCATAGCATCGCCAGCGAAAAGAAGAGAAACCTCGGTAGCGGGTACTGCCGGAGCTTGTCCTAAAATGAGCGGTGCTAAAAAGGATATGAGCCCTATCATACGAGTTTAGGGATAGATTGCTTTTTTCCCGGCCAACAGGGTGTTACGCATGAGCGACACGATAGTCATAGGGCCTACTCCGCCGGGAACGGGGGTGATAAAAGAGCACTTGGGAGCTACTTCGTCGAATTTTACGTCTCCGGTGAGCTTGAATCCCGATTTTTTTGTAGCATCGGGAACTCGGGTCGTACCCACATCAATGATTACGACACCCTCTTTTACCATATCGGCAGTGACGAATTCGGGAGAACCGAGTGCGGCGATAATAATGTCGGCCGTACGGCATATCTCTTTGATGTTGGGGGTTGCACTATGACATACGGTTACCGTGGCATTGCCCGGATAAGCCTTTTGCATCATGAGTGTAGCTACCGGTTTGCCCACAATGTTGCTTCGTCCCAGTACCACACAATGTTTTCCTTTGGTCTCTATTTCGTAGCGGGCGAGCAACTCCATGATTCCGGCGGGTGTAGCCGATACGAAACAGGGCAACCCGATGGACATGCGCCCTACATTGACCGGGTGGAATCCGTCTACATCTTTCCGGTAGTCGATAGCTTCGATCACCTTTTGTTCCGAGATGTGTTTGGGCAAGGGTAGTTGGACGATAAATCCGTCGATATCGGGGTCGTTGTTCAGTTCGTTTACTTTGTTCAAGAGTTCTTCTTCGGTAACATCGCTTTCATAGCGAACGAGAGTCGATTTGAACCCGCATTGTTCGCAGGCTTTTACTTTGTGCGCCACGTATGTTTCACTCCCGCCGTCGTGTCCCACCAGAACAGCTGCTAAATGAGGCCGTTTGCCTCCGGCACTGCAAATATATTCTACCTCTTGGGCGATTTCTTGTTTTATGCGGTCGGCCACCGCTTTTCCATCGATTAGTTGCATAATATTGAGATTTTGTAAAAAAAGACTACCGGACACACCCCCTTTTTGCCTGTCGGCAATCGATTAGAATCGGGAGTATATCCGGTAGTTTCATGTTGAGTGATTAAAATTATCTTCTTTTGAATCCTTTCATCATGGCTCCTTTGTTTTGGGTAACCATTCGCATCATCTTGCGGGTTTGGTCAAACTGCTTGATAAGTCGGTTCACCTCTTGTATAGAAGTTCCGCTACCTGCGGCGATACGTTGTCGGCGGCTACCGTTGAGCAGTTCGGGATTGCTGCGTTCTTTGGGAGTCATCGAGTAAATAATCGCTTCGATACTTTTGAAAGCATTGTCATCGATGTCCATGTCCTTGATCGCTTTTCCCACACCGGGAATCATAGAAGCCAAATCTTTGAGATTACCCATTTTTTTGATTTGGTGTATCTGGCTGAGGAAGTCGTTAAAGTCGAATTGGTTTTTGGCAATCTTCTTTTGTAATCGTTTGGCTTCTTCCTCGTCGTATTGTTCTTGGGCTCGTTCTACCAAAGAGACGATATCGCCCATGCCCAAAATGCGGTCGGCCATACGAGCCGGGTGGAAGTAGTCTATGGCTTCGAGTTTTTCGCCTGTTCCTACAAATTTAATAGGTTTGTCGACTACGGTGCGGATAGAGAGTGCCGCACCGCCACGGGTGTCGCCGTCCAATTTGGTGAGAACTACTCCGTCGAAATCGAGACGATCGTTAAATTCTTTGGCTGTGTTGACCGCATCTTGTCCGGTCATGGAGTCAACGACGAACAAGGTCTCGGTCGGGTTGATTTTTTTCTTGATAGCCTCGATTTCGTTCATCATTTGCTCGTCGATAGCCAAACGTCCTGCCGTGTCGACGATAACCAAATCGAAATGGTTTTCTTTGGCATATTTTACGGCATTGGCGGAAATGCTCACAGGGTCTTTGCTATCTTCCTCGGTATAAACCGGTACATCGATTTGTTCACCTAAGACCTTTAATTGCTCGATAGCGGCAGGGCGATATACGTCGCAAGCGACCAGCAAGGGGCGTTTCCCTTTTTTCGATTTTAGCATTTTTGCCAACTTACCGGAGAACGTGGTTTTACCCGAACCCTGTAATCCCGACATGAGGATAATCGACGGATTTTGCGACAAGTTTACTTCGGCGGTTTCTCCACCCATCAAGGTCGCCAGTTCGTCGTGTACGATCTTCACCATCAATTGTCCCGGCTTCACGGCGGTGAGTACGTCTTGCCCCAATGCTTTGGTTTTTACCGTGTCGGTAAATTGTTTGGCTACTTTGTAGTTGACGTCGGCATCGAGCAGTGCGCGTCGCACGTCTTTCAGCGTTTCGGCGACGTTGATTTCGGTGATTTTACCTTCACCTTTCAGTATTTTAAAAGACCGTTCGAGTCTTTCACTAAGGTTTTCAAACATAGTTTTATAACAATATTTTTACACAGATGGATAAATCGTTGCGAAATTACTCAAAATCGTCGGAATATGCGAATAAAAATATAAGAATAACATCTTTGAACATACGACTATATATAAGAAAGTCGGTATGTGAGTAGAAATTTGAATCTAAAATATGGGCATTTAAAAAATATTTACTATTATTGTGTTTGGATAAAAAATGAGAAAAACGTAAATCTTTTGTGAATAAGAAGTTGCCGTTTTTTTGTAAATAGAATATTGATTTTAATGACGAGTATATGAAAAAGTTTTTTCAAGTTTTAGGAATTGTCACTTTACTTTTAGTGGGATTGTATTACATAGAGGAATGTTCTGGAAAAAAAGATCAATCGGAAGCGGTAGAAGATGTACAAGATGACTTGGAGATGGAAAAGTCTGTTCACTTGAAATTTAAAGGAGTACCCATAGACGGAACATTGAAAGAATTTATTTCTCGAATGGAGCGTAAAGGGTTTGAACATCGTTCGTCGTATGATTCAAAGGAACGGCTGGTGGGTGACTTTGCAGGGATTAAACAGTGTACGGTTTATGTGGAAACACTTGATAATAGCGATTTGGTATCTCGCATTATTGTCGAGTTTCCCAAACAGGAACGATGGGAGGAATTGTTTGACAATTATAAAAACTTGAAAAGTATGCTTATGGAGAAATATGGAAACTTTTCATCGTGTGTCGAACGATTCCAAAATTCCTATATCAGAACAGATGAGGATCGTATGCGTGCCGTTCATATGGGGGAATGTATGTATAAAACCAATTTTTCAATTGCCGAGGGAGATATTACACTTAGTATAGATTATGAAGAATGGGGGAAGGGGTTTGTCGTATTGAAATATCAAGATAAAATAAACAGTGCGATAATTAGAGACGCTGCGATAGAAGATTTGTAGTAAAAACAACGGAGTTGATAAAATTTTTACTATTTTTGTAGACGGAGAGGGAAGACTTTCTCCAAGACATGTTAGAAAAAAAGAAGCGTTATGCTTATCTTGTAACTTGAGAACCTAGGAAATTCGCGAGTCGTAACACAAGAGATGGCATAGTGGCTCTCACGCTATGGCGTGAGCTGCTATTATCACATTCGTGTTACGGGTTTTCCTAGGACCTTCAAGTTAGAACGTGGCATTTGCAGTCTCACGCTTCGTGTATAAAAACGGTCCTTGTGGAGACTGGGGGACGAAAGAAAATTTTTATATGAAAAAACTTATTTTTTTATTACTAATTGTAATAGGTTTTTCTTCTTGCGTATTAAATAGAACATATATTAGTGATTACAGGGAGCAAATTCGTTTGATGAAAGCTAATTTCCCAGAAATTTATGAATTGTACCGTCAAGGTGATGTTATTATAACTTCTGTTTATACTTATGAAAAAGACGGTCAAGAGAGGGTACATATAGAGTATCGTTATAGATAATCTATTATATAAATATTATCATACTCTGTTTGAGAATAGAATATGTGTAATTATATGAAAATATGTGATTCCGAACCGTTATATCTTCTTCACTTTCCAGTTCGTTTTTTTGAAAAAGAGGAACGATAGGAATAGTTTGAATCCCCAATAGACGTACTCTACTGTCCAACAAAAGGCTATGTCTACTTGAAGGGTAACGATAATCCAATAAATAGCCAGCGTATAGAAAACGATCGTGGTCATTTCGATGAGAAAAGCCGTACGAGTGTCGCCGGTTCCCGATACAGATTGAAAGAGTATATTTCCCGGTAGGGCTATAAGGTAGAACGACGACATGACATAGACCGAATGTGTACATTCGGCGATAAGCGAGCTATCGTTGGTATAGATGAGGAGTATCCAATGAGGAGCTAAGCATAGCAAGGCAATGAGGGGTAATACTATGGCGTAACACATTTTGACGATACGCCGCATGATTGGAATTACATCGTCGGCACGGCGGGCTCCCATAGCATTGCTCACGAGGGTACAGGCTGTCGCTCCAAAAGCATTGACCGGCATGAACAGCAGGGTAGAGGTACTGCGGATAATGTTGGAAATGGCCAGTGGAAGTTCTCCCAAGTGTTCGACGGCTACGAAAAAGAGAAACCATGTGCCTATGGTGAGAAAGTAGAGAATCATGCTCCATACCGATACATTCAGTATTTCGCGAATGAGGCCGAATCCTCCGGAACGAAATCGGAACAGTTGGTATTTTCCCCGATCTATATAAAAGAACGTGTAGAGGAAAAAGTGCAATGCGGCTGTCGCTTCTGCCAAAACGGATCCAAGTGCAGCTCCGGCAATACCCATTTCGGGTGCACCGAAGTGCCCGAATACAAAAATGTAGTTGAATACGACATTGGCGACAGTCATGATGACTGCATTTATCATCAGTACTTTGGTGCGGGTGACAGCTACGAAAAAGGCCCGGAACATCACACCGATAGAAGTGAACAGGAGCCCGAATATCCGATATTGCATGTAATCTTCTCCGGCTTGACATACGGCAGTGGAGGAGATGAGGCCTTTCAACATCTGTGGGGTCCCTATAAGAGACGCGAAGATGAGAATTATTGAAAATATCTCCAAAAAGAGAATACCTTGCCCCATGATAGGGCCCAAAGTCCCATATTTGGCTTCACCGTTTCTACGAGCCATGAGAATTTGTGCTCCGGTGCTAAATCCGAAAGTGACCATGTAGAAAGCAAGATACAATACTCCGGCTAAGGCGGAGGCTCCTAATTCTACTTGTCCGACACGCCCCATAAAAGCCGTATCGGTGATGTTGATGAGATTTTGTACAAAAAGGCTTACTAATATGGGGAGAGAGATTCTCCAAATTTCTTTACGACTATACATGCAGGAGGTGAAGATGATTATATATTAAAAAAGCCCACCTGACGAATCGGGTAGGCATTCGCAAGCGATATTCTTTATTATATGAGTTTATTGGTCGCTGTATCTGGAAAGATAACAGCCGGCGTAAAACTTTTTGCCTCTTCGGGAGTCATTAGAGCATAGGCCATAATGATGACGATGTCTCCCGGTTGTACTTTTCGGGCAGCGGCTCCGTTAAGACATATTACTCCTGAACCTCGTTCTCCTTTTATGACATAAGTCTCGAATCGTTCTCCATTGTTGTTGTTTACGATGGAGACTTTTTCATTGGCAATAATGTTCGCCGCATCCATTAAATCTTCGTCGATCGTGATACTTCCGATATAATTCAGATTTGCTTGGGTGACGGTGACTCTGTGAATTTTTGATTTTACGACCTCTATAAACATGGTTTCATAAGTTATTGTTCGGGGCGTCGATATGCGATGTTGTCGATTAATCTCACCTCTCCGTTATATACGGTAATACAACCTACTATATAATCGCTGTCGTTCCAGTCTGCGATAGGCTGTAACGTGTTTCCATCGACTATTTCGTAGTATTCTACTCTCATTTCCGGTATTGCATCGATGGTAGAGATTACTTCATCGATAGTCTCTTTCACCGAATGGTTGGCTGCAAAGGTACGACTTTTAAATAATGTCTTTGCTATTTTGGGTGCATTTCTTCTTTGAGACTCTGTCAATCGAGTATTACGGCTGCTTAGGGCTAATCCGTCTGATTCGCGTACGATGGGGACAGCTATGATGTTGAATGTATAGCCCATTTGAGCGGCCATAGCTCGGATAACGGCAATTTGCTGAAAATCTTTTTCTCCGAAGTAGGCATTATCGGGATTGACTATATCGAAGAGTTTACTGACGATTTGAGCCACTCCGTTGAAATGTCCCGGTCGGTATTTACCTTCCATGACTTCCGCTACTTTTCCCAAGTGAAATATCCGGGTATCTTCGGTCGGATAGATTTCTTCTACCGAAGGAGCGAAAGCATAATCACAATTTACCGATTCGAGTAATTGACAGTCCTTGTCGAGCGTGCGGGGGTAAAGTAGCAAATCATTTTTGTCGTTGAATTGGGTGGGGTTGACGAATATGCTGACTACTGTCACGTCATTATTGGCCACGCTGGTCTTTACCAGTTGCAGATGTCCGTTGTGTAAAGCGCCCATTGTTGGGACGAGACCTATCTTTTTCCCGGCATTTCTGTCCGAATCGAGTTGTTTACATAATTCGGCTATTGTTGTGAATACTTTCATAATTGAACATTGGTTGAAAAAATTGTGCAAAAGAAACAAATAAAACCCAAACGACGAAGATAAAGCTGTATTTTTTTATGGAGAGTAACCTTAAATGTTTCTTTTTGAGAGGGAAATATAGGGTGTCTGACGATTTTTTGGTGTTAATACTTCTAATATTTGGAGGGTTACGCTATTTTTTTTATTATCTTTGCAGAAAGATGCAAAAGTGGGCTGTATCTTGGCATGACCGGTTAAATTCGTTTCAAGCCACGGGTATGCTATTTTTGCAAAATAAATTGAGTTTAAGAGGAGCAGAATGAAAGAAGCCAAAGTCCTATTTATTGCACAGGAGATTACCCCTTATCTGCCAGAATCGGAAATCGCTAATATTTGTCGAAATTTACCGCAAGGTATTCAGGATAGAGGGCATGAGATACGTACCTTTATGCCTAAGTACGGTTCTATTAACGAGCGTCGTAATCAATTGCACGAGGTGATTCGGTTGTCGGGAATGAATTTAATAATCGATGATACAGATCATCCTCTTATTATTAAAGTCGCTTCGATACAATCGGCTCGTATGCAGGTCTATTTTATAGACAACGATGATTATTTTCAACGTAATGCCGACGGTGTAGTCGACGAGGATATGCGTCCCGATAATGACGAGCGAAGTATTTTCTTTGTCAGAGGGGTTATGGAGACCGTGAAAAAGTTGCGTTGGACTCCTGATATTATTCACTGTCACGGTTGGATAACGGCGTTGACTCCTTTGTATATTAAGAAAAGTTACGCCGAAGATCCTTCTTTTCGGGATGCAAAGGTGATATATTCGTTATACGATAATGGTTTCAAGACTCCATTCGACCCCAATTTTGCAGCAAAATTGAAGTTGGAGGGGATACAAGACACCGATATACCTTTTGCGGTAGGAGAGTCTATCGATCCTGTTGTTCTTAATAAATTGGCTATACAGTATTCCGACGGTGTGATTCAAGCCAGTAGAAATATAAATTCGGAAATTACGGATTATGTACAAAAAACGGGCATTCCTTTCTTGGGGTATCAAGACCCTGAAAATTATATAGATGCCTATAATGATTTTTATAATAAAATTGTAGGTAACGAATAACGTCAGTTACTAAATAGAAAATGAAAATATTTAGATTTTTACCGATAGCTTTTGCGATAGTTTTAGGTTTATCTTCTTGTGGAGACGAAAATAGCGCAATCGGTTCTTCGATAGTCGATACGAATATTGAAATTGTGGTGGACTCTTCTTTTCAAGAGTTGATAACGGTTGAGTCTGTTCCGAATGATAGTGTCGTTGGAAGAACTATAACACAATTAATCGGGCGTATTTCTATTCCGGGATATGGTAGGTTAGAAACCGATTTTCTTACCCAGTTTATGCCGGCTGCAAACTTTGATACGGTTGGTGTGAATAAACTCGATTCTTTGATTTTATATTTAAGTTACAATACAGAATCCTTTACAGGAGATTCTTTGGCCCCTATGCAGTTGAGTGTATATCCGTTGGATAAACGGTTGGAGTCGCCTGTATATAGTGGTATCGATCCGGCGGAATATTATAATGCACAAGCTGCACCGGTTGCTTTGACAAGTTATAATGCTTCGTTTTTAGGATTACCGGATTCTCTTATAGAACTCGGCTATAAGATGATTCGGGTGAAATTACCCGATGAAATGGCTGACCGTTTTTACCAGAAATATAAAGAAGATCCAACTGTATTTTCGTCTCCCAGTAGGTTTACACAATATTTTCCGGGTTTTTATGTGAAGACATCTTATGGAAGCGGGTGTGTTGTGAATGTCCAAAATACGGTAATGAATTTACATTACACCAAAACAACCGTGATTAATGATAAGGATTCTACATATAACTCGACTCAAACTCTAATGGCGGTAACTCCCGAAATAACAACGGGAAACCATATAAAATTGGAAATAGATGCGGAGATAAAAAACGAAATATCTTCGGGGAAGGTCTATTTACAAGCCCCGGCAGGGTTAAATGTTTTGATTCACTTCCCAACGCGTAAAATTATTGAGACTTTTGAAGATGCAGTAGGGGGAAGTGGTAGTGCTTCGACTGTACAAGGACTTGTGAACTCGTTGACTTTACGTATTCCCGTAAAGACGGTTTCTAGTAATTATAATCTTGATCCTCCGCAATTTTTGCTGTTTATTCGTAAATCTGAGTTGCAAGAGTTTTTCGAAAAGAAAAAACTACCTGACAATGTGAATACATTTTATGCTAAGTATGATAGTGATGCCCATGTTTATAATTTTACGGGATTGAGGACCTTTATCAATAATATTATAGAAAAGAAACGGACGGGTACTGAAATCACAGATGCCGATGAGGAAATCGTTCTTGTACCGGTGTCGGTGTATAGCGAAACGGTATCTTCCGGTGGAAGTTATTACTATTATTCTTACAATGAGAAGGAGGTAGTTACCGATGTTGTTCCCTATATTTCTGCTCCATCATTGGCGTTAGTCGATGTAGATAACATTGAGTTGCGATTAACATATAGTAAACAGGATATGAAATAATTCTCTTTATATTTGAATACAAGAGGGAGAGATAAAATTTATCTCTCCCTCTTGTGTATTGTTGTGTTTAGTATTTTCATACATAGAAATCTCGTTAGTGATTTTCAAGGAAAACAGGAGAATGAATTTCTTTTTTTGTTTGGTAAGAAAAAAATAGAGAAAAAGAGTTGCGGTGTTTCTTTAAATATATTACCTTTGCACCGCAATTGCCACAATAGCTCAGTTGGTAGAGCATTTCATTCGTAACGAAAAGGTCCCGGGTTCGAGTCCCGGTCGTGGCTCAGGAAAAGAGATTCAACTTACTTTTCAAATAGTTGAATCTCTTTTCTTTTTATATAAAAGTTTGGAAATCATCATATATAGCTTTTACGATTGAGGTATAATCGAGTCTTTGGTTGGCTTTGAAAGTTCTGTTGGTTATTCATGGGTATCGGTTTTGAGAGAACGAAAATAGTAAAAGCCTGTGTTTAGGGTAGATAAGGTAGAGGTGAATTTTTTTTGTAATTTTCTTAGGAAAGATGTTGCGTAGAAATAAAAAAAGATCTATCTTTGCCGTCGCAAAACGAAACTGGTGCGGTAGTTCAGCTGGTTAGAATACATGCCTGTCACGCATGGGGTCGCGGGTTCGAGTCCCGTCCGCACCGCAGTAAAGAGATAAAATTCTTTATAACCAATTAAAATGGTGCTTGTAGCTCAGTTGGTTAGAGCATCGGATTGTGGTTCCGAGGGTCGTGGGTTCGAGCCCCATCTAGCACCCCAAAAGAAAAGGCGAGAGTAAATAACTCTCGCCTTTTCTTTTAGAGGGAAGTCTCTCAAATGAGATATTACATTTCTCTCCTGTATTGCGTTAGCGAAATTATCGGCTGAGTCCTAAAAATATCAATGATTATACTTTTGTGAATGAGGGTTGGACTGGGTAAGGAGAAATAAAAAATTCTATTTCCCATTTTGTTTGGGCTAAACCTGTGTTTATATTTGTGGAATATAGGAGGTGTTTTGGCAAAAAAACTTAAACAAGTTCAGGTTTTTGCAGTTGACTTTCGCTATATTTGTAAAATATAGGATGCGGTTCGGCAGAGTCAAATTGGAAATGTGATTTCCGTTTGCCTTTGCGCTCACCTTTCGTTATATTTGTCAAAACTAATCAAAGTATGGGACAAAATTTTGGATTTGTAAAAGTGGCAGCGGCGATTCCTCGTGTGGAGATAGCCGATTGTATATATAATGAGAGAGAAATATATAATCAGATAGTAGAGGCTGTTCGTCGAAATGTACAAATTATTGTTTTCCCGGAACTTTCTATAACAGCCTACACTTGCGGCGATTTATTCGGCCATACGCTTTTATTGGAACAGGCTCGAAAGGCTTTGTCTCTGTTGGTGGAGGAGACTAGCGATTATCCGATATTATGTATCGTGGGAATGCCTGTGGCTGCTGGGAATTGTTTATATAATTGTGCCGTAGTATTCCAGTCGGGTAAAATATTGGGAGTCGTTCCCAAAAGTTATTTGCCCAATTATAAGGAATTTTATGAGGAACGTTGGTTTACTTCTGGTATTTCGGCAACGATCGATACTATTGAACTGTGTGGTGATAGAGTTCCGTTCGGTACAGATTTATTATTTGAGAGTGCAGGTGTTGTCGTGGGAGTAGAATTGTGCGAAGATTTATGGGTTCCTATACCTCCCAGTTCATATCTTGTACAGCAAGGTGCAGATATTATAGTAAATTTGTCGGCTACGAATGAGTTGATAGGGAAACACTCTTATCTTCTTTCTCTTGTCCGGCAACAATCGGCGAGGTGTGTGGCCGGATATGTTTATGCTTCGGCCGGATTCGGAGAGTCTTCTACCGATTTGGTATTTGCAGGGAATGGCCTTGTTGTAGAGAATGGTAGTATTCTTGCCGAATCGAAGCGTTTTTCTTCAACGCCTCAACTTGTAGTAAGTGAAATCGATGTGGAGCGGTTGCGTACGGAGAGAAGAGTGATGACTTCGTTTGCAAAGGGTGCTTGGGCACATGGCAGAGATGCACGTTTCATTCCGTTTGTCTTGACCGATATTCCATTGCGGTTGACTCGTAAGGTGGGGGCTTTCCCTTTTGTGCCTTCCGATTCGTTGGTCTTGAACGAACGTTGTGCCGAAATACTCGATATACAAAGTTCGGGGTTAGCCAAGAGGTTAGTACATACCCAAGCTCAAAGTGTGGTTCTCGGTATTTCGGGCGGTTTAGATTCGACATTGGCTTTGTTGGTCGCAGTCAGAACACTCGATAAACTCGGTTGGAATCGAGAGAAGATAATAGGTGTGACTATGCCGGGATTCGGGACGACAGGTCGTACTTATCATAATGCTATGATGTTAATGCGTTCGTTGGGTATAACTATTCGGGAAATTTCTATTCGGGAGGCTTGTGAGCTTCATTTTAAAGATATTAACCACGATATTTCAATCCAAGATATTACTTACGAAAATTCCCAAGCGCGGGAACGTACACAAATTTTGATGGATATAGCGAACCAGACCGGAGGATTGGTTATAGGAACCGGGGATTTGTCTGAATTGGCATTAGGTTGGGCCACATATAATGGTGATCACATGTCGATGTATGCTATCTCAACAAGTATTCCCAAAACTTTGGTTAAGTATTTGGTGAGCTGGGTTGCCGAGAATGAGCTGGTAGGCGAGGCGCGGGATACGTTGATCGATATTGTCAATACTCCTATTAGTCCAGAATTGATACCTGCCGATGAAAATGGAGAGATAAAGCAGAAGACCGAGGATTTGGTAGGTCCCTATGCTCTGCATGATTTTTTCTTGTATAATATGTTGCGATTCGGTTTCTCTCCTGCCAAATTATATTTCCTTGCCCAATATGCTTTCGAAGGGGTGTATGAGCCGGATACGATAAAAAAGTGGCTGAAAATATTCTGTCGGAGATTTTTTAATCAACAATTCAAGAGGTCGTGTCTTCCCGATGGTCCAAAGGTGGGAACGGTAAGTCTTTCTCCTCGCGGGGATTGGCGGATGCCTAGTGATGCGTCGAGTGCCATGTGGCAGAAAGAGTGTGACGAGTTATAATCTGTTTTTCCTGCTTACTGGTCGGTCTGAGGAATTTTTTCTTTGGATAAAGAGCTTTTTGTAGAAATTGTATCGTTGGGTAATATTGTGTTCCGTGGAATAGAATCGGATTGTATATCTTTGGTTTTACCGTTGTTTTTGGGATTTTTTCTAAATAAGTCTCCCCAACGGTTAAAATCGTGACGCAACATGATCCCTACGCCTTGTGTCGTCAATGCCGATTTGATGTAATAATTGCGGTCGTTATAATGATTATAGGCCTTCAATCGTATCGTTCCGCTTTTATTCAGCAAATATTCCAAATCGAAATCTCCGATGAATGTATTGTTATTGACCGTGTTGTCTCTATATCCGAAGCTCCCGTTGAAAATCAATCGATTGTTCAGTAGCTGGCTGGATAGGGCAAGCTCCACCTCCATATCGGAAAAATCACCTTTTTCACTACGGAAGTTTGGCGAAATATTCCAGTTTTCGCTTAATTGTCCCAGAATGTTACCTAATTGAGAAGATAAGGTCGAGGAAGCGACAGAGACAAGTTCGTTATTTCTACTTTGCCCCATATTCATGAAGTCCGGAGTGTAGAACCTATTCAAGGCCAATAGATAGATGATCTGACGGTTCATCATGTCGTTTGTACTGATGATACTACGTACCCGTCTGTCTACGTCTTGGGTCAAAGTAGGGAATGCTATGTCGAAGTTTAGGTCTGGTCGACGTACGTCTCCGGATACATTCAAAATAGTTTGTACGGGTACTGTCGTTCTTGATAATTCTTTGTCATTGGCGAAGTTTTCATCGAGATCGAGCAGATTGGCCGAAAGGGAGTAAATAGCCGATATATCTAAGTTGGTAGCCATAGGATCCCCGTGGAAAGAAACTCGGCTTCCTTCTTTAATAGAGAAGTCTCGTGTAATGATATCTTGCAAGCTGAAATTGTAACTCCCTTTTTCTAAGACATAGGAACCATATAATTTTATATCGCCGTCCATTGAATTATATTCCAGTAATATACTGCCCTGACCGGTCGCTTTTATCATATCTCCGGTAGATTTGTCCATGATTAGGTTCATTTGGGCTTGGTTGGTTGCTTCTATTTGCAGATTTAAATTTAATGCACTACTGTTTTGTATTTTACTGTTCTCCATCATGCGGGCATTGTTCTTAATGACAATGCTATCGGCTTGGAGCTCTCCTATCTTTGTGTTCTGTTTTCCTGAATTGGTGAAAGTAATAAAGTCATAATCTCCGGCAGCTTCCGATCCTGATAGGACGAAGGTGAATTTCGACTGGTCTCCGGTGGACATATTTACGTCGATTTGGGTTTGTCCCAGACTTCCTTTTATCATAGTAGAGCCTGTCCCGTAAATGGTTCCATAATATATGGGGCTTTGCCTTTCTGTCATATCGTAGGACAGGAAATCTTGGGCTTCGGTTATGGCAATATCGTAACTTACATCTTTGAAATTATGATGTTCTATCCAACCCGAACCTTTTGCCGTATGTTTCAATTTATCATAAATCGTAACGTTGTCAAACCAAATACGGGTAGGGGATAAATGAATACTATCGGATAGATTGTACCGAGTGTTCAAATATTCAATACCGAAATCTAAATTTTCGACATAAGCATCACCGGTAACATTTAGGGCCTTGAATCTTCCGAAAAAGTCTATGTGTCCGCTGGCTATTCCCGATATGTCGCTCATAACGGTAGAAACAAATGGTCGAAGGAATGCAATATTCAATTTATCGGGATCGAACGAAAGAGAGAGAGAGTCTTTTGTCGGAAATATATATCCGTCGATATAAGTTTGTTTATCTTCTTTATTTTCGATGAACCCTTTCATGAGAATACCTTGATTGTCGTTATCCCACATGCTGAATAGATGTAAGTCCCCGAAGATCGCTTCATTGTAGGAGAAATCTTTTACATCGAATTGTTCAGTACTTAATCGAGGTGCGCCTGTCAATAGATGTGTAGCTAACAAATTTCCAGTAGCGTTACCCCCGAAAGTGACATTTTTTATATTGAGTGTACCGAAAATATAATCGAGGTCTACGTCGTTGAGTTGTATTTTCAATTCGTCTTCTTCTCGGTTGGAGGCGATACCGTCTATAAGTATATATTGGGGAGCATGTGATATTTCAAAATCATTGATTTCTATTTGTTTCTCACAATAGGAAATATCCGAAGGGCTCATTTGCCAAATAGTATCGTTGAAAATAAGAGTGGAAGGATTGATGTGAGTTTGTATTTGTAATTTATTCCCTTCGTGGGTTCGTGAAAAATGGGTCGATGTATTCAATTCTCCATAAAATGTCGATTGGGTGTCGTTATTCCAGTTGAGTACAAGGTCGAGACTGTCTCGATAGGCCTTGCTTCTAAGGCTCCATGTCGTTCGTATTTGTTTTTTATTGTAGGAGTTCGTTTCTATGAATAAAGCCATTTCGGTGGAATCTTTTCGTGCTGAAATGAATGCATCTTCGATATGACTTTTTTTATACCAGAGATGGGGAATCGTTCCGGTTATGAGGGCTGTGTTTCGGAGGCTATTCATTTCACCTTCGATAATAGCTCTATCTGTGAATGTAACAGGTAGTTCGAGCACTTGTGCCATGTGTATATTAGGCTCTACGGTAAATCTGAATTTAAAATTATTCGGTTGTTGATTTTTTTTGTGTTCTGTTTTTTTAGGTTGGTTCTCTTGGAATGGGAATATAGATGGAAGGGATTCCGATAACAGTGTTTGTAAAGATTTTTGTAGAGTAGAGAATTTGTAATTACCTTCAATCCAACCGTTAATATAGTCCGAAGTAACAGCTATACTTTGTGGAGTGTTTTGGTTATGAGCTTCTATATTGAATTTATTTAGTCTGAATGTATCGTCGTTGTTTGTAAAAGATAAACTATCGATAGATAAGAGGCCTTCTGCGTTGTCCAAATTGTTCCCTGTAAATTTGGCGACTACATTGAATCCTAACTTGGAATTTTTATACTTGGGCATTAGTTTTAAAGCCGATACATTGAGGTCTCGTGCCTGTAAGACGAGGTCGAATTCGGAGTCTTTATCTTTTAAGACAGAAAGACCATTGACTCGGAGTTTTCCATTCGGATCGTTAATTTCGATTATACCATTATATCGATTGTCCCCGAACTCACCGTTAAGCATGATGTTTTCGTAAGGATATCCTTTGTATTCAAAATAGCTGATTCCCCCGACCACTTTGCCGGTTGGGGCCTGATATTTGGCTTTTTTACTGTCGAGTTCGACTTTGAAAATAATTTCGCCATAAGGATTTCCTTCGGTGAATAGTCCATTTAGATTAAATTTTTTCGATTCTATCAATCCGCTGTATCGAGTCGTATTCAGACTATTGTTTTGGTTGATGGATATATCGGAATGAACAGAGCCGAGATCTGTTTCTAATGTTCCGCAGGCTGTCAGATTTTGGTTTTGGTTCGAGATATTACCGGTGAAATGAATTGTACCTAACCGGGAAATAGTTTTACATTGTTCTTCGGTTAGAAAAGGTAATTTGGAAGAAATATCGGCCAATCCCGAAGATGAAGCGTTTAATGTGATAGGGTCGCAGAGTATATCTCGTTTTTGTGGATTTGTTATGTTTTTCACGGATATTTGACTGTGAGCGATGATATCTTCTTTCCCGAAATTAAAATCAAAGGTATGGAAATATAGATTGTTTGGAGTTCCTGTCAGATGCATCGAAATGAGTATCGGAGTATTTATTTTTTCCAATACCGGGATAAAGGCAGCTATATCGCTGGGATTAATTAGGGATTTCGTTATCTGTAAAGAGAATCGTGTTTGGTCGTAGAAGTGTTCGGCCGAGAGTGTATCGGGCAGCGTGGCGATAATTGGTTTGATTTCGATACGGCTATGGGGTAATTGTATTTTAAAGTCAGATAACCTTGCTTGTTGTCGGTTGGCTTCGAATTTAAATTGTAGACGATTTAAAGAAAAACCCGATTGCTCGTCGAATCCCAATCGCTTGATGGAGATATTTACTGAGTCTTCCGATAGTGCTTTGATAGATAGTTTTGACAATAAGTTTCTCAAATCGATATGGTTCGGGTCGAATTGTCCGCGTCGTATGGGTGCGGATAATATGTCGTATTTGATTTTTCCACGGCGTATGATCGCATTGTTTATTTTGAAATTTATTTTCTTTTTCGGTGTATTCTTATTGCTTTTGAAAGCGTCGATAATAAATTGCAGGTTTGTTTCAGAGCTTGGAGTCTCTTTTGTTATGCGGGCATCCAGACCGAATAGCTGTATATTCGTGAAAACCAATTCTCGATCGACGAGTAAATCTGAAAGGGAGATACCGGCCGATATTTTATTGGCATATAATAAAGTGTCTCCATTTAAGTCGGGTATATATGCACCGAACAGCTCTAACTTGTTGAATGGTGATATCTGTATTCGGTCGATAGTTATGTTTGTATCTAAAAGTGCAGATAGTTCTTTTATGCCGATGTGCCTGACTTTATCCTGTATGTTGGGGATAGATAACAAGATATAGCCAAGTGTATATATCGCTATGATAGAGAATATAACGATATGCACAAATATCCGAAATGCAGAATAGATTTTCCTCATCTTTATAAGTATGCAAAAGTAGTGTTTCCTTTTGAAAGTAGCGATAGGATGCTTGGCTTTTCTTTTTTATTGATGTATGAAATAATTATAAAAGTCAAATGGTTTTACCGATGAAATATGTACTTTTGCAAACCTTGATTTGATGAAGGATTGAAAGGAGTAAATGTATATGAGCATAACTATTTTAGGTATAGAATCTTCGTGTGACGATACTTCTGCCGCAGTTATTCGCGATGAAGTCATGCTGTCGAATGTGATTGCTAGTCAAGCGGTTCACGAGGCTTATGGAGGTGTTGTTCCTGAATTGGCATCTCGGGCGCACCAACAGAATATTATTCCGGTTGTGTCGGAGGCTTTAAAACGTGCGGGGGTGACTCCGGAGGATTTGAGTGCGGTGGCGTTCACAAGAGGCCCCGGACTTATGGGGTCTTTGCTCGTCGGAACTTCTTTTGCCAAAGGTTTTACGACAGCATTGAATATTCCTCTCGTCGATGTCAATCATTTGCAAGCTCATGTTATGGCTCATTTTATCAAACGGTCTCCCGATGATAACACTCAGCCTCCCTTCCCGTTTTTGTGTTTACTCGTTTCGGGGGGGAATTCGCAAATCATAAAAGTAGAGTCTTATAATGAAATGACTGTTATCGGACAAACGATAGACGATGCTGCCGGTGAAGCTTTTGACAAATGTGCCAAAGTAATGGGATTGTCTTATCCGGGAGGCCCGGTTGTAGATAGATTGGCGAAGGAAGGGAATCCCAAAGCGTTTGTACTAAGCAAACCTCACATACCCGGTTTTGATTATAGTTTCAGTGGACTGAAAACCTCCTTTTTATATTTATTGAGAGACAAAATAAAAGAGGACCCCGATTTCATCGAAAAAAACAAGTGTGACTTGTGTGCATCGTTGCAGACTACAATTGTGGACATTTTGATGGACAAACTTTATAAGGCCGTTAAACAAACTGGAATAAAGCATGTGGCTGTTGCCGGGGGCGTTTCGGCGAACTCTGCTGTGAGGGCTGCTTTTGAAGATTATGCCCGAAAGTATGGTTGGACAGTTTATCTGCCGCCCTTCTCTTTTACGACCGATAATGCAGCTATGGTGGCTATTACGGGTTATTATAAATATTTGGATAAAGAGTTTTGTGATATAGCGAAGGCTCCTTTTGCCCGGGTTGAATTATAAATACGAATGAAATGAATGTCGAGATTATTGTTATCGGCGATGAGTTGTTGATCGGACAGGTGACCGATACGAATTCTGGGTGGATTGCTCGGGAGCTGAATCATATAGGGTGGGAGGTTACCGAGATAACGACAGTTAGAGATAGGTCTCGGGAAATAACCGATGCTCTGAATAGCTCGTTCGGTAGGGTCGATGTCGTTTTGATGACCGGCGGATTGGGCCCGACGAAGGACGATATTACAAAGCAGACTCTTTGCGATTATTTCGGTGGAAAGTTGGTCTTTGATGAATCGGTATTTGCCAATGTGGAAGCCATTTTTCGTCGTCGTAAATTGACGATGAATGATAGTACGCGCAATCAAGCCTATGTTCCTAATATGTGTACAGTTATTCAAAATCCCGTGGGTACGGCTCCTGTCATGTGGTTTGAAAGAAATGGCAAGGTATTGGTGTCTATGCCGGGTGTCCCGACAGAAATGAAGACCGTCATGAAAGAGGTGGTTATAAGTCGTTTGAGGGAGTATTTTCAAGATCATTCGTCTATCTTGCATCGCACTTGTTTGGTGAAGGATTTTACGGAATCGAGGTTGTCCGAAACTTTATCCGACTTTGAAGCGCAATTGCCGGCGTGTATCAAACTTGCCTATTTGCCTACGCCGGGAGTGATTCGGTTGAGACTGACTGCTCGTGGCGATGAAGAGTCATATTTGCAGAAGATTATTGATGATGAGTTTTTTAAATTGAGGACTATATTGGGGAGTCATCTGTTTTGTGGTTCGGATACAACTCTCGCAGGAGCATTAGGGTCGATATTAGCCGAAAGAGGAGAAACGTTGGCGACAGCCGAAAGTTGCACGGGAGGAAATATAGCTCATGAAATAACAAGGATAGCGGGTAGTTCGGTCTATTTTAAAGGTAGTGTCGTGGCTTATTCCAACGAGGTGAAAACACGTGTTTTGAATGTGTCGTCGGAGATATTATCGGGTTTTGGCGCTGTGAGTAGGGAGACCGTCTTGCAAATGGTGTCGGGAGTACAAAGATTGTTGTCTTCCGATTGTGCGATAGCGACTTCTGGAATAGCAGGTCCGGGTGGAGGCAGCGTTGAGAAACCGGTAGGAACAGTATGGATTGCAGTTCGGTATGGCGAGCGAAGCGAGGTTGAATGTTTTTGTTTCGAAGGCGATAGAGAGCAAGTAATTGCACGTGCGACCCAATCGGCTTTGTTGATGTTGATACAACTGATGACAAAATAGAACTGAATAAAAAAGTTCCGATTTTAATACCTTAAAAATTTGGAACATATTTCTAAAATGCTTTACTTTGCACTCTGTTTGCGAAAGCAGTAAGAAAAAACAAATAAAATAATAGATAGCGATGTCAAAGATTTGTCAAATTACAGGGAAAAAAGCAATGGTTGGCAACAACGTTTCGCACTCAAAAAGAAGAACGAAAAGAAGATTTAATGTCAACCTCTTTACAAAGAAATTTTATTGGGTAGAACAAGATTGTTGGATCACGCTTACACTTTCAGCTGCCGGTCTTCGTACAATCAATAAAATGGGATTAGATGCAGCTATCAAGCAAGCTGCCGGAAATGGGTATTTAACAGAAATAAAAATGTTATATTAAGATATGGCAAAGAAAGCAAAAGGTAATAGGGTTCAAGTAATTCTTGAATGCACGGAACACAAGGCGAGTGGTATGCCCGGAACATCGCGTTATATTACTACTAAGAACAGAAAAAATACCACAGAAAGATTGGAGTTGAAAAAATACAATCCCATCTTGAAAAGAGTTACTGTACATAAAGAAATAAAATAAGGAAGGATTGAACCATGGCAAAGAAAACAGTTGCATCGTTGCAAAAAGGCGAAGGCCGTACTTATTCTAAGGTGATAAAAATGGTAAAATCGCCGAAAACAGGGGCTTATACTTTCCAAGAGGAAATGGTCCCGAATGACGCAGTTAAAGATGTACTTAGTAAGTAAGTCATAATTAGCGTAATATAAAGAAACTTTCTTATACGAAATGTGTAAGGAAGTTTTTTTTTACCATGATAATTTTATAGCTTTGCATATCCACCGGGTAGCTGCTTACAGTTACTTTTCTTAAAAATTTTATATATGGGATTGTTTGATTTCTTTTCGAAAGAGAAAAAGGAAACCTTGGATAAGGGATTATCTAAGACCAAAGAGGGCGTATTTTCCAAGTTAGCGCGTATTGTTGCCGGGAAGTCACAAGTCGATGAGAATATATTGGACGATTTGGAAGAAGTATTGATCACGTCTGATGTCGGAGTGGAAACTACACTTCGTATTATAGACCGAATAGAGAAACGGGTGGCTCGTGACAAATACATAAATACGAACGAATTAAACTCAATTCTCCGGGAAGAAATCACAGCGTTGCTAACCGAAAACGATGTTGAGGATGCCGGTGAATTTTCTGTCCCCGAAGGGAAAAAACCGTATGTAATCATGGTTGTCGGGGTGAATGGTGTAGGCAAGACTACAACTATCGGTAAGTTGGCATATCAATATAAAAAGAGAGGGAATAGTGTTTATTTGGGAGCTGCCGATACGTTTCGTGCCGCTGCGGTCGAGCAGTTGATGATATGGGGTGAACGGGTTGGAGTCCCTGTCGTGAAACAAAAAATGGGAGCCGATCCGGCATCCGTGGCGTTCGATACGTTGAGTTCGGCGAAGGCGAATAATGCCGATGTGGTAATTATCGATACGGCAGGTCGTTTGCATAATAAATTGAATTTGATGAACGAGTTGACCAAAATAAAGAAAGTAATGGAGAAAATCGTTCCCGGTGCTCCTCATGAAATCTTGTTAGTATTGGACGGCTCCACAGGACAGAATGCTTTTGAGCAAGCCAAGCAGTTTACTGCCGCGACCGAGGTGAACGAGTTGGCCATAACGAAACTCGATGGTACGGCCAAAGGTGGTGTGGTCATAGGTATATCCGATCACTTTAAGATACCGGTTAAGTACATAGGGCTGGGTGAAGGCATGGAAGATTTGCAGGTGTTCCGCCGTAAGGAATTTGTGGACTCGTTGTTCGGAGATTGATATTCGTGAGTTTTTAGGATAGACGGCTGGGTGGTCTTGCAAAGGCTTCATAGCCGTATTTTTGTGTAATGACAATGATAAAAAATAGCGTTGATATTATTACGTTGGGTTGTTCGAAAAATTTGGTGGATTCCGAACGATTGATGCATCGTTTTGCAGAAGCCGGTTATAAGGTGAGACATGATCCTGAAAAAGTTTCGAGTGAGTTTGTCGTAGTGAATACTTGTGGCTTCATTGGAGATGCCAAAGAAGAATCTATCGAAATGATTTTACAAATGGTCGAGGCTAAAAAAGCTCATAAGATACATCATCTTTATGTGATGGGCTGTTTGTCTCAACGTTATCGGGAGGAATTGGAAACCGAGATACCCGAGGTAGATAAGTTTTATGGAAAATTCGACTGGACTGATTTGTTGACGGATTTGGGATCGCGAATTTCCGAGGAGAAAGATTTCGGGCGCATACTGACAACTCCGCCTCATTATGCCTATGTGAAAATTGCCGAAGGTTGTAATCGATTTTGTTCTTATTGTGCTATTCCTTTAATTACTGGGCGCTTCGTTTCTTATCCTATGGAACAGTTGCTTGATGAGGTGAAGAGCTTGGTTTCGCAGGGCGTGAAAGAGTTTCAGATTATTGCTCAGGATTTATCTTCCTATGGGCTTGATTTGTACGGGAAATTGAAATTACCGGAGTTAATCGATCGCATGGCGCAGATTCCGGGTGTGAAGTGGATACGGTTGCACTATGCTTATCCGTCACAATTCCCTTATGAGATATTACCTGTTATACAGCGTCATGATAATGTTTGCAAATATCTCGATATCGCATTGCAGCATATCAGTGACCATGTGTTGGTAGATATGCGTCGGCATGTGACGAAGCAGGAGACTTATGATTTGTTGAAACGCATACGAACGGAAGTCCCCGGCATACATATTCGTACGACATTGATGGTGGGATACCCCGGTGAGACCGATGAGGATTTCGAGGAATTAAAGGAGTTTGTTCGGGAGGCTCGTTTCGAGCGTATGGGAGCGTTTGCCTATTCCGAAGAAGAGGGTACTTATGCGGCCAATCATTTTCCCGACTCTATCCCGGAGGAAGTGAAACAGGCCAGACTCGACGAGTTGATGGCATTGCAAGAAGAAATAGCGCTTGAAAGCAACGCTTCAAAGGTAGGTCAAATATTTGATGTGATAGTCGATAGGGAAGAGGAGGACTATTATGTGGGGCGTACGGAATACGATTCACCTGAGGTCGATCCCGAAGTGCTTATTGCAAAAGATCGTTTTCTGACGATTGGAGATTTTTGTCGGGTAAAAGTCGTCGAAGCTCTGCCTTTTGAGCTTATGGCTGTTCCCGTGGAGTTGGATTGATAAGTCGGTGCAATATGGCGAAAGAGGTTGATTCTATACATTTGTTATCTTGTGCTATTGAGGCGAGTTTGGGGAATGATTTCCCGGCTTTCGCTTTTCGTCTGCCGGGCGAAGATGGCTTTTATTGGGGAGCCTGTGAGCCTGATAGACTTATGACTCTTGCAGATGGAGTTTTCCCGGAAAGACAGGAGGGCTTTTTTTTCGCACCTTTTGAGGAAGGTGAGTTGCCTTGTTACTTTTTCCCTGTGAAGATACAACGGGCCGAAGAGATAAGTTTGGAGGCGTTGAATTACGGGGCGGGACAAACTTTGGCAAATTTGGAGATAAAACCGGTAGATAGTTCTTTTGAACAGTATGAAAAACAAGTAAATACGCTTGTCGCGGCAATGTCTCGTAAAGAGATAAAAAAGGCTGTTCTTTCCCGCACCGTCACATTGAACCGTCCGGTAGTTTCCGATGGGCAGCTGTTTTTTCGACTGGCTGCAAAATACGATTCGGCTTTTGTTTCGTGGGTCAATGTGCCCGGTGTAGGAAGATGGATAGGAGCTACGCCCGAAACATTGCTCGATTGTGACGGAGTGTCGTTGACTACGATGGCTCTCGCAGGTACGCGAAAGGCGGGAGCGCAGGGACCGTGGGGACAAAAAGAACAAGAGGAGCAACAAATTGTGACCGATTATATATCGAAGGTATTTAGAGATAAAGGTCTCGAACCGATTATCGGTGAGCGGTTTTCTCGCAGGGCTGGACAGGTGGAACATTTGTGTACGCCTATTTCTCTGAAAGTCGGTTCGGCAAACGGGAGATTGGCCGAGATATTGTCGGTGCTTCACCCTACGCCAGCTGTGGGTGGGTATCCCAAAGAACTTGCGATGGAATGGATTCGTCGAGTAGAACCGCATGAGCGCAGATATTATGGCGGTTATTTGGGCCCTATGTTTGGTGAGCATGTTCGTTTGTTCGTCAATCTTCGGTGCATGGAAGTAGACGATTCCCGATTGAGATTGTATGTCGGCGGAGGTTTGACCGATAAATCGGATCCGGAAAGAGAGTGGAAAGAAACCGAGGCGAAAGCGCAGACTTTGCTGTCGATTATCAATGGTTATAAGTAGAGTGAATATGAAAACGACCGATAAACAGGGCTGTAATATTATTGTCACACTTTTGGCGGAGCATGGTGTAAAGCGTGTCGTTCTGTCGCCCGGATCGAGAAATGCTCCTTTATTAATGGCATTTTCGCGTACACCCGATATACAGGACTATGTCGTTGTCGATGAACGTACAGCGGCTTTTATGGCATTGGGTATGTCGCAACGTAGCGGTGAACCGGTGGCATTGGTTTGTACATCGGGAACAGCGTTACTCAATTATGCGCCGGCTGTTGCCGAGGCCTATTACCAACATATTCCGTTGATAGTTATTTCGGCGGATCGTCCTATGGAGTGGATCGATCAGGACGATAGTCAAACATTGCGGCAGTACGGCGCTTTGTCCCACTTTGTGAAACGTTCGTATAATTTACGGGCGGAACTGTCTCTGCCGATGGACGGGTGGTACTTCAATCGTTGTATAAACGACGCTTTGTTAACGTCATTGTCGGGAGAAAAGGGCCCTGTTCATATTAATATCGCTGTTTCCGAGCCGCTCACGCAAGAAATGGATATGCCTTCCGTACGGGAGCGTTTTGTTACTCGCATACCTTCGTCGAATATTCCCGATGAGCAATCTATGAAACTTTTGTGCGATGAGTTTATGTCGGCTCGAAAGGTGTTGGTTTTAGTGGCTTTCTCACAGCCTGACGAGCAGTTGAGTCAAGCTCTTTTACGTTTAGCGGAATTGCCGCAGGTTGTCGTTCTTACCGAAAGCATAGCCAATGTGAGGGGGAAGAATTTGATACCTACGATCGATAGGGTTTATTCGGTAATCGATAAAGCGGAATGGGAAGATTATGCACCCGATTTGCTCATTACATTAGGCGGATCATTGGTGTCGCGTATGATAAAGGCTTTTTTACGGCAGCATAAGCCCAAGTTGCATTGGCGTATATCACAAGGCGATCATGTAGTAGATACGATGCAATCGTTGACTTGCCATATCGATTCTCAGGCTGCATCGTTTTTAGAGGTATTGTCTCGAAGTGTATTCCCGATAGAGAGCGACTACTCGATGCTGTGGCATAGGAAAGAGGTGATTGCTACTCGTTTGCACGACGATTATATCGCTCATGTCGGGTGGTGTGATTTGAAAGCATTTTCATTGATATTACCTGCGATTCCGCCGGGAACAGCATTGCAGCTTTCCAACGGTACTACGGTACGCTATGCCCAGTTGTTCAAGTGCGAACAGGTGTTGCGGAGCGATTGTAATCGGGGCGTGAGCGGTATAGACGGCTCCACCTCGACCGCTGCGGGTGCGGCTTGTGTGGGTGAGGAGATGACAGTATTGATTACGGGAGACATGAGCTTTTCGTATGATGTAAATGGGTTATCATCGACTTATCTTTCTCCCCGGTTTAAAATTATCGTAATGTGTAATGGGGGTGGGGGAATCTTTCGATTTATTAAACCGACGTCCGATTTGCCCGAACTGGAAACTTGTTTTGAAATACATAGAGATATTTCGGTCGAGAAATATGCCGATTTGTTCGGACTTCGTTATTTCGAGCTCAATGATGAAAAATCGGCCGCAGAGGTACTTTCTCTCTTTTTTGCCGAGAAAGATCGGCCGGCTATACTGGCGGTCCACACCCCGAATGTTTATAATGCCGAGGTTTTGCGGGGATACTTCCGCCGGTCGAGGCAATGATGATAATGATTAAATTTAAAAATATAAGAATATGGAACAGATAGATTGGAAAACGATTAAGGAGTATGAGGATATACTTTTCGATTATTGCGATGGAATCGCGAAGATAACGATTAACCGCCCGCAAGTATATAATGCGTTTCGTCCGCAAACGAATTGTGAGATGCTCGATGCCATGTCTATTTGTCGGGAACGTTCCGATATTGGCGTTATCATTCTGACGGGAGCGGGAGACAAAGCGTTTTGTTCCGGTGGAGACCAGAAAGTGAAAGGAATTGGCGGTTATATCGATGAAAACGGTGTCCCGAGGTTAAATGTTTTGGATTTGCATAAAGCTATACGTTCCATTCCCAAGCCGGTTATCGCTATGGTCAACGGTTATGCGATCGGAGGCGGGCATGTGTTGCATGTGGTATGTGATTTGACAATCGCTTCGGAGAATGCTCGATTCGGACAGACTGGCCCGAAAGTGGGAAGTTTCGATGGAGGATTCGGCTCGTCCTATTTAGCTCGTATCGTAGGGCAGAAGAAAGCGCGCGAAATATGGTTCCTATGTCGCCAATATTCAGCGAAAGAGGCAGAAGAAATGGGGCTGGTCAATAAAGTTGTTCCTTTCGACCGATTGGAGGAAGAGACAATCGAATGGTGTCGAACGATATTGAAACGTAGCCCGATGGCTATACGAATGATTAAGCGGGCGTTGAATGCCGAACTTGACGGGCAGCGGGGTTTGATGGAATTTGCCGGTGATGCCACTCTCATGTATTATCTCATGGAGGAGGCGCAGGAGGGCAAGAATGCTTTCCTTGAAAAGAGAGACCCCGATTTCCAGAAATTTCCCAAATTCCCCGGATAGATGTTAAAGGCAAGTTATACTCCTTATATACTTCATTTCAAAGTCCCTAGCGGAACTTCTCGGGGCGTTCTCACGCAAAAGGAGACCTATTTCTTGAAAGTGTGGGACGAGCATAATCCCGATTGTTTCGGGATAGGAGAATGTGCACTGTTTAAGGGATTGGGAGCAGACGATCGTCCTGATTATGAAGCTATGTTGCAAACGGTTTGTCGGGGTATCGACCGAATAGATGAAATAGATTTGTCTACATGGAGTTCTATCCGTTTTGGAGTGGAGACCGCCTTACTCGATTTGCAGCATGGCGGACGACGCATGATTTACCCGTCTGAGTTTACTGCCGGGAAACAAGCGATTGAAATAAACGGATTGATATGGATGGGCGATAAGCGCACTATGGCTTCCCGTATCGATGAGAAATTAGCGGCCGGGTTCTCTTGTATTAAGTTGAAAATTGGAGCGATAGATTTCGATGATGAATGTGAATTGCTGGCTGCAATTCGGCGACGATATCGCCGGGAGGATATAGAGTTGAGGGTCGATGCCAACGGTGCGTTCTCTCCTTATGATGCATTGGAACATTTGCAACGTCTTTCGGCTTATGATTTACATTCGATAGAACAGCCCATACGAGCCGGACAATGGGAGGCGATGGCTCGGTTGTGCGAAGAAACTCCTCTACCGATAGCTCTTGACGAAGAATTAATCGGGATAACCGATTCCACCGAGAAATTAGCGTTATTGGAGACGATTTCTCCGCAATATATCGTTTTGAAGCCTTCTTTGATAGGGGGATTTTCGGGTGCGGAAGAGTGGATCGAATTTGCTCGGAATTGTCGTGTGGGTTGGTGGATAACATCGGCATTGGAATCGAATGTGGGATTGAATGCAATTGCGCAATGGACGGCGACATTGCCTATAAATATGCCTCAGGGATTGGGAACGGGAGCTTTGTACACCAATAATATACCGTCACCGTTGGAGCAGATAGGAGATGAGTTGAGATATAATCCTGATAAAACTTGGATTTTTTCGATGGATTCATGGAAATAAGGCTAAATCATCGTATTTGTCGTAATCGAGAAGAGATACTCAATGCTTCTACACCCGAAGTGGCTGCTTTTCTCGATGAGTGGTTCGCACCTTCCGATTTTGTTTGGGGACATACTTCGGGATCGACCGGAACTCCAAAGCCGGTAAGATTACTGAAACGAGATATGGAGGCTTCGGCACGGTTGACCAATGACTTTTTCGATATTACCTGTCGTTCGGTAATGTTGTTATGCCTGTCGCCCGATTATATTGCCGGTAAAATGATGATTGTAAGAGCCTTGTTATCCGGTGCTGATTTGTTGGTCGTAACTCCTTCGTCGTTGCCTTTGACGACAATAGACGAGCCTATCGATTTTGCCGCGATGGTTCCGGCGCAAGTAGTCGAATCTTTGAAAAGTACGATGCAGAAATCAAGACTTTCTCGTATAACGTCTCTGATAATAGGTGGTGCACCTTTATCTCCCGGTACTGAGGTGGAGCTGGAAAAACTTCCTGTCGATATGTATGCTACTTATGGTATGACCGAGACAGTTTCGCATGTCGCATTACGCCGTATCGGTGACTCTTTGTCGTTATATTGTGCGTTGGGTGGTATATCTTTTTCGATAGATGAACGAAATTGTTTAATCATTCACGCTCCGCACTTTTCTGTAAAAGAGTTTGTAACGAACGATGTGGTTGAGTTGGTAGATTCTCGGAATTTTCGATGGATAGGACGGTATGACCATGTGATCAATACGGGAGGGATAAAGGTTTTTCCAGAGTTGATCGAAAAGAAAATAGCAGGTCTGTTTACACGCCGTTTTTTTGTAACGTCTTGTGACGACCTGAAATGGGGTGAATCGGTTGCTCTCGTTATAGAAGGCGAGGCTTTGTCTCTGGAACAAGAAAAAATATTGCTGGAAAAGATTCGGGCAAAAGTAAATAAATATGAGTTCCCGCGTAAAGTGCTGTATGTGCAGAAGTTTAAGGAGACGTCTTCGGGAAAAGTTATACGGAATATTTAGTCCTTTTTCTTCGTTGAGAAAGAATTAGAAATATAAAATTTATGATTTTATTTTGATAGTAATAAAAATGTATTTGTATTAACTTGTCTTGCCGAATACTCAAATTATATTTACCTTTATTGCAAATTTAATATATCTCTAACATTTTAATATTTTACCATGAAATTTTTTCAAAATTTAGTATGGGTAGCCATTTTTTCGTTATCGGGTACAGTGGCCGCTCAAACACCTGTTTATCTTGATGAAACCAAGCCGATGGAAGACCGAATAGAGGATGCTCTGTCGAGAATGACGCTCGAAGAAAAAGTGGCATTGTGCCACGCACAATCCAAATTCAGTTCACCGGGAGTGCCTCGTTTGGGATTGCCCGAAAATTGGATGACCGACGGTCCTCATGGAATTCGTGCCGAGGTCATTTGGGACGAATGGGACCAAGCAGGGTGGACGAACGATTCTTGTATGGCATTCCCGGCATTGACTTGTTTGGCAGCGACTTGGAATCCTGAGATGGCTCTGTTGTATGGCAAATCGATAGGCGAGGAAGCGCGATATAGAAATAAGAATGTATTATTGGGACCGGGTGTCAATATCTACCGTACTCCGTTGAATGGTCGTAATTTTGAATATATGGGAGAGGATCCCTATTTAGCTTCGGAGATGGTGGTTCCTTATATCGAAGGGGTACAGTCTAACGGGGTAGCAGCCTGTGTGAAGCATTATGCGTTGAATAATCAGGAATACGATCGGCATGCTGTCAATGTGGAGGTTAATGACCGGGCTTTATATGAAATTTATCTTCCAGCGTTTAAAGCTGCTGTACAGAAAGGAAAGGCTTGGTCTATTATGGGAGCCTACAATCGTTATAAGAATCAATATTGTTGTCATAACCAATATTTGTTGAACGATATTCTCCGAAAAGAATGGGGATTTGATGGTGTCGTAGTATCGGATTGGGGTGGAGTATTCAATACGATGGAGGCTGCTTATAATGGTTTGGATATGGAGTTCGGGACTTGGACAGATGGTTTGACGAATGGTAAAGGAGATGCGTATAGCAATTACTATTTGGCACAACCGTTTCTTGATTTGTTGAAAAACGGGACGATTCCGGAATCTGTTGTCGATGGCAAAGTTCGAAATATATTGCGTCTGATGTTTCGTACTACGATGAATCGTAACAGACCTTACGGCTCTTTCAAAACCCCGGCTCATGCTTCTGCTGCTCGTAAAATCGCCGAGGAAGGCATTGTGTTGTTACAGAATAAAAACAATGTATTACCCATTCGTTTGTCCGAAACCAAACGCATTTTGGTTGTCGGAGAGAATGCGATAAAGATGATGACGGTGGGTGGCGGAAGCTCTTCGTTGAAAGCACGATATGAGATATCCCCATTGGACGGATTGAAGGCAAGAGTCGGAGAGGCTACTGAGGTAATATATGCTCGTGGATATGTCGGTAACATCGATGGATCTTATAATGGGGTGGTTTCCAAAGTCAATCTTGCTGAATCTCGGTCTGCCGATGAACTGCTCGATGAAGCTGTAAATAAAGCGAAGTCGGCCGATTATGTCGTTTTTGTCGGCGGTTTGAATAAAAATAGCCACCAAGATTGTGAAGGTGGAGATCGCACATCGTATGGGCTTCCTTATGGTCAAGACCGAGTTATCGAGGCTTTGTCTCAGGCCAATCCCCGCACGATAGTCGTATTGATTTCGGGAAACAGTGTGGCAATGCCGTGGATAGACCAGGTCCCTGCCATCGTCGAAGGTTGGTATTGCGGTAGTGAAGCCGGTAACGCATTGGCTTCTATATTGGTGGGCGATGTCAATCCTTCTGGAAAACTCCCGTTCAGTATGTATGCCAAATTGGAAGATTATCATGCTCATTCATTCAATGATTCGATTGTTTATCCGGGGTTGAATCACCAACAAATTTATAAAGACGATATTTTTGTAGGCTATCGTTGGAGCGATCTTCACAAGAAAATACGACCGATGTTCAGTTTCGGTCACGGATTGAGCTACACGACATTTGAATATGGTAAAGCCGAGATCGATAAGAACGTCGTGCAACAAGGTGAAAGCCTCCGGGTTCGTATCCCTGTAACCAATACAGGCAATAGATCTGGGGCAGAAATCGTTCAGTTGTATGTGAGTGATTTGAAATCGAGTTTGCCCCGTCCGAAGAAAGAATTGAAAGGATTTAAGAAAGTTGATTTGCAACCGGGAGAAAGTCAAATCGTAGAGTTTGAGATAGACGAGTCGAAACTCTCTTATTTCGATGATAAGAAACATGCCTGGGTTGCGGAACCCGGGAAGTTCGAAATATTGATAGGAGCCTCTTCGAGTGATATAAGATCGAAGGTCGCGTTTGAGTTGGAATAATTAATCTGTGTAAAACAAAGCACTCTCGACAAATTTGTCGAGAGTGCTTTGTTTTACTTATTATAGCCCAAGTGGGATATTATCCGAATTTGCTAATTTTTCGTAACCGTTCTTCATCTATAATTTGTATGCGTCGGCCATCGACTGTTATGATTTTTTCGTTTGTAAAACTCGATAGGGTGCGTATGGCGTTAGATGTGGTCATGTTCGATAAGTTAGCTAAATCTTCACGAGCCATATAGATGTTGAGTGTAAGTCCATCTTCTTCGACACCGTAATTTTCTTTAAGTACCAATAAGGATTCGGCTAATCGTCCTCGAATATGTTTTTGTGTGAGATTAACTGTGCGGGCATCCGAAATGCCTAAATCGTTGGATAGTTCTTTAATGAAAAACCAAGCCAAGCCGTTATTTTTGCGAATATGTTCTTCTACTAACGGCATGGGCAAGAATCCCACAATAGAATTTTCAATGGCTGCTGCTGCCGTTACATAAGGTTCGCGAGAGAAATATGCCCGATAGCCGAAATATTGAACCGGTCGAATTAATCGAATAATTTGGCTCCTGCCCCCAACTCCGTCTTTGTAAATTTTTACTTTACCTTTTAATAAGCACATTAGTTGTGCGGGATCTTCTCCCTCACTGTAAATAATTTCATTCTTTTTGAAATTCTGAATTTTAAAGTTTTCGGCGATAATGCGTTTTTCCTCATTTTCAAGTAGAGCCCAAAAATCAGACATTTCTTGTTGTAGTATGGATTCTAATGTGCTTTTTTTAACCATTTGCCTTATAACTATGTTTTACAGCACAAAAATATATAAAAAATTGATACATTGTTCCTTAAAAGAGGAAAAACTATAATATTTAATAGTAAATCGGGATTTATATCAATAAAAAATAAGGAGCGAAAAAATCATTTACGCTCCTTATTTGTATAAAGAAAAAGTGTCCTTATAGGCTGTTATTTATAAGATATCGTTCGGCATCCATTGCCGCTTTACAACCCGATGCCGCCGCAGTGATAGCCTGTCTATACCGGGGATCTGCGACATCTCCGGCAGCGAATACACCTTCTATGTTAGTTTCGGTTGTGTGAGGTGCTGTAACTATATATCCGTTTTCATCGAGGGTAATGGAATGTTTGAATATATCTGTATTGGGTTTGTGTCCAATGGCAAGGAAAAATCCGTCTATGGGTAAATCGTAACGCTCTTCATGCACTGTGTCTTTGCCTTTAACCAAATGTACTCCTTCCACTCCGTTTTCTCCGAACAATCCTTCGGCCTGAGTTTCAAATAAGATTTCTATATTAGGATTTTCATTGACACGGCGTTGCATGATATTGGAGGCTTTTAGAAAGTTTTTTCTGACGATTAAGTAAACCTTAGAGGCTAAGTGGGAAAGGTATTCTGCTTCTTCGCAAGCCGTATCGCCTCCACCTACTACCGCGACTATTTTTTTTCGGTAGAAAAATCCATCGCAAGTAGCACAGGCCGACACTCCCATACCTGCATATTTAACCTCATCTGGGAGTCCTAAATATTTGGCCGAAGCACCAGTAGAGATGATTAAGGCATCGGCTTCAATAATTTTTTCACCGTCTATGGTTATACGATATGGTTTTTGAGAAAAATCGACAGCTGTGGCAATTCCTCGGCGAATGTTTGCCCCGAATCGTTCGGCTTGTTTTTTCAAATCTTCCATCATATCGAATCCTGATATACCTTCGGGGTAGCCCGGGAAATTTTCTACATCGCTGGTCGTTGTTAGTTGTCCGCCCGGTTGCATGCCTTCATATAGAACCGGTGATAGGTTTGCTCGTGAAGCATAAATAGCTGCCGTATAACCGGCCGGTCCTGAGCCTATAATTAGACAACGTATGCGTTCGTTTTGTTCCATAATTTCTATTTATTTGTGTTATTAGCGTAAATCGATAAGTTCTGCTTTTGGATATTGCTTTTTGTTAAAAACAAATGTCGAGTCTGGAAAGTTTTGGTCGGTAGCATATTTTGATAGGTTGATTATGTTATATGTCCGATCGCTATAATAGAGTTTAAAAGAGCTTGGATTCCATGTAGTTGTGTTGATAATAATTATAATGTGGTCTATATTTGTTCCTTTCTTCTTTGGTGTAAGTTCTGCTATACTTTCTTTGGAACTTTTTGACTTTAATGTTTTGATGTAGAAGTCTTTTTTGTAGTTATTGATGAGTATGTAGGGATTGACTGTTGCGATTTCTTCGGTCGTCGGTTCGGTTAGGTTTACTTCCTCTGTTGCCTTTACGTATGCCCATTGTTGCAAACCATCGTACCATACAATCATAGATGTTGTATTCCAGTAAAATTTGTTCCCAGATAGTTTTATAGTTCCGTTTTGTTTTTCTACGGGTTCGTTCAGTGCATTAAAAACGGTCAGTGTAAAAGTAGCCGATATACCGTTCGATTGTTGGAATTTACCAACGACTTTATCTAATGCCTGTGTACCGTTTTGTGCATGTAGAGGTTCCATGCTTAATAGTAGAAAAAGTACGGAGCAGTATAGTAGAATGCGATTTGTTTTCATTTCATTAATTCTAATTTGTTTTCGAGAGCCATAATATCCACAATCAGTACTTGTCGAGGTTTACCCCCTTCGCTTGGGCCTACGATACCAGCAGCTTCCAGTTGATCCATCAGTCGTCCCGCTCTATTGTATCCGATGGAGTAGCGTCTTTGTAAAGACGATGTGGAGGCCTGCCCTGAAACGACGATCATTTTAGCGGCTTCCTCGAATAAGGGGTCTCGGTTGATTACATCGTTTCCATTGCTCCCTGCGTCACTGTCGGGATTTTTATATTCTGGAAGTTCATATGGTTCGGGGTATCCTTGTTGTTTGCTGATATACTCACAAATTCGTTTTACTTCGGGAGTATCGATAAACGCACATTGAATACGTTTCAAATCACCTCCTTCGGTAAATAACATATCACCTCGTCCGATGAGCTGGTTTGCTCCGGGAGCATCGAGTATAGTCCGTGAATCGACCATTTGCATAACTCTGAAAGCGATACGTGCCGGGAAATTTGCCTTAATGTTACCGGTGATAACGGTCGTTGAAGGACGTTGTGTTGCTATGATCATGTGAATACCGACAGCTCTCGCTTTTTGTGCTATTCGAGCGATGGGCATTTCGACGTCTCTGCCTGCCATCATAATTAAATCAGCGAACTCATCGATAATCACCACGATATAGGGCATGAATTTGTGTCCGTTATTCGGATTCAGTTTTCTATGGATAAACTCTTCGTTATACTCTTTGATTGTTCTCACATTTGCTTTGGCGAGTAGGGCATATCGATTATCCATTTCGATACAGAGAGAATTTAAAGTGGCGATAACCTTGTCGCTGTCGGTAATTACGGACTTTTCTGCGTCGGGTAATTTAGCCATAAAATGTCTTTCTATAACCGAATAGATACTGAATTCGACCATTTTGGGATCGACTAATACGAATTTTAATTGAGCCGGGTGTTTTTTATAAAGTAAAGATGTGATAATGGCATTCAGCCCGACGGATTTTCCTTGTCCGGTAGCACCAGCCACCAATATGTGAGGCATTTTACAAAGATCTGCTATGCAGACTTCGTTCGTAATACTTTTTCCTAACGCAAGGGGAAGTTCATATTTACATTCTTGAAATTTTTTGGAAGCTAGAACAGAATACATAGAGACCATTTTAGGATCTTTGTTCGGTACTTCGATACCGACGGTTCCTTTGCCGGGAATAGGGGCTATAATGCGAATCCCTAACGCCGACAGGCTGAGGGCAATATCGTTTTCCAAACTTTTTATCCGGGCTATTCTTACTCCGGGTGCTGGTTTTATTTCATAAAGAGTAACGGTAGGACCCACAGTCGCCGTAATGGAACTGATTTCTATATTGTAATTTTTGAGGGTTTCGGTGATCAGTTTTTTGTTGGCAGACTGTTCTTCCATGTTGATCTCCACCTCGCTGTTTTCCCGTTTGTCCAGTAAATCGAATGTCGGTCTTTTATAATGCGAGAGGTCTTTCGTAGGATCATAATCTTCCATAGGAGCTTGTGTAGCTAATACTTCGGTCTCAGCCGTCTCGATGACAAAGTCGGGGTCACCGGTCTCGATGGTAACTCGTTTAGTCTCCTCTTCGATAGGAAGAATATTTTCTTGTATATCTTCGAGTGTAGGGATTTCTTCGGTAGGGTCATCGGGATATTCGGGCAATGTATTTACAATATCGTTTTCCGATGAGGGTATGTTTTCAGTATTTTGGGTTTCGTTAGATTCCGTTTCCTTATTGTCATTTTCGTTATCTGTTTCTGGGTTATCCGTCCTGTTTTTTATTGCTTGGATCGCCTTCCCTGTGAGGCTGACGGACGATACTCGTCGAATATATTCGATGGTTTTATAACTTAGATGGACGAGCAATATGATAACGAGAGCTATAATGAACAGAGCCGTTCCCCATGGTCCTATCCATGCATTGAGCCATAAAGTCGCATAATACCCGTGATATCCCCCTAAATATAGGAAGGTGTTGTTATAACTGTGCATGAAAATGAATCCGAAAAAGAGAGACAAAACTATTATCGACAAGGCACAGCTAATCGTAAATCGTATCATTCGAGTATGGGCGACTTTCATGAATCGACGGCCTACGACATATAACCATAGAGAAACGATGAAAGCAGATATACCCATCCAACGATTTATCATGAGGTTGGATAAGTATGCCCCGAATGCACCCGTCCAATTTTGAATCTCGTTTCCAATGGAAGAAAGTTCTCCTACCGATAGATTCTCAACTTTACTTTGGTCGATGCTTCCTGTAAAAAAGAATGAGATGAAAGAGATAGTCAAATAGAGGGAGAATATGACTAAAATGACACCTAAAATGAAATTTACACGTTCATTTTTAAATATGTTTTTACGTATTTCTCTTTCATTCTGAGATGTATTGTTTCCCTCTTCGGGTTGGGCTTGTTTTATTTTATTTTCTTCTAAGTCTGTTGTAGGCATATTATGAGAATACTTCGCTTTGGATTTTAGATTAGATACAAATGTACAAAAAATACTTATTCTCAACAATATTATGAGTTTTTCCAAAAGTAAGATGTGAATAAAATGAGGACTGTAAACAGTTCAAGCCGGCCGATGAGCATGATGATTGACAAAGTCCATTTTCCTAAATCGGGGATAAAAGCATAGTTACCTGCCGGACCGGTTGAACCGGCCCCGGGACCGATATTGCTGAGGCAGGAAAGTGTCGAACCGAATGATTCTTCCATAGACAACCCCAATGCCGATAGGATAATAGACCCTGCTATAAGTACCATGACATATACTAAGATAAATGCTAATATTTTGGATACTATTTCGTGAGATATGGCTTTCCCATTTACGCGTACGGGTAATATAGCATTGGGGTGTATGACTCTGTAAAGTTCATTTTTTGTATTTTTGGCGAGGACCACCAGCCTGTCTATTTTTGCTCCTCCACAAGTGGAGCCGGCACAAGCTCCGAAGAACATGAGTAGTAAAAATATAGTTGTAAAAAATGGGCCCCAAGCAACATAGTCATCTCCGGTGTATCCGGTTGACGTAACAATTGTTACAACCAAGAATAGCGATCTTCGAAAAGTATCTTCGAAGGAGCCGTTTTGGTCGGTTATGTATAGTCCTGTAATGACTAATAAAGTGGCGCCTAATACAATTGCCGTGTACCATTTGGTTTCTTCATTGTGTAATAGTTTTTTGAAATCTCCGGTTACGGCTCTATACACCAAAGCAAAATTTATACCTGCAATAAATGTGAATATAGTCATGACATATTCTGTGTAAGAGGAGTTCCAAAAATTTATACCGGCTTGTTTGGTCGAAAATCCACCTGTTGCCATGACGCAAAATGCTTGACAGATAGCATCGAAAAGATTCATGGGACCCAACCACAATAGGAGACAGAGGATAATGGTGAGTATGATATATACACTCCATAATTTTTTTGCTGTTTCTCCGATTTTAGGTTTCAATTTTTCGGTTGTTATGCCGGTTACTTCGGAATTAAATAAAAGTAATCCACCCTGATGGTTGAGCATGGGCAGTATGGCGATTGTTAACAAGATGATACCCATTCCTCCGATAAAATGCATGAAACTGCGCCAAAAGAGAATACCATGTGGAAGAACGTCTACGTTTTCTATAATGGAAGCTCCTGTCGTTGTTAGGCCGGATACTGTTTCGAAAATAGCATCTGTAATACTCAAATGATTGGGCATTAAGCAAAATGGGAGCATCCCGAAAGCCGAGAAGAAAAGCCATATAGAAGTTACCAGTAAATAACTTTCACGCTTTCCTACGTCGTTACGGGAATTTCTAAAAATGTAGAATAATATACCACCTACGATTGCAGTTATTGATGCCGATTTAATAAAGGCCGGCGCATCTCCTTCTCCATAAATAAGAGCTACGACAAACGGAACGAGCATGAATATAGATTCCATGCATAGTAATATTCCGATGAATTTCAGTATGACATGAAAGTTAATTTTGGGCATGATATTCCTAATTGAAAAGCTTCTCTATTTTATGTAATGCTGTGTCGAGACAGAAAATAACGACGTGATCATTCGGTTGTATCCATGTGTTTCCGGTTACGACCATGCCGTGTCCATTACGAACCAATCCACCGATTGTTAAATCGGACGGGAGTTTTAGGTCTTTTACTGCGGCTTTGGTAATTTTAGAATTTTCTTTTGCAACCAATTCTACGACTTCGGCGTCGGATAATGCGAGACATTTAGCATTTGAGGAGTCTTCGTCGAGCAACAATTGGAAGATACGGCTGGCTGCTAGTAATTTTTTATTGATGATATTTCCTATATTTAGCCGTTCGGCAGTAGAGATGAACTGGATATTTTCGACTTCTGCAATAGTCTTTTTTACCCCTAATTCTTTGGCGGTTAAACAAGCTAATATATTTGTTTCGGAACTATCGGTTAATGCTATAAATGCATCCATGTCACGGATTCCTTCTTCTTTCAAAAGATCCACATTGCGTCCGTCTCCTTGAATAATGATTATATCGTTCATGTATTCGGCTAATTTATAACTCTTTTGCTTGTCGCATTCGATGAGTTTTATTGCCATATTATCAGGCGCGTAACTCGATATGCGTATAGCGATACGGCTGCCTCCCATGATCATTATTTTGTGAATTTCTGCTTCTGTTTCACCTGAGAGTTTTTGAATTTCTTGTATATGATTAGGAGTCGTGGTAAAGTATGCGATGTCTCCTATTTTTATTTCGTCGTTTCCTCTTGGAATAATAGTTTCATGTATACGTTTGATGGCCGCGATGTGAAATTGGCTTTCGGCTGTTGTAAGTTCATAGAGTTTTTTATTCAGAATTTTAGCGTTGTCGTGTAATTTTACACTTAGTACGATTAATTCTCCATTACAAAGTTCAAACCAGTTGCGTGTCCATGTGTGTTTTAATGCGGTTATTACTTCTTCTGCGGCCAGTTTTTCGGGATATATCAGTTCATTTACTCCCAGATTTTCAAAGAAGGCTTTATTTTCAGGTAAAAGGTATTCGTAGTTGTCCACTCTTGCCAGAGTTTTTTTTGCGCCTAGTTTCGATGCCATTGTACATGCCATGATATTACGAGACTCGAAGGGCATGACAGCAATAAATAAATCGGCTTTATATACTTGGGCTTGTTTTAATGTTTGGAATGCAGTAGGGTTCCCGATGACAGTCATTAAATTATAATTGGCATCGAGTTCTCGTAGTTTCTCTTCATCATTGTCGATTAGAATAATATCCTGTTCTTCTCGGGATAACAGTTTTGCTAAATGTGTTCCAACCTCTCCGGCTCCAGCAATGATTATTTTCATAATTATTAGTTCTCTTTTATTTCTATGATTTACCAATTACCAATAATTACCGAGTAAATGTTTTCTTCATCTATACCACATAGTTGGTGTAGTTCTTTAACTGTCCCCTGTGCTATGAATTTATCGGGGATTCCTATTCGTTTTATATGGGGTGTATATCCATTGTCGGACATGAATTCTAATACAGCACTTCCGAAGCCTCCTGTTATGCATCCATCTTCTACGGTTATGATTCGTTTGTATTTTTGGGCTACTTCGTGAAGAATTTCTTCGTCAATGGGTTTGACAAAAATCATATCGTAGAGAGCTGCTTTTACACCTGTCTTTCGGGCCCGCTCTACGGCTTGTCGTGCCGCGACACCCGCAGTCCCGATACTCAGTACGGCTATCTCATTTCCGTCATAGAGCTTGCGACCTTTCCCGATAGGAATTTCGTGCATAGGGCATTCCCAATCGACATGACTTCCGCAACCGCGAGGATAGCGAATGGCAAACGGCCCGCGGTCGGATAGTTGTGCTGTGTACATGAGATGTCGCAGATAATGTTCGTCCATAGGTGCAGCAATAGTCATATTGGGTATGCAACGCAAATAGCACATATCGAATGCACCGTGGTGGGTAACCCCGTCTTCTCCCACGAGTCCAGCGCGGTCGATACAAAATGTTACCGGTAAGTTTTGTATGGCGACATCGTGAATGACTTCGTCGAATCCTCTTTGGAGAAAAGTCGAATAGATACTGCAAAATGGTTGTAAGCCTTCTTTGGCCAAACCAGCGGCAAAGGTGACGGCATGTTCTTCGGAGATACCGACATCAAAAGACCTTTCGGGAAATTTCTCCATCATGAAACAGGTAGAACTTCCCGTTGGCATTGCAGGTGTGATAACTGTTATTTTATCGTTTTTTTTAGCCAATTCGACAAGCGTGAGTCCGAATACATCTTGAAATTTGGGAGGTTTTTGCTCTTCTTTTGCGGTAATTCTATCGCCCGTTTCTGGATTAAAACAGCCTGGAGCGTGCCAAATAGTCGGTTCTTTTTCGGCCGGAGCATATCCTTTCCCTTTGATCGTACGTAGGTGAAGTATTTTCGGACCGGTCATATCTTTTATATCGTTGAGTTTATTGACGATATTAACCACATTGTGCCCGTCTATGGGACCGAAATATCGTATATTTAAACCTTCGAAAATGTTTTGTTGCTTGGTTAGCAAAGCTTTTAGGCTATTGTTGAAACGTAAAATGGCCCCCCTGTGTTCATCGTCTATCAGATTTAGCTTACGTAGGGTACGATAAGCATCGTATCTGAGTTTATTATAGCTTTTCGATGTAGTGATGTTTACTAGATATTCGTTTAGCCCTCCGACATTATGGTCGATTGCCATATCGTTGTCGTTCAGTATGATGAGTAAGTTATTGGGACTGATGGATGCATTATTCAATCCTTCGAAAGCTAATCCTCCGGCAATGGATGCATCTCCGATGACAGCAATGACTTTTCTTTCTTTTTGTTCGTGTTTCAGTTGTGTAGCAATGGCCATGCCTAATGCTGCTGATATGGAATTAGAGGCATGCCCGGCGATGAAAGCGTCGTATTCGCTTTCGGCTGGGTTTGGAAATCCACTCAATCCGTTGAGTTTACGACAAGTATAAAATCTGTCTCGTCTTTCAGTTAAAATTTTATGCCCGTAGGCTTGATGTCCCACGTCCCAAACTATGCGGTCGTATGGAGTGTCGAATACATAGTGTAAGGCCACGGTCAATTCCACGGCCCCCATGCTAGACCCGAAATGTCCCGGATTATGGGCGAGAGTATTGATAATGAAATGCCTGATTTCGTCACACACTTGGGGTAGCTCGCTAACCTGTAATTTTCGTAAATCGGCGGGTGTGTTTATTTGTTTCAGTAGTTCTGTATTGTCGGGGTTCATTTTTAGTCTCTTTTACGTAAATACAATGGTACTATTTACCTTTACTCTCTTGCTTCCATCGTTTGTAGAGTGGAACGAATACAATGATTCCCGAAGCAATGATAGCGAACAGAGCTTGCCCGTCGATGCCTCTTCCCCTAATTAGAAGAACGCATAAGAATACCCATAATAAGGCTATGCATGAAATACGGAACGTATTATATTTTCTCATGTTAATCCATAGGTTTGTTAGTGCGCTTATATATACGCCTAAGTTAACCTACAAATATAAATATTCTTTTGCAATCCATGAAAATATTGTATCAATTTCATTTTATAAAGTTGGGGAGTCAGGGCGTGTGTGAAATGAAAAAGGCTTGCGTTAAGCAAGCCTTTTTCATGATTTTGAGCTATTCTATGTTTTTTCTCACTTGGGTGAGGTATTCTTTCATTTTTATAGAATCTTTACGCTCGATAATATCGAGGAGAGACGATAACTGCTTCTGTATTCCCCGCACTTGATCGGGGGTATTGGGATTGAAAAGAATTTCGGTTAGCAGGTAGTCGTCTTCCGAAAGTAGCCCTCTTGCTATGTCCATATGTTTTTTGAATGTCGTGCCGGGAGCCTCTTGATGTTTCATAATCGAGGCGAACACCAGCGTCGAAGTGAATGGAACCGAGAGCGAATAAGCTATGGTTTCGTCATGCTCTTTAAAACTGTATTCGAATATATTCAATCTCAGTCGCTGGTAAATATCCTTGAAAAAGATTTTGCCCATGTGGTCGCCTTCGGTAATGATGATTGTATTTTGTGTACTTAGGTCGCTCAAATTAGCGAATGTTGGTCCGAACATAGGGTGTGTCGATACGAATGGGTGTCGGGCTTGGGCATAAAATTCGGGTAATCCGGTCTTGACCGAAGCAATATCCGATAGGATTGTGTGAGCCGGTAAATAGGGGAGAACGGTTTGAAACGCTTCTATCGTATATTTTACGGTTGCCGCATTGATGACTAAGTCGGGCGTAAAATCTTGTATTTCTTCTGGCCGGGTCATTCGCAAAGTGTTGAATGCGAATCTCAGTCGATGAGGGTCTATGTCGTATAGGGCGATTTCATGGTCGAAACTGAGTACATCGGCAAAGAAAGAGCCCATTTTTCCGGCTCCGAGAATTACTATTTTCATTGTTTTTATTTATTAATAATATCCATTTGTTGATGTACCGATTCTTCGTGAATGGCTTGCATCACTTCTTTCATGAATTCTCCGCTCATTCCCAACTCAACGGCTTGTGCCATGCGTTTTTGTAGGATTTCGTCATAGCGGTTAGTTTGCAGCACGGGCATACTGTGCTCTTTTTTATATTGCCCGATTTCTCTGGATATGCGCATGCGTTTGGCTAACAGTTCGAGCAGTTGATTGTCGAGGTTGTCTATTTGGTGACGTAGTTCCGATAGGTTTTCTGTCGTCTGTGTGGTCTCTCGTATTACCAACATGTTGAGTATATAGTCCAGAGCGTCGGGGGTCACTTGCTGATTTTTATCGCTCCATGCACAATCGGGGTCGCAATGGGATTCAACGATTAGTCCGTCGAATCCCAGATCCATCGCTTGTTGGCTCAATGGAGCTACAAGTTCGCGTTTACCGCCGATGTGGCTAGGGTCGCAAAAAATAGGAAGATTGGGGAGACGGCGACGTAGTTCGATGGGAATGTGCCATTGAGGCATATTGCGGTACAACTGTTTGTCGTAGCTGCTAAAACCCCGGTGTATGACTGCCAGTCGGTGGAGACCAGCGTTATAAATGCGTTCGACGGCTCCTATCCATAGTTCTAAGTCGGGATTTACCGGATTCTTGATGAGTACCGGAATGTCTACACCTTTCAGTGCGTTGGCTATTTCTTGAACCGCAAAGGGATTGGCGGTCGTGCGTGCTCCGATCCATAAAATGTCGATACCATGTTTTAATGCTTCGAATACGTGCCGTTCAGTGGCAACCTCTGTTGCCGTGTACATACCGGTTTTTTCTTTGACGTGTTTTAACCAAGCAAGGCCTTCTACGCCTATACCTTCGAATCCGCCCGGTTTGGTACGAGGCTTCCATATACCTGCACGAAATATTTTAATGCCGCGCTCGGCGAGGCTTTTCGCTGTGGTCATTACTTGCTCTTCGGTTTCGGCGCTACATGGGCCGGCTATGATAATAGGGCGTTTAGAGTCTATTCCGGGAAGTAAAATTGATTGTAAATCTTCCATAATGGTATTGTTATTTATTTGATTTGATTTTTTCTATACGGTGTAACGCTTCTTGCATCTTTTTTTCGGGGGCGCAAAGCGAAATGCGAATATATCTGTTCCCTCGACTTCCGAAAATGAATCCCGGAGTAATGAAGACGTGCGCGTTGTATAATATTTCGTCGGCTAACGATTCGGCATCTGTTGCACTATCGGGAATTTTTCCCCATACGAACAATCCTGCTTGTGAAGGATCATAACTGCAACCGAGAGCTTTCATGATTTTTTCTGCGATATCACGTCGGTTACGGTACACTTCGTTTAATTGGTCATACCACTCTTGACCGCATGACAATGCTTTTGTCGCAGCCATTTGTAGCGGACGGAACATTCCTGAATCGATATTACTTTTCACTTTCAAAATCCATTCGATAAATTGAGGGTTGGAAGCAAGCATACCGATTCGCCAACCGGACATATTGTGAGATTTGCTTAAAGAATTCATTTCGATACAAATGTCCTTAGACCCGGGGACAGCTAGTATACTCATCGGATTGTCGTTGAGAATGAAACTGTACGGGTTGTCGTTCACGATGATTATGTTGTGACGCTTCCCGAAATCCACCAGCTTGGTAAACAATTCCATAGATGCTTTGGCTCCCGTAGGCATATTGGGATAGTTGACCCACATTAACTTTATACGATCGAGCGGTAACGATTCTAATTGCTTGAAGTCGGGTCGCCAATGGTTATTTTCGTCGAGGTCGTAGGTGAAAATTTCGGCTTCGGCTAGTCGGCTGACGGAACTGTATGTGGGGTATCCCGGATTGGGAACCAATACCCCGTCTCCGGCATTGAGAAATGCCAAACTGATGTGCAATATACCCTCTTTGGACCCTATAAGGGGTTGTATTTCTTTTTGAGGATCGAGTGTTACATTGTACCATCTGTTATACCAATCGGCGAAGGCTCGGCGTAGTTCGGGTAGGCCTATGTAAGGTTGGTATCCGTGAACATCAGATTTCCGGCTCTCCGTACACAGGGTTTCAATCGTTTCGGGGTGGGGCGGCCTGTCAGGCCCGCCTATGCCCAGACTGATAATATCCAAACCGCGGGCATTTAGTTCGGCTATTTCTTTCAACTTTTTTGAGAAGTAGTATTCGCTTATGTTATTTACCCGATTAGCGGGTCTGATATTAAAGGGGTTGATTGAATTCTGCATATTCTCCAAGTATTTTAAAGTCTTTTGTTAGAGGTCTTATTGCTTCGAGGGATTGTTTGTATCGAGTGAAATTATCGAATGTAAGGTCTATATAAAATCGGTATTCCCATTCTTTCCCGATAATGGGCATGGACTGTATTTTGGACAAATTGATATCATAGAAAGAAAGTATGGTGAGTACTTTTGATAAACTGCCTTGTGTATGTGGCAAACTGAAAACAAGTGAAGCCTTGTTTATGCGTTTGCCTGCTATTAAAATTTCACGGTGAAAAGGATCGGCAAGAATTAGAAAACGAGTGAAATTTCGTTTATTGGTTTCGATACCTTCTGCCAAGATATTCATGTTATAGATTTCGGCAGCCAGTTTACCGCAAATGGCAGCATGGCCCGAAAGATGACGGTGTGAAATTTCTTGGGCACTACCGGCCGTATCGTCTTTTTCTACGACTTTCATTTTAGGGTGAGCTTGTAAAAAATCACCGCATTGCATTAATGCCATGGGGTGAGAGTTTACTTCGAGGATATCGTCCATAGTTTCTCCCGGTAGTGCGGCCAGTACGTGAGAAATACGTAATTTATATTCTCCTATGATACTTAATTCACTTTTTCGTAATAGTTCGTGATTCTGTAAAATGCTGCCTGCAATGGTGTTTTCAATGGCAATGATACCCAATAAAGAACGGTCGTTATTCATGCGGTCGAACATTTCGGGAAATGTCGAGCAGGGAACCGTTTCTATTTCTTCTTCCCCGAAATAAGATCGGGCGGCGGCCTCGTGGTAGCAACCGGCTATGCCTTGTATGGTGATTTTTTTATTCATAAGCAAGATAAATAAAAAATCCCGTTCGTATTGAACGGGATTTTATCATAAGTTTCTTAATTGTTTTCTATTTCTTTTTTTTGCATAAAACCCCGTTTCTATTTTTCTCCAAAATAAAAATAAAAGTAAAAGTAATATGCAAAATCAAAATTCTTCATTGCCTGTCAAATATGAGTTTGATGTTGCAAATGTAATGAAATCATTTTTGAATCCAAACAAATAGTTATATATTTTTGAATAAAACGAGATTTTTTTTATCGCATCGTTTTGTATATGGTATTTGAAACTTGCTTTGTATGTGACGAATAGGAGAAAATTTTGCATAACGGCGATGTCTACGGATTTTTTCGCTATCTTTGTCGTGAATGTAAAGGTAAGTTGAGCCGGGCATGACTAAATAAATTGGTTTCCATCTTCGGTTATACTATCTTTGAAGTACAAATAATTATGTATTTATGGAAACTTCGGAATTAACACTTTTTTCTGCAATGTGTGAGTCTTTTTGTACGGCAGTGGAGAAGGCTCGTGCAGAGGCGATGTCCTTGACCGATATGTATGTGCAGGTGAAATACGATGAACAGTTGTTTTCGGTATTTGATGATACTGAAAGTATATTGGTGCAATCGGTAATTGATGGATTGGACGAGTGGCGAGATTCCAGTGGAGAACGTTCGGATGCTGCGATAATTGCTTTTCTGAGGAAGGTGTTGAGTCATGAAGATGTGAATCATGCTTTACATTCGCTGGATATTATACCCCCTTTTTCTGTCGTGTTGGTAGATAATGAGATGGAGCCCGTTGCCGATTTGGTTACATTGGACGATGAGAATATCTATTTGCACGATGATTTTTGGGAAAAAATGGATAAAGAGCTTGACGATTTTTTTGAACAATTGATGTCCGATACGAAATAAGGTGGGGTATTGGGGTTCAAAGGAGGCTGCTCTTGCGGAGTGGAAAGTCTTTTCACGATATAGGTAGAAAGAAAAAAATTAATAATAATTTGATTATCGAAAGATAAGCACTAATTTTGCGCTCTCAAATTTGCACGCTTTTTGTGGAAAGTTGAGAATAAATTTGTGAGTCTAATTTAATAAAATCATAAGAATGAACGTTTCGCATCAAAACACTGACAACCTGAATGCCGTGATTTCGATTGAAATTTCAAAGGCTGACTATCAGGAAAAAGTAGACAAATCTCTTCGTGCTTATGGGCAAAAAGCGAATATTCCCGGATTCAGAAAAGGGAAAGTTCCTTTTAGTATGCTCATGAAGATGTTTGGAAAATCGGTTCGAGTTGAAGAAATTAATCGTTTGGTTTCCGAGTCTCTGTACAATTATATTCGTGATAATAAGCTCAATATCTTGGGCGAGCCGATGACCGCAGAAGATATGACTGTCGATTTGGATACACAAGACGATTTCACGTTCCGTTTTGATGTGGCATTAGCCCCCGAATTGAATGTAAAGGTCGATAAAAAAATAAAAGTACCTTACTATACGATTACTGTCGATGATGACATGGTAAAACGTCAGAATGAATCCTTTTTGTCACGTTTTGGTAAACAGATTTCGGTAGATGAGTCTACCGATGAAAGAGACCTTATCAAAGGTTCGATGGTAGAAATGGTAAAAAAAGGGACTCCGGTAGAAGGGGGAATTACGGTCGAAAGTACCATCGTTTCTCCTGCATATTTCAAGAATGACAAGGAAAAAGCTAAATTTGCCGGTGTGAAGAAAGGTGACAAAGTGATGTTCAATCCTTCGAAAAGTTGTGATGCTTCGGTCGCAGAACTGGCCTCTATGTTGAATATCGATAAGGAAAAAGCTGCCAATGTGACATCGAATTTCGAGATGACAGTGACAGATATCACACATTTGCAACCTGCCGAATTGAATCAAGAATTATTTGACAATGTATTCGGTAAAGATGTTGTAAAAACAGAAGAGGAATATTTTGCTAAACTTCGTGAAATGATAGCACATCAATTGGTTCCTGAAAGCGATTATAAATTTTCGATTGATGCACGTGCTGCGATAGAAAAGGCAGTAGGTGAGTTTGATTTGCCCGATGCATTTTTGAAACGTTGGTTGTTGGCTACCGATAAAAATCGTAAAGCTGAAAATATCGATGAGGATTTTGCGAAGATGGTTCCCGATTTGAAATGGCAGTTGATTAAAGAACAAATCGTAAAACAATTCGATATTCATGTCGATGATGCCGATTTATTGGCTTTGGCAAAACGGGTAGCGGCAAGTCAGTTCGCACAATATGGTATGACAGGTGTTCCCGATGATGTTCTCGAACGTTATGCTAGGGAAATGTTATCGAGCAAAGAGTCTCGTTCGCGTCTTATTGACCAAGCTACGGAGCAGAAGATTCAAACTGCCATTAAGGAGTCTGTAACGCTTACGGCCAAAGAAGTGACGATGGATAAATTCCAGAAAATGTTTGAAGTTGCCGAGTAATAAAATCGATATAATTATCGATAGCCCCGAGACGTAATGGCTTCGGGGCTTTTCATTGTTTGAAATCTTCTAATATAGTTAATTGATGCTTGTAGTTCGGTTGATGTATTATTTTTTGTGAAGATATTGGCAAAAAAGACCGGGCTGCAGAATTTTATTTGGGGTATAATTGTTTTTATTTATATCTTTGACTAAAAATAGGGATTAAAAAACAATCTAAAAACGATATAATTATGACTAATGATTTTAGAAAATATGCGGTAAAACATTTGGGTATGAATGGACTTGCCCTTGATCAATATGCGCAGTTTACCAGTAGCTATCTTTCCCCTTCTATTATGGAGGAGCGCCAACTGAATGTAACTCAGATGGACGTGTTTTCGCGTTTAATGATGGACCGTATAATCTTTTTGGGAACTCCTATCGATGATTATACATCGAATGTTATAGAAGCACAGTTGCTTTATCTCGATTCTGCTGACCCGGGTAAAGATATATCTATTTATTTCAATACTCCCGGAGGGTCGGTATATGCCGGGTTGGGTATCTACGATACCATGCAGTTCATAAGCAGTGATATTTCTACGATCTGTACAGGTATGGCCGCCTCGATGGGCGCTGTATTGTTGGTTGCAGGGACAAAGGGAAAACGTTTTGCTTTGAAACATTCCCGGGTTATGATACATCAACCGATGGGAGGCGCACAAGGACAAGCCTCCGATATAGAGATTACGGCAAGGGAGATACAGAAACTTAAAAAAGAACTCTATACCATTATAGCCGATCATTCGGGAAACTCGTATGAGCGTGTGGAGAAAGATTCCGATCGCGATTATTGGATGACTGCTCTTGAAGCCAAAGAGTACGGTATGATTGACGACGTATTGGTAAAATCTATGAAATAATATTCTAGGAATGGCTAAGGGCGAAAAGTGTAGTTTTTGCGGAAGAGGAGAAAATGAGGTAAGATTATTGATGCCGGGGCGTGACGGTTGCATTTGCGACGAGTGTGCCGAACAAGCCTATCTCCTTTCCGAAGAATATTTGCATAAAAAGAAAAAAGCGAGTTCCAAATGGACCGTATCCCGAGAGGATTTACCTAAACCGGAAGAGATAAAAACATTTCTCGATCAGTATGTTATCGGGCAGGACGATGCCAAACGTTATTTGTCGGTCTCGGTCTATAACCATTATAAACGTGTTTTGCAGGTAGCCGATAATGATGATGTTGAGATTGAGAAATCGAATATTATTATGGTCGGCCCTACCGGAACCGGAAAGACCTTATTGGCGAAGACGATTGCTCGTTTATTGAAAGTTCCGTTTACGATTGTCGATGCTACTGTCTTGACCGAGGCCGGTTATGTGGGCGAGGATATCGAAAGCATTTTGACCCGTTTGCTGCAAGTTGCCGATTATGATGTCGAGGCGGCTGAGCGAGGTATTGTGTTTATCGACGAGATCGACAAAATTGCTCGTAAAAGCGATAATCCTTCGATTACCCGTGATGTCAGCGGTGAGGGCGTACAGCAAGGTTTGTTGAAATTATTGGAGGGTTCTATCGTAAATGTTCCTCCGCAAGGCGGGCGTAAACACCCCGAGCAGAAAATGATACCGGTGAATACAAAGAATATTTTGTATATTTGTGGCGGGGCTTTTGACGGAATAGAACGTAAAATCGCCATGAGGTTGAACACCCATGTCGTAGGTTATAATGGAGGTGGTAGCAATGGTCGTATAGATCGGGAAAATCTGTTACAGTATATTGCGCCCCAAGATTTGAAATCGTTTGGTCTTATTCCTGAAATTATAGGACGATTGCCCATTTTAACCTATTTGCAACCTTTGGACAAGGCTGCGCTACGGAGAATTCTGGTAGAGCCTAAGAATTCGATTATCAAACAATATATCAAACTTTTCGAAATGGACGGAGTGAAACTTTCGTTTGATGAGGATATGCTTGATTATGTTGTCGAAAAGGCCGTAGAGTTCAAGTTGGGAGCCCGAGGATTGCGCTCTATTGTCGAAACGATTATGATGGATGCTATGTATGAAACGCCTTCTTCGACAAAAAAGAAATTGCATATAACACGTAGCTATGCAGAAAAGAAGTTAGAAAAAGCAAAACTATTGGCAGTATAAGAAAAAACAGCAAGAAAAAATTTGGTAATTAAGAGGAGTTGTTTATAAATTTGTTTGACCGATAAAGGTCGGCGAATATACATAACGAGAAAGAGAGTAACCGTATGGCAAAAGAAGTAAATTTGACTGAGGAACTGAAAAGGAATTTCGGATTCGATACATTTAAGGGAAATCAGGAAGCGATTATCAGAAATTTGCTTGCCGGGAATGATACATTTGTATTGATGCCTACCGGAGGAGGAAAGTCGCTTTGTTATCAATTGCCGTCGTTGATTCTTGACGGTACTGCGATAGTTATTTCGCCTTTGATTGCATTGATGAAGAATCAGGTCGATGCTATGCGGAATTTCAGTGCCGAAGATGGTGTCGCTCATTTCATAAACTCCTCTTTGAACAAAACTGCGATAGACCAAGTAAAAACCGATATTTTATCGGGGAAAACCAAATTGTTATATGTTGCTCCTGAATCCTTGACGAAGGAAGAAAATATTGATTTTCTTAAACAGGTGAATGTGTCGTTTTATGCGGTAGATGAAGCCCATTGTATTTCGGAATGGGGACATGATTTCCGTCCTGAATATCGACGTATCCGACCTATTATTAATGAGATTGGCGTACGTCCTGTAATAGCTCTTACCGCGACTGCGACTCCGAAAGTCCAGCATGATATACAGAAGAATCTGGGCATGTTGGAAGCTACTGTATTTAAGTCGTCGTTTAATCGTCCTAATCTTTATTATGAGGTTCGCCCGAAAACAGCGAATATCGATAAAGACATTATTAAATATATAAAATCTCAGGAGGGTAAATCGGGTATAATCTATTGTTTGAGTCGAAAGAAAGTAGAAGAACTGGCAGAATTGTTACAGGTAAACGGAATTCGTGCGCTGCCATATCATGCCGGAATGGACTCTGCGACTAGGACTCAGAATCAAGATGCATTTTTGTTGGAGAAAATAGATGTTATCGTTGCCACGATAGCCTTTGGTATGGGGATTGATAAGCCCGATGTCAGGTATGTCATACATTACGATATACCCAAAAGTCTGGAAGGCTATTATCAAGAGACGGGACGAGCCGGTCGAGATGGAGGAGAAGGTCAGTGTATAACTTTTTATATCAATAAAGATTTACAGAAACTCGAAAAATTCATGCAGGGAAAACCCATTGCCGAGCAAGAGATTGGTAAACAGCTTTTGTTAGAAACTGCTGCTTATGCCGAGTCTTCTCTTTGTCGTCGCAAGATTTTACTGCATTATTTTGGAGAAGAGTATGAGGAAGATAATTGTGGAAATTGTGATAATTGCCTAAATCCTAAAAAGCAAGTGGAAGCAAAAGATCAACTTTGTGCGGTTCTTGAAACTATTATTGCACTGAAAGAAAAATTTAAAGCCGAATATGTGATAGATGTCTTGTTAGGTAAAGAAACGAGCCAAATACTTTCGTATCAACATGAAGATTTAGAGGTGTTTGGAAGCGGACAGGGTGAAGATGAGCGCACGTGGAACGCCGTCATTCGACAAGCATTGATAGCCGGCTACATAGGTAAAGATATTGAGAATTATGGACTATTGAAGGTAACGAAGGCTGGGCATGCGTTTTTGAAGAATCCGGTTTCGTTTAAGATTGTCAAAGATGTCGATTTTGACGAGGTGGAGGAAGAAGTGCCTATGAAAGGTGGAGCTTCTTGTGCGGTCGATCCCGAGTTATATTCTATTTTGAAAGATTTGCGAAAGAAAATCGCTAAACGATTGGAACTTCCTCCGTATGTGATTTTTCAAGATCCTTCATTAGAAGCTATGGCGACAACCTATCCGATTACAATTGAGGAGTTACAAAATATTCCGGGGGTAGGAGCGGGTAAAGCGAAACGTTACGGAGAAGAGTTCGTTAAAGTCATCAAAGCTCATGTGGAAGAAAATGAAATTGAGCGTCCCGAAGATTTAAGGGTGCGTACGGTTGCCAATAAGTCGAAATTGAAAGTATCCATTATTCAGGCCATCGACAGGAAAATTGCACTCGATGAATTGGCCGAGTCGAAGGGGCTTGAATTTGGAGAGTTGCTCGACGAGATAGAGGCGATTGTTTATTCGGGAACGAAAATCAATATCGACTATTTCCTGCACGAGATTATGGACGACGAGCATATCGACGATATTTTTGACTACTTCAAGGAGAGTGAAAGCGATAGTCTCGAAGATGCCATTGAGGAGTTTGGTATGGAGTATAGCGAAGAAGAAATTCGTTTGATACGTATCAAGTTCCTTTCAGAGATGGGAAATTAAAAGCCGAGAAATAATAGTAAAAAAGCGACATTCCGATAATCGGTTGTCGCTTTTTTATTTTAGCTTTTGGGGTGATAAATAATTTAAAAATCTTCATGTATAGATAATAGCTTGCCGAAAAATAATTATCTTTGCATGCAATAAAATTCTAATGAACCCCATTATGTCATTTGTTGCAGAAAAAGTGGTGATGGACGGATTAACTTTTGACGATGTTTTGTTAATCCCCGCTTACTCCGAAGTCCTTCCTCGTAATGTCGAGTTGTCGACGCAGTTTTCACGCAATATCCGATTAAATATTCCATTAGTTTCGGCAGCCATGGATACGGTAACCGAGGCGCAATTGGCTATTGCTATCGCTCGTGAAGGAGGAATTGGAGTCATTCATAAAAATATGAGTATCGAGGCTCAGGCCCGTCAAGTTCATGCTGTTAAACGAGCTGAAAATGGAATGATTTATGACCCTGTGACAATCAAGTGCGGGTCGACGGTGCGCGAAGCGTTGTCTATGATGAGTGAATACCATATAGGAGGGATTCCCGTAGTGGACGATAAAAATCTTTTGGTGGGTATTGTAACGAATCGGGACTTGCGTTTTGAACGCGATTTGGAAAGATTGGTAGACGAGGTAATGACCAAAGACAATTTAGTGACGACTTCACAATCCACCGATTTGCAACAGGCTGCGGATATTCTTCAAAGGCACAAGATAGAGAAGCTCCCGGTTGTCGATAAAGACGGCCATTTGGTAGGGTTGGTTACTTATAAGGATATAACGAAAGCCAAAGATAAACCGTTTGCTTGTAAAGATAAATTAGGTCGGCTGCGTGTGGCTGCGGGGGTCGGTGTTACAGCCGATTCGATGACTCGTGTGGATGCGTTGGTAGAAGCCGGAGTCGATGCTATCGTTATAGATACGGCGCATGGACATTCTAAGGGCGTAATCGGTGTATTGAAAGATATAAAAGCAAAATATCCAGATATCGATGTCGTTGTGGGAAATATTGCGACGGGTGAAGCCGCTAAATTTTTGGTGGAAGCCGGAGCCGACGGAGTGAAAGTAGGTATAGGTCCTGGTTCCATTTGTACGACCCGGGTGATTGCCGGTGTCGGGGTTCCTCAATTATCTGCCGTTTATGACGTGGCGAAAGCATTGAAAGGAACAGGCGTGCCATTGATTGCCGATGGTGGAATTCGTTATTCGGGTGATATTGTAAAAGCATTGGCTGCTGGGGCTTACTCAGTTATGTTGGGCGGTATGCTGGCTGGTGTTGAAGAATCGCCGGGAGAAACGATCATATTCAATGGACGTAAGTATAAGTCATATCGGGGTATGGGATCTCTCGAAGCGATGGAGAAAGGTTCGAAAGACCGTTATTTCCAAGCTAATGAGACTGATACTAAAAAATTGGTTCCCGAGGGAATTGCGGCTCGTGTTCCCTTTAAAGGATCTTTATATGAAGTGGTTTATCAGATGGTCGGCGGTTTGCGTGCCGGAATGGGATATTGTGGAGCTAAGGATATAGAGGCTTTACATGATGCTAAGTTTACTCGTATTACCAATGCTGGTGTAGCCGAAAGTCACCCTCATGATGTGTCGATAACCAGCGAGGCTCCGAATTATAGTAGAGGATAACTTTTCCGATAAGGAAGGTAGATTTTTGGGAAGAATACACTATTTTAGTGATTACGATATAATTTTCTTATATTTGAAGCGTTAAAATAGTGTATTATTTTTGTTGATAACTCGGGACTATCAAGTCTCAATAAAATGTAGTGCATAACACAATGAAAAACAAATGGCTCTTAGCGGCTTTGCTTGCCGGAAATTCTTGGTTTGGAGGGGGGGCTACCGATGTCGACCCTGTTATTATGAGAGTGAATAATAAAGATATTCACAAATCGGAATTTGAGTATATCTATAATAAGAACAGCCAGCAACAAATCGATCATAAATCTCTCGATGAATACGTTACACTATTTAAGAACTACAAGTTGAAAGTCGCCGAGGCCGAAGCTATGGGGATTGATACGACTTCGGCATTTAAAAATGAATTGGCGGGGTATAGAGAAGAGTTGGCTAAACCCTATTTGATCGATGCTTCTGTTGATGACCGTTTGGCACATGAGGCTTATGACCGAATGAAAGAAGATGTGGAGGTAAGCCATATTCTCATAGGATTGAATGCTCGGACTCCTGAGGACCGAGCCGAGGCAAAGAAAAAAGCCGAATCGGTATTGGCTGAAATCAAGGCGGGTGAAGACTTTGGAATGTTGGCAGAGAAATTCAGTGAAGACGGATCGAGGCAGAATAAGGGATATTTAGGATTTATTAGAGGCGGACGTACGGTTTATCCTTTTGAAAAGGCTGCTTTCGCATTACAAGCGGGAGAAGTTTCCGATATAGTGGAAACCCAGTTCGGATATCACATTATAAAAGTACATAGTCGTCGTCCCAATCCGGGAGAGTTTCTATTTTCCCATATCATGATATTAGTGCCTCGTGGTGCTTCTGATGAAGTAAAAGCGCAGAAAGAATCCGAGATACGAGCCATTTATGAAGAATTGAAGTCGGGAGCCGATTTTGCTACGATGGCAAAGGAGCGATCGGAAGATAAGGCTTCTGCCGTACGAGGTGGAGAATTACCGTGGGTGAGTAGTGGACAATTTGTAAAAGAGTTCGAGGATGCTGCATTTGCTCTTAAAAATAAAGGTGATATTACAGAGCCTGTATTATCCCCCTATGGCTGGCATATCATTAAGTTAATGGACCGGCGGGATATTAAGCCGTTTGAACAAATGCGCTCGGAGATTACGCGAATGATGGCACGAGACGAAAGAGGTAGCATGGCTCGTAATGCGATGGTGGCTAAATTGAAAAATGATTATGGTTTTTCTTTGGAAGAATCGCAGCGGGCGAAGTTGATGAAATTGGCTGGCGATTTAGGTAAAGTCGATTCATCTTATATAGCGGCTATTCATAATGACCAAAGTGTTTTATTCTCGTTTGAGAACCATTCATATTCAGTGGCCGATTTTGCCTCGTTTTTGTCCAAAGGCCGAGATGTGACGGTCAATGCACCCGATTATATTTCGACTATGATTGGTTATATGGCCGATATGGAAATATTAGATTTCGAGAAGGCTCATTTGGAAGATAAGTATCCCGATTTTCGCAATTTGATGAATGAATATCGAGACGGCATGTTGCTATTTGAAATCAGCAATAGGGAAGTTTGGGAAAAAGCATCGAAAGATACCGAGGGCTTGCAGAAGTTTTTCAAGAAAAATAGGAAAAAATACAAATGGGATAAACCTCATTATAAAGGATTTTTGATTCAATGCTGTGATGCGGCTACTGCCGATGGCATAAAGAACCGGATTAAAGAACTCGATGACGATTCTGTAATCGTCGTGTTGAATCGAGAGTTCAATACCGACTCTTTAACAAGAGTAAAAGTGGAACGAGGTTTGTTTGTTGAGGGAGATAATGAAAAAATTGACGAATTGGTATTTAAGGGAGCTCCGGTGAAAGCCGATGAGAAGTTGCCGATAGCTTTTGTGTCTGGTAAACTATTGAAGAAAATGCCGGAAGCGTATACCGATGTGAGAGGACAAGTGACGGCTGATTACCAAACTTACCTTGAAAAAGTTTGGGTGAAGAAACTCAATAAAAAATATCCGGTAGAAATCTATGAAGATGTCTTAAAAACAGTTAATAGGCCGTAGTTGCCATTATTTAGTCGTAATTTAGCGGATATTTATGTAGGTAATATAGATGTATAAAGTCTCGATAATAGTATTATGCACAGCATTTTCGGCATGCCTTTTTACGGCATGCCGAAGTGGGTTACAGAGCGATGAAAATTCATTGGTACAAGTGGGCGATGAAATACTATCGCGTCAAGAGCTTGCCGATGCCATGCCAGAGGGACTTTCGCGCGCTGATAGTACCGATTTTGCCGACAAGTATATCCGTCGATGGATTTGTGATGTATTACTATATCGAATGGCACAAAAGAATATTCCCGATATAGGACGTATTGATGCATTGGTTGAGAAATACCGACGAGATTTAGTCATATTCGAATATCGTAAGAGATTGCTTAATGAACGGGTGACGAAGTCTTTTGATGAACAAGAAATGCTGGATTATTATGAGCGAAACTCAGAAATGTTTCGTTTGCATGAAGCCATCTTGAAAGGGTTGTTTCTTAAAGTACCGGAGAATACGCCCAATCTTGGACAGTTGAAAAAATGGTATTGTTCTACAAATCCCGATGGAGTAGAAAAGATCGAGAAATATGCTTTGAAAAATGCGGTGATCTATGACTACTTTTATGACAAGTGGATACCGTTTGAAGAAATCGTCAATAATATTCCATACGAGTTTGGAGATGCTGAATCCTTTTTAAAGACATATCATAAGTTGGAATTTAATAAAAACGGATATTGGTATTTACTGAATATTACAGAATATCGTTTGCCGGGAGAAGAAATGCCTTATGATTTTGCTCGGGCTCAAATTCAGGAAATTTTGACAAATAGCAATCGGTTGAACTTTGATCGGGAGTTGGAAGAAAATCTGTATCGGGATGCCGAGAAGTCGGGTGATATAAAGTGGTTGTATAAAGGTGAGAAATCTATTGAAAAAGAGAGTATAAAATAATTGAATTATGCGTAAAGTTACTGATTGGCTTTTATTTTTCTTTATGGCGGTGTCTTTGCCGGCTTTTTCCGATGACAATGTTATCGATGAGGTTGTATGGATAATAGGAGATGAAGCTATTTATAAGTCTGAGGTTGAAGAGCAATATCGACAAATGCAATACGACGGACAACGTATCGATGGCGATCCTTATTGTGTAATACCCGAGCAGCTTGCCGTGCAGAAACTTTTTCTGCATCAGGCGAAACTGGATACGATTACTGTTCCTGATGCTACTGTTTTTCAACAAGTAGAGGCTCGTATCAATTATCTGATCGCTAATATCGGGTCGAAGGAAAAAATGGAAGAATATTTTAAAAAGCCGGTAACCGAAATTCGTGAGGAGTTGGCGAATGTTATTCGTGATCAGGGAACCGTACAGGAAGTACAACGAAATTTGGTAAAAGATGTAAAAACCACACCGGCCGAGGTGCGTAAGTTTTATAATCAATTGCCGGCCGACAGTATTCCTTATATTCCCATGCAGGTAGAAGTCCAAATTATTACTTTGAATCCTAAGGTTCCGCAGCAGGAAATAGATAATGTGAAAGCTCGATTGCGTGATTTCAGCGAACAAGTAAATAAAGGCGAGCGAGATTTCTCTACTCTTGCGGTTCTTTATTCCGAAGATCGGGGATCTGCCATGATGGGAGGAGAAATGGGCTTCGTGAGCAAAAGCAATTTGGTGCCGGAGTTTGCCAATGTCGCGTTTAACTTGAATGACCCGAAGAAGGTTTCTAAAATTGTGGAGACCGAATATGGTTACCATATTATACAGTTGATAGAGAAGAGAGGCGACCGTATAAATGTTCGGCATATACTACTTCGTCCGCACGTTTCCGAGAAAGATATATCCGATGCTTTGGTTCGTCTCGATTCGTTGAGGGTAGATTTGATAGATAAGAAAATATCGTTCGATGAAATAACCCAATATGTTTCGCAAGACAAGGATACTCGCAATAACAAGGGACTTATGGTAAACCCTCAAACCGGAAATTCTAAGTTCGAGATGGGACAATTGCCCCAAGATGTGGCTAAGGTGGTTGCCGATTTGAAGGTGGGCGAAATTTCGAAACCGTTTGTCATGACCGACGAACGTAAAAATAAAGAGGTGGTTGCAATCGTAAAGCTGAAAAACAGAATAGATGGACATAAAGCCAATATGTCTGATGATTATCAAACCTTAAAAGCCATTGTAGAGGAAAAGAAGAAGACCGATATATTGAATGAGTGGTTGGCTAAGAAGCAAAGCGAGACATATATCCGCATAAAAGAAGGTTGGCGAAACTGCGAATTTAAGTATGACGGTTGGATAAAGAAATAAGATCGACGCCAATGGGGCATCAAAAAAGAATAAGAGATGAAAAGAGAAGGCATAAAATACTGGTTGGTATTTTATGCCTGCTTACTCTTGGTATGTGGGCGGCATCGGGCACTCCCGAAAAAAAACTTCCTAAACAGGACGATCCCGATAAAGTGTACTTGGTGAATAGTGACGAACTTACTTTCGATAAGGAGCAGAGTGCCGATTATCGAGTATTGAGGGGAAATGTTGTCTTTCGGAAAGATAGTATGTATATGTACTGCGACAGTGCATATTTTTATGAAAAAGACAACTCACTCGATGCATTTAGTAATGTTCGCATGGAGCAGGGCGATACTCTGTTTATTTATGGAGATGTGTTATATTATCGTGGAGATGAGCAGATAGCTCGACTGCGGAATAATGTGCGCATGGAAAACAGAGATGTAACTTTGTTTACCGATAGTTTGAATTATGAGATGATTCCGAATATCGGCTATTATTTCGATGGGGGCAAATTGGTTGATTCTCAGAATGAATTGACTTCTGTATACGGTCAATATTCCCCCGATACCAAACAGTCGGTCTTCAATTTCGATGTGCAGTTGGTGAATGAAAAATATACATTATATTCCGATACGCTCGAATATAATACGCAGACTAAGATTGCCGATATTGTGGGTCCTTCGACTATTGTGTCGGATAGTAATATCATTTATTCGTCGGCGGGTTGGTATAATACCGAAACTGATAAATCGATGCTTTTGGATCGTTCTTTGGTTACGTCGAAAGGACAGAGCCTTACGGGGGATACGATTTTTTACGATAGGAGATCGGGATTCGGCGAAGTGTTCGGTAATATGGTGCTCAACGACTCCATTCGTTCGGTGATTATGGAAGGACAATATGGTTTTTACAATGAAAGAACCGAGTATTCGTTTGCGACAGATTCGGCACGCTTGTTGGAGTTTTCGCGAGGCGATACGTTGTATTTGCATGCCGATACTCTTAAATCTCACTTGGTATTACCCGATTCCACCCGTCTTTTGCAGGCCTATCATGGTGTGAGATTTTTTAGGATAGATGCGCAGGGAGTTTGTGATTCTATGGAGTTTACGTCGGTAGATTCGCTCCTTCACATGTATAAACTCCCTATCATTTGGAATGAAAATTATCAGATAACCGGAGATACGATTCGTATACACATGAATGACAGTACGGTCGATTGGGCCTTGATTCCCGGGTCTGCTTTTGCTGCACAGCATAAAGATTCTGTTTTTTATGATCAAGTTTCCGGTAAGGAGTTGAAAGCATGGTTTGAGCAAGGGCAGTTGCGTCAAATAGATGTAAATGGCAATGCTCAAACGATTTTCTATCCTCAGGAACGGGATTCGACATTGACAGGGCTGAATAAAGCCGAAAGCGGATTTTTGAGAATGTACTTGAAAAATCAGCAGATGGAGAAGATAATTATTTGGCCTCAACCGCAGGGAAGCATGACTCCGTTGGACTTGATAAAGCCCGAGCAGCTATATTTACCGGCCTATAAATGGTATAGTGATTTGAGGCCGGTAAGCCCCGAAGACATATTTCGAAAACCAGAAGTGAAAATAGAAGTTGTTGAAGAGAAAAAACATCGCTTCAATCATTAAGATTTGGTCGAATTATGAGTGATATCATACATTTATTGCCCGATTCTGTGGCTAATCAAATTGCAGCTGGAGAAGTGATACAACGTCCGGCCTCGGTAATTAAAGAATTGGTGGAGAATGCTGTCGATGCGGGTGCTACGTCTATTCAGATTATTTTGAAAGATGCAGGACGTACTCTTATTCAGGTGATAGACGACGGCAAAGGAATGTCTCCGACCGATGCCCGGTTAGCCTTCGAACGTCATTCGACTTCTAAAATTCGTTCGGCCGACGATTTATTCTCGCTACGTACGATGGGGTTTCGAGGAGAAGCGTTGGCTTCTATCGCCGCTATTTCTCAGGTAGAGCTTCGTACGCGCAGAGTCGACGATGAGGTAGGCACTTGTATACGTATGTCGGCTTCCCAATGTGAAGGGCAGGAGGCGATTTCTACTCCTGTGGGGAGTAATTTTGCGGTAAAAAATATCTTTTTTAATGTGCCAGCACGACGTAAATTTCTTAAATCCAATCAGGTGGAATTGAGCAATATACTCAATGAGTTTGAGCGTATGGCATTGATTAATACTCAGATTAGTTTTATTCTCGTCCATAATGACTCGGAATTGTATAATTTGCCGGCTACCAATTTGAGGCAGCGTATTGTTGCACTTTTTGGTAAGAGTCTTAATCAGCAGTTACTTTCTTTGGGAACGGAAACGTCTTTGGTGAAGATTTCGGGTTATGTGGGGCGTCCCGAAGCTGCTCGCAAAAGAGGAGCATTACAATATTTTTTTGTAAATGGCCGGTATATGCGCCACCCATATTTTCATAAAGCGGTGACGATTTGTTACGAACATTTGATACCGGTCGGTGAAATGCCCAATTACTTTATCAATCTTACGGTCGATCCCGAGACGATTGATGTGAATATCCACCCGACTAAGACCGAAATAAAATTTGAGAACGAGCAGCCCATCTGGCAAATTCTTTCTGCCTCTGTAAAGGAAGCATTGGGAAAATTCAGTACGGCTCCCTCTATCGATTTCGATATGGAAGATGCACCGGAAATTCCAACATCGAAGCCGGGCACACATGTTCTTCCCCCTACGGTTCATGTGGATACGACGTATAACCCTTTTCGAGCAGGAGGTGGCGGTTCTTCTGTGAAGAGACCGAATTATGATTGGCAGCAGCTTTATAGCAGCTTTAACAATACAAAAGAAGGTTCGACCGTTCAGCCCGATTCAGACAACGATTTTCCGTCTAAATTGGATTTCTCTGATGGATATGTTTCTAATTTTTCTAGTGAAGGGGAACAATCGGTTTTTCCTGAGTTCGAGTCGAAACTGAATCAAAGCGGTAGGACTGTGTTGCAGTTGAAAGGGAAATACATTATGACTTCTTCGGCTGAGGGGTTAATGGTGATAGATCAACATCGGGCTCATGGCATAATTTTGTTTGAGCGTTTTATGGTGGGAATATCCTCTCGCGAAATGGCTTCGCAACGTGTTTTGTTCCCCGAAATCATGCAATTGACAGTCTCTCAATCAGAAACTTTACATGGAATCTGGGAAGAATTGATAGCGCTTGGATTCGATTTAGCCGATATGGGGCAGAATAGTTATTCTATCAATGCGATACCGGCCGGTATAGAAGGGATAGATGTACGAGACCTTATTGGGCAAATGCTTGTAACTGCTTCGGAGAAAGAACATGATGCAAAGGCTTCGTTGCAAAAGCGTATGGCTTGGACTTTGGCCGAGACTGCTGCTGTACCGGTGGGACAGTCTCTTTCTCAGGAAGAAATGTTGTCTATGGTCGATGATTTGTTATCTTTGAAAACACCAGCTTATACACCCGATGGCAAATCGGTTTTTATCATCGTTTCGTATGACGAGTTGCAGAAACGGTTTAATTGATTGAGTTATGTTGATTTTGTTGTCTCCGGCAAAAACGATGGTAGGGAGTAGTAGAACTACCGTTCCTTTTGTTACCGTTCCGTTATATAAAAGAGAGGCCGAGCATATAGCGATGGAAATGGCTGGTTATTCGGTCGAAGAACTGTCGGGTATGCTGGGGATAAATCGTAATTTGGCCTTGCAGACGAAAGAGAGATATAATGTATTTCATTCGCCCGATGTGCATGGATTACCGGCTCTTTTGGCCTATACCGGTATTGTCTTTCGTTACATTTCGCCGGCCGATTTTACCGAGGCTGATTTTGAATATGCTCAGAATCATCTGCGTATGGCATCGGCTTGTTACGGATTGACTCGGCCGCTCGATGTAATAAAACCCTACCGCATGGAATATGCTGTTGAATTGCCTTCGATGGGTATTCCTGTTTCGGAATATTGGAAGCCGCTTTTAACCGATAAATTGATTGACGATACAAAAGCGGCTGGTGGAATATTGGTCAATTTGGCGAGCCGTGAAATCCAGCAATCGTTCGATTGGTCTCGAATAAATAAAAGGGTACGAGTAATCACTCCCGAATTTAAAGTATATAAAGGCGACGGGTTTAAGACAATCGTGATATATGCGAAAATGATGAGAGGGGCGATGACTCGTTATATTCTAAAAAACAAAATATCTCACCCCGACGATATTTGTTCTTTCTCGGCAGAAGGCTTCCACTTCTCGCCTGAACATTCGAGCGAAAATAATCCTGTATTTGTCGTTTAATCAGCGTTGTTGTCTTGTTATATAAATAGTTCCGGTTCTTTTCTTGTTTCGCATTTTTCCTTGAAAGCCCGAATAGATAGAAATAATTTCAGTGGATTTATTTTTCTCGCATTTTGAGGACAGACGGCGATACATCTCATGCAAGAGATACATTTGCTTTCGTCCGTCATTCGGGGATTCTCTGGGGAAATTGCGTTAGTGGGGCATAATGCCGCGCATTTCCCGCACTGTGTGCATTTTTTACCGGCACGAGGTTTCAGGGGTACTCCGTTATATATTTTATAATCAGCATTTCCTTTCACTTGTATTTCTGTGAAACTCTCTCCATTTTTCAGTTGCACCAATTTAGTTTTGATTTGTTCTGAAAAATTCTTTAAGATCGTTTCATCGTCAGAATCCGGACGACCTTTGGCATAAACCCTCATGATAGAATGCTCGGCAATACAGGCGATACAAGCAACGGTTTGAAATCCGTTCGATTCCATCGTTGTCTTTAATTCAAGTAAAGCATCGTCGTAATCCCGATTCCCGTAGACGACCACGAGTATAGCCGGGGTGTTATGCCCGGTTATACGTTTCAGTCGATCTATGGCTACGGAAGGAACTCTCCCTCCATACACAGGAACAGCTACTAATAGGGTGTCTTCCCCATTTAGCTCGTAAGAGTTCTGTTGCCGTGTATGGTCGGTAATATCTATTTCCGTAGCCTGAGGGTCTATCTCTTTGCCGATGATATAGGCAGCCTTTCGGGTTCCACCCGTCGGGCTGAAATAAACGATGTGCATTTTTTTATTGTTTGTTTCTACGCTCCTGAACAATGGCATCGAGAACTGCGACAGTCGTTAGGTTGACAATATCTCTCGTCGAACTGGCAATATCGGTGAAGTGAATAGGCTTGTTCAAGCCCATTTGTATCGGGCCGATAGACTCTGCCACACCCATTTCCAGCATCATTTTATAAGCCGAGTTCGCCGAACTTAAATTCGGGAAAACAATCGTATTTACTTCTCTCCCTTTCAGCTTGTTGAACGGGTACGATTTGTCTCGGAGTTTATTATTGAGGGCAAAGTTCATTTGCATTTCTCCGTCGATGATGATTTCGGGATATTGTTCGTGTAAAATTTTAATGGCTTCGTGTACTCTTAGGGGACTTCCTTGATTATCCGACCCGAAGTTAGAATAGGATACCATAGCGATAACAGGATCTTTGGCAAAAAACCTTACAGAGTCATAGGACAATTTTGCAATGTCGATTAATGTTTCGGTAGTCGGTTTCCGATTGATGAGTGTATCGGCGAGGAAATAAGTCCCGCACTTGGTGTTCATGATGTGCATGGCTCCGAAATGTTTGTATCCTTCGCGTATACCGATAACCTCTTTCGCAATCTGTATAGTCTCTGCATACTTGGAGTATGTGCCTGTGATGAAGGCGTCGGCTTCTCCGGCTTCGACCATCATCATACCGAAGTAATTGCGGTCGAACATCTTTTCATGAGCTTCGGCGTAGGTCATACCCTCGCGTTGTCTCTTTTCTGTAAGAAGCTGTGCGTAGCGGATACGGCGGTCTTCTTCGTTCGGATGCCTCAAATTGATAATTTGCATGCCCGATAAATCTACACCTATGGACTCTGCCAACTTCCCTATTAACTCATCGTTCCCTAATAAAATAGGTTTGCAAATACCCTCTTTCATTGCCGTAGAAGCCGCTTGTAACATATTGGCATGATTGGCTTCGGCAAACACGACACGTTTGGGTTCTTTGCGGGCCATTTCGGTAAATTCCCGTAACATCTTGTTGTCATATCCCATCAGCTTTTTCAGCCGGTCATTGTAGGCATCCCAGTCGGTGATGTGATGCTGGGCGACACCAGAGTCCATCGCTGCTTTGGCGACTGCGGGGGCTACTGCGGTCAATAGTCTGGGGTCGAGAGCTTTGGGGATAATATATTCGGGACCGAACGAAAGTCTCTTTATTCCATAGGCCGAGTTGACAACATCGGGTACAGGTTCTTTGGTTAGTTTGGCAATGGCATACGTAGCGGCCAGTTTCATCTCTTCGTTAATGGCGGTAGCGCGAACATCGAGAGCTCCTCTGAAAATGTAAGGGAATCCCAATACATTATTTATTTGGTTGGGATAGTCCGACCGACCGGTAGCGAATATCAAATCTTTGCGAGAAGCCATTGCTTTATCGTAAGATATTTCGGGATTAGGATTGGCCAATGCGAATACGATGGGCTTTTCATTCATGGATTGTACCATTTCTGTTGTCAAGACATCGGCCACGGAAAGTCCCAGAAAAATATCCGCTCCGCGCATGGCATCGGCTAAGGTCTTTATATCGGTTCGTTCGGTGGCGAATTGCTTTTTTGCCGGCGACAAATCGGTGCGGCTGGTGCTGATGACCCCTTTGCTGTCCACCATGACGATGTTCTCTTTTTTAATGCCCAATCCCATGTATAATTTCGTACAAGAGCTGGCTGCGGCTCCGGCGCCGTTAACGACGAGTTTCGCCTCTTCTATTTTTTTCCCTTGTATATCGAGAGCATTTAAAAGTCCGGCCCCGGAAATAATCGCTGTTCCGTGCTGATCGTCGTGCATAACGGGGATATTTAGTTCCTCTTTTAATCGGGTTTCTATTTCGAAACACTCGGGAGCTTTTATATCTTCCAAATTTATACCTCCGAAAGTGGGGGATATGGCTTTTACTGCGGCAATAAATTTGTCAGGGTCTTTTTCATTGACCTCAATATCGAATACGTCGATACCTGCGAATATCTTGAATAGCAAGCCTTTCCCTTCCATGACGGGCTTTCCGGCCAAAGCACCGATGTCGCCTAAACCCAATACAGCCGTCCCATTGGAAATGACTGCTACCAAATTACCTTTGGCTGTGTATTCATACGCCTTTTCTGCATCTTGTTCTATTTCAAGACACGGTTCTGCTACTCCCGGAGTATAGGCTAGGGATAGGTCTCGTTGTGTACTATAAGGTTTGGTAGGAATTACTTCTATTTTTCCAGCTTTACCTTCACTGTGATATTTTAAGGCATCTTCTTTTGAAACTTTTGACATAAGTATACTATTTAGTGGTTTATCTGTTTAATTTGTATTCCCAAAAGTTAAATAACTTTTAATTTGTAAGCATATCGAGTACAAATGTAGCAAATTTATCTCATCTCTTATGTTAAGAAAAACATTTCTTTAAAAATAAAAGTTTTACAAGGGGAATCAGCTCTTTCGATATTCTTTGGGTGATAATCCGATTTGATGTTTAAAATATTTACTGAAAAAAGTTTGTGAGGGAAAGTTCAGTTCATTGCTGATTTGCTGAATCGTCATGCTGGAATTTTTGAGTAATCTTTGTGCCTCCAAAATGACATACCTCTTTATCCATTCGCTAGCCGATATGCCGCTATTATTTTTTACGGTTGTAGATAAATATTTGGCTGTAATACATAGCTTGTCGGCATAGAAATTCAACTGTCTATATTTTTTGAAATTTTTTTCTACCAAATCTAAGAATTCGTAGGTAATATAGTCGGCTCTTGTCTTTTCGTTTTTTTTGTAAGAACTTATTTGTTTCCAAACTGTCGAATAGAAAAGTGCTACGGTAAGGTGTTGTATCGATTTTATTCGGAAAGGATTATCAGTATCGGCTATTATCTTTTTTATGTAAGCACAATAGTCCAATAATGCAGTTAAAGTTTCCTGAGATAAATGATGAGATATATTGTCCTGCCGGGGGAACCTTAATAATAAAATTTCATTTTTGGAATACGATGCGATATTGCTGGCGAAGTTTTTGGTAAAAGCAATGCAAATGATATAAAAATCTTCGCTGTTACTATCGTGTTGTAAAATTTGATTGGGATAAATGCTGATTACGCAAGGAGCGATTGCGTTATACTCTATGGAATTTATTTTCCCTTTAACCCAACCTTTCAAGACAATACATAATGTGAATGCTTCTGCTTTGTAAGGATAGTTGAATTTTGATAAATCCGAAATATTATCTTTATTAATCTCTATCAAAGCGAACTCGTTATCGACATGTAAAACATGTTTGTAATGATTGAAGCTCTCGTTGGGAATATCGGTTATGTGAATGGTCATAAATATTTTTATTTTTTCGGAGCAAAAATAGTCTAATTGTCTTGTAAATAATCTTGAATGAGAAAAATAGACCTGAATAGGGGGATAAAAGGACTCATTTGTATGTAAAGATGGATTTATATTTGCAGCCGAAATAAAATCTCTGAAAGAGAATTTGTAATAGAATGAAGGATATAATTTTTATTTATTTTATTTTTTCATTCTTTCCAGCTATTATACAGAGTTTATGCCTAAATTTGTAGCATTCGAAATGTGTTTGAAAAATCCCTGTTTATAGGGGTTATAAAGGTTTTATGTAGGTATTGATTAAATTTATCAATAAGTTGTGTTTAATAATTTTTAATATAAAATTTTAACTCGACTTGGAATATCAACGTTGAAAATAATTTTTGTTGCTTATGAAATTGACTAAAAATTTTATTCAGCCTATCGCAGGTGCGATGCTTTGTATTTTTTTATTTTCCTGTGGAGGAAAAAATGCCCAGAATGGAAGCGGAATGGTTCGCGAATATGCCGTAATGACATTACAGCCCGATTCGATGGAGTGGTATAGCAATTACCCTGCTGCAATTAAGGGTAAGCGGGATATCGAGATACGTCCGAATGTTAGTGGCTTTATTACAGATTTGAGAGTCGATGAGGGGTCTGTCGTAAGAAAAGGTCAAGTTCTTTTCGTTATCGATACAGTCCCGTACAAAGCTGCATTGAAAGTCGCCGAGACTAATGTAGAGGTAGCGAAAGCCAGTACCGAAACCGCTCGCCTTACGGCAGAAAACAAACGGGAGTTGCAGAGACGAGACATCATCAGCGAATATGATTTGCAAATGGCCGAAAACTCTTATGCTTCGGCTAAGGCCCAGTTGGCTCAGGCGGAAGCCCAATTGGTAAATGCCCGTAATAACGATTCCTATACGCGAGTTATCAGTCCGCTCGATGGAGTAGTGGGGGAGATTCCTTTCCGTGTGGGGAGTTTGGTGTCGCCGTCTTCGGCCACTCCGCTTACCACTGTTTCGGATAATTCCGAGATGTATGTTTACTTTTCGATGACCGAGCGGCAAATTTTGGAATTGGTGGCACAATACGGTGCTGAGAATTTTTTGCAAAAACTTCCGACTGTATCGTTGAAACTTTCCGATGGTAGTATATACCCGTTGAAAGGACGGATCGAAACAGTCAGTGGAATTATAGATACGCAGACAGGCTCCTCGAATATGCGTGCTACTTTTGAAAATCCGAATAGGTTGTTGCGTAGCGGAGGTTCGGGCGTTATCATGATTCCTATGAAAAACGACCATGCTATTTTGGTTCCGCAAAAAGCTACTTACGAAATTCAAGATAAGAAATTTGTTTATGTTTTAAATGACGACTCTACGGTGACTTCTACCGAAATAACCATTGCATCGATCGACAACGGAAAAGAGTATATGGTAACTTCGGGATTGAAAGCCGGGGATCGTATCGTGACAGAAGGTGTCAATACTTTGAAGGACGGCATGACTATTAAGGCTGCCGGTTCGCAAAATAATCAATAACAAGAACTTCAAATAGATAAAAGATTATGAAGTTAGATAGATTTATCAACCGCCCGGTATTATCGACCGTTATTTCCATTTTTATGGTCATACTGGGTGTTATAGGACTTGTATTTTTACCGATTACGCAATATCCAGATATTGCCCCTCCTACCATACAAGTTTCGACAACTTATACAGGTGCTAACGCTCAAACCATATTGAATAGTGTTATAGCTCCGTTGGAAGAGTCCATAAATGGTGTGGAAAACATGCTATACATGACTTCTACGGCAACCAATACAGGATCGGCGTCGATCAACGTATATTTTAAGCAAGGAACCGATCCCGATATGGCTGCCGTGAATGTGCAGAACAGGGTCGCTAAGGCTCAAAATCTGTTGCCGGCAGAAGTAACGCGGGTGGGTGTGATTACCGAAAAACGTCAGACGAGTATGTTGATGGTATTCTCTCTGTTCAGTCCCGACGACCGGTACAGCTTGGAGTTCCTTGAAAATTATGCAAAAATTAATGTCCTCCCCTTAATTCAGCGTGTATCTGGTGTCGGTGCTGCCGATGTTATGGCGACAGACTATTCTATGCGTATTTGGTTGAAACCCGATGTTATGGCGCAATATGGTTTGATGCCGGCGGATATTGCAGGTATTTTAGCTGAGCAGAATATCGAAGCCGCTCCCGGTCAGTTCGGAGATCAGGGAAATCAATCGTTCCAATACGTTTTGACCTATAAAGGCCGTTTACAAACCCCTGAGGAGTTTGGTAATATGGTGATACGAGCAAACGACGATGGGCAAATTTTGTACTTGAAAGATGTTGCCGATATTGAATTAGGTCGGTTGACCTATGGGTTTAAAAATTTCCAGAACGGGCATAATGCGGTAAGTGCGATGGTCTATCAGGCTGCCGGATCCAATGCCACTGCAATTATCGGCGATATTACAAATTTGTTGGAAGATATAAAGAAAGACCTTCCCCCCGGAATGGAAATCGAAACGACTTTGAATGCTAACGACTTCCTGTTTGCTTCGATTCACGAGGTAATCAAGACCCTTATCGAAGCCTTTATTTTGGTGTTCTTTGTAGTGTATGTCTTCTTGCAAGATTTCCGTTCGACGTTGATTCCCGCTATCGCTATTCCGGTGTCGTTGATCGGTACGTTCTTTGCCTTGTATTTGATGGGATTTAGTTTGAACTTGTTGACTCTTTGTGCATTGGTTCTTGCCATTGCGATTGTGGTCGATGATGCCATAGTGGTCGTCGAGGGAGTCCATGCTAAGTTGGATCAAGGATATAAGTCACCCCGTAAAGCATCTATCGATGCCATGCGCGAGCTTTCTGGCGCTATCATTTCGATTACGTTGGTGATGATGTCGGTGTTTATTCCGGTAAGTTTCATGCCGGGAACTTCGGGAACATTCTATCGGCAGTTCGGTCTCACGATGGCATTTGCCATTGGTTTCTCGGCGATCAACGCCTTGACGCTGAGTCCGGCTTTGTGTGCTATTTTATTGAAACCTCACAATAAAGACGGACATGAAAATAAAAAAACATCGTTTATCGATCGTTTTCATATAGCGTTTAATGCAGCATACAACACGATGCTCTCCAAATATAAAAATGGGGTTACCCATTTTGTCCATCATAAAAAACTTTCGTTTGCGGGAGTTATCGTAGGAGTTATTGTCTTGGTTATTTTAATGAACATTACTCCTACGGGGCTTGTTCCGAATGAAGATACAGGTACGATAATGATTACAGCCGATTTGCAGCCGGGAACTTCTCAGGAACGTACGGAGAAAATTCTTATGGAGGTAGATAGTATTATCGCTACTCATCCGGCGGTAAAAAGTCGTACACAAATTTTAGGATTCAGTTTTATCGGTGGACAAGGGAATACCTATGGCTCTTTTATCGTGAAATTGAAAAATTGGGACGAACGTACCGGAAAAGGTATGGATGCCAATTCTGTAATCGGGACTCTTTATATGAAGTTCGCTACGGAAATAAAGGATGCCCGTGTATTGTGTTTTGCTCCGCCTATGATTCCGGGGTACAGTATCAGTAATGGTTTCGAGTTGAACTTGCAGGACAAGACCGGTGGTTCGCTGGATCATTTTTATGAAGTCGCTCAAAATTTCTTAGCTGAGCTGATGAAGCGACCGGAGATAGCGATGGCCTCGACGACATTTAATCCTTCGTTCCCGCAGTATATGGTCGATGTCGATGTCGCCAAATGTAAACAGGCCGGTATTAGCCCGAGCGATGTGCTGGCGGCTCTACAAGGTTATTTGGGAGGTATGTACTCTTCTAACTTTAACCGTTTCGGTAAATTGTACCGTGTCATGATACAAGCAGAACCGAGTGCTCGGGCCAATCCCGAAAGTCTGAACAACATAAAAATTCGTAATGGTTCCGAGATGGCTCCGATTACCAATTTCATTACCTTGAAAAAGGTATATGGTCCCGATAATATCAAGCGTTTCAATATGTTTACGGCTATGACTATTAACGGTAATCCGGCTGACGGATATAGTTCTGGTGAAGCTATTAAAGCTATCGAGGAAGTCGCCGCCGAAACATTGCCGGTAGGTTATGGATATGAGTTCTCGGGTATGACCCGTGAAGAGCAGGGTTCGAGCAGTGGTACGACAGCTATTATCTTTATGTTGTGCTTGGTATTTGTTTACCTGTTGTTAAGTGCTCAATACGAAAGTTACATTTTGCCGCTTTCGGTAATCCTCTCGATACCGTTTGGATTGGCCGGTAGCTTTATATTTGCATTGATGATGGGAGTCGAGAATAATATCTATTTGCAAATCGCTTTGATTATGCTTATCGGTTTGTTGGCGAAGAATGCGATTCTTATCGTAGAGTTTGCGTTGGATCGTCGTCGTACGGGTATGCCTATTATCAATGCGGCCATCGATGGAGCGGCAGCTCGTCTGCGTCCTATCTTGATGACGTCATTGGCGATGGTTATCGGTTTGTTGCCTATGATGTTTGCCAGTGGAGTAGGTGCTAACGGTAACGGCACTCTGGGAGCCGGAGCCGTGGGAGGTATGCTCATCGGTATGATATGTCAGATATTTATTGTTCCGGCTTTGTTCGTTGTCTTCCAGATTATTCAAGAAAAGATTAAACCTCTTAAATGGAACGATCTTGATAATTCGGAGGTTATTTCGGAGATTGAACAATATTCCAAATAAATTTGAGGTAACTCTATAAAACAGAGAATATATGAAACGAATTCTTTTATATACCGTGTGTGGTTTGGCTATGCTCACTATGTTTAATAGCTGCCACATATATAATAAATATCATCGACCCGATGTCGATGTAGAAGGCTTGTTCCGAGATACTGTTGCGGCAGGCGATACCCTTGCGGCAGATTCCTTGAATATGGGGAATTTGCCGTGGGAAGAAGTCTTTACCGACACGATATTGCAGAATCTCATACGCATTGGATTAGAAAAAAATAGCGATCTGCAAAGTGCCATGTTACAAGTAGAAGCGGCTCAGGCTAGTTTCAATGCCGCTCGCTTGGCGTTTTTGCCAACGTTGAATTTGACTCCGCAAGGCGGTGTAAGTAGTTTTGATGGTAGCAAAGCCTCATGGACTTACAATGCGCCGGTTACGGCAAGTTGGGAGATCGATATATTTGGAAGAGTGCTGAATTCAAAACGCAATGCAAAAGCTGTATTAATGCAAAGCGAAGCGTATGAACAAGCGGTTCGTACACAGATTATCGCTACCATAGCTAATGGTTATTACACCTTGTTGATGCTCGATAAGCAACTCGCTGTTACGGAAGAGACCGCTTTGTTGTGGGAAAAGAGCGTGGAGACGATAAAAGCGATGAAGATTGGAGGCATGACAAATGAAGCTGCGGTAGCGCAAAGTGAAGCGAATAGCTATATGATTGCGGCTTCGATACCGGCTTTGCGGCAACAGATAAGAGAAGCGGAAAACAGTTTGTCCACATTGCTTTATCAAGCGCCTCAGTCGATCGAGAGAGGAACGTTTGAAGACCAGAAACTCCCCGAAATGTTACAAGTGGGAGTCCCGGTTCAATTACTTTCCAATCGTCCCGATGTACGGTCGGCAGAGCTCTCGTTGGCTGCGGCATATTATACTACGAATATAGCGCGGTCTGCCTTTTATCCCAACTTGGTAATTTCGGGATCTGCCGGATGGACCAACTCTGCCGGGAGCATGATCGTTAATCCCGGAAAAGTGTTGCTGTCTGCGGCTGCATCGTTGGTACAACCGATATTCAATCATGGCAGTAATGTCGCGAATCTGAAAGCTGCCAAAGCTCAGCAGAAGATGGCTGCTATTAATTTCCAGCAGACAATCCTTAATGCAGGAAAAGAGGTAAGCAATGCTCTTTATCAAATTCAAACGACAAAGGAAACTCTTGTAAATAGAAATCAGCAGGTTGCTTCTTTGGAAAGAGCTGTTGAAGCTACCGAGTCGTTGATGAAGCTGGGTACTTCGACCTATCTCGAAGTCCTTACGGCTCAACAGTCGTTGTTGAATGCCCAGTTGTCCCAGATTTCCGATTCGTATCAATGCATGGTCGCTGTCGTCAGTTTGTATCATGCCTTAGGCGGAGGACGGGAAATAGAGGAAAATACGAAGTAAAAATTAAAAATAATATACTATGATTAGTCCGTTAGCGTACGTCGATTCCAAAGCGGTGATTGGGAACAATGTGACGATTCACCCCTTTGCTTATATCGATAAAGATGTTGTCATTGGAGACAATTGTGTGATATATCCATACGCCAGTGTTTTGGCGGGAACTGTCATGGGAAAAAACAATCGGGTTTTTCAAGGTGCTATTTTGGGCGCCGAGCCGCAGGATTTCCATTATAAAGGCGATGCTACCCGGTTGTCTATCGGGGACGATAATATGATTCGAGAATATGTTATCATCAATAGAGCTACGACTCCCGAAGGAGAAACTGTCATTGGAAATAGAATTTGTCTGTTGAAAGGAACACGTATCGGACACGACTGCCGTGTGGACGACGATTGCATTTTAGGTATCGATTGCGACCTCTCGGGAGAGTGTCATATTCATAGTAAAGCAATTCTCGCCGGACGTGTAATCGTGAAAGAGCGCTGTCGGGTAGGTAGCTGGACTTTGGTGAAAAGCGGTTGTCGTACGGGCAAAGATATACCTCCTTATATTTTAGCGGCACATAATCCTATTACATACAAGGGAATAAATGCATTTATTCTTAGACGGCGAGGATTCAGTGAGGCTACTATCGAGAATATCGCTTTGGCTTATCGACAAATATATCAGTCGGGTACTAGTCTTGAAAATGCAGTGCTTCGTATTAAAGAAGTGGTGGAGCCAAGTCCCGAAATTGATTATATTCTATCTTTTATAGAAGATTCGAAAATGGGTATAATTGCTACCTATGGAGAAGAAAAATAAAGTAGAAAAGTAGACTGAAAGAAACCCCGGTTAAAAATAACCGGGGTTTCTTTTTATAAATGCCTATTCTCTTTTCCCTATTTTAAATATATAAATATTTGATTATTATATAATTATATACTTTCTGGATAGCCTAAGTCTAATAGCGTTTGTTTTTATTAACGAAATAGTACATAATTAAGATTTGAAAACTATTTTAGTTTTCAAAGTTTTCTGTACATTTGCCGCGGTAATGAGATAATTATTATGAATACAGAGTTACAACAGCGAATTATCAAGCAGGCGACCCGTATGTTTTTCTGTAATGGAATTAAATCTGTTACGATGGATATGATTGCTTCTCAATTGGGTATTTCGAAACGGACTCTCTATGAGAACTTCAAGGAAAAGAACGAGTTGTTATTGGCTTGTTTGGAAAATCAGGAAATGGAAAAAAGGGCTCGGTTAGAGGTGTATTTAACCAATCGAAAGAATGTAATCGATTTGTTGTTGAATGTTTATGAAGATATTCTTCGTTTCATGCGGAATACGAGTCCCATGTTTTTTGTGGATATGAAACGGCATTATCCGAGGGTTAATGATAAGTACGAGAATGACAAGGAGTGCCATAAACAAGCTATGGTCGATTTATTGAAAGAAGGTGTAGGCGAAGGTGTGATACGAGCCGATATCAATATGGAGATTGTAGCGACGCTATTGACTTTTCAATTTGAACTTTTAAAAAAATCGGACCAAATATTTAATTCTAAATATACTTTTACCGAGATTTTTGAAACGATATTTAAGAGCTTTATTCGAGGAATAGCTACTCCGGAGGGAGTAAAATATACAGATGAATTTTTTGAGGAGAATAGATAAAAAGATGGTAAAAACTTTAATGATGAAAAAAGACGTATGAACAAAATGACGATCATGCACCGAGTCGGTGCTATGTTGATGCTGTTCCTTTTCCCCGGAATATCTTGGGCTCAGGAACAGAAAGTTCAATCGGTAACTCTCGATTTGAAAACAGCTATCGGTATAGCGCTCAATGAGAATCCAACGATTAAGGTTGCCGATGTGGAGATAGAGAAAAAAGATTATTCCAAAAAGGAAACTATCGCAGGATTATTCCCTCGTATAGACGGTTCTGCATCATATAGTCGTACGATAGAGAAACAAACCATGTATATGGATTCAGAAGCATTCGATATGAGTGCCATGTTTACTCCTATATACAATACGATAAGTCAGCTTCACCCCGAATTTCAGGTTCCGCAGACAGGAGGAGCTTCCTCTTCTTCCGGTGAAACAGGAATGAAAGTCGGGACAGATAATACTTATTCGGTAGGGTTTAGTGCTTCGTTACCGATTATCGCCCCTCAATTGTGGAAAAGCGTTCAATTGTCGAGTGCCGATGTCGAACAAGCGGTAGAAGCAGCCCGTTCCTCTCGGTTGAGTTTGGTTAATCAAGTAGAGAAAGCATATTATAGTCTGTTGTTGGCGCAAAACTCCTATGAAGTTATCAAAATGAGTTATGACAATGCCAAGTTAAATGCAAGGGATTACAAGAATAAGTTTGAACAGGGAACAGCTTCGGAGTACGATGTGTTAAGGGCCGAGGTGCAAGTCCGTAATCTCGAACCTACATTATTGCAAACCGAGAACAGCGTCAAATTGAGTAAACTTCAATTGAAGGTTCTGATGGGTATGGATATGACGGTTGATATAGAAGTGACCGACAAATTAGACGATTATGAGGCATCCATGTATGAGGAGACTTTGAATATCAATACCTCGCTTGAACAAAATACCGATTTGCGTAAATTGGATTTGCAAACGGCCTATTTGAAAAAGGCAGTCGATGTACAACGCATGGCTTGGTTTCCTACATTGTCGGCGACAGCTAATTACAACTGGATATCGATGAGTTATGGCGGTATGTTTGATGATTTCCGGTGGAATCCTTATTCTACGGTCGGACTTTCTTTATCGCTGCCGATTTTTCAAGGAGGGGCTCGTCACTTTAAAATAAAACAAGCTAAATCGAATGTCTTGCAGTTGGGACTACAACGAGATAACTTGGTAAACTCTCTTTCGATGCAAGTGCAAATGTCGATGGATAATATCCAGAAATCTATAAAACAGATTGCTTCCAATAAGGAAGGTGTTCGACAAGCCGAGAAAGCATATTCCATCATGCAAAAAAGTTTCGAGATTGGTTCCGCTACTTTTGTAGAGCTTAACGATGCCGATTTGGCTTTGACGAACTCTCGTCTCTCGTATAATCAAGCCATATACGATTTCTTAGCGGCAAAATCCGATTTGCAATTGCTGTTGGGTAATACCGATTTGGAACAATATAAACAAGTGAAAAGCCAAGATAAGTAATACATTCATAGAATAATATAAGAAAATAAACATATGAAAAGAAATCATTTTTTCAACGTAATGGCTGTTTGTGCGGCCTTGTCGTTCGTCGCTTGTTCTGGACAGAAGGAGACTAGCGAACAAGTTGAGGAAGAAACTGTTCAACTTGTGAAAATTGCTAAGGTTATGGAGCAGGCTGTTCCGCAGGTCGTTTCATATACAGCTACGGTAGAACCCTATAAGCGTAATTCGATTAGTTCGTCTGTTCCCAATCGTATCAAAAAAATATATGTAGAAGTCGGTGATAAAGTCTATGCCGGACAAAAATTAGTAGATTTGGATCAAGCCAATTTAGCTCAGCAGAAGTTACAGTTGGACAATTTGGAGTTGGAGTATAACCGTGTAAAGGAGCTTTTTGCCGTAGGCGGTGCTTCTCAGCAGCAAGTAGATCAGTTGCGTACGCAATATGAGACGACCAAGACCGCTTATGGAAATTTAGATGAAAATACGGTTTTGGTTAGTCCTGTAAACGGAGTGGTGACTGCTCGTAATTTTGATAATGGCGATATGGCCAGTGGGGCTATTTTAACGGTGATGCAGATACAGCCTGTAAAAGTATTGGTCAATGTATCGGAGAGTGATTTCACGAAAGTCAAAATAGGTATGTCGGTCGATGTAAATGTCGAGGTATATGGCGATGAAGTTTTCAAAGGAAAAGTATCGTTGATACATCCTACGATAGATCCTGCTACCCGTACATTTGTGACCGAGATCAATATACCCAATACCGATAGTCGCATTCGTCCGGGAATGTTTGCCCGCGTAAATATCGATTTCGGGAATGTCAATCGTGTCGTAGTACCCGATCAGGCTGTTGTAAAACGTTCGGGTTCTGGGGACAGATTCGTTTACGTGTATAAAGATGGAAAGGTTTCCTTTAATCAAGTTCAGTTAGGGCGTCATATAGACAAAACTTATGAATTGATTTCTGGTGTAGAGAATGGAGCCGAAGTCGTAATCGCCGGTCAATCCAGATTGAAAGATGGAGCCGCTGTGAAAATTGCAGAGTGATTTTAAGATACCTAATTAAACTATTCACACATTAAAGAAAAATTATATGAGTCTATATGAAGGTTCGGTAAAGAAGCCAATTATGACGTCATTGTGCTTTGTCGCAGTGGCTATCTTGGGTATCTTTTCCCTTACAAAGCTGCCTATTGACCTCTATCCCGATATTGAGACCAATACGATTATGGTCATGACAGCGTATCCCGGAGCCAGTGCTGCCGATATAGAGAATAACCTTACTCGTCCGTTGGAGAATGCGCTGAATGCGGTGAGCGATTTGAAGCACATTACTTCGGAGTCGAAAGAAAATATATCGTTGATTACCCTTGAATTTGAGTTCGGTGAAGATATAGATGTACTGACGAACGATGTGCGTGATAAATTGGATATGGTAAAATCGGAGCTGCCCGATGAGGCGGAAAATCCCATTATTTTCAAATTTAGTTCCGATATGATTCCCATTGTGCTGCTTTCTGTTCAGGCGAATGAAATTATGCCGGCACTGTATAAAATCCTCGATGATAACGTCGCCAGTCCTTTGGCGCGTATCAGTGGAGTCGGTTCTGTCTCTATCAGCGGTGCTCCCGAAAGAGAAATACAAGTCTATGTGGATCCGGTCAAACTCGAAGCCTATAATCTCAGTATCGAAGCTATTTCGTCGGTTATTGGCGCTGAAAACAGGAATATACCGGGAGGTACGTTTGATGTCGGTTCGGAAACTTATTCATTGCGTGTGCAAGGGGAGTTTAGCGACGCCATGCAAATGAACGATATCGTAGTCGGTAATTTCGGTGGAAAGACAATCTATTTAAGAGATGTCGCCGTCGTACACGATTCAGTCGAAGAGCGGGCGCAAGAAACCTATAACAATGGAGTACAAGGGGCGATGATTATCGTCCAGAAACAGTCGGGGGCGAACTCTGTGGAAATCTCCAATGCTGTTATGGAAGCACTGCCTAGATTACAGAAAAATTTGCCGAGCGATGTTAAATTGGGTGTGATTGTCGATACTTCGGATAATATTCGGAACACGATTGATACGTTGTTCGAAACCGTTATTTTGGCATTACTCTTTGTGTCGATTGTGGTATTCCTGTTTTTGGGTCGGTGGAGAGCTACTGTTATCATCGTCATTACCATACCTATATCTTTGGTAGCATCGTTCATTTATTTGGCGGCTACGGGAAATTCGTTGAATATCATCTCTCTTTCTTCTCTTTCGATCGCTATCGGTATGGTGGTCGATGATGCTATTGTGGTACTTGAAAATGTGACGAATCATATCGAGCGGGGAAGTGAGCCGATGCAGGCCGCCGTTCATGGAACGAATGAAGTGGGACTTTCTGTGGTGGCATCTACGTTGACGCTTATCGCCGTGTTCTTCCCATTGACATTGGTGACAGGTATGACCGGAGTTCTTTTCCAACAATTAGGTTGGATGGTAACCATCATTATGGTTATTTCTATCGTGTGCGCTTTGGCCTTGACTCCCATGCTTTGTTCTCGTATGTTGAAGTTGCAACCGAAACAATCTAAGGCTTTCAAGATACTTTACGGTCCCATTGAGAAAGGATTGGACAGTTTCGACAATGCCTATGCGCGTCTGTTGCATTGGGCGGTAGGACACCGCACGATAGTTATTGTTTCGTGTATGTCTTTCTTTGTTCTCAGTTTATTCTTGGTTCGGTTCGTGGGAACGGAGTTTATGCCTACTCAGGATAATGGGCGTATAGGGGTAATCGTGGAATTACCTATTGGAACGCGTACTGAAATTTCCAAAGAGATAGGTATGCGGTTGTATAATCAATGGATGGAACAATATCCCGAAATTGAAGTTTGTAACTTTACGGCAGGACAAGCCAGTACAGACAATACCTATGCTTCGATGACCGATAACGGTTCTCATATTTTGACCTTTAATATCAGTTTGAGTGATCCGGGAGAACGGAAGAGAACACTGTCGGAGATTTGTGATTTGATGCGTAAAGATTTGGCGGGATATCCCGAAATTAAGAAATCGCAAGTGAATTTAGGTGGTGGTATGTCGGCTATGGGTGGTGAGACCATGCTTGATTACGAAATCTATGGTTATTCGTTCGAAGAGACCGATAGTGTAGCGGCTCAGCTCTCTGCTTTACTCCGGGATATAAAGGGTGTTAGCGAGGTTCGTATTAGTCGTGCCGATTATCAACCTGAGTATCAAGTAGATTTCGACCGGGAGAAATTGGCTCTTAATGGTCTTAACTTGGCGACAGCTGCTACTTATTTAAGAAATCGTATTAATGGAGCTACGGCTTCCCAGTTCCGTGAGGAAGGAGAGGAATATGATATTAAAGTAATGTATGCTCCCGAATATCGTACGTCGATAGAAGACATAGAAAATATTGTCGTTTATAATGCTCAGGGAAAAGGCGTTCGTGTGAAAGAATTAGGAACGGTCGTAGAGCGGTTTGCCCCGCCGACGATTGACCGTAAAGACCGTGAGCGTATCAATACGGTTTCGGCTATTCTGTCGGGAGCTGCGATGAGCGATGTCGTGGCCGCCGCTCAAAAAGAAATCGATAAGTTGAGCCTGCCATCGGGTGTTAGTATAGAATTGTCGGGTACCTATGAAGACCAACAGGATTCTTTCAGCGACCTGTTTATGCTAATGTATCTTATCATCATTTTGGTATTCATAGTAATGGCTGCACAGTTCGAGTCGCTTACTTATCCATTTATTATCATGTTCTCGTTGCCTTTTGCTTTCTCGGGCGTGTTCTTGGCTCTTTGGATATCGGGCAATACGTTGAATGTGATGTCATTGATCGGTGCGATAATGCTTATTGGTATTGTGGTGAAAAATGGTATCGTGCTTATCGACTATATATCGTTGAACCGGGAAAGAGGTATGGGAATACGTGAAGCCGTTGTAACAGGTGGACATTCTCGTTTGCGTCCTGTAATCATGACGACTTTAACTACGATTTTAGGTATGGTTCCTATGGCTATCGGTACGGGGCAAGGTTCTGAAATGTGGAGGCCGATGGGTACGGCTGTGATCGGTGGTTTGACAGTATCTACGATTTTGACATTGATTCTCATACCTGTACTTTATTGTGTATTTGCCTCTGTCGGTGTGAAGCGCAAACGCAAGAAACATCACGAACGACTGCTTCAAGGTGTAAAGATAAATTCTAATAACTAAATCAAAATGTTCTGTTTTCCTTTTCCGATTCTGGGAAAAGGAAAACAGAACACTAAAAATATAATTCGATATGAAATCTGTTCTTATCACTTTTGATCAAGCTCACTATGTGCGAATTATCGAACTGTTGGATAAACTCTCTTGTCGGGGGTTCTCTTATTTCGAACAGATGAGAGGACGTGGTTCCAAAACAGGGGAACCCCACTATGGCAGTCATGCATGGCCTTCCATGTGTTCTGCCATTATAACCGTTGTCGAGGATAGTAAAGTAGAGCCACTGTTGGAAAAACTGCATCAGATGGACGAGGCTACTCCCCAGCTTGGTCTACGGGCCTTTGTCTGGAATATAGAGCAAGCAATTTGAGCCGGATTTGAAATAAATAGAAACATGAAAGAGGCTGTCCCAAGATAAAAAATGGGGCAGCCTCTTCTGCATAAAGGTAGATAAGTCTTTTCGTGAATTTGTTTGTGCCGTTTTGGAGGGTACAATTTTCTTTCTTTTTTGGAAAAGACCGTTTCTGAAATTCAAAAGTTGCACGTCCCTCCGATTTCGTGTACCTTTGTAAATCCTTTAATTTTGTTTGTTATGAAAATTCTTCTCGATGTACATACTCATACGGTTGCTAGCGGACATGCTTTCAGTACTTTACAGGAGATGGTTCGCACGGCGGCCGATAAAGGCCTGCAAATATTGGGTATTACAGAACACACGGGTGGCATTCCGGGAACTTGTTCACCCATATATTTTAGGAATTTACCGGTGGTCCCGCGATTGATGTATGGGGTGGAACTCTTATTAGGTGCCGAGATAAATATAGTGGATTATGAAGGTTCTCTCGACTTGGAAGAGGAATATTTTAAGTTTTTGGATATTCGCATAGCCGGACTTCATTCGCTTTGTTATCGGCCGGGAACGGTCGAGCAGAATACATCGGCTGTGGAAGGTGCTATACGTAATGGTCATATCGACATTATCAGTCACCCCGGTGACGGTACGGCCAATCTGTTTTTTGAACCGTTAGTGCTGGCTGCCAAAGAGAACGGGGTGTTGTTGGAAATAAACAACAGTTCTCTCAATCCATATCGCCATAAGGAGAAAGCGAGAGAAAATAATTTGGAAATCCTGCGTTTGTGCAAACGTTATGAGCAACCTGTCATTTTGGGGAGTGATGCCCATATCTCTTTTTCCATCGCCGATTACAGATGGCTGTATCCTCTGTTGGTGGAGACTGAGTTTCCCGAAGAGCTTATTCTCAATGATAAGCCCGATGTGTTCAAAGCTCGATTGAAACGCAACCGGGAGGAAATGCTCGTTTAGAATTTCGTCATTCCGTATTTATCGAATGTTTTCTTACGGGAAATCCATAGGGTGAGCAAAACCGATATGAGCGAAGAGGCGAAAATGGTTATCATTAACATGATTTGATATTTGATGGCTACGCTCGGGCTGCTGCCTCCTAAAATTTGTCCGGTCATAGTTCCCGGAAGGGCGATAAGTCCCATGACAGCCATTGATGCGATCGTGGGGTTGAACGATTTGATGAGGGCTTCACGCATGAAGGGGGTTAGGGCTTCGCTGGGAGATGCGCCGTTCCCCAACAGATAAAGGTATAATTGTCGTTCTCTGTTTAGAGAGCCGTAAAACGAATTGAGAGCGATAACGTTGGCCGATAGCATATTGCCTAAAATCATACCGCTGATGGGAATGAAATATCGGGCGGTAAAGATTTTTTCCGGGCGAACGACTAAGCCTAAGAAGTAAAAGTCTATGATGAGTAGTGAGACGAGAAATGCAACGGAAACAGTCATGAATAAAGTTCGTACGGGTAAGTGGGTTCGTTTCAGTGCGGTCGATGAAGCTATGATTATCATGAGCAATATCCATAACAGATTTATCCACAGTTTATCCCATAAAAACAGGTATTCGAGATAAAATCCGATGAGGAAGAGTTGTACGGTCATACGTAGCGCGGCAATAAGCGTGTCTTTTACCAAACCGGTACGGTAACGGTAGAGAAAATAGGTAGGGATTATCAATAACAGAAATCCCAAAGCCATGTGTCCGTATCCGATATTTATTGTTTCCATAATCAGTCTCCGATGTATATTTTTCGGTCGAACGCCTCTATGAAGCGAGTGTCGTGCGACACCATCACTACGGTTGTTTCCCGCATGGCGTGAATGTAATCGATGATAAGAGAAATAGAGTCGGGATCGAGAGCCGAGGTAGGTTCGTCCAAAAGAACGATTTTTTTGTTTAACAAAGCCGTTATCATCAGCATAATGCGCTGGCGCTGTCCTCCCGATATTTCAATAGAGCGTTTTTCATACAGTTCGGGTTCCAGTCCGAGTCTTGCGAAATGATTCAGGATAGTTTCTTTCGTAGGTCTCGACGGTTGGTTTATTTTTAGCCTGAAAGGGGCTGCGATCAGTTCTTCGACTGTTTCAAACGGAAGAGTGAACTCTTGGGGCAACCATGCGGTTATCCGTCGTATTTGTTGTATGGCAACGCTGTCGAGGATTTTACCGTTTATACGGACAGAGCCTTCGTCTGGTAAAACAAAGCCGGCTACCGAAGCAAGAAGGGTGCTTTTACCGTGTCCCGAAGGTCCGTAAAGCACCACTTTCTCGCCGGAGCTGATGCAACACGAGAAGTGTTGCATCAGAGGCTTGTTGTCATAAATGAAAGTTATGTTGTCGAATTCGATCATTTTTGTTGGTCGGTAGTTGTAGCTTGCGGCTTCAACCAACGGTCGAGCCAACGGAAGAAAATTCTTTGCCACAGTACGCCGTTCTGAGGCTTCAATATCCAGTGGTTTTCATCGGGGAAGATGAGCATTTCTGCCGGAACTCCTCGCAGTTTGGCTGCGTTGAACGCCGACATACCTTGAGAGGCAAGAATGCGGAAGTCATATTCTCCGTGAGTGATGAGTATGGGGGTGTCCCATTGGTCTACGAATTTATGCGGCGATGTAGCGAACGTACGTTGTGCCGTGGCATTCTTTTTATCCCACGGAGCTCCGCCCATATCCCAGTTGGCAAACCACATTTCTTCGGTTTCTACATATTGTTGTTCGAGGTTATAGATACCTGCGTGGGCGATAAATGCTTTGAATCGTTTTTGGTGATGTCCGGCCAGCCAATAGACCGAGAATCCTCCGTAGCTGGCGCCAACTGCGCCCATGTGGTCGCCGTCGATGAACGGTTCTTTTTTCATTTCATCGGTCGCACTGAAATAGTCTTTCATGTTTTGGCCACCGTAGTCTCCGCTGATTTGTTCGAGCCATTCTTGACCGAATCCATAGAGACCCCGACGGTTGGGTGCGATAACGATATATCCGTTGGCAGCCATTAATTGCAGATTCCAACGGTAAGACCAGAATTGGCTCACCGGTTGTTGAGGTCCGCCTTGACAATAGAGGATAGCGGGGTATTTTTTAGAAGGATCGAAATGGGGAGGATAAACGATCCACGTAAGCATCTTTTTGTTATCTGTCGTCTTTATCCAGCGTTCTTCGACTTTACCCATAGTGATTTGATCCAGAATATCTTTATTCTCGAAAGAGATTTCCTTTACTTCTTTGCTTTGCGGGTCGATACTATAAATTTCATCGGGCTGAGACAGAGAGTGGCGCATGGCGATCAAACAGTTGTCGTTTACGGGAGCCAATGAGGCATAATCGTAATATCCGGTCGTGATTTGTTCGATTTTTTTATCGAGCCCTACTTTGAAAATGTGTATTTCTCCCTGATAGGCCGAACGGATATAGAGAGATTTTCCGTCGGGACTCCAAGCCAATTCATCGGTGCTGTAATCGAAGTCGGAGGTCAGGTCTTGTTTTTCTCCTGTTTCCATGTTCATGATGAAGAGTCGATTTTTGTCCGATTCGTAACCCTCGCGTTCCATGCTGCCCCATGCCAGATATTTCCCATCGGGCGAGAACGCCGGTGTAGTATCGTATCCCATCATGCCCTCGGTAAGGTTTTTGGTTTCTTGGGTGGAGAGGTCATACAGATAAATATCTGAATTTGTCGATAAAGAATATTCCATACCGGTTTTCTTTCGGCTGGTATAAGCGACGGCTTTACTGTCGGGAGTCCATGCGAAAGATTCGATACCACCGAATGGCTTCATGGGGGATTCGTATGGCTCTCCTTCCATAATGTCGGTAATATCGGTTAACTGTTTACCGTCGAATGAAGCGATATAAGGGTGGGGTATCTCTTCCACCCACTCGTCCCAATGCTTGTACATTAAATCGTCGATCACACGTCCTGTCGCCTTATCGAGGTCGGGATAGAGGTCCGAGGCTTTCTCGCTGTATTTCACGTTGCCGATGAAAAGTATATGTTTCTCGTCGGGCGAGAATAAAAAACCGTGGACACCTTTCTCATGGTGGCTTATTTGTCGGGCATTGCTACCGTCGGCATTCATAATCCATAATTGTGAATCTCCGCTCTTTCCCGACAGGTATGCTATTTGTTTGCCTCCGTCGATCCATACGGCATTACCTTCCGATTCGGGAGTACAGGTGATTTGCTTTTTGTTTTGTCCGTCGATGTCCATGACGAAGAGCTCACGGTTACTTTTGTTCTGTTCCAGATTTTCGTAAGAGACACCATACAAAATTTTACTCTTGTCGGGAGAAACTACGGGACCGCTTACTCTGCCGAATGCCATGAGCACTTCTGTGGTCATGATTCCATTCTCGACTTTTACGGGTTGTTTGCCGATTACGTCTCCGGTTTTTCCGGTCGGCTGACAGGCCGTTACTAATAAAGTTCCTGCCATCATCATACAATTTAGTTTGTTCATAAATAACGGTTTATAGTTTATTTATTGTTCGGTTTTTTCTTTTTTTGCCTACTCTTTGCCTCACTTACGATTCTTGCTGGTTTTCTCCACGGGGTGTTCCCATATAGTTTTTCCGCCAAATCGTTTCTGTGCATGCGTTTGAGCGAATTTTGTATGTCGTTTCTCTTTTCGGGGAGATACCAGAAGAAATATTTGCGTTGGTTTAACTTCTCTTCCGGTTTTCGGGCTGTGAAAACTTTCTCACCGGTGTAGGGGTGTATTCCTGTATAATAAATTTCGGTGGACAGAGTCATAGGAGTAGGCGTAAAATCCTGTACTTGTTCCAATTTGAAATTCATTTGTTTTGTCAAAGCCGCCAATTCTGCCATATCTTCCTCTGTACAGCCCGGGTGGCTCGATATGAAATAAGGGATAATTTGCTGGTTCAGACCTTTTTCCTTGTTTATTCGTTCGAAAATTCGTTTGAATTCTTCGAAGAGAGAGAACGAGGGTTTGCGCATGATGTTGAGAACTCGGTCCGAAGTGTGCTCCGGGGCTACTTTCAGTCGACCGGAGACGTGACGGGATATGAGTTCCTCTGTATAAAGCCGAGTACAATGGTTTAACTCATTATCTTTGTGGCGGTGGAGCAAAAGGTCGTACCGTACCCCGCTACCGATAAATGATTTTTTTATGCCGGGTAGGGCATCGACGGCTTGGTATATATCCAATAAAGACGAATGGTCGGCATTGAGATTCGGGCAGATTTGAGGAGCTAAGCAGGAAGGTCGTTTACACTTTCGGCAAAGTTCTTCATTTGCCCCGTGCATTCGGTACATGTTTGCCGAGGGGCCTCCCAAATCGCTCAGATATCCTTTGAAGTCGGGCATATCGATGATTTGTTTTACCTCTTTGAGAATGGACTCTTTGGAGCGGGAGGCAATGAATTTGCCCTGATGTGCCGAAATGGTGCAGAATGCACATCCGCCGAAGCACCCTCTATGCAGATTGACCGAAAACTTTATCATTTCATATGCTGGAATTGTTTTCCCTTTGTATTTGGGGTGGGGCATACGGGTATAAGGAAGGTCGAACGAGGCATCTATTTCCGTTTCGGTCATGGGCGGGTAAGGAGGATTGACCATAATTGCCCGCTCTCCCACGCTTTGCCAAAGTCGCTTAGCGTGGTATTTATTGGATTCTTCCTCGATGTGCTTGAAATTTTCCGATTGCTTCCGTTTGTGGAGTAGGCATTTTTCGTGTGATGCGAGGACGATATTCCCTTCGTCTTCCATAATGCGAGGCATATTCGAAAGAGGTTGTATGCTTGCTGTTTGTGGAATGTCGTCGAGCTGTTTTATGTTCTCACCCTGTTGTAACCGGCGGGCTATTTCGATAATGGGACGTTCCCCCATTCCGTAAATTAACAAATCGGCTGGGCAGTCAGCCAGAATGCCGGGCAATAGTTTGTCTTGCCAGTAGTCGTAGTGAGTCAGGCGTCGCATAGAGGCTTCGATTCCCCCCACGATAATCGGAGTGTCCGGGAATAACCGTTTTAAAATACGGCTATAAACGATTGTAGGATAGTCGGGCCTCATGCCATGCCGGCCATTGGGAGTATAGGCATCGTCGCTCCTCAATCTCTTGTTTGCGGTATAATGGTTCACCATCGAGTCCATAGCTCCCGCCGAAATACCGAAGAATAACCGGGGGATACCCAATTTTTTGAAATCCCGCAAATCGTCTTGCCAGTTAGGTTGGGGAACGATAGCCACTCTCAATCCTTCGGCTTCGAGCGTGCGTCCGATCACGGCAGCCCCGAAAGAGGGGTGGTCCACATAAGCGTCTCCCGAGAATAGGATTACATCGACGTAATCCCAGCCTCGTAAATCCATCTCCTTACGGGTGGTCGGTAACCAATCTTGTAATCGGTATTCTTTCATTTTCTTGTTAATAGAGCCCTTCAATCTTTCCGTTTACTACTTTTATTTGATGTGCTTGCGGGTGCTTGGGGAGACCCGGCATGCGTAGCATCTCTCCGGCTATGGCTACGATAAAGCCAGCACCTGCATTTAATTCTATGTCGTTGATGGTAAATTGAAAATCTTTAACCAACCCGTATCGTTTCGGATCGGCTGAAAATGAATATTGGGTTTTGGCGATACAAACCGGTAAATGATTTAGGTTCCAGTTCTTAATTTGTTTCAGCTTCTTCTCGGCTTTTTGACTGAATACGACCTCTCCCGCACCGTAGATAGTGTGCGCAATCTTTTCTATTTTTGCAGCCGGGGAATCGTTATCGTCATAGGTGAAACGTAACGGACGAGACGGATTGTTTTCTATCTCTTCGACAACGGCATGTGCCAAATCGGCGGCCCCGATACCGCCGTCGGTGTAAGCGTTGTTCACGACGCATCTTATACCTTTTTGTTCGCAATGGCGCATGATGAGTTCTATTTCTTCATCAGTATCGCTGGTGAAACGGTTGAGAGCCACCAATACAGTTTGTCCGAAAAATTGCAGGTTTTCGATGTGTTTGTCGAGGTTGGCGAATCCTTGAATGATACCTTCTCTGTTCGGTTTCGTTATGTCTGCTTCGGGAACGCCTCCGTGCATTTTCAGCGATAATGTGGTCGCTACGAGGACTGTCAAATCGGGACGAAGTCCGCTTTGACGGCATTTGATATTGAAGAATTTTTCGGCCCCCAAGTCGGCTCCGAAGCCCGCTTCGGTTACGACATAGTCGCCGAAAGTGAGAGCCATGCGGGTGGCTATGGCCGAATTGCAGCCGTGAGCAATGTTGGCGAACGGCCCTCCATGTACGAGTACAGGATTATGTTCGGTCGTTTGCACCAAATTAGGTTCTATCGCATCGCGTAACAAGGCGAGCACAGGGCCTGTGATACCCAAATCGTTTACCGTGAACGGCTCTCCATTATAACGATGTGCAACGACGATACGGCCGATGCGTTGTTCCATGTCTTCCATATCTTTCGAGAGACAAAGAATCGCCATGATTTCCGATGCAGGAGTAATGTCGAATCCTGCTTCCGTGGGAATCCCGTTGTTGAGTCCCCCCAATCCGGTCACAATCTGCCTTAGTGATCGGTCGTTCATGTCCATTACCCGCCTCCAAAGTATGTTTTTCAGTCCACTGCCCTCGGCTCGGTTCTGGAAAATATAGTTGTCCAACTGTGCGGCTATTAAGTTGTGAGCCGACGTAATGGCATGGAAATCTCCGGTGAAGTGCAGATTGATTCTTTCGGGAGGTAGTACTTGTGCGTACCCGCCGCCGGTAGCTCCGCCCTTAATCCCGAAACATGGACCCAGCGAAGGCTCTCGTAAAGCGATGATGGCTTTCTTACCGATATGGTTGAGTCCCATGCCCAATCCTATGCTCACGGTCGTTTTTCCCACACCGGCTTTGGTTGCGGTAATAGCGGTTACCAATATGAGGTGGCTCTTTTTCGCTTTATGGTCGTCGATAAGTTTGAGCGGTACTTTGGCTATATAAGGACCGTAGTGGAATAAGTTTTCGACAGGAATACCCGCTTTGCGGGCTATGGTATCTATTTCTTCCAAGACTGTGCTGTCGGCTATTTCAGTATCACTTTTCATAAATTCAGGTAGTCGTGGTTGTTTTTTGATATAAATCTTCTAGTTTTATAAGCTCGTCCCGATATTGTGCCGCTTCGATGAAATCCATTTTTTTTGCCGCTTCGACCATCTGTTTGCGAGTACGTTCGATGGCCTTTTGCAACTGTTCTTTCGACATATATTTGACGATAGGATCGGCGGCGATATCTACATGTTCCCGATATTCGTCGCTGTACGCTTTTGTCGGTTTGGTCGCTTTGGACGGTTGCGCCTGTTGTTTTGTATCTGCATTCGATATGAGCACCGAGCTCTTCGACTTTTGTATCGCTTGGGGAGTGATATGGTTTTCTTCGTTGTAAGCTAACTGTTTCTCTCTCCTTCTATTGGTCTCGTCTATGGTTTTTTGCATGCTTTCGGTGATTCGGTCGGCATACATGATTACCCGCCCATTGAGGTTTCTTGCGGCCCGTCCTACGGTTTGTGTCAGCGAACGATGCGAGCGTAGGAAGCCTTCTTTATCGGCATCGAGTATGGCCACTAACGAGACTTCGGGTAAATCCAATCCTTCGCGTAAGAGGTTAACCCCGATAAGCACGTCGTAAACACCCGCTCGTAAATCGTCCAAAATTTTAATACGATCGAGAGTGTCGACATCGGAGTGTATATAATTACAGTTGATGTCGAGCTTGGCGAGATAAGCGTTCAGCTCCTCGGCCATACGTTTGGTTAGGGTCGTTACCAGAACTCGTTCGTCGCGTTCTATCCTTAGTTGTATCTCTTCTAATAAGTCGTCGATTTGGTTCAGGCTGGGACGTACCTCTATGATAGGGTCGAGCAATCCCGTCGGACGGATAACTTGTTCGACGACGATACCTTCGCTCTTTTCCAATTCATAATCGGCGGGAGTGGCGCTTACATAAATGATTTGCCGAGCCAATCCTTCGAATTCGTCGAATTTCAAAGGCCGGTTGTCTACGGCGGCAGGTAGTCGGAATCCGTATTCTACCAAATTCATTTTTCGGGATCGGTCGCCTCCGTACATCGCTCGGATTTGCGGTACGGTCACATGGCTCTCGTCGATAATCGTTAGGAAGTCTTTGGGAAAATAATCGAGCAGGCAGAAAGGTCTGGTTCCCGCTTCTCGGCCGTCGAAATATCGGGAATAGTTTTCTATCCCCGAGCAGTGGCCTATTTCCCGAATCATCTCCACATCGTAGGTCACCCGTTCGTAAAGCCGTTTGGCTTCTAAGTTTTTTCCGATAGATTTGAAAAATTCTACTTGTTTACCGAGGTCGATTTCTATCTCTCCGATAGCTTTGTCTATTCGCTCTTTGGTCGTGACGAATAGGTTAGCCGGAAAAATTTTGTAAGCATCGAATGTCCCCGTGCTGTTTCCCGTCGCAGGGTCTATGGTACGTATTGACTCGATTTCTTCGCCCCAGAACTCGATACGGACAATCACGTCGTCATAGGCGAGATAAATGTCTACCGTGTCGCCCTTCACTCTGAAATTACCCCGGCTCAGTTCTATCTCGTTACGGGAGTACAGCGAATCGACGAAGTGTCGCAATAGTCGGTTCCTTCCGATATTGTCGCCAACCTTTATGTCGATGACATTGCTGTGAAAGTCCTCGGGATTCCCTATACCGTATAGGCATGAAACCGAAGATACCACGATAACGTCCTTACGACCCGAAAGAAGGGCCGATGTGGTGGATAGACGCAACCGGTCTATCTCTTCGTTGATGGCTAAGTCCTTTTCGATATAAGTGTCGGTCGAGGGTATATAAGCCTCCGGTTGATAATAATCGTAATATGAAACGAAATATTCTACTGCATTTTCGGGGAAAAAACTTTTGAACTCATTATATAATTGTGCGGCCAGAGTTTTGTTGTGGCTTAAAATGAGAGTCGGCTTCTGGACCCGCTCGATTACATTCGCCATAGTGAATGTTTTTCCTGACCCGGTTACACCCAATAGAGTCTGATAGGGAGTCCCGTCGAGTATTCCCCGACTTAACTCGTCGATAGCCTCCGGTTGGTCCCCTGTCGGACGATAAGGTGAAATGAGTTTAAAGTCCATTGAAATCGATTCTTTAATAAGATTCCGGGATTACAAAACAAAGGACTAAATAAACCAGCAGGGCGAGGCCTATTGTCCCGATAGATAACAGTACACAGATGATACGGACCACGGTAGGGTCTATACCTAAATATTCACCTATACCTGCGCATACGCCGCCTAACATGCGGCCGTTGCGGGGACGGGTAAGTTTCTTTATCGTATTCATTTTATGTTTGATAATTTTTCAGATACAAAGATAGTGAAAGGTGAGAGCAGAGACAAACGGAAATGAAATTTCCGATTGGGCTATGCCGAACCGCATCCTGTTTTCGCTACTGTGCAAAGATAGTGCAAAGCGGGAGTAAAAACAAGATGTTTACTTATTGCTTACCGGATTGTGAAACGTCAATCGTCCTTTTGGTTAGTTATGTATTTCTTGATTGCATTGATAAATAACTGTCCATAGGCTTCGCATCTATGAGACCCTATGCCGGGAATTGCCAGAAATTCTTCTGTCGTGGTGGGCTTGTCAGTGGCCAGTCTGACAAGAACAGCATTATTTGCAATCATGTATACTGGAATATTGTTTTTTAGGGCAATTTTATATCTAAGGGAACGAAGTCGTGACAAAAGAGCCATATCGGTTATTATCTTTCCTTCAGGGTCGGTAACTACCATAAATCCGTCTTTCTCAATAAATTGTTCGGTATATTTGACGAGGTTTTCGGCCTTTCTTGGATATGCAGATGATGAATTCCTTTTCTTTACTTTTTCTACGGGTGTCATTTGTGGAGGAGTAGTGGTTTCCTTTATCTGGGGTGATTTTGAATAGGAGGGTTTGGTGGCAGAAATATCTTCTATTCCGAATTCGCTTTTTCCCCAAGCGTGATAGTGCTCCCGATTTAGCATTCGGCCACAACCCGATTTGTCATCTTTATAATTTGTGCAACCTAAAAAGTATCCTTTTTTCCCTCTCTTGACTATTAAGAAGCCATCTTCACACCAGTCGCATTTTTGGATAGATAAATCTCTTCCTCGACGGTCGTTAGTCATAAAACCGCATATTTCTTGGTCGTTGGTACATATCCATAATTTTAAGCCATAGTTCTTATTCCATCTTAATTTCATTGGGTAACCACAAATAGGGCATCTGTTTTGTACTGTAATAAGCTCATTCGAACTGACTTTTAATTCTCCTTTTAGAGTGACGTTAGGATAGCTTTGAGTGTCACTTAATAATTCTTTGATAAATTCAGACGGTCGCTTTTCGGGTGTAATAATGAATACTCGATTCTTTGTGCGAGTTAAAGCGACATAAAATAGCCGCCTTTCCTCGGCATAATTATACGATTGATCGTTGGATACGACAAGGTTCAATATAGGGTCATCATCTACTTTTGAAGGGAATCCATATATCTCATCTTTTGCGTTAATAATGATTACATTTTCTGCACTAAGACCTTTTGAACTATGTGCGGTTAAAAACTGAAGTTTGACTTGTTTATTATACTTTGTGGAGTATATTTTCCCTGTTTTCTCATCATAGGTGAAATTAGAAGATACACAAAGATGTCTAGCATCGAATCCATATCTTCCGATAAGAAGAATAGACGTTACTCTATGTTTGATTTCTTGATTGTTGTATTTGATGATATCTTCAATCGCTTTTTCAACTTCTGCAGCGAGGCTGTAGTACCGTCCACCTTTTTGCCTTTCTATAGGATCTTCGCTATAAGTCCGAATGATGACAGGATTGCTAATTCGTTTAGGTGATATTAGTTCTTTTTTTATTTGGTTGGAGTTTTTTTGTATAAAGGTTCCTGCGATATCTATTATTTCTTGAGCGTTACGATATGTATGGGTAATTTTTAGTTCTTGAGCATAGCTTACCTCTTGAGAAAAACGGGTGAAAAGAGGAAGTATGGAACCGCTGAAAGCATAAATAGATTGCCAATCGTCGCCTACGGCTACGATTTTTGCGTGACATAATTGGGATAATTCTCTAATTAAATTATATCGTTGTCGTGATATATCTTGATATTCATCTACAATTATATATTTAAAGTCAAGCAAGTCTCGACTTATTAGCCTCTTATGAATTATGTCAGCAGATTCGTTAATCATATCTTGAAAATCAATGCAGTGATTTTCTTTTAGGGCTTTTTGATATTCTAAATAACAAATGCTACAAATTTCAAGAAATAGGTCGGTGCGTATATTTTTAGTTGATGCCCTAAATTTGTCAAATTGTTCGAGTTGATACCCTTGGGTTTTAAAATTACTAATAAAATTACAAATTAATAAAGTGAGGCGAAAAATATATTTGTTCTCTTCGTTATCAGCCAATTTTTTGTAAACTTCTGTTGCGGGTTTAGGCCGAAGAGTGTAACCTCGTTGCAATAATTGTTCCTTGAGGTGATCTATATAATCTCTATGGTCGTTGTATCTTGAAAATGTGTATATCAAGTCTGTTCTATGGCTGCGGTGTAATAGTATTTTATCGTTAATCCGAGATTTGTATTTATTTAGTTCTGCTTGTGTGTAACGGTTGCTTTGTCCACTTTCTGTGATACCGAAATGTTCAATATAAGAACTTTTGTCGCCTTGTTTTATTTTGAAATCAGGAGTGTATGGCTTGTTTGCATCGAGAATGCGATATTGATAAATAGGCTCGTATTCATAATCTATATTGTTTAGATACAGAAAATTTGCGATTCTAACTTCTTCAAGAGAGCGTAATACTTCATTGTTTAGAGTTAAAGCTTTTTGATCCCTTCGACATATTATTTGCTGCATATATTCATGAAGATCGCTTCGAAGAGTGGAAAAGTCGGTATTTGAAATAAATTGAAAGTAGTCGTTTAGCTTATCTCCTTCATAAGGAGCTGAAAAATAAGAACCAAAAAATAAAATGAGTTTATCAACTAATTGGCTGTTAGATAATACTTTGCTTTTTAAGTATCTGTTTATGACATTATACATGTATCCACTGTCTACAATTCGCTGGTTTTGTGTGTCACTTTTCTTTAGAATTGTATATCCAGTGGAGTGAAATGTGGTAATAGGACAATCGATATGCAGATTGTCGTTTATGCGTTCTCGAAGTTCTCCTACGGCCTTGTTAGTAAATGAGATAATCAATATTTTTTTAGGGTCTATCCCCTGTTTTTCTACAAGGTATCTTACTTTTGCTGCTATGGTGGTTGTCTTTCCTGCTCCTGCGCCAGCAATGACGAGTGTGTGATCTTCATCAGAGAGAACAACTTCTCGTTGTTCATTGTCTAACAATATGGCTGAGTCACATTCTCTAAGGATTCTATCCAAATAATCTTTCTCTGAAACAAGGTGTTGAGAGATATATTTGTCATTGTGCGTTTTGATAATAGATGACTCTTTTTGTAATTCTTTTATATCGTTGTATGCGTTAGAAAAATAGATAATTTGAGCTTCATCTAATTTGTGCTTTTTAATATAATCGTTTAAGAGGTTAGATGATTCCAGTACTTTGAAAAAATCGAATAGACGTTTATACTTTTCTATCAAATGTTTATAGTCACTTCTGGCTATAAATTTATCTTCAGACAATAGACCTTTAAAAGAAGTATTAAAGGCTAAAACTTGTGAGTATTCTGCAGGAACATCGCATTCGTTGTCTGGCAATGAAACCTTTCTACTCCTTGGTATGATAATCTTTTTTAGAATTTTGAGTATTTTCATTGTTGGTGTATCTTGGTTTTGTAAGAAGCTGATTTCTATTTTGGCGTTTCAAAGATAGATAATAATACGAGGTAGAAAAATGTTTATGAGAGTAAATTTTTTTGGGGGGGATAATGATTCTTATTATTCGTTGGTCGATACAAGCGGGAATATGGCCGATAAATACTATCCATTTATCCCGGTCATCGTTAAATTTCTCTTATTTCCTTTCTATATTCGTGTGAAATCTCTAACTTTGCAAACTGATAAATAAATTAATAATGAGAAAAGTAATCTGTTCGATAGTTTGTGCTTTGCTCCTTGTGTCGTGCGGCGAATATAATAAGATACTGAAAAGTACTGATTATGAGCTGAAATACGACTATGCTAAGAAGGCGTTTGAACGGAAAAAATATATGCAGGCTGCGACCTTGCTCGAAGAGTTGGTTGCAATTTTCAAAGGAACGGATAGGGCAGAAGAGTCGTTGTATTTATTGGCTCGGAGCTATTATTTGAATAAGGATTATATTACGTCTGGCGAATATTTTCAGGCGTATTATAAAAATTATCCCAAAGGAGAGTATACCGAATTGGCTCGTTTTTATTGCGGATATGGTTATTATTTGGACTCTCCCGAGGCTAAATTAGATCAAACAGGCACTTATAGAGCAATCGATGAAATGCAGCGTTTCCTCGATTATTTCCCGAATAGCGAACGGGCTAAACAGGCACAGGATATTATTTTTGAGTTACAAGACAAACTTGTGTATAAAGAGCTATTGAATGCCCAGTTATATTATAATTTGGGTAATTATATGGGGAATAATTATCAATCGGCTATCATTACGGCGCAAAACGCTTTGAAAGAATATCCCTATACGCGATATAAGGAAACTTTGTCCATGTTGATTTTGAAGTCGAAATATCAAGAAGCGGTACAGAGTATCGAAGAAAAGAAACCAGAGCGTTTTCGCGATGTCATCGACGAATACTATTCGTTTATTAACGATTATCCTTCGGGAGAATATTCGAAAGAAGCCGAGAATATATTTAAAGTGGCGAATAAATACGTAAAAGATTAATCTTTAAAATAATGGATTACAAGAAAACAAATGCACCGACAAACACCGTAACACGCGATATGGTGGCGTTGTCTTCCGACACGGGAAACATTTATGAAACGGTTTGTATTATTGCCAAGAGAGCCAATCAAATTGCAGTCGAGATGAAGACCGATCTTGAAAAGAAACTTCAAGAATTCGCTTCTTGCAACGACAATTTGGAGGAGGTTTTTGAAAATCGGGAACAAATTGAGATCTCTCGTTATTATGAGAAATTGCCGAAACCGGTTCTCATTGCTACGCAAGAATATATAGAGGGTAAAGTATATTATAAAAATCCCGAGAAAGAAAAATCGGCTATTGAATAATAGTCTGTAAAGTATACCTGCAAGCCGCACTATTCTGTATGATGATGGTGCGGCTTGCAGATTTCTTTGTCTGTCGGTACAATCGTTTTATTAGTTTGTTACCGAGAAAAGTAAAAAGCTCAATTAGTTCATTAAAACTATGATTAATAGAATATTAATCCGTTCCAAAGTCGTTCAAATAGCTTATTCGTATTTCTTGACGAAAGACAAGACTGTTATGGAAGCTGAGAAAGAATTGTTTTTCAGTTTCGAAAAATCTTACGAGTTGTATCATTTATTATTGACTTTGATGGTCGAATTGACCGATACGCAAGCTGCAAGGGTGGAAGCTGCTCGTATGAAATTCTTGGCGACTCCCGAGGAGAAGAATCCCAATATGCGCTTCGTTAATAACCGGTTTATCGAGCAGCTGAGGAATTGTGACGACTATAAAGATTACCACGAGAAGAAACCTGTGACTTGGACCAATGAACCGGAGTTCCTGAGAGACTTTTCGGAGCGTATCGTAAAGAGTGAATTGTATAAAGAATATATGGATTCTTCGGACGATTCTTATGAAAACGATTGTGAGTTCTGGAAAAAAGCCCTTAGGGCTTTGATTTGTACCGACGAGGAGTTGACGGAATTGTTGGAGCAAAAGTCTTTATATTGGAATGACGATTTGGAGATTATAACGACATTCGTTTTAAAAACGATCAAACAATTTAGTGAAGAAAACGGAGGCCCGCAATCATTATTACCGATGTTTAAAGATGACGACGATGCTGAATTTGCCAAAGAGTTGTTCAGGAATACATTGATTCATGGGGGAGAATATCGCAATTATATAGAAAATTTCATCAAAAATTGGGAGATCGAGCGTGTCGCTTTCATGGATATTGTGATTATGATGGTGGCTTTGAGCGAGTTTCATAGATTTCCTTCGATACCGACAAGAGTGACTTTGAACGAATATATCGAGTTGGCAAAGGCTTATAGTACATCGAAGAGCGGGCAGTTCGTAAACGGTGTATTGAATGCGATAGCCGATAACCTTAAAAAAGAAGGTGTTCTAACAAAAGAATAATGAAATTTGTTATATATTTGTGTACGGGTTTTAGGATCCAAGTATAAATTTTTTATTAAAAGCTAAATTATGACAGTGTTATCAATTTTTTTACAAGCTGCAACGGGGAGTGGAATGTCGAGCATTCTGATGATGGTTGCATTGATCGCTATTTTTTATTTTTTCTTGATTCGTCCTCAGACGAAGCGTCAGAAAGAAATTCGCAAGTTCCGTGAGTCTCTCACCACCGGCGACAAAATTGTTACGGCAGGCGGACTATTCGGAAAAATAAAAGAGGTTAAATCCGATTCTTTTATTATCGAAATAGCCGAGAATACTCGTGTTCGTATTGCCAAAGATTCTGTTTATCCTTCTGCTGCCGAAGCTAAGGATAGCGGAGCCGATCAAGCTAAGTAATCTATTTTTTCAAAGGACTCCTTTGCAGGAGAATAAGAAGATAAGGTTTTTTATCAAGGAACATCGGTTCTGTCGATAAAAAACCTTATCTTTGTTGTATGTAGTCGTTGCATGATATATGGAAGAGAATATTTCAGACCGCATAGTAGCAAAGTTTAAGTCGATTATCCAGAGGATTGGTACTGCATTCCGTCAGGAACGCACGCGGGAATTGTTTACATTTTTGGGGTTTGTTCTCCTTTCGTTGATATTCTGGTTTATGCAAGGGCTGAATGAGGAGGTTGAAAATTCTTTCAAAATACCGATAGAACTACAAAACCTTCCCGAGAAAACGACTCTTATTAATGATCTTCCATCTCATATCGAGGTGAGAGTACGGGATAAAGGTCCTGTTATGTTGGGGTATGCGATAGAAGGATTGTCCCCGTTACGGATTAATTTTCAGGAGTATGATAAGGGGAGAAATTCTTTTTTGTTGTTGTCGTCTCAGCTTGAAACTATATTGCGAAAGTCCCTTCGTTCGTCAACGAGTATTGTTTCGATTATTCCCGATACGTTGAAAGTGATGTACACACACAATGCCGGCAAACGGGTGAAGCTGGTTGTGAAAGGTGTCGCATCGACTACACCTCAGTGTGTACTGAGTGGTGATATGACCGCCGATGTCGATTCGGTGATGGTTTATGGAGAGTCTTCCTTATTGAAACGAATTAAAGAGGTTTATACGACCGATTTTGAAGCAAAAAAGTTGAACGATACCCTTCGCACGGTTGTCAAGATAGCGAAGATTCCGAATCTTCGAATTGTTCCTGAACAGGTAACCGTCACCATACCTGTGGAAGAAATGACCTCTAAAATTCTCGATATCCCTGTAATCCCGCAAAATGTACCTTCGAATTGGTCTCTTATCACATTTCCTTCGTCGGTGCAACTTTCTTGCATGATGCCGTTTAGTAAGTTTGCGGCGGTCGATGAAGATAGCTTTTTATTGGGAGTCGATTTTTTGGATTTGTCGCGGCGGCGTCTCTCTGATAAATTAGGGGTGAAGATATTGAATGCACCGGAATATGTCCGAAATATAGTGTTGTCGCAAGACAGTGTCGATTATATTTTGGAGCAGAAAAGACCTGCATTTGTAGTTCCTGTCGATTCTGCCAATCGAGTAACACCCGATTCGATATGAGACGTATAGGTATTACCGGTGGCATAGGTAGTGGCAAGTCGGTTGTCTCTCGGTTGCTGCGTATAATGGGATATTCTGTATATGATACAGACTCGGAAGCGAAGAGGCTGATGGAATCTTCGTTGGAAGTCGTGCAGAAACTATCGGAGTGCTTTGGGAGAGATATATATCATAACGGTCGATTGAACCGGGGTTTGTTGTCCTCTCGGGTATTTGGAGAGTCGGATAAGATAGTGTTGCTTAATTCCATAGTACATCCGGTGGTACGCTTCGATTTCTATCGATGGTCCGAATCTCTAAACGAGGAGATATGCTTTGTGGAATCGGCTATTTTGTATGAATCCCGGTTTGACGAACTGGTAGATGAAGTCTGGACGGTGACAGCACCGGAAGAGTTAAGAATAGGTCGGGTTCGCCAGCGTAGCGGTTTGACCGAGGAAGAGATAAAAAAGCGTATGGCTGCTCAATTGTCCGAGGAAGAAAAACAGAGAAGAGCTGCTCATATTATTTGGAATGACGGTAATGTATCTGTTATCCACAGGGTTTTATCTTTATTGAAGTCATTGGAATGAGAATTTTTCGTTTTGAAGACGGTTAAACCGGACAAGAATATTATTTTTGTGGTTCGAATGATTTAAGTAATTAAATATAAAACGAAAATTTTATGTTAAAAACGATTTTATCTATTTCCGGTAAACCCGGTTTGTTCAAATTGATATCTCAGGCAAAAAATATGCTGATCGTGGAATCTCTGCAAACGGGGAAACGGCAACCTGCTTATGCCCATGAAAAAATCATATCGTTAGGAGATATCGCTATTTTTACCGATGAAGAAGACGTACCTTTGAGTGAAGTATTGAATGCGATAAAAGAAAAAGAAAATGGAGCGAAAGTAACATTGGATATCAAGAAAGCCGATAATGAAACATTGCGTGCATATTTGGCGGAAGTGCTGCCTAATTTCGACCGTGAACGTGTCTATCCGACCGATATAAAAAAATTGATAAGTTGGTATAACTTGTTGGTCGAAACCGGTAACACCGATTTTGTGGAAGAAGAAAAACCTCAAAAAGATGCCGATGTCGAGAACACGGCAGCAACGGACGATTCTGTAAATGAGAAAGAGGAAAAGCCCAAGACCAAAAAGGCAACAAAGAAAAAAGCAGAATAAGAAGCCATTCTAATGAACGGTAAATATAAGCCTGTGCGGTTTCCCGTACAGGCTTTTTTATGGATCGAGGGCGTGTATCCAAGCTCCTTGTGTGCGAATATCGTGGCAGGGAATACTATTTTCGAAACAGTCGTTTTGTAATTTAGTGGCTCGTTTGGGGTGAACATCGGGTCCGATGATAAATTGCCCAATGGAAAATAGTTCGAGTATGTCTTCTATTCTGCCGTTGAACATCTTGCCGATAATAACATAGTCTATCGTTAGTTTTTTCCCTATTGATAGTTTATCCCATTCCTGTTTACCGAGGAGGACGAGCCGTTTCCCATAAAATTGGGCGAAGGGATAGTCTATAAAGCCGGTGTTGTCTTTGGTTCCGGGGGAGCCGTGTTGGAATATTTCGTATTGAGCCTTTCCATTTTTCATACGGTATTCTTCTCCCACTACCCTTTGACCGGAGGTGAGGGTATCGGATAAGAGAATATAACAACGATCTTTGTCGCTGAGTTGAACGACTGTCGATTTTTTACTGTCATATACGATAATTTCTGGCTGGGGCGATTTATAAGTGCACAAGTCAAAAATAAGAAAACCGATACAAAAGCCCAAAGTCAGCCAAAGAGTCTTTTTTGAACGATTCTTGACGGTTATATAAGATAATATGCCGCAAATGAAATAAAGCCATAGATAGCGAGCTTCCAACCATACGCTTTCGATGTGGCTCCACGGTAGTTTGTATATATGCAGGCTTATCTGTTGTATATATTGCAGTAAAAAATCGACGGTATTTCCTAACCAATCATAGGGAATATGTAGGGCCGAGAGTAACAATAGGAAAAAAGAGAGTCCGAAAACAACGGGTAAAAGAGGCAGTACGAAAATATTACCGATTAGAAATAATAGAGGAATAGTGTGAAAATAATAGACGGCAATGGGTAGGGCTCCGATTTGGGCGGCGATGGATACTGCGACGCAAGAACTAAGCCAACGAACGACAAAGTAGGGTGAATTACCTCCGATATTTAGTTTGGTGTAGAATAGCAAGATAGCGGTTACTGCCGAGAAACTCATTTGAAATCCCACATCGAAAATGAGATTCGTGTCGTACGATAACATAAAAAATGCTGCGGCGAAAAGTGCATTGAGAGAACTGTTACGTCGGTCGAGAAATTCGGCTGTTAAAAGAAAGGATGCCATGATACAAGCTCGTACGGCCGATGGTGACAAGCCTGTTATATAAGCATAAATCCATAAAACGAATAAAGTGAATAGAGGCCTTAGTTTTCTGCAAGATTTGAAAAGAGAGAGAGGAAAGAACAAGAAGTAAATCAAAGATGCTACGACTCCCATGTGAAGTCCGCTTACGGCTAACACATGTGAAAGTCCGGCTGCCGAAAAGTACGATCTTAGGTCTTGTGGAAATTCCTGTCGTTCGCCTAACAACAAAGCCCTCAATAAAAGAGTACTGTTTTTAGACAAATTACAGGATTGAAGTTGGTCGGAAAGATGTTTTTGTAGATCCGAAGTAGCCTTTCGAAGATTCGATTTTGGTTTTTCTCCGATATATTTCCATTGTTTCCCGGTCAAATATTGACTTCTCGATATACCTTTGTGCTTCATGAACGAGGCGAAATCGAAAGCATAAGGATTGGTGTTGGGCGGTATTGCTTTCGGTCGAAATTCAAACCCGATGATGTCACCGTATTCGAGTCGTCGGGCTTGAATACCTTTTTCAAAATAGAGTGCTATTTTTTCTTTATATTTCACGATCGACCCGTTTGTATCCGATAGGGCTGTTATCGTAACGGGACAGTAGTAAGAGTTCGTTTTTTCTACGGCTTTGTCGTTTACGTGAGCTATCGCGATAGGATAAAAACCGGAAGGCTGTTGGGATATACGGTTTTGAGTGCCATGTAGTATCGCTCCGATAGAAAAGACAATCAGGAATAATCCGACTCCGAAAATACTTCGTTTGTGGTATTGTTCTTCAATACTGTCTCGTTTTATGAATGAACTCCATAAAACTAAGCCGCATAAAGCGGGAATGAGGTTTCCCCATATCGGTAGACATAGGAACTCTTGGTACAGGATACCTGCCAATAGAGGTACTAACAACCGTATGAATGGAGTGCGGGCTGTCGATAGGGAGGAGCTATTCATAAGTCGATTGTTTGAATGGGGCTTATGTTCAAAATTTTCGGGTCATATAGCGCATGAAATCCGATTCGACACCACCGGTTTGACCGGTATTTTGAACGAAGCAGAATTCCCGCTCGCAATCGAAGTCGCTGATTTCGATGACTTTCAATTTTCCGTCGGCTATTTCCGATGATACGGCTTGTATGGAAACAATCCCCACGCTGTCGGTATTGTATAAAAACCGTTTGATACCTTCGGTGGTTCCCAATTGCATGATAATATTGAGTTGGGATAATTTCAACTGGCGTGTACCCAACGCTTTTTCAAAGACCTCTAAACTGCCCGACCCCTGTTCTCGAATAACCAACGGAATTCTTTTCAGTTCCTCTATCGTTATTTCTTCAAGTTTGGCCAATCGGCTGCGCGTACTGGTTATACAAACTAGTTCGTCTTGCATAAAAGGAGTGTAATGTAGATGTATTTGTCGGCTGCAACCCTCGATGAGCCCCAAGTCGATACGATGTTCTTCGACTGCTTTTTCTATATCGCTGGAATTCCCGTTGATTAACGAGAGTTTTATTTGTTTGAATTTCTGTTGAAATGTAGCCAGATAGGGCGGAAGCACATACTGAGCGATCGTTGTGCTTGCTCCCAAACGGAGCTCTCCGATGTGACGCTGGGTCAATAAGTTCATCTCGAAATCGAGCTGTTTGTATTGTTTGAGAATTTTTTCGGCGTGGCTTAACAGCAGTTCTCCGTCGGGGGTCAGCGTTATGTGAGTACCCATTCTCTCGAACAGTCGGGTGCTGTATTCTGTTTCGAGTTCTTGTATGTGCTTGCTGATTGCCGGTTGACTTACATATAGCTCTTTCGAGGCTTTGGTGAAGCTGAGGTTGTGAGCCACGCTGCAAAAAACTTTTAATCTGAAATCTATCATGATAAGAGTCAATTTATTCGTTCCAAATCTTCCATGCCGCCAGTGCTTGCAAATGAAGCATTTCTATTCCGTTTTTTATTTTGCAACCCTGCCGGGCTGCTTTTTGGAGAAATAAAGTCGTTTCGGGATTGTAAATAACGTCGTAACAAAGATGTTCGGGGCTTAGTGCCGTGTAGGGTATGTTCGGAGATTGGTCTATGTGGGGAAACATGCCTAACGGAGTGGTATTGACAATGATTTTGTGATTATCGATTAGGTCGGGAGATAAGTCTTCGTAACTGAGTATATCTCCTCTTTTTTGTCGGGAAACGAATGTCGGTGTGATATGCAAGGCTTTTAACCCGGCATGAATAGCTTTTGATGCACCACCGGTTCCGAGAATAAGCGCTTTTGTCATGTGGTCGTCCAATAACGGAGCGATAGAATTGGTGAACCCTATGATATCGCTATTGAATCCTTTGAGAAATATCTTGTCTCCTTGCCTCGTAATTTTGATGACATTGACCGCTCCGATTTCGCGAGCCAAAGGGTGCAATTCGTCGAGTAGGGGGATAACTGTGGTTTTATGAGGAATCGTCACATTCAATCCGCACAATTCATGGTTGTCCGAGATAAGTTGTCTCAAACAGGAAATATCCTGTATCTCAAAGTTTTCATAGGTGGCGTTTATATGCTCGTCTTCAAATTTTTGTTGGAAAAAAGAGCGGGAAAACGAATGTCCCAAAGGATAGCCCACTAATCCGTATTTTCTTTTCATAAAGCCGATAAATTAACCGTTATATTTCGAAGCCGATAATATTTCCCCTCCATTGTCGGTCGTCTCGATAATTTCGATCGCTTCTTTTTTCTTTTCGTTAGCATAAGCCTTGATGATTTGAAGCCCTATCCAGCGGCCCAATCGTCCCGGTGCATCTTGATGAAGTACCGATACGAAAGGGGCTGGCTCGATATACTTGTTGATAAGCATCGATTCGGTATTGAACAAGTGCTTTTTACCGATAAGTTGTTTCCATATTTCAGCTTCGTTCTCTTTGCACCATTGAGCTTGTTTGTCGGAATATCCCAATAGGACATATTCGTTTATTCGAGGAAATATCCGAGACAAGCAATAAAGAATTTTCCCTTCGTATATCATTCGATCTAATAGTGCGTTTCGCTGCGATTGGTAGGGATATAAAGTGCGTAGCCAAACTTCGACGACATCGATGGGAATGCGGTCGCTTTCATGTAAATTCCGTTCGTAATTATAATAGCGTTGTTCATAAAGGGGATAGTTTTCTCCCAAATAACAGTCTAAGGAAACCGATAGCAAAGTGGTATCGATTGTGACGATCGACTGGTTCAGTCCCGAAATGTGGGTAAGAATGCGGGGACGTTTCTGTGGAGCGAACAACTCGTTGTATCTTAGGAATGCGTTCTGTAATTCGGTAATCCATACGGTATCGTTGGAAAATTTTGTTTCGGTATCCGCATACAACTGGGATATAGCCTCGTTGGATAAAAACATTTTTAATCCCTTTTGGAACGATGGAGCATCTCCCAAACCGAGTATGTGTCGACAATAAACCGGAAAAAATGGGGTGTATTTATCTATAAAAAGAAATATTTTGGCCGAGTCTGTTTCTTGGACGTAAGAAGGTAGTTCTTTATCGAATCGTTCTATGGTCACGATCGGGTTACTTGAATGGTTCGATATCTCCGATGCTTTTCCGTTGCAAGCGATAAAACAAAGGGTAAGTAAACTTACGACGACGGCATATTTGCTTGTTTTCTCGGGTTGTATCATAATACTCTCTTTTTATGTCTCTTCTGCAAATTTACTTTTTTCTTTTGAGAAACCCATAAAGAACATTTTTGTTTTGTTATACGGTGTATAGGACAATAAATATCTATTAATTCGAGGCTTTTTCGGTCTTTATTCGTACCTTTGCGATATATGTGAGGAACAGGACGTGCTTGGGCATAAGCGATAAAGCTTGTTTCTGTTCTTGGTTTACACTATCTTTGCATATAATGAGTAATAGGTTTTTTACTTATCGGGATTAAATGACGGATTATAATTTATGAAGCATTCATATTTCAGCCGGAGGTTATTGTCGGTTTTTATGGCTTTTGCTTTGGGCCTTTCCGTCTTGTTGGCCAAAGATTTTGTCGTGGTGATCGATGCCGGTCATGGCGGGCACGATCCCGGCTCTCTCGGCAGCAAGGCGAAAGAGAAAAACATCAATTTGGGAGTTGCCTTGAAGTTGGGACGTCTGATTGAAAATAATATGCAAGGTGTGAAGGTGGTCTATACCCGTAAAAAAGATGTTTATTTGACCTTGCAGGAGCGAGCTAATATAGCTAATAAGGTTCAAGGCGATTTGTTTATTTCTATTCATACCAATTCTTTGGATAAAAAGTCCCCCAATCGTAGGAAAGTTGCCGGTGCTTCTACTTGGACATTGGGGTTACACAGAAGCAAGGAGAACTTGGAAGTCGCAAAACGGGAAAATTCCGTTATATATTTGGAGAATGACTTTTCGACTCGTTATGAAGGATTCGATCCGAATTCGACCGAGTCGTATATTATTTTTGAATTCATGCAGTATAAACACATGGAGCAGAGTATAAACTTTGCTTCGGATATACAACGTGAATTTGTTTCGACTGCCGGCCGAGTGGATAGAGGTGTAAGACAGGCAGGATTTTGGGTACTCGCTAAAACGAGCATGCCTGCGGTTTTAGTGGAGCTCGATTTTATTTGCAATCCGACGCAGGAGAGATTTTTGAATTCCGAATCCGGTCAGGAGAAAATGGCAAAGTCTATATACAATGCTTTTGTCAAATATAAATCAGACTATGACCGCAAGCAAAATGCCGGCAAAAGGGTAGAGGGGTCACCGTCTTCTTCCGTAGTTGTATCGCCCGATAAAAAAACTCAAACGAGTGATTCGAGTGTGAAAATCTCAGAACAAGCCAAGAAATCCGGGGTTACTTATTATAAAGTACAGTTCATGGCTTTGCCTCGGAAATTGCCGGCTAATTCCAAAGAATTTAAAGGGCTTTCTCCTGTCGAATATTATAAAGACGGAGGAATGTATAAATACACCTATGGAAAATCTACCGACCGAGACGAAATACAGAAACAATATAAAAAAGTAAAATCTTTGTTTCGCGATGCCTTTATCATAAAGTTCCGTGATGGAAAACGGGTCTATTGAAAGGTATTGCGATGCTGAATAAAAAATAGAATATGAAAAAGTGGTTTGGAAAAGAAGTTAAGATAGCACTATCGGTTCTTGCGAGTATTTTGATTTTGTATGTGGGAATTAACTATTTGAAGGGAATCAACGTAATGAAACCTTCTAATTATTATTATGTACAATTCCCGAATGTTGCAGGTTTGGCCCAGTCTGCACCGGTATCTATCGATGGATACAAAGTGGGACTCGTGCAGGAAATCGTTTATGATTATGATGCAAATGGCGCGATTAAGGTGCTGTTGAATCTCGATAAAAAATTAAAAATCCCGGTCGATAGTAAAGTCTATCTCGAAACCGATATGCTTGGAACGGCATCGATTGTTATCGATCTGAACCCTCATGTGAGCGAATACTATGATCATGGAGCCGTTATTGAAGGGGAAGTGAAGTCTGGACTAATGCAAAACATACAAGGAGAGTTGTTGCCCCAGTTTGCTTTGCTGTTACCGAAACTCGACAGTATTCTTTCGGGATTGCAGACGCTAGTCAATGATCCTGCTTTATCTGCTTCGGTAAAACGTATCGATCATATTACCGCTAATTTGGAGCGTTCGTCCGTGCAATTGTCACAGATGATGAGAGACGATGTGCCGGCTATTCTCGACAATGTACAAGGAATAACGGCGCAGGTAAATCAGTTCTCGGGAACTTTGAATTCGTTACCCCTCCAATCTACTATGATTTCGGTTCAGAAAACTTCCGATAATTTGCAGCAAATAACCAATCGTTTGACTTCTCCCGACAATAGTCTGGGACTATTGTTGAACGACCGGCTGCTGTACGATAAAGCGAATGGCGTTTTGGGGAGCGTAGATTCTTTGATGATTGATTTAAGACTCAATCCGAAACGTTATGTTCATTTTTCTCTATTTTGATTTTGTGAATATTTTTATTATTTAGAATCATTATAAATAAAGAGAGCCGTGTAATTTTTTTGTAATCTTCCCAGAGCTACGCTTATATGTGTTTATTTCCAAATTTCGTATAAAGGGAACGATTTTTGTCGTAGAACATGTGGAAGATTGTAAGATATTGTAAATAAGTGTGATAATAATTTTCTATGTCAGATAATTTGCTTTGTAGGGTCGGGGCTTATAAACACCTTGTAATCAATTGTTTGCGCTAGAACTGTAAAAAGCAAATATTTTTGAATTTGTTTTTGATGAAAAATAATTTGAATTTTGTACTCACAAAAGTTTTTTGATAGAAGATTTACATAAAAATGGGTTCAGAACAGCATGTTCAGTTGTGGGACCGATGTTTAACAATTATCAAAGACAATATAAACGAAGAGGCTTTCGATAGTTTATTCAAGCCGATAGTCTCTTTGGGGTTTGATGATAATGTGTTGACTTTGCTTGTCCCTTCACATTTCGTTATTGAGCAGATTGAGGAGCATTATCTCAGTTTGCTGAAAAAGGTTCTGCCTCGCATATACGGGGCAAGCGTGAAATTGTTGTATCGTGTACAAATCGTTCGTCAGCCGGAAGCTACCGTCGATTTGACCGCTACTACTAAATCGACTGCCGTAAAGAAGATGCAGCAGTCGATGCCCGATCTTTTAGACCCTTTCAAACAACGCGTTTACGATGAGCTCGATCCCCGCCTGAACCCTATCTATACTTTTGAAAGCTATTATCAAGGGGCGAGTAACATGCTGGCACGTACGGCAGCAGAATCTATTGCTGCAAACCCGGGGAGAAACACCTTTAATCCGTTGTTTTTATTCGGTGAGTCGGGGGTTGGGAAAACCCACCTGATTCAAGCGATAGGATTGCGTATTAAAGAGAATAATCCGGCTTCTCGTGTGTTATATTTATCGGCTCATGATTTTTTAGTGCAATATACCGATGCTGTTCGTAATAATCGGGTGAACGATTTTATCAGTTTTTACCAGAGTATAGATGTTCTGTTGATGGACGATATTCAGGAATTTGCCGGAAAGACCCAGACGCAGAATACATTCTTCCATATATTCAATCATTTGCATCAGAGCAATAAGCAATTAGTGCTCACTTGCGACAGGCCTCCGGTTGAGTTGGTGGGTATGGTATCGCGCCTGCTGACTCGTTTCAAATGGGGTTTGACGGCCGAGGTCGAACGCCCTGACTATGAATTACGATACGATATCTTGATGAGTAAGGTTCGTCGTGATGGATTGTCTATTTCCGAAGAGGTTATTGACTATATAGCTCGTAATGTCACCGATAATGTGAGAGATTTGGAAGGAGTCATTGTATCGCTTATGGTACGTTCGAGTGTCTTGAAGAAAGAGATTTCGATAGACATGGCCGATCAAGTGTTGGCTGCCAGTGTAAAGATGACTCAAAAACAGATCACCATAGATTCGATAAAAGAGGCTGTTTGCGGATATTATGGACTGGAAACGTCGAGATTGTTGGAGCGTACTCGCAAGAGAGAAGTGGTCGTTGCTCGCCAAATGTCGATGTATTTGGCAAAGAAATATACCACTCTTTCGTTGGCAGGAATCGGTGATGTGTTAGGGAAAAAAGACCATGCTACGGTTTTGCATGCTTGCAAGACTATATCGGAGCAGGTAGGTGTCGATAAAAAATTGCGCAGCGATTTGGAAGAGATAGAGCAGCGTATTCAAGGATAGTAATATAAATTACTCGAAGAAAAATAAAAGAGCTCCTTACTCAGGAGCTCTTTTATTTTTCTTCTTCAATCAGGTAAACGGAATCCCTGTTTGACGATGAAGTCAAGGAATGTTTTTGAAAATAGTTCATTGTCTTTTCGGGGAGAACGTACGTCTGTGAAGACTTGGGCTAAATTCTCTTTATGGTTCTCTTCGATATATTTCTTGTTTTCTGCCAAATTCTCTTTTTCGAAGTAGAGCCGATGTATTGCTTCGGGGGTATAGTCTTGATATGCTTCGTGGTGAAGAATCGCTTCGATGGGAAGTCGTTCTATTTGCGCAGTTATATCTGCGGGATAACCCACCGTAAGAGTGGTAATAGGAATGACAAACTTGGGCAGACGCAATATTTCCGCTATCTGAGGAGCGTTATATGTGGTAGTTCCCAGATAACAGCAACCCAATCCTGAAATTTCGGCTACTGTACAAAACTGTTGAGCTACAAGCAATGCATCGATAGCTGCCGTGACGAAGGATTGGAAATTGTCATATCCCGGTTCTGCATGATTTTGTTCGCACCATTTAATAAATCGGTTGAAATCGGCACAAAAAGTTAATACGACAGGGGCGCTGGTTACAGTGGGTTGATTGAAATGAGCCGGAGCTAACTTTTCTTTGTTCTCTTGTTCTCGGGTTATGACAACACTGTAAACTTGCATATTTTGTGTCGTGGGGGCTCGAAATGCTGTTTCGAGTAACTCATTGAGTAATTGCTCGTCAATATCCTTATTGAGATATTTCCGTATGGTTCTTCTTTCTTTTAAAGACGATATCATATAAAGGTAGTTATTAGAGGTTAGATGTTCGATTGCAAAATTAAAAATTTATTTGATAAGTTATTTATTTCGGTTGCTAATTATTAGTAACTCTTTTTATTCCTTCTCATTGTAAAAAAAAGAAAATTTATAAACTGTTTTTATCGAGATGTTTCTTTTTATATTGCTCTCGTTTTTACAGTTGATTTTTAAAGTTGGAAACTTTTTAAGTTTTTTGAAAATATAATATTCTGATAATTAGGATATTGTTTGTTTGACTTGGGAAACTTTTTGAAAATTGAAAATTTAAAAATGATATTGTTTGCGTATGTAGAATGTTTTTTATAAACTTGCACCGTAAATCTTTTTCATCAAGAAACCTTTGTCTAAATTAAGTAAATTAACGAAAACTGAAAAACATTTTATCTCGTGGAACCAATTGTTTATACTTACGACGAAGCATATCAGGCCTCGTTGGAGTATTTTAAAGGCGATGAGCTGGCGGCTCGTGTGTGGGTTAACAAGTATGCTCTAAAAGATTCGTATGGGAATATTTATGAAAAAACTCCCGACGATATGCATTGGCGTATCGCTAATGAAATTGCTCGTATAGAGCAAAAATATCCTAATCCCCTTTCGGCACAGGAGCTGTTCGATTTAATGAAAGGTTTCCGCTATATCGTACCGCAGGGAAGCCCTATGAGCGGTATCGGAAACAATTATCAGGTAGGGTCGTTGTCCAACTGTTTTGTAATCGGTCTCGACGGAGCACCCGATTCCTATGGAGGGATTATAAAAATCGACGAAGAGCAGGTTCAATTAATGAAACGTCGGGGAGGAGTCGGTCACGATTTGTCTCATATTCGGCCCAAAGGGTCTCCGGTAAAAAACTCGGCTTTGACTTCTACGGGGTTGGTTCCGTTTATGGAACGTTACTCCAATTCCACGCGTGAAGTTGCTCAGGACGGTCGTAGGGGAGCTTTAATGTTATCGGTTTCTATTAAGCATCCCGATTCGGAATCGTTTATTGATGCCAAAATGGTCGAAGGACGGGTGACAGGAGCTAATGTGTCGGTGAAGATTCACGATGATTTTATGGAGGCTGCCATTGCCGGAAAAGCTTATCGGCAACAATATCCCATCGATTCCGACGATCCGAAAGTAACGAAAGAGGTCGATGCGCAGGCTATTTGGAAAAAGATAGTACATAATGCTTGGAAGTCGGCCGAACCCGGAGTTCTATTTTGGGACACCATTATCAGAGAGTCTGTTCCCGATTGTTATGCCGACTTAGGTTTCAAAACAGTGTCGACCAATCCTTGTGGAGAAATACCCTTGTGTCCTTATGATAGTTGCCGTCTGTTAGCGATAAACTTGTACTCCTATGTGGTCAATCCTTTTACGAAAGAGGCTTATTTCGATTTCGATTTGTTCCGTAAACACGTAGGACTGGCTCAGCGAATGATGGACGATATCATCGATCTCGAAATGGAGAAAATCGATAAGATCATAGAGAAAATCAAATCCGATCCAGAGACCGACGAGGTAAAATGTACGGAGCTTAACTTATGGTACAAGATTCAAAAACGCACTTTGCAAGGGCGTCGTACCGGCGTGGGCACAACTGCCGAAGGCGATATGATTGCCGCGTTAGGACTTCGTTATGGAACCGAAGAGGCTACCGATTTTTCAGAAAAAGTACATCGCTCGTTGGCACTTGCGGCTTATCGTTCATCGGTTTCGATGGCAAAAGAGCGTGGGGCTTTCTCGATTTTCGATGCCGATAGGGAAGTCGATAACCCGTTTATCAATCGGTTGAAAAAGGAAGATGAGGAACTATATCGGGATATGTGCAAGTATGGACGTCGGAATATTGCCTGTCTGACTATCGCACCCACGGGAACAACGAGCTTGATGACACAGACCACATCGGGCATCGAGCCGGTATTTATGCCTGTTTATCGTCGTCGCCGTAAAGTGAACCCCAATGATCCTGAGGTTCGTATCGACTATGTCGATGAGACGGGAGATGCTTTTGAAGAATATGTGGTTTATCATCACAAATTCATCACTTGGATGCAGGTGAATGGTATCGAAGTGAAAGAAAACTATACACAAGAAGAAGTCGATGCGTTGGTGGCTCGTTCTCCTTATTATAAAGCTACGGCTAACGATATCGACTGGTTGCAGAAAGTTCGTATGCAAGGCCGCATTCAAAGGTGGGTGGACCACTCGATTAGCGTGACGATCAATTTACCTTCCGATGTCAGTGAAGAAATGGTGGGTCAGCTATATGTAGAGGCATGGCGTTCTGGCTGTAAGGGGTGTACCGTTTATCGCGATGGTTCCCGGTCGGGAGTTCTCATCTCTGCCAAGAAAGAGGAAAAGAAACCCGTTGCGGCTATCAATGAACCGGCCGAGACATTGGTCCGTCCTATCGAGTTGGAGGCAGACGTGGTTCGTTTCCAGAATAATAAAGAAAAATGGATTGCCTTTGTCGGTTTGAAAGACGGAAAACCGTACGAGATCTTTACCGGTTTGGCCGATGACGATGACGGTATTTTTTGTCCGAAGAATGTAGTCAAGGGAAAAATTGTGAAAGCTGTGAATGAAGATGGTACGAAGCGGTACGACTTCCAGTTCTCCAATAAGCGTGGCTACAAGACTACTATCGAGGGATTGTCCGATAAATTCAATCCGGAATATTGGAATTATGCCAAGCTAATATCGGGGGTTCTCCGGTATGGAATGCCTATTCCGCAGGTATTGAAATTGGTTTCGAGCCTTGAATTGGATAGTCAGTCTATCAACAGTTGGAAAAACGGGGTCGAGCGGGCTTTGAAGAAATATCTGCCCAATGGGACTAAGGCTAACGGGCAGACTTGTCCTCATTGCGGAAATGAGACGCTCATTTATCAGGAAGGCTGTCTCATCTGTACGTCGTGCGGAACTTCCAAATGTGGATAATAGTCGAGCAACAAATATAGACCAAAAGGCAAAAGCGAACTATCATAGGTTCGCTTTTGTTTTTTAGAAAAAAGGTATGAAGAAGAGCGTTAATTTTGTCGGAAAGTTCTTACCTTTATGATTAAAATATAGGACATAGCGATGAAAATAACATTCGAGATATATTATCACACTCGATGGGGCGAAAGTTTATTTCTCTCCGGGAACATAGATGAGCTTGGCGCGAATGAAGAGAATCGGGCCGTTATGATGGATTATCAAGGTGACGGCCTATGGAAATATACAATGGAACTGCCGGCCTCTGCAAAGAAGTTCCATTATGAATATCTGGTAAAGTCCGGGGAGGGAATCCGTCGGGAATGGGGGAGCCCTCATAGTTTCTCTCCGGGGAGGAATGACGGGGAATATCGTTTGGTCGATCGATGGCGCGATGTTCCTGCCGATATGCCTTTTTATTCATCGGCATTCATTCAAGGTATATTCTTTCGGCAACATGCCGATTCTGTCGTAGAAACGATAGAACCGGGGACACTCACCGTTAAGGTCGATGCGTCGCAGCTAAGGCCCGATGAGAGGCTCGTTATGGTCGGCGACTGTCCGGAATTGGGCGATTGGGACGTTTTAAAAGCTCCGTTATTGAATGATTCTGCTTTTCCGGAGTGGCAGATAACCTTCGATGGGAAACACCTGAAATTCCCGTTCGAGTATAAGTTCGTTATCGTGCGTACCCATCAACGGGAAGTTGTAGCTTGGGAAACGGGAGAGAACCGTATTTGCCGGGAGAAACCGCAAAATCCGTCTGAGGCTGTGGTGGTTTCGGGACTTCGCTTCAACGGTTTTGAGTCGAGGTGGAAGGGAGCCGGGACGGCGATTCCGGTATTCTCTCTCCGTACGGATTATGGGTTCGGCATAGGGGAGTTTATCGATTTGAAATATTTGGTAGACTGGGCGTTAAGAACAGGACAGTCGTTTATACAGTTACTCCCGGTGAACGATACGACGATGTCGGGTACATGGCAAGATTCCTATCCCTATAACGCCAACTCTACTTTTGCTCTGCATCCGCAGTACCTTCGGCTATCCGAAGTCGGGTATTTGAACGACGAGGAGGAGCAAGCCCGCTTCGATGCGCTGCGGGAAGAATTGAACCGGTTGCCCGATGTCGATTACGAGCGGGTGAACCGTGCGAAGATGGAATATTTGAGACTTTTGTTCGAGGTGCAGGGCGAGGCTACGCTATCGAGCGACGGATTCAAAGCCTTTTTTCGGGATAATAGCTTTTGGTTGCTTCCTTACGCGGCGTTTTGCAGTTTGAGAGACCGGTTCGGAACTGCCGATTTTAGCAGTTGGGAAGAACATTCGTTTTACGATGAATCGGCCATTGCCGACTATTGTGCCGTGTGGAGTCCGTGGTATAAATCGGTCGCATTGTATTATTATATTCAGTATCATTTGCATGTTCAATTATCCGAAGTCAAGGAGTATGCCCATCGGGCAGGAGTGGTTTTGAAAGGCGATATTCCCATAGGAATCAGTCGTACCAGTGTCGATGCGTGGGTCAATCCGCAACTCTTTCACATGGATAGTCAGGCAGGGGCGCCACCCGACGATTTCTCGATAGAAGGCCAGAACTGGGGATTTCCAACGTATAATTGGGAGGTCATGGCTCGTGATGGATATGCGTGGTGGAAAGCCCGGTTGCGCAAGATGTCGGAGTATTTCGATGCTTACCGGATTGATCATATTTTGGGCTTTTTCAGAATTTGGGAAATTCCGTTCAATGCCGTTCATGGTCTGCTGGGACACTTTAATCCGGCGTTACCGTTCTCTCCCGAAGAGTTGCAGAGATACGGATTCCGTTTTGATGCTTCGTGGCAAACGGTTCCTTATATTCGGGAAGATTTTTTGGACGAGATTTTCGGTGCATATACCGGAGAAGTGAAAGAGCGGTTCTTGGTACATAAGGGAGACGGACGATGGGATTTGAATGTCTTGGTCGATACTCAGCGTAAGATAGTCGGATATTTCTCCGGGGCGAGTGACGATATGAGTATTTTGATAAGAGACGGGTTGATGCGGCTTATCGACGATGTCCTTTTCCTCGAAGATCCCGACCGTCCGGGGTATTATCACCCCCGTATCTCGGCTCAGCATACACATGTTTATCATAGCCTCGATGAAGATCAGAAGTCTTGTTTCAATCGTTTGTATGACGATTTTTATTACCATCGTCACGATGTTTTTTGGAAAGACGAGGCGTTGCGGAAGTTACCAGCTCTCATATCGTCGACCGACATGCTGGTCTGTGGCGAAGATTTGGGAATGATCCCGCACTGCGTTCCCGAAGTGATGGAGCGTTTACAGATACTCTCGTTGGAAATACAACGAATGCCTAAGGAGTCTTGGCGCGAATTTGGGGATACATGGGCTTATCCTTATCGATCGGTATGTACGACCTCGACTCACGATATGTCGGGAATAAGGGTATGGTGGGAAGAGGATAGAGCTCGAACACAACGATTTTTCAATGAAATTCTCGGCGAACAGGGCGAGGCTCCTTATTTCTGTGAACCGTGGATTTGCGAGAAGATAGTCGAGTTGAATCTCTTTTCTCCTTCGATGCTTGTTATTTTACCGTTACAGGATTGGCTGTCGATAGACGGGCGGTTACGTCGGGAAAATCCACAGGAGGAGCGGATAAATATACCGGCTCATTCCCGTCACTATTGGCGATACCGCATGCACCTGTCGATAGAACAGCTTTTGGAAGAAGGGGTGTTTAATACCCGACTTCGGGAATTGATTGAACGTAGCGGGAGATAGGGGCTTTTACAAGGCATATCCCTCGAAATCGTATAGCACTGTCGACAGATAACGTTCTCCCGTATCGGGTAAAAGTACGACGATTGTTTTGCCTTTGTTTTCGGGTAATTGAGCCAGTTGGGTAGCTGCGAAAGCAGCCGCTCCGGAGGAGATACCTACTAATAGACCCTCTGTCGCTGTCAGTTCTCTACTGGTGCGAATGGCATCGTCGTTGCTTACGGGGATTATTTGATCGACTACGGAAGCATCGAATGTCTTGGGAACGAACCCGGCGCCGATGCCCTGTATTTTATGGGATCCGGCTTTACCTCCCGATAGAACCGGTGAGTCTTTCGGTTCTACGGCTACGATTTTTATAGCTGGGTTGTGTTTTTTAAGTCCGGCTCCTACGCCGCTGACGGTTCCTCCCGTACCTACTCCGGCGACGAATATGTCGATTTTGCCCTCGGTGTCTCTCCATATTTCTTCGGCCGTTGTTTTCGCATGAATGGCGGGATTGGCAGGGTTTTCGAATTGTTGCAGAATGATGCTTCCTTTTATCTCTTCATTTAGTTCTTTCGCCTTTTGAATGGCTCCTGCCATACCTTCGCTACCGGGAGTAAGGATTAACTGTGCTCCCAATGCTTTGAGCAGATTGCGCCTTTCCATGCTCATCGTATCGGGCATGGTCAGTATGAGCCGATAGCCTCTTGCTGCCGAAACGAATGCGAGACCTACACCCGTATTTCCGCTTGTGGGTTCTATAATTGTGGCATGGGATTTCAACAGCCCTTTTTGTTCGGCCTCTTCTATCATAGATAAAGCGATACGGTCTTTTACGCTCCCGGCCGGATTGAAGTATTCCAGTTTAGCGACCAGTATTCCGTTCAACTCGTGTTTTTTATTGTAATTCGAGAGCTCCAATAGAGGAGTATTCCCTATCAAGTCGGTTAGACTTTTGGCTATTTTCTTCATGGTTATATGTTTATAGTGATACAAAGATAGTGCAAACGAGGACAGGAGCAAATTAATTTGATGATACCGAGTGGGGCTTATATTTGTTTTAGTATTGAAAGTCTGTTAATCTCCCTTTTCGATACGTTCTGTCTCACTTTTATGTGCGAATGTTTCTTTGATTGCAAATACACACAAAGCTCCCGCGAATAACAGAATACCCGAAATCCCCAACATGACGGGCTGGCTACCGCCTAACCATCGTAGCAGAGAACCTCCTACTAAGGCTGCGAGAATTTGGGGAACACAGATCGTGCCGTTGAACAGTCCTAAATAGGCTCCCATATTTTTCCCCGAGATGGAATTGGTGAGGATAGTGAAGGGGAGAGCCAATATGGCTGCCCAAGCACAACCGATGAGGAAGAAAGGTAGGAACATCAGATAGGCATTGTGAATGAAAGGAACCAGTGTGAAACCGGCTCCGCCGATAAGTAGGCTGAGGCTATATGCCGCTTTTCTGTTTTTTATCAAGGGGAGAAGCGGGGCCCAACATACCGAGCCTATGGCTTGTATGGCGAATAATACGCCTGTCCAGTTCCCGGCTGATTGGTAGCCGGGAGAAGCAGGATCGGTCGAGTGCCAGACGTTGTCGGCGATGGCTCCTGTGGAGTAGGTCCACATATACATGAAAGCCGACCAACAGAAAAACTGAACGAGACCGACCGTCCAGAAAACTTTCGGAGCGTGGCGCAGTAGGGATATGAAATTATTCTTCTCTGTCAGTTCTTTGTCCGAAATTTGGTGAAACTTCCGGAACTCCGCAGGTGGCATTTCCTTTACCCGTATCGAAGAATAGAGGGTACACAGTATCAATATGGCTGCCCCTCCGTAGAAAGAGAAAATTACCGAATCGGGGATAACTCCGGGGGCTGCGATATTGCTGATGCCGATGTAGGTGAACAGGATAGGGAACAGGTAGCCGACTAAACTTCCGGCATTGGAAAGGAAACTTTGTATGGAATAAGCGAGTCCTTTTTGCCGTTCGTTGACCATATCGCCTACCAACATTTTGAAAGGTTGCATGGCCATATTGATAGATGTGTCCAACATCATGAGGGCTATTAACCCGAACCACATTGCATGGATATATCCCTTGAATGAAGCGGCATTAGGCAATAGGCACATGACTGCTACGGCAATGGCCGAGCCGGCGATAAGGTATGGAATACGTCGCCCGAAACGATTCCAAGTGCGGTCGCTCAATGCGCCTACGATAGGTTGTACGATAATTCCCGCTAACGGAGGAAGTATCCAGAAATAACTTAAATTATGCGGATCGGCCCCTAAGGTGGCGAATATCCGGCTAATGTTGGCGCTTTGAAGAGCATAGGCTATCTGAACGCCGAAGAATCCGAAACTGATATCCCATAGTCTTCGGAAACTTAAATCGGGTTTTACTCTCATTCCATCGAAAAGAGAGGAGCATTGGGTTTATTGTAAATCCGTTGTTCTGTTTATTCCGGGAAGGTCATGCCATACAGTTTCTCTATTTCCTGAGGCCAAAGGTTCTCATTCGGAGTTTCGAGAATCAACGGTATGTTATCAAAACGCTTATCTTGCATTAATCGTTCAAAGAACCCCATACCCAATACGCCTGCGCCTAAACTGTCGTGACGGTCTACACGGGAGTCGAGTCCTTTTTTTGCATCGTTCAGGTGCATTCCTCGCAAGTATTCGAATCCGATAATTCGGTCGAATTCCCGCCAAGTCGCATCATATCCTTCGGTTGTCGCCAAATCGTAACCTCCGGCAAAAGCATGGCAGGAATCTATGCAGACTCCTACACGACTTTTGTCCTCTATCCGGTCGATGATAACCGCTAAATGCTCGAACTTGAATCCTACGTTACTGCCTTGCCCGGCCGTGTTTTCTATAACGGCGGTAACCCCATCGGTCTTTTCGAGAGCCAAATTGATCGATTGGGCGATACGGGCTAAACACTCGTCGGTCGAAATCTCTTTCAAGTGACTGCCGGGGTGGAAATTCAATAGTTTCAATCCCAGCTGTTCGCAACGTCGCATTTCGTCCAGAAAAGCCGCCCGAGATTTGGTTAGCCCTTCTTCCTGAGGATGTCCGAGGTTGATTAGGTAGCTGTCATGCGGTAGTATATATTGGGGTGAGAATCCGTATTTTTCGCAATTCTCCTTGAACAGTTCTATGCTTTTTTCCGATAACGGAGGCGATTGCCATTGCCTTTGATTTTTTGTGAACAAGGCGAAGGCTTTGGCTCCTATGGCATGTGCGTTTACCGGAGCGTTTTCTACACCGCCCGCAGCACTTACGTGGGCTCCTATAAATTTCATGATTCCGGTCGTTTTTGTTCTTTAAGCAAAACTACAAAAAAAAGCCGATTGCTGCCGAGATGAATGAGTTAAGATTTGAGATGGTTCCTGAAAACTTCTTTATCTTTGTGAGTACGAAGATAGGATGCGGTTCGGTATAGCCAAATCGGAAATGGGGTTTCCGTTTGTCTCTGCTCTCACCTTTCGCTATCTTTGTAGTTACAAAGTATAGAGTATGAATAAGGTATATTATTGGATATTTTTTCTGCTATTGCTCGCCGGTTGTCAGGATAGAACGGATTCGTCGTACGTGATTACAGGAAAAGTGGTTAACTCGCTGACTGACGGGAATGTCGTTTATTTGTCTCATAGTAACGGAGATGAATTGGTGAATTTGGATAGTGCGATAGTCGATGGCGGAGTTTTTTCTTTTCACGGAGTACAGGAGGAACCGATTATGGCTTATCTGCGGTTTAACCGTTATCTCGATTCTTTGGCTGTGCCCGTGTTATTTGTGTTGGAAAATGGAGCGATGGAGGCGGTGATGGATATTTCGTATTCGAGTGTCGCAGGGACGGAGCAGAATAACATATTCGAGGAATATAAACGGGAGGCGTATCGCCTCGATTCTTTACGCCGTTGTTTGCATAGCCATTACGTCGAACAGGTGGAGAAGCGTATGATGGATGCCGGTTTGGAACAATCGATGTGCGATGAAGATTTTCGTTTGAGCAGCCAAGAGGAGAAGCTGGCCTACCGGTTTATTCGACGGAATCATTATTCACCGGCTGCGATATGGGTGCTGGAACAGATGCAAAGCCGTTTCGATGAAGATGAGTTGCGAAGCCTTTTGTCGGGATTCGGTGGGCGAAGCAAGAATGCGCAGATATTGTCCGATATTTCTTTGCGCTTGCGTAACGCCGATAAAGTCGAGCCGGGAAATCCGTATGTAGATGTTCCATTGATAGAGTATTCGGGACGGAAAGAGAATCTGTCGGGATATATAGGATATGCGAGATATACGGCTATTGGCTTTTGGCGTTCGGATAGCGAGCCTTCTTGCCGGGATATGACGAAATTCGGAGAACTGTATCGGGCGTATGGTTATCGGGGCGCGACCTTTTTGTCTGTTTCGTTGGATAAAAAACGGGACATATGGCGAGAAAAAGTGAGAACTTTGGGATTGCCTTCACATCACTGTGCGGCCGCGGAACCCGATGTAATCGAAACCCGATATGCTCTGGTGTCAGTTCCCAATTTTATGCTTATTGCCCCCGATGGGTCCATCGATTCCCGTAACCTGACGGTGACAAAGTTGGAACAGAGGCTGCAAGAACTGTTACCCTATCGGGCGAGAAGAGATACTGCTGTGTCGTCTGTACCGGATACCACTGGATTTGTAAAACGATTGTCAATATAGTTTGTCTCCACAATACTCGGCAATGTCGTAGTAATGAGATTTTTTCATATTGCAAGTATTGTAATTTGTCTAAAAATGGGAATCAAGGCAAAATAGAACTTCTGCCTTGACTCTACATAGAGATCCCCTCTGCCTTTAATCTTTGAGATTGGCGAAAGGTCTGTGTCCCCCGTGCTGTTCTTTGAATCGGGCGATGAGTGCGGTTTCGACCGTTTCGGGATCTTCGTCGGGAGTAGGTTTCCAGCACAACAGCAAATTGCCGGAATTTTTTATTTGCCAAATGTATCGGCCGCCTTTGTGTCCGCTTTTCTTTCCGGCACCGAAGTCTAAGTATTGTTTTAATCGGCTTTGAATGGTAGCTTTGCAATTTTTTAACTTTCCAGCTTTTCCGATATAGACCACGCATGTATTTTCTACCCAGTTGGTTTCCAACTCGGTTATCGACACATTGGGATCTTTCCCTTTAAAGAATCCTCCCGTACCGCGGGAGAGAAATTCGGGAATATTTTCCCCCGTATAGACGACCATATACACTCCGGCTGTTCGGGGGATTGCCGTACTGTCGGCTTGCAGTTGTGCTACCGGAATGAATCCCTCGAAACCGGCGGCTTTCAAATCATCGATAGTGTTGAATTTCATAGATGTATAATATCGGCACTATGGCTTTCATAGAAATTTCTTCTTGGCTTATATTATTCAAACGTAGTGCCTTTATATTGATTATATATTTCGTTGATTATACTGCTTTCAGCACTATTTAAATTGTAACCTTTGTATCTTTCATATTCTTTTTTTAATATGTCTTTATCCGAGGGAAAAATTAGATCTCCGTTTGTCATTATATATTTATTACTTTGTTTTTTTATGAAGTCACAAACTTTTATAAGAGCATTCCCTCTGATCTTTGGATTCTTTAAGTTCCTAGAACTTAACTCATCACTAACAGCTTTTTTGAGTTCTTCGAGTTTCATAATTGAAATAGGTTGATTTTAGTAAATAATATTTTGAAATTATGTATCAGTAAATAATATGTGTTTTTCTTGTCTTTTTAATTTTGGGTGATTATATGTTTTTATAGTAGATTCGTTTTAATAGTATTTTCTGGATTTAGTTGACCAATTGGTCATGAGTATTATTTAATTATAAATTAATATAGCTATTCTGTCATAAAGAGCTATGTCGGAGCGAGCCTCTTTGGGCTGAATATCGTTTTCAATAATCGTAATCGGTATATCTTATTACATTTCCGTTTTCATCGAGATAAAATATTTTATTTTCTATTTTCATTTCTCCAAATCCATTTCTTGCCCGGTATTTATGCCGGACGTAGTAGTATCCGTTTTCTGTTTTTTGTACGGGGGACCACTCTATGGATTCATAGCTGTCGGGGTATTTTAAATGGTCATCTAGGAATTGTTCTACTTGTTGATATACCGAGGCGTCATCGTAATCGGTATATCTTGTTACATTTCCGTCTTTGTCGAGATAAAATATTTTATTTTCTATGTTCATTCCTCCAAATCCATTTCTTGCCCGGTATTTATGCCGGACGTAGTACCCGTTTTTTGTTTTTTGTACGGCGGACCACTCTATGGGGTCATAGCTGTCGGGGTCTTTTAAATTATCATATAGGAATTGTTCTACTTGATATACCGAGGCGTCTAAACCGCTATTTTTCACGGGATCTGATAAATTATTTATGAAAGAAGGATCAAAAAAAATACCCAGAACAATGACTGCAACAAGTCCAAGTCCGAATATTCTTAAATTTGTGGTTGATGCTTTTTCTTGTTCTGCTGAATTATTTTTCGTATATTTTTCCATAAAAATAATTTTAGTGTTGAATTTCATAGATGTATAATTCTTCTTTATATCGGCTCTAAGTCTTCCTTAGACTTATTTAATTTTGATTCTAATATAAGTTCCTATAAAGCCGAAATTATCGAATACCGAAAGATCCCCATTTTTTTCGACAATATAATATTCTTCAGTATGGTTCTTATCGAAAAACACTCTGAACCCGTTCAGATATTGTTCTCTTAGAGATGTATAATCCACCCATTTACCCGGCTCGTCCGCATGGCTCAGTTCCATTATGTAACCCTTATTTTTGTCTTTTCGAATGCGGTGTAATATTTTAGTGTCATAATCGTCTCGCCATATGCCTATAATATTTCCCTTTGAAGAAGATGATGATTGTGCAACAAGAATCTTATTATTCGTTTTTGTACTAATTGTTGTAGCCGATAAGTTAAAGGAGAAAAAGGCACAACTAAAAAATCCTACGAATAGAAGTGATAGTATAAAATAACTTTTCATAATTATTGATGTTAAAAAATAGTATTCGATAATATTCCTCTCAGAAAGCTATTATTAATATAGCTATTCTGCCATAAAGAGCCATGTCGGAGCGAGCCTCTTGGGGCTGAATATCGTTTTCAATAATCGGTATATCCTGTTACATTTCCGTTTTTGTCGAGATGAAATATTTTATTTTCTATGTTCATTCCTCCAAATCCATTTCTTGTCCGGTATTTATGCCGGACGTAGTACCCGTTTTCTGTTTCTGTTACGGGAGACCAGTCTATGGATTCATAGCTGTCTGGATCTCTTAAATTATCATCTAGGAATTGTTCTACTTGATATACCGAGGCGTCCAGTCCGCTATTTGTCACAGGATTTTCGTCAAAACTTGATGAGCCATCGTCGAAAACGACATAAATGACACTGATGACGATCACTAAAATGAAACTAATTTTTTTTATTTTTTTATTGATTGCTCTATCGCGCTCAATCCATAAAGGATTGTCTAATCTCGAATGGCAACATGGGCATATTAAGTATTGCTCCGAACGAAACTGTTCCGGAATTATACCGGTATATCCACAAAACGGGCAACAAAGAGTTGGTTGGTCTGAGATTTGTGTTTGGATTGTATGTTGGTTTTCCTTCGCTCTTTGTTTATTCTGTTTATCCAATTTTTCTTTTTCCGCCTTCCCTTTTTCTGATAAAGGGATTCTCCATTGTTTTGGAGATTTTTGCGTTTGATAGGCGTGAGGAATCAGTCCTGATTCTACTATTTTTTTTAAGGCTTTGTTATCAGCGATTAAACGAGTAGAGGTAAGTAAACGATTAGCTTCCGCTAAAAGCATATAAGGCTTGTTTTTTTGTATAAGCTGAATATCTATTGCTTGTATGATTTTTTCGATATTTTCCATAACGATAATTTTAGTGTTGAATTTCATAGATGTATCATTTAGTTTGCACTTTGCTCCTTTTTCATTTTTGTCGATATGGCTATTTTTTCACCATTGAAATAAGACGTTTGATGAATGAAGAGCGATTAGATTCGTCTGTACTGGCATCTTTCACAGTTATTTTTCCATTGCTTATCAGCTGTATTAAATCTGTTTCGGTACAGTCTGTTATACCCCAGTCGTCTCTTCCATAAAACCCCAATTTACGCATTTTGTTCCGTATCGATTTCTGTTTGTCCGATGGAGCTTGCCTTCTCTCTTTGATGAGTTGTAACAATTGTTCGATTTCTGTTTTTGTAAATACTTTTTTCCCTTTTATTTTCATGATTGTATTATTTAGTTTGTTTTTGATCGTTATTTTTTAGTTCTTCAATCGATTTTGGTTTTGGTGGTGTCGTATTATTAAATTTAGTTATGATAATTGTATCAAGGGGGGTGCTTCCAAGCCGCTTTATGGTTTCTTGCAATAGTCTCAATTCTTGTTCTACAGTTAAGGGGGGAGTAGGTTCTTCAATAGGTTCTTCATATATACAGTATGATACAAATATAAAAAGGATACAGATTATACCCGTTATAGCCAAAATTATTGGAAATCCTTTTGAAGGTTGACTTTCTTGAATAGTCGTGTTTGTTTTCGTTGTTTTTTTGGAGCTCTTGGACTTCTTCTTATTATTTGGTGTAGTTTTTCTACTTCTCCTCTCCTCAGAAAGAGGGAGCAGCCATTGTCTCGGAGAAGTATTTGTTTTGTAGGCATGGGGTATCTCCCCTCGTTCGAGTATTTGTTTCAGTTCTTTGGTACTTTCTATAATTCCCAACGATAACAGGAGTTTGCTCGCTTGCTGTAATATAAGATGTTCCTTACCTGTTTCAAGCAGTTTGTTATCAATCGCTTTTACGATGTCATCGATTTTTGCCATAACTGTTCCCTTTCTACTACCCCGACCCCCGATGATAGCGGTTTAAAAAAGAAAGTGTGGAGTCGTTAGTTTATTGAATGGAGGCTCTGGCAAGCCTTGTACCGATAAACAATACCCCACACCGTTATAGCAATTTTGATAATACTATATACGGTGATGAATGTTATTGCTTATTCTCGGTACGATTGAAATTTACCAGATTTCCATTCGAGAATAAAAGCTAAACACTTTCATCTAACTACTATGTCATGTGGATAAACCACACAAGACAAAGATAGAGAATGTTTTTTGTAATAACAAGTCTTGGGGTATTGTATTTTATTCGTATCGTTAATGATTTTCGGTACTTAGTCGCACTCTGTTTCAATAGGTTTGTTTCGTTCGGCGGCTTGTCGCAGCGTATCGTACAGGCGGGTGCGCAGGGTGTGTGGCGCGACTACTTCGACCGATCGGCTGCGGGAAAGCAGTTCCATGACGAAGTCGTTGGTAATGCGCAATCGCAGTTTGACGGTGATACCTGTTTTGTCTTCGGAGAGTATTTGTTGCGAGTGATGCAGGGGTAGTGTTTTCACAAAAGCTCCATCGACCGAATCGTATTTAAGAACGATTTCTTCCACGGGGTCTTCGGGATTGTTCCATATCCCGTAACTTTCCCGAAAGAGGGAGGGGATATCTATGTGTTCGTCACGGAGGAATTGTGTATCTTCGAGAATATTTATCGCCGAGATACGGTCCACTCCGAACGATTTCAGTTTGCCGTCGGTGTCGTAGCCGATGAGATACCATCGGTATTGCGATTCTTTCAAGAAATGGGGCATGAGCCGTTTGTGAACGATTTTTCCGTTATGGCGTACTAAGGTGTAGTCGAATTCAATGGGATTCCTTTTCCGTATCGCTTTTAGGAGGGGAGCGATGAGTTCGTGCCGTATGGCATTCCGGCGATGCTCGGCGAGGACGTATTTTTGCAAAACACTGTCGGTGTTGATAGAACTGAGCAGCTCGAAGTTGAGCAGTAGTTCTTTGTAGTTGTCGGTCATCTCGTCGAGTTCGGCAATGTAGTATCCTCGTGATTTGTCGTTACGAATGACTATGCCGAACATTTCGTCGATAAGTCCGAAATCGCGCTGCATGGTTCGTTGCGAATAGTTCGAATCTTTGTTGTCGTATAGGGCGAGGGTATTCTCTACGTGTGCGACGAGTGCGTCTGTCGGGACGTATCGAACTGCCGATAGTTTGTTGATGAGTATCGCCAAGCGTCGTATTTGACTGAGTTTTGCCATATCTGTTTGTTTTTGCTTCTTGTGCAAATATAATGATGCAGAACGACAAAACGTGTCGTGTTGATAAATAAGTGGGAATTTAAAAAGAAGAACGCCCGATTTTGTCGGGCGTTCTTACTATAAGAGGTTTCGATGATTATTCGGCAACGACTTCGAAGGGGATTTCTACGCTGACTTCTTTGTGAAGTTTCACGATAGCTTTGTAGTTACCCACTTCTTTAACCGTATCTTTAATAACGATTTGTTTGCGGTCTACGATATGTCCCAATTTTTCGAGGGCTTCGGCAATCTGAATGTTGTTTACAGAACCGAAGATCGTACCGGTCGAGCTGGTTTTAGCACCGATGGTAAGAGACACGCCTTCGAGAGCGGCAGCCAAAGCCAAAGCATCGGCTTTGATCTTTTCGAGCTTGTGAGCGCGTTGTTTCAAATCTTCTTCGCGAACTTTCAATGCAGAAGGAGAAGCGATCACTGCTTTTCCTTGCGGGATAAGGTAGTTGCGACCATATCCGCTTTTCACTGTAACGACATCGTCTTTGTAACCGAGGTTAGCGACATCTTCTTTCAATATTACTTGCATGCTAAATTCCTCCTTCGTTTAATTATTTCATCATATCAGTTACATAAGGGAGCAGCGCCAAGTGACGGGCTCTTTTCACAGCTTGTGCAATACGACGTTGAAATTTCAACGAAGTTCCTGTGATACGACGGGGCAGAATCTTGCCTTGTTCGTTCAAGAATTTTTTCAGGAATTCGGGATCTTTGTAATCGATATACTTGATACCGTTTTTCTTGAAACGGCAGTATTTTTTCTTTTTGATGTCGACCGAGGGAGGGGTCAAATATCTGATTTCAGATTGTGCTTGTGCCATTTTTTAGTTCTCCTTTACTTCTTCTTTGTTAGACGATTTAACACTTCTTCTCTTTGCTGCGTATTCGGCTGCAAATTTATCCATTCTGAATGTCAAGAAACGGATTACACGTTCGTCACGACGGAATTGGATTTCCAATTTAGCGATGACAGAAGGTTCGGCGTCGAATTCCAACAGGGTGTAGAACCCGGTGGTCTTTTTTTGGATAGGATAGGCGAGTTTGCGCAATCCCCAGTTTTCTTCATTCACGATTACTGCGCCTTGTTCGGTGAGAATCGTTTTGAATTTTTCTACCGCTTCCTTCATCTGTACATCAGACAAAACGGGAGTTAAGATGAAAACGGTTTCGTAATGATTCATACTCGTTTAGTTTAACGTAATTAGTATAATGTTTTTATTTGCGGGGCAAAGGTAGGTATTATTTTGTAATTATGCAATGCTTTATACTCGTTTTTTGAGGGAACATTCACTCTTAGAAGCTGTTTTAAATTTATTGAGAAATAATATTATTATTGCAGGCAGGTATGTTCCGGCCATATTGCACCCCTGTCTCGCATCTTGAATCCCTTGATTTTTGTCAATAGCCCGCTATTGACTGCATATCTCGGACTCCAATCTGCTTCAACATAGGTCTCAATCTGTCTCGGAATAAATTGAAAACAGCTTCTACTGTATTTTGCATATTCTGCGGTTTTAGTATCACATCTTCTTCGGCTCGTATTTTTTGTAAAACAGCGTGAGGAGGATAAACCCGACGAAGGCGAGGGGCGCTCCTATCAGGGCGGGATATTGATATCCCAGTCCGGCTTGCAGGGGTAGACCTCCGATATATGCGCCAATGGCATTGCCGAGATTGAAAGCCACTTGTATACAGGCTGCTCCCAGTAACTCGCCTCCTTTGGCAAAGTGAATGATAGAGATTTGTTGAGGACTCGACACAGCGAATAGCCCGGCTGTACAAAGGCACATGAGCAGGGCTGTGAGCCAGTTGATATGGGCTACGAAGAAAATGCCCAATAATGCCGTAAAGAGTATGAATTGAGTAGAGGCAGCCACACGTCCGGGGGTATATTTGTCGGATAACTTCCCGCCCAAGAGATTCCCGACTACCATACCGAATCCGGCCAATACCATCAATAGGGTAATGCTTTCTGTGGAAAATCCGGAAACTTTCGTAAGGAGGGGATTTATGTAGCTATACCAACAAAATACGCCTCCGTTTCCCAACATGGTAGCTCCTAAAATAAGCCACGGGGCTCCGGTTTTCAAGAAACGGAATTGCCCTTTGAACCCTGTATCGGGTAGTCCTTCGACTTGGGGAACCCATTTCCAGATGTAATAAAGTATGATGATACCCCATACTCCTACCAGCATGAATGTGAGTCTCCACGATAATAACGTGCTGAGCGATGTTCCTAACGGGACTCCGAACAGGTTGGCGATGGTCATGCCGGCAATCATGATAGAGACTGCCTCGGAGCCTTTTCCCTTGTCGGCAAGTTTCTCCGCGACAACCGATGCAACGCCGAAATAGGCTCCATGTGGTAACCCCGATATGAATCGGGCGACAAGCATAGTCCAGTAGTTGGGCGACAGTGAGGCGAAGATGTTTCCTACCATCATGATCGCCACCAATCCTAACAAAATATTTTTTAACGGGAGTTTACGGGCGAGGGTAAGCATGGGCGCTCCTGCGCAAACACCGAGAGCATAGGCCGAAATCAAGTGTCCGGCGGTCGGGATACTGATGTGCAGATCGGCTGCTACATAAGGCAGTATAGCCATCATGACAAATTCGGCTATACCTAATCCTAATGTGCCGAATGCCAGTGCGATAAGACTCTTTTTCATTTCTATTTAATTACCTATTGAGCAGTGAGGCCGCGTGATTTTCGCGGACCTTCTGAAAAAATCGGGTGCAAAGGACGTGAATAAGACTGTTTTGTCCAAAATAATCGACTTATTTTTTTCGTGAGAGACTAAATTTTGGGCATCTTTTTTAAATGCGAACAGATAGTATCTGTCGTGTAGTATTTAAAAGCTGTTTTAAATTTATTGAGAAATAATATATCATTGCAAGTAGGTATGTTCCGGCCATATTGCGCCCCTGTCTCGCATCTTGAATCCCTTGATTTTTGTCAATAGCCCGCTATTGACTGCCTATCTCGGACTCCAATCTGCTTCAACATAGGTCTCAATCTGTCTCGGAATAAATTTAAAACAGCTTCTTATTGAAATGAAGATATTGCAAAAAAAACTGCAAATCCTTCTTCAACAAGGATTTGCAGTTTCAATGAGCCAGATTTACATTATTTGACCTCGATTGTTTTTACGACTCCGTCATTACTTTGAACGGGTAATTTAGGAAGTTCGACAGACAGAACACCGTGTTCGACGTGAGCCGCTATCTTGTTTTTGTCTACGTTATCGGGCAATATCATTGTCTGTTGGAATTTAGAATAAGAAAATTCACGACGCAGATAGTGCTCTTTTTTTCTTTCTTCCTTATTTTCGTTTTTCTTTTCCATCGTGATAACGAGATTATCATTGTCATCGATGTGGATTTGAAAATCGTCTTTTGTCATACCCGGAGCCGCCACTTCAATGCAGTAGTCGTTTTCATGCTCTACCACATTGATTGCCGGAGCCGTTGCATTAGCTTTTTCCATCCAATCGTTATCGAAGAAATCATTGAAGATACTCGGTAACCAGCCTTGATTTTTTCTTGTGGGTAACATAGTTTTAATCTCCTATTTTTAAGTTGTTTAATCTTTTCTTTGACTTCGGCTCTTTCGATAACCGATGTCATTCGGATATTTGCAAACGACGTGCCAATATATTTTTCGAGGTTTATTGTTCGGGTATGTATGACAATAGTTATCCAAAGTGGACAAAATTATTCCATAGAGTAATTGTTGTCACTTTTTTTCGGGCAGGGGAAGACGTCGGGAATCGATAGGTAAGTCATCGTTTTTTCGATTATGCCATAAATCGGGTATGGTGTGATTATACTTTTGCTCAAAAAAAGAGAAGAGTATGGAAATACAAGAACAACAATTTGTCCGGGAACTGGCGGAGAGCCGTATGCAAATAGAATTATTGAGAAATCGAGTGTTGCTGCGTTATTACGCTCAGTTGCTCGAACTCGATATCATGGAGCAAACCCAAGAAGTGAAAGCTCTCATGAGCAGTATCAACACGCTCGAACGCTATGCCCGTAAATATGAGCCGAAAGAACCGACCGTGGAGCCTGTCCCCGTAGAAAACGGGGGATCGGGAGAAGTTTCCCGGAACAAAGAGGGAGAGTCGGAAAGTATCGATGTACTGTCGGGGAAAACTATGCCTTGTGCTTTTGCTTGTTCGGGGATAGAGAATATGACGACTGTACCTTCCCGGTCGGCGGCAGTGCGAAATCTCCCTAACGGATTGAAGATAAAATCGGTTACGACTCGTGGAAAATCGCATCGAAAATAGATTGCAGATGAAAAGGCGCAAATTTCTATTCGGTAAGGTTGTTTTGAAAATTGTTTGAGCTATCTTTGCGCAGGATGCGAAAATAGGCTGCATTCGGCAAAGTCAAGCGAGCTTGCTTTTGCCCTCATTTGCACTATCTTTGCGTATATTGTGAAAGCAGGCCGGGCTCGGTGTAACAAATGGAATTTGGTTCTGCTCCCTTTGCTTGTATGGACTCTACAATTTTACGGAACGATGAAAACGATACGAGAGATATATCGCATAGGGTATGGCCCTTCGAGTAGTCATACAATGGGGCCGAGAAAGGCTTCCGAAATATTTTTGAACCGCCACCCTGAGGCTGTGGCGTTCGAGGTCATTCTGTACGGTAGTCTTGCTGCTACGGGAAAAGGGCACTTGACCGATGTAGCGATTCTCGATACCCTTCAACCTCATGCCCCGGTCGAGATTGTGTGGAAACCGTCGGTATTTCTGTCGTTTCACCCGAACGGCATGACTTTTCGCTCGAAAAATAGTTCGGGCGAAGTGACCGACGAATGGACCGTGTTCAGCGTGGGAGGAGGGGCTTTGGCCGAAGAAGGGAAGCCTTTCGACGAGACACCGGAATTGTACGAAATGAATAGTATGACTCGGATTCTCTCTTGGTGTGAACGGACGGGGCGCAGTTATTGGGAATATGTGCAGGAATGCGAAGACCACGATATTTGGGACTATTTGGCCGAGGTGTGGTCGACTATGCGCGAGGCTATCGAACGAGGGCTCGATCAGGAGGGTGTATTGCCCGGTCCGTTGAATTTACGGCGGAAAGCCTCTTCTTATTATATAAAGGCGAAGGGTTATAAAGACAGTTTGAAAAGTCGGGGATTGGTATTTGCCTATGCGTTGGCCGTGAGTGAAGAGAATGCATCGGGCGGGCGTATTGTAACCGCACCCACTTGCGGATCCTGTGGAGTCGTGCCGGCGGTATTGTACCATTTGCAAAAGAGTAGGGAATTCAGCGATACCCGCATTTTAAGAGCGTTGGCGACCGCCGGTTTGGTGGGGAATATCGTGAAGCAAAATGCTTCTATATCGGGAGCCGAAGTGGGGTGTCAAGGCGAAGTGGGAGTGGCATGTGCTATGGCTTCGGCGGCAGCCAGCCAGTTATTTGGCGGTAGTCCCGCACAAATCGAGTATGCCGCCGAAATGGGGCTGGAACATCATTTGGGTATGACTTGCGATCCGGTGTGCGGATTGGTACAGATACCTTGTATCGAACGGAATGCCTATGCTGCGGCGAGGGCTTTGGATGCTAATATCTATTCGGCTTTTACCGATGGGAATCATCGTGTATCGTTCGACAAGGTGGTGGCTGTAATGAAACAAACTGGGCACGATTTGCCATCTTTGTACAAGGAGACCGGGGAGGGTGGCCTTGCCAAAGATTACGAACAGATGTAAAAAACAGATTTGTAAATCACTCTGGAAATTTCGATCGGGACAAGCCTCGATCAGTCGATTCCCGGTCGCCTGCTTGTGCCTATGTTCTTGTCTCCCCCTTAGCTGTTTTTGGCTCAGTAGGAAATCAGTAGGGATTGCCCTTTTATATTTCCGACCCCTCTCCTTAGAAATTACCATTTCTTCGGTTTCACTACTATATTGCTCTACAACAAAGGGGTGAAAGGGTTACACACACACCAAGTGACGGAAGGATTAATAGATATGTCAGGAGGTTAAATACATTCCCTTTTCTCGGAGAGTGAGCAAAAAGGGAGGTGAATTTGTTTTTATGGTGAAGTTACTTTATATTTGTAGTTGTTTAAGCAATGATTAATATATGAACTTTTCTGAATTAAATATAGAAATGGTGTTCGCTTTGATGAGCGGTAAATTGTCAGCTGCGATTAATCGGAAATTATATCGTAGTTTTCGAAAATTGTCTATCGATATAACTCCCGAACAATGGACTGTATTGTATTATTTATGGTCGCGGGACGGAGTGACTCAGCAGGAATTGTGTAATGTTACATTTAAAGACAAACCGAGCATGACCCGGCTAATAGATAATTTGGAAAAGCAACAGCTTGTCGTCCGTTCTCCGGGCGTGAAAGACCGGCGTATCAATTTGATTCATCTTACAGATAAAGGTCGGGAGTTGGAGGTGGCTACGAAGCCTTTGGTGACGGCTATTATGAGAACGGCGTTGGACGGCTTTTCGGATAGAGAAGTCGAGATGGCCGGGAGAATGTTGACCAAAGTTTTCGGTAATTTGAAAAATTCGTTGGAGGATTAAGAAAATCTGTCATGATTAAATATATGAGGCATATATTCATTTTTATAGTTGTATGGCTTGCGGCAGGGACGATTTGTTCTTTCGCACAATACAAGCCCGATCGTTTGGGAGAAGGTTTTGAAGCAAAAACTATTGTCATGCCGGACGATTACAGCGGAAAGGTAGTGACGACTCTTGTTCGGAGTTTGTCATCGTGCGACACGCATAAAGCGGTGCTTTACGTGCACGGATATAACGATTATTTCTTTCAGGAAACGCTGGCTCGGACGTTTAACGATTCCTGCTTTAATTTCTATGCCGTGGATTTGAGAAAATACGGACGCTCGTTATTGCCGGAACAAACGCCGTTCGAGGTTCGAGATTTGCAAGAATATTTTGCCGATATAGATACGGCTCTGACTCTTATTCGGGAGGAGGAAAATACCGATATTGTGTTGATGGCTCATTCGACGGGAGGATTGATAACATCGCTTTATTGTGAGGCTCATCGTAACGACTTGCCGGTACAGGGACTCATTTTGAACAGTCCGTTTCTCGACATGAATATGAATTGGTTCTATGAGAAGATTCTGGTTCCTATCGTGTCGGCTTGGGGGCGTTGGTTTAAAGGAACGAAGATAAGTCAGGGAAACTCTACCGCTTATGCCGAGAGTTTGCTAAAAGATCATCATGGGGAATGGAATTATGATACCGACTTGAAATTTAAGGTATCTCCGCCTGTTTCTTCAGCATGGATACGGGCGATACATCGCGGTCACAATCAAATTCATAAAGGGTTGCATATTCCCTGTCCCGTTTTGTTGATGTATTCGAGTCAATCGGTAGACGGGAATAAATGGACGCCTCAACATCAATCGGGAGATGCTGTGCTTGATGTAAAAGATATTGCCCGCTATGGTCGCATGTTGGGACCAAAAGTCACAGAGTTTGAGGTTCAGGAAGGAATGCACGATCTCGTACTTTCGAAACCTTCGGCTCGTCAAGCTGCTTATTCCGAGATGTTTCGTTGGCTTCGGAGCAACGGATTGAACGAGTGATACCCCCAAAGTTCGTTAATTCTCCGAGAGTCATCGAAAATACGATGTGGGGCATATCGATGCCTCGGTAGTGTTTTACGATGGTATCGCCGGGGGTCATACCGATTCGTTTTGCGACTCCTTGCGAAGGAAGGTTATTGTCGCGGATAATGGAGTAAATGTGTTTTATACCCAAAATGTGGGAGGCATAGTCGGCACATGATCGTGCGGCTTCGGTAGCATACCCGTTGTGCCAGAAATTTTTGCGAAGGAGATAGCCTATTTCGGGAACGGTTTGTTCTCTGTATGGTTGCATAGTGATGCCGCATTGTCCGATGAGCTCTCCGTTTTCTTTAAGAACGGCTCCCCATAAACCGACTTTGTCTTCGGCATATCTCTTTATTTGTCGGTCTAACCATTCCCGGACTTCTGTGCCGTTGAATGCGCCTTCGTAGGCGTACATCACCTCGTTGTCTTGTAAGAGTTTACAAACTTCATGAAAGTCGTTCGGGCATAACTCTCTGAGAATTAATCTCCGGGTTTCTAATATCGTTCTCATTTCACAGGTCTCCGGTTAAAGACGTTGTTATTCGGCATTCTGTTCGGATTGCTGTTTTTCCAACTGTAAGACTTGTTTGTCTGCGAGTTCGAGCGTGCGTACGTTCAGTTGATATTCTCGTTTGAGGTCATCGACATTTTTCATGAGGTTGGCGAGCTCACGGGTCGCTTTAACGGCTTCGCGAGTGACGGGGTCGAGCGATAGAGTGTATCGGTTTCCACCCAAGTAAGTGAGGGTTATTTTTTTACTCGTATTATTCGCTATGAGTGCTGCGACGGCAGAACATTGACCGTCTTTGTATGTCACGATTTCGGTATATTTGCCGTCGTTGGTGAACCGGTAATTATTGGCTCCGTCGTACCCGATAACGAGAGTTTCGGCTTTACTTTTGTCCGGGAGCGTCGCCCGTATGGAACTGTGTTTTATCGGTGTGCTTCCGTAATATACGCTTGCCAACTGCATTTGTCCGTTTTCTGTGACCAAAACTTTCAATTGGCTACGATTTATCGCGGCTTGTTTGGGAAGTTTCTTATATATATAATTCCCTTCCGTTTGGTATTTGGCATCTTTTTCGAACCGGAAGTTTTTCTTGGCCGCTTCGAGTTCGGTTTGTCTCACTTTGAGTACACTGTCTATATAAAGCAGATTTTGCTCACTCTCTTTTTGTTTTACGCGGCACATGAGCAACATACCCGCTTTTATCTGTTTGAAGGCTTTGGGGTATAATAATTCGATACTGTCGATAGCATTTTTAGCATTGGCGTATTGACCGTTTTCGAATAACTTCCGAGCTTTTTCATATTGAGCGTTAGCTTCATTACTATTATCTCCGCAGGAGAATAATACTATCGCACAGGAGCATATCCAAAAGTAAAGATATTTAGCCATAATTGATCGGTGTATTGTATTTGATGTTAATTCTATCTAATAGACCCTCTCTGTACATCTTTGACTCCCTTAACGGTTTTGAGCTTTTTCATCAGACTGTTGAGGGAGGAGATGTCATCGACCGTGACGGTGATATGCCCTTGAAAAAGGCCGTCGTTCGAGTCGATCGAGATGCCTCTCATATATATGTTTTTCTCTTTTGAAATAATCGATGTAATGTTCGTTACGATACCGATATCGTCGTTTCCGATAACTCGCAGGACGGTGACGTATTTGGACCCCATTTTGCCCGACCAGCGGGCATTGACTACTCTGTAACGGTAACGACTGTATATGTGCCGCGCGTTCGGACAATCTTTACGGTGTATTTTGATAGTTCCTTCCGTGGAGACGAATCCAAAGATTTCGTCGCCGTAAATGGGGTTGCAGCATTTGGCCAATTTATAGTCGATACCTTTGACATCGCCGCCTATGACTAGCTCGTCTTCTTTCGATTCGTCGGGTTCTTTTTGTAAAGTAAATTCTTCTGCCGTACGAGTTTCGTATTGTTCTTCGTTTTCTTTTTTATCGATTTCGAGATAAAGGTCGATTACGCGATTGACGTCGATATGTTCATCGGCCAATTCGTTGTAAAAATCGGTGACGGTTTTATAGCCCATTTTTTTTATAAGGCGCATCATTACACCGTCTTCCATCTCTATTTTGCGGTTTTTGAATCGTCTTTGCAAAAGCTCTTTCCCATATTCCGCCGCTTTATTCTGCTGTTCGTTCAGGGCTTGCTTTATCTTTACCCGCCCTTTCGATGTCGCGGCTATGTTGAGCCAGTCTTGTTTCGGGGTCTGGTTGGGAGAGGTAAGTACTTCGATCGTATCGCCGCTTTTCAGTTTATATTTTATGGTTTCGATCTTTCCGTTTACCTTGCCGCCGACACATTTGCAGCCTAACCCGGTGTGAATGAGGAATGCGAAGTCCAGTAACGTGGCTCCCAAAGGCAATTTGTATAGGTCTCCTTTCGGTGTGAATACGAATACCTCTTTGTCGTAGAGATCCATTTTGAAATCGCGCATGAGTTCCAAAGCTCCACCGTTTCCGGCCGCTTCGAGTACTTCGCGCACATTGTTCATCCAATCGTCCAGCCCGTTCTCACTTTTAATTCCTTTGTATTTCCAGTGGGCGGCAAGTCCTCGTTCGGCTATTTCGTCCATTCGCCGGGTACGTATTTGTACCTCTACCCAGCGTTGTTTCGGTCCCAGCACAGTGATGTGTAACGATTCGTATCCGTTCGATTTGGGAATGGACAGCCAGTCCTTCATTCGCTTGGGGTTGGGCTGGTACATATCGGTAACGATCGAATATACCTTCCAACAGTCTGCCTTTTCCTGTTCGAGGGGAGTTTCCAGTATCACACGAATGGCAAACAGGTCGTAAATGTCTTCCAAATCGGCTTTTTGTTTTTTCATCTTATTCCAGATGGAAAAGATGGATTTCGTGCGGCCCTTGATTTCGAAATGTAGACCTTCGGCTTCGAGTTTTTGTTTTACCGGTTGGATAAATTCCATGATGTATTTATCCCTGTTCCTCTTGGTTTCGTTGAGCTTGTGGGCTATCTGGTCGTAGATTTCCCGATTGGTGTATTTCAGGGAGAGGTCTTCCAGTTCCGATTTTATGGAGTATAGTCCCAATCGGTGCGCCAGCGGAGCATAAAGATAGGAGGCTTCACAGGCGATGTCATAACGGTATTTTTCGTTGGGGTGGTGGTTTATCATTTTCATGACGCAAAGCCGGTCGGCGATCATGATGATGATAACTCGTATATCTTCGGCGAACGATAGTAACAGTTTGCGGAAATTCTCGCTTTCGACGGCAGCCTGTTTGGCATACAAGCTGTTCGATTTAATGAGACCCCGAATGAGCTGGGCTATGTCGTCCCCGAATTCTTTTTTTACGGTTTCGATAGTGAGGAATTCGCTGACGACCAAGTTGAAAAGTAGAACCGAAATAAGCATACTTCGTTCTAATCCTACCCTGTCGCATAAGATGAGCGCAGTATTCAGATTACGGACAACAGGATTTATTCCTTGTTTGTTTCGCTGATAGTGCCCTGTTTCGACGGCTTCGGAAATGAGGCGACGCATGCGGTTGAAGTCTTCGACTCTTAAAACCGGGCGACTATTGCGTAACAGTTGCCGATAGACCGATAGGACATTTTCTTTTTCGTCGAGTGTAAAATAGCTTTTTTCGGGCATAAGGTGCGACTGTTTTCAAAAATTCTGTCTCAAATATATATTTTTGTGGGTAAAAATGCGCTTTTTTTTAGAGCTTTTTGTAGTTTTGGGAACGGAATTAAAATTCATTATTCATTACAAGCTATGTTTACACCGGAAGATTTAGATTTGTTTGCCGAAAAAGGTATTGACGTACATACGGTTGAGGAGCAGTTGGCCTCGTTTAAAAGCGGATTTCCTTTTTTAAGGATATTATCTTCTGCTTCTGTCGGGAACGGTATTTTATCGCTTGGCGAACAGCAAACGCAATATTATCTCGATTTGTGGGAAGGTTACTTGAAAGATAATCATAAGGTCGTGAAGTTTGTTCCGGCATCGGGAGCTGCGAGTCGTATGTTCAAAGATTTGTTCGCATTCCTTTCTGCCGATTACAGTGAGCCACAAACTGATTTCGAAAAGAAATTTTTCAATTCGATCGAACATTTTGCTTTTTACTCCGATCTTGACGAAGCTTGTTTGAAGAATGAAGGAAGGAGCATAACCGATTTGATAGAATCGGGCAATTACAAAGCGGTGGTGTCCAATCTGCTCGAAGCGAAGGGCTTGAATTATGGTTCTTTACCGAAGGGGTTATTGAAATTTCATCGTTACGCGACGAATAACCGTACGGCTATGGAGGAACATTTGACGGAGGGAGCTCTTTATGCCGCCAGTTCCGACGGGGAGGTCAATATTCATTTTACGGTATCTCATGAGCATCTTGCCGATTTTAAAGCATTAGTAGCCAAGAAGAAAGCGGATTATGAGCGACGTTATGGCGTACGTTATCATATTAGTTTTTCCGAGCAAAAGCCTTCTACCGATACTATTGCGGTCGATGCGAATAACGAGCCGTTCCGAGAGAATGGTAGGCCGTTGTTCCGTCCGGGAGGACATGGGGCTTTAATCGAGAATCTGAACGACATAGATGCCGAAATCATATTCGTAAAAAATATAGATAATGTAGTGCCCGACAGACTGAAAGAGCCGACCGTGCGGTTTAAGAAAATCATCGGAGGGGTGCTGGTATCGTTACAAACGGAGATAAACCGTTATATTACCATGTTGAAAAGCGGGAAATATACGATCGACGATTTACGGGAAATGATACAGTTTTTGCATAAAAAGCTTTTCGTCAGAAATGAGGAAACCAAACATTTGGAGGATGCGGAACTGGCTTTGTATTTGTTGCGGAAGTTAAATCGCCCGATTCGTGTATGCGGAATGGTTCGCAATTCCGGTGAACCCGGCGGGGGGCCCTTTATTGCTTATAATCAGGACGGAACCACATCTTTGCAGATTTTGGAGAGTTCCCAAATAGATATGTCGAATCCAGATGCTAAGGAGCAGTTCGAGTCGGGTACTCATTTTAATCCGGTAGATTTGGTTTGTGCCGTGAGGGATAATAAGGGAGAGAAATATGATTTGCCGAAATACGTAGATAAAAATACCGGTTTTATTTCGCTTAAATCGAAGAATGGCAGAGAGCTGAAAGCTCTTGAATTGCCGGGACTTTGGAACGGGGCCATGAGCGATTGGAGTACTGTTTTTGTGGAGGTTCCCGCAGAGACGTTCAATCCGGTCAAGACAGTTAACGATTTACTCCGTCCGCAGCATCAGTAAAGTGTGGGAATCGGCATGGAATAGAGGGCGATATGCAGTGGTATATCGCCTTTTTTTGTAACTTTGCACTTGCGAGGATAAGCATCGCCGTGGTATGGACCCAATAGACTTTTGTTTATATCTCTGGCCTGTATTACCATTGCATATGATTGATGAGAATAGTGGGGGCATGAAATCTAACCGATTTTTATTCTTCGGCTATTCGTTAAGTAAAAAAGAAAAACAAGAATAGAAAATATGACGTTTGAAGAGTTCGGATTGTCCGAAGATGTTATGCGAGGGCTGGATGCCATGAATTTTAAGGAGGCGACTCCTGTTCAGGAACAAACCATTCCTGTGATATTGCAAAAAAGAGATTTAATAGCTTGTGCTCAAACCGGTACGGGAAAGACGGCCGCCTATATACTGCCATTACTGAATCTGCTTACAGAAAAGCAGGGCGACGGAGATAGAGTGCGTGCTGTGATTGTCGCTCCTACGAGGGAGTTGGCGCAACAGATCGACATGCAGTTCGAGGGATTTTCCTATTTTCTTCCTATTTCTACTGTTGTGGTTTCGGGTGGGGGAGACGGCGCTTCATGGGACCAGCAAAAGCGGGGGTTAACGATGGGTGCGGACATTATTATCGCCACACCGGGACGGCTTATCTCTCATTTGAATATCTCGAATATCGATTTTTCGGGAGTGGAGTGTTTTATTCTCGATGAGGCCGACCGGATGCTCGACATGGGTTTTTATGACGATATTATGAAAATAGGTAAAAAATTGCCCGAGAATCGTCAAACGGTCATGTTTTCGGCGACTATGCCTCCCAAGATTCGGCAGTTAGCCAAGAATATCATGAACGAACCGGTAGAAGTCAATGTGGCTATCTCGAAACCGAACGAGGCCATAGACCAGTCGGCTTATGTCTGTTATGAGAGTCAGAAGATGGGAATCGTCGATTGGCTTTTCAAGGAACCTACCGGAACGAAAACGATCGTTTTCTCTTCCTCGAAACAGAAAGTAAAAGAGTTGGCATTTTCCTTGAAACGAAAAAAATATAAGGTAGAGGCGATGCACTCAGACTTGGAGCAATCGGAGCGCGAATCGGTCATGCTTGATTTTAAAAATAATAAAATCGATATTTTGGTGGCAACCGATGTTATTTCCAGAGGTATCGATATCGATCAAATAGGGTTAGTCATTAATTATGACGTACCGCATGACCCGGAGGATTACATTCATCGCATCGGTCGCACGGCCCGAGCCAATGCCGACGGTACAGCCATTACATTCGTGTCGGAAAAAGAACAGGGCAAATTTCATCGAATCGAATTGTTTTTGGGGTATGATATTCCTAAACGGGAATTGCCCGAAGGGCTGGGCGATGCTCCGATTTATTCTCCCAAACAAGGTCGGGGAGGTCAACGAAATCGAGGCGGTAAGAGAGGCGGAACCGGTGCTAAAAATTACGGAAAGGGCGGTAAGAGGAAGCCTAAAAAGAACAATCGAGGTTCACAGAGTACCGAAATTTCAAGAAAACCCGAAAGGCATCATGGTCGTTCCAAGTCGTCTGGGAAACAATCGGGTGGTGTGGAACAATAGTTGTAAGGGGTTAATTATAAGTTTTTGACTATTATTAGAACGAGTGAGGTTCTTTTGTAGTATTTGACTTTTTCTTGTGGAAATATTGAATAACTAACTTCTAAATTCATATTTATGGAATGTAGTAAGGCTCAAAGTATAGATGAACAGAGCTTGCAAAAAGCGCAATTTCTATTTGAATCCGGAGATATCGACAAAATAGAGGTGGGAACAATAAAAGGTCTGTGTCAAATCCATAGGTCTCTTTTTGAAGGATTGTACGATTTTGCTGGTAAGATACGGAATTTGAATATTGCAAAAGGTGGGTTTCGTTTTGCGAATAGTCTGTACTTAGAAGTTATTCTCCCTGTAATAGAAAAGATGCCAGAAAGTACTTTTGAGGAAATTATAGCTAAATATGTAGAAATGAATATTGCCCATCCGTTCATGGAAGGTAACGGGCGTGCTACTCGCATCTGGCTGGATTTGATTCTAAAAAAGAATCTTGGTAAAGTCGTTGATTGGCAAACGATAGATAAAGACCTTTATCTCCAAGCTATGGAACGCAGCCCTATTAACGATTTAGAATTACGAGTATTGTTACAACCTGCTTTGACTGATAAGGTAGATGATCGAACCGTTATCTTCAAAGGAATTGAACAGTCTTATTATTATGAGGGATATAGCAGAAAATAATATTCAAATTTATCTACAAAGATGGAAACATTTTGACTTCTTCTGTTATAGTGACAATGATAATTTAAAATAGTAAATACGTTGTTGTTTGCTCCTTTCAATTCGGAAACTGTATGTCATATTTGATTGTTTCCTATTATTAAGATAGATTGGAATGGATACTTTGGAGAAAAAAACGAAAGTAAAAGAGTTGTGGCAACTTTGTTTCCATGATGACGAACGATTTGTGAATCTCCTGTTCGACAATTTATACCGGGACGAGAATACCATCTGTTTTGAAAAGGGGGGAAAGGTGACTACTGCGTTACAGATGTTACCTTATTGCATAAGTTTCGGCGAGACTTCACTCGATGTAAGTTATATTTCAGGAGCTGCCACGAGACCGGAGTATCGCAATAGGGGATTGATGGGACGTTTATTGAAAGAGTCGTTCGAGATTATGAGGTCTCGTAATATCCCGCTTTCGGCATTAATTCCGGCTGAATCGTGGCTTTATGATTATTATGCTTCGAAGGGTTATGCTTCTGTATTTTTCCGTCAGGAACTCAATTTTTCATCGGCGCATCGATTTTATGGAGACGGATATCATCGGGTAGCTATGTCGATGGACGAGCTTTATCGGTTTTTCGATGAGCAAATGAGGCGACGTTCGTGTTGCATACAACATGGACGGGAGGATTTCAATGTGATTTGCGACAATATTTATTTGGACGGCGGAGATGTGGTCGCATTAGCCGATTCGCAGAATCGGCTTTCGGCATTGGCATTTGTCGTTCCCGGAGATGATGCGGTTTTTGTGAAGGAGTTGTTGGCGATAAATACCGAGGCAAAAGAGGCTATGCTGCATGAGGTTCAGTCGGCGTTTCCCGGATATTCTCTTCGAGTCTTTACGGAGCCGACGTCGGAGAATGGGTCGGCGGTTCTTATGGGAATGATTCGCATTGTGGACGTTCGGAGGGTACTCGAAGCGGTCGCAAAGAATAATCGTTCATTGAGACGAGTATTTAGAGTGCACGATTCTTTATTGCCGGTTAATAACGGTGTTTTTCTTGTGGAGGAAGGTGAGTGTTACGAGGGCGTGACAAATCCGTGTGATTTTGATATCGATATAATGGAGTTGGCAGAAATTGTATTCGGCGGTTCGAAACTATCGTCATTGTTGGATTTTCCTTCGGTACGTCCATATATGAGTTTGATGCTCGATTGATAAAAAGAGTTATTTTTTTCTTCTCTTGATTTTTTGTGCTTATTTTTGCTTGTTGAAAAAGGTATGAAAAGTTTCGGTTATGCAATAGTATCGATATTTCTTGCAGTGGTGGTTCTCCTCACCAGTGGAGGAATTTCTATTGTCCGCTGTTGCCAGACACATTGTTTTTGTTTGCAAAATTCCGGTACGCAAGAAGTAAATCTCCTTTCCGATCGTTATTCTTCGGAGAGTCGTAATGATTGTTGTAAAACCGGCGGTATAGCAGACAAGCACGCTACGAAAGGACATTCTCCTTTTTGTAAACATGTGAAAGTAGAAAAACTGAATTTACCGATCGTAGACATTCCTACCGGGACAGATTGGGGGATACAGGGGACAATCGATTTGACCTATTCGTTTTGGTCGGTCATATTCGCTCCTGTCACTTCTGTTGTAAAGTATATAACTACTTCCTATATGCCGCCACCGCGGGATTATCTAAAACAAATCGCTATACTTTTGATTTAAAATCCGATATATGTAATTGGAGGGAAGGGAATGTGCCCTTTCGTGAAATTTTTGTCTTATGTGATATAGGACTGTTTTATTATATAATCGGATTAAAAAGATGATAAGATATTTAATATTTCCACTTTTTTTATTAGGTAGTTTGTCTTCGGCTTTTTCCCAAGTACGAGGGATTGTAAAAGATATAGCCGGAGAACCGATTATCGGGGCGAATGTCTTCTGGTTGGGAACTACGACAGGAACTACGACAGGGGAGTCGGGTAAATTCAGCTTACCTGAAACGGGGACGAGCGATAAGCTGGTTGTCCGTTTTGTAGGATATCGCAGTGATACGATACATATCGACAGGGTCGATACCGTTTGGGAGATTGTTTTACAGGACGGTGCGGTGATGGACGAGGTTCAAGTTTCGGCTCGACGTATGGGCACTATGAAGATACGAGCTGGGATATTGAATCAGGACATGATTTCCACGGCCGAGCTTTCTCGGGCTGCTTGTTGTAATCTGGGAGAGAGTTTTACAACGAATCCTTCGGTCGATGTCAGTTATTCTGATGCGGCGACCGGTGCTAAGCAGATTAAGTTGTTGGGGCTTTCGGGGACTTATGTACAAATGCTTGCAGAGAATATTCCTAATTATAGGGGTGTTGCTTCTCCTTATGCATTGGGCTACATTCCCGGTCCGTGGATGCAGAGTATTCAAGTCTCGAAGGGTGCTTCGTCGGTTAAAAACGGCTATGAATCGATTACCGGACAAATCAATGTGGAATTTAAAAAGCCACAGACAACCGAGTCGGTTTCGGCCAATTTGTTTGCCAATTCGTTAGCTAAGATAGAGGCTAATTTCGATGGCAATATTCATTTGAATCAGAGGGTGAGCACGGCGTTATTGGCTCATTATGAAAACAATCTCATGGCGCACGATTCCAACGACGACGGTTTTATGGATTTCCCCCGGGTAGAACAATATAATTTTCAAAACAGATGGGCTTATATGGGAGACCGTTATGTGTTTCAAGCCGGGATAAAGGCTCTCATGGAAGATCGTACGGGAGGACAAATGCGTTCTTATCGAGCGACGGACGGAATGCCTCGGTACGATATAGATATTCGAACGGAACGATATGAGGCTTTTACCAAAAATGCCTATATTTTCGATAAGGAGAAAAATACCAATGTCGCTTTGATTTTATCGGGTTCTTTACATCGTCAAGATGCCGGTTACGGGTATAAATTATATGATGTGGACCAATGGAACGGGTATGCGTCGCTGATGTTCGAAACAGAGTTCGATAAACGGAATAGTCTTTCAACCGGTTTAAGTCTTAATTATGACGATTATGACCAGAGTTATAAATTGTCACATACGTTTGATACTTTGGGTGCAAGGGATAAAGAGATCGTACCGGGGGCGTATGTGCAATATACATATAACTGGAATGACAAACTCATGATTATGGCCGGATTACGTGCAGATTACAGCAGTGTATACGGAACTTTCGTAACACCACGTGCTCATGTCAAATGGGCTCCTAACGAGATTTTCAATCTTAGGGCTTCTGCCGGGAAAGGATACCGGGCCACTCATGCCTTAGCCGAGAATAATTATTTGCTGGCCAGTAGCAGACGAGTCGTGATAGATCCCGATTTGGATATGGAAGAGGCTTGGAATTATGGTGTCAGCGCGGCTCTTTACATTCCGCTGTTCCATAAGACTCTAAACTTGAATTTGGAATATTATTATACCGATTTCCTTCGTCAAATGGTCGTGGATATGGATAGTAACCCTCATGAGGTACATTTTACCCAATTAAAGGGGAAGTCTTATTCACATACGTTTCAGGCGGAAGCGAGTTATCCGTTTTTCAAAGGTTTTACTTTGACGGCTGCTTATCGTTTGACCGATGTCAAGACTACTTATGGAGGTGTGTTGAGGGAACGTCCGTTCGTCGGTCGATATAAAGGACTACTGACAGCTTCGTATCAAACTCCTTTGGGTATTTGGCAATTCGATGTAACTTTGCAGTTGAACGGGGGAGGCAGACTACCGCAATCCTACATGTTGGAACAGGGGATTCCTGCGTGGAATAGCCGGTATAAGGCGTATGAACAGTTGAATGTTCAAGTGACTCGTTATTTCAGGCATTGGTCGATATATGTCGGCGGTGAAAATCTTACCGGGTTCAAACAAAAAAATCCGATTATAGATGCTTCTAATCCGTGGGGAAGTAATTTTGATTCCACACTTACTTGGGGACCTATGCATGGGGCTGTTTATTATGTAGGGGTTCGGTTTAACTGGGAGAGATTATAGATTTAAGTATATGAATTATAAAAATGTATGTGAAAAATGAAACAGGTAAAAATTTTATGGTTAGTAGCCGCGTTGTTTTGTGCGACGACGGCTTTCGGGAAAGATATTAAAACAGTAGTTTTCAAGACAACTCCCGAAATGCATTGCAATAATTGCGAGACGAAGATCAAGAACAATCTCCGCTTTGAGAAAGGGGTGAAGGAGATTGTGACCGACCTCGGCGATAAAACGGTTACCGTGAAATACGATGCCGATAAGACGACTGTCGAAGCTCTTATTAAAGGGTTTGCCAAAATCAAGTATTCGGCAGTCCTTGTGACAGAGAAAAAAGAGGGCGGAAAAAGTACTTGTCCAGAAAAGACTACTTGCCCAGAGGAAACGGAAGAGTGCTGTACTCCTTCCAAGTAAGGTTCCGGAAATTATTCGATCGATGATAAGGGTGTTTGTCCTGTGTGGCGAACACCTTTTGTCTACTTAAAGGTAGACGCGATAACCGACAGCGAGGCTTATATTACGCCCTTGAAAACCTTTAACGACTTCTCTGATGGTTTTGGTAAGACCCAGTGTATAACGGGCGTCTACGAATACTCCGAAGTTAAATTCGTAACCTAATCCGAAAGCAAGGCTGAAATCGACAGCCGAATCCCGGTATATGGAGTAGTCGTCGTTATTTATTCCTTTCCATTTGTCCGAGAGGGAAAGTCCTATACCTAATTGAGGGCCGAATTGCACGTTTAGTCCGTTACAGGGAAAGAACTTTACCAATACGGGAATATCTAGATAGTGGGTTCTGCATGTGTAGGTATTGCTGATGACAGCTCCGCTTTCATCGGTAAGGTAAAATTCATCGTCCGTATATCCTCTGGCAGAGTAGAATAGTTCGGCTTGCATATCGAAGTAGTTGTTGAATTGGTAAGTTGCGATAATTCCACCTTGAAAACCGGATAAATAGTCTGCGTGGTCTCCCAATTTACTCCATGGATAATTGATTGTCGACCAGTTGATTCCGGCTTTTCCACCCAAACTCCATTGGGCTTGAATAGAAACGGGTATGAATGCAATACATATTATCAGGAAATATTTTTTCATAGTTTTTCCTTATTTATATTGTTCGATACGGGAATCGTCGATAGCTGTTTCTTTTCTTCCCATTTTTGAGAGTTGCAAGATACTAGAAAAAGTAATGAGATACAGACAATAAAATATATGAGTTTCATGTTTACATGTTTAGATATCTACAAATATACATGATATATTTTATATTCGCTTTTGTTATATTTGCATAAATGTAAAAAGATGTATTTGATTGAACGGCGGGTATGTCTGTTTTATCTCTTGCTCATGGCTGTATAAAGTTATAACAGGCGGAAGTCTTTTGTGTGTTTTAGATAATTGAGTATGGAAGGGAATGAGGTGGAAGAAAAGATTGTTGGAGATTTGGACTGGGACGGTTTGCATCGTCCTCGTATTTATTATGCCGTAGCCACTACTTTTTGTGGATTGTTTCTTTCGGTACTCGACGGTTCGATATGTAATGTGGCGTTGCCTAGTATTGCCCGGGAGCTTGGTGTTTCATCGTCGGATTCTATTTGGATAGTCAATGCGTTCCAGTTGGTTATTATGATGACTATTCTTCCTTTTGCGTCGATGGGTGAGCGCTGGGGGTATAAGCAAGTTTATCTGAGGGGTGTTATCGTGTTTACAATCGGTTCGTTGTTTTGTGCGCTATCCCATAATTTGTCATTGCTCGTGATTTCTCGTGTATTTCAAGGCTTTGGAGCGGCTATGATTATGAGTGTGAACACTTCATTAATTAAGCTGATCTATCCCAAGCGGAGGTTGGGTGAAGGGGTTGGGCTCAATGCGACCGTAGTGGCCATAGCATCGGTAGCGGGACCTACTTTGGCCGCCGGTATATTGTCTGTCGCTTCTTGGCCCTGGTTGTTCGCCATCAATGTCCCTGTTGGTGTAGTTACCTTTTTTATGGGGCGTAGATATTTGCCCGATAATGCAGTTAGAGTTTTGGGGCATCGGTTTAATTGGAAGGAGGCTTTGTTGAATGCTGCGACGTTCGGGTTGTTCATCGGGTGTGTAGAGGCCTATTCCCATGATGTTCCTGTTACTTGGGTTTTGGGAGGTATTGTTTCGTTTGTCATTATAGGTACATTTTATGTGCGTATGCAACTTAGGGAGAGGTATCCAATGTTACCGTTCGATTTGCTTAAAATTCCTATTTTTTCGATGTCGGTTGTGACGAGTATTCTTTCATTTACGGCTCAAATGTTGAGTCTGGTAGCCATGCCTTTTTTATTGGCAACCACTTTCCATTATGATGCTGTTGGCACGGGGTTGTTAATGACCTCGTGGCCGTTGGTAATTGTGTTTGTCGCACCGCTTGCGGGATTGATGATTGGGAAGGTTCACCCCGGTATTTTGGGTGGGGTTGGGTTAACTATTATGAGTGTCGGTTGTTTTTGTCTTTCATTTATTCCTACCGAAACAGGGCACTTCGGGCTTGTGTGGCGGTTGATGTTGTGTGGAATGGGTTTCGGATTGTTCCAGTCTCCGAACAATCATATGTTGCTTAGTTCTGCTCCACCTCAACGTACAGGTAGTGCTAGCGGAATGTTGGCGACAGCTCGGTTGATAGGTCAAACCGTAGGAGCAGCTTTGGTTGCGTTGCTATTTCATTTGTATGGTGATTCCGCTCCTCATGATGCCATGTTGTTGGCCGGAATCTTGACTTTGTGCGGTGCGTTTTCTTCTTGTTGTCGATTGAAGGTGAGTATGCCGAAGTAATAAAAATAGAATCTAAATGTATCGAGTTTGTGATCGGTTTGAAAAGCCGGTGTATTATTGTATCGTTTAAAGGCTCTGTCATTGTGGAAGACTTTGTCCTATCTTTGTTTTCTACTTGATAAAAGAGGGTAATTTTTAATCTTTTTGTGAGGACGATAGTGTAATCGGGAAATGTGCCAGTTTCATCAGATAATGATTATAGACATTATCTCACAAAGAAACCGGATATGAAAGCCTCACAAGAACTACTTGCAATCTCCAAAATGATTACACATTGGGTTATGGCAATAAAAAAAACGATAGTTGACTATCGTTTTTTTTATTGAGTGTGACATTATGAGCTTATTGTGAGCGTATTATCGTTTTAGTATCTTTTTGGTGACCGTGTATCCTTCTTCTGATTTTACTTTTACCAAGTAGATACCGGCGGGTAATTGCGGTATGTTTGTCGTTTGTAGGTTCTCGCCTTGATTTCTTTGAATGAGGCAACCATTGGACGAGAAGATTTCTATTTCGTTGATAGGTTCGGCTGAGAATACAGATAGTTCGCAGTCGCTTAGTTGGAGTCTTATTTCCAAGTTATTTTTTGTTGTTTGCTGTATCGCACTCATGCCGGGAATTTTGATGTCGACATATACGGGGTAGTGGTCCGAGATATCTTTAAGGTCTACTTTTTGTCCATCGATGGTGATTGTTCTGACAATGTGTGATTCTATATTTTGAATGCCCGAATTTTTGTAATCGTGGAAAAGAATGTAATCTATGCAGGCTGTATTTTCTTCCCGTCCCGGTATCGTGTTGCCTTCGGTGTCGCTGAAAATCTGGAAGTCTTCCAAGAAAACGCTGAATGCTAGGTTTTTCCATCTGTGGGAGTCGTTCATGTCTCCGGCTAAGAATACCGGTTTGCGTATGTAGTCCAATTCGGTGCAGATGGCTGCTGCTTCGTTCATGCGGTGTTTGTCGTCTAAGTCCAAGTGGGTGCTCATGAAGGAGAAGTCTTCGAAGTCGGTTCTTATCAATATGCGTCCTAAGTCGCTACTCAATTTCATCTTTTTAATTTTTTTGATAGGCAACCAGCGTTTTACCAGCGTTCCGTTGCCCACACTGCCTCCATCGTAATCGGCAGCTATGCCGTATACTTGCACATAATCGAGTCCACTCCATTTGGCGATGTCGTCTAGGAGTACCCTTTTCCAACGACCGTTGGCTGCGCTGTCCAATTCTTGCAGGGCGACGACATCGGCATCGAGCGCTTTAAGTATGTTTGCGAACCGTTTGGTGTTCAAATCATTGAGGCTTCCCGGATCTGTGCCTCCTTTACAGTAGTGGGTGTTGTAGGTGAGTAATCGGATTACACCGTCTTGCTTGGGATAGGTTTGAGAGAAAGAGTTTGATGCGCAAAGTAGTCCGGCCAATAATAATGTGATGCTTTTCTTTGTAATTTTCATAATTTATAAATAAAAGTAATTATATAAAGATTTTATTTACTTGTGGAATTTAAGAATTTGAATAACGATAATTGGACATTTTCATGAATACGTCCAATTATCGTTATTGCCAGTCATAGGCCCTTATTTTCAACTAGGTGCCGGAAGTGTCATTGCCGGTTTGTTAGAAATCGAGGCCATCGTCCCAGTTTGGATTTTGAGAGAGCGTCCCGTTGCTAAGTAGCCGTTCTTGGGTGGGGATAGGATATAGATAGTCCCTATCTTCTCTCCATTGGCGGGGTTCTTTCTCGATGTCGTGGCAGATGATGTTGCCTTTGTCTCCATCGGTCAAGACGAACTCGTCTCCCAGTTTGTAGAATTTGCGAATGTTCTTTACAGAGGGCTTTTTGCCGGTGTATATGCAGATGTCCACTTTTTCTTTGTCACCGACGGTTCCATCGTTCATGTCGAACACGTCGTAGCGGTTTTCGCCCGATCCTTTTGTCAACCCGGGGAAATACATTCCTTTGTACGGTTGTTCGAATATTTTTCCTTCTTTCCATCGGATAATGTCGTAGTAACGGAATCCTTCGAGAAGCAGTTCGATGGTGCGTTCGCGACGTATTTCGAGGATTACTCCTTTGTTAGGGCCTGTGACATTTTGATACCCGCTTTCCAGAGCGCACAGATAGGGGTCGGGATTTGCGTTGGCAGCGTCCATGTCGATGTTGGGCATGCCCACGCGGTCGCGGATTTTCTTGATGGAGATTTTGAGGTCGTCCTGTGTCAAGGTTCCTAACTCGGCTTTCGCTTCGGCGTAGTTCAAGTAGACTTCGGCGGCGCGGAACAGAATGTAGTCGTTGGAAGATCCTAAGTATCCATCGCCCGATGCATCGGTTACCCATTTGGTGATTTGGTATCCGGTGGTCGAAGCTCCGAAGTTGGGAGATGATACGGTGGTACTGTTGATACGCATGTAGCCCGGGCCTACGACGGTTTGTGTGAGGCGGGGGTCGCGGTTCTGCATTTCGTCGTAGTATTGCATGGTCTCATAGCCGGGTTGGTCGGTGAAGCGGTCACCGTTGGTCATGAGGTAGCTGTTTACGATTTTCTTGTTCATGCCGGGACGTCCGTAGGTGGGTGACAACGTGTTTGCGTTTGCCTCGTGCATGACATTTTGAGCCCGGTCGTAGTCACGAGCCAATATAACTTCTTCTTCGATGGCGTTCATCGAGGAGAAAAGGTCTCGATAGGGTTGTGCTCCTGTTTTGTAGATGGCGTAGGGGGCATTGTCGATAAACAGTTTGGAAGCCGTGGCGCACTCGTCCAAGAACTTTTCATAGCCGGGAATCCCATGATATTTACGGTATGTGCCTTCGAACAGACATATTCTCGATTTGAGGGCTAGGGCGGTCCAATGGGTTACGTTGTATAGGTCTTTTTTGTCGGAGATGTTATTGATGGCATAAGTGAGGTCGTCAAGGATTTTATCCATGATGAAGTCGCGGCTGTCTCGTGGCCTGAACAACTCGGGATCGGTGGAGGAAAGTTCTCTGTCGAACCAAGGCACTTCGCCGAAACGTTTCACTTTTTCGAAATAGAAATATGCTCTGAAAAAGCGGGCTATACCATCGAAATGCTCTCTTGCATCGACATCGTCGCAGCGCACCGAGTGGCTTAGATAGAAATTGACAGCTCTGAGGTATTCCCAGTTCCAGCCTCCGCCAGATGTGGGTACGGTGCGTATGCCTTGTACTTCGGCCGGTAGATTGAATGTGCAAACGACATCGGCCGATTCGGTATATCCCGAAGCCGCTCCGGGAAACATTCCGTAGAATTGGTTGGTCGCACTGCGTAATTCATCGGCGTTGTTGTAGTAGGTTTCCGGGGATATGGCATCGAGAGGGTATTGATCCAACATATCGGAACAACCGGCAGTGCCCGATAAAAGGGCGATGAAACTATATAATATAATGTTCTTTTTCATGATGATAGGAATTAAAAAGTTATATCAAGTCCGAATGAAAATACTTTGGAGAAAGGATAGGTTCGGGCGTCGCTGTTTACTGTGATTTGCTCGGGGTCGATATAGTCTGATTTCAGTTTTGTCCAAGTGAACAGGTTGTCTCCACTGAAATATACTCTTAACCGGTCGATTTTAATCTTCGAGGTCCATTCTGAGGGTAGTGTATAGCCAACGGTCAGATTTTTTAATCGGCAATAGGCTATGTTTTGGAGGTACCGGTCGTTTTTATGACCTAACGAGCGGTCGCCTTGCGCGGCATATCCTCTGATTTTGGGGAGGTAGGCATTCGGGTTTTCTTCGGACCAGACATTGTCCAAGAAATTGGCGGGCACGAAAGAGGAGTAGGGTCGTGCAAATCCGCCCCAGAACATCATGTTGTTGCCATCGGGATAACGGTGTTGCCGTCCGACTCCTTGAAAGAAGGCCGAGATGTCTATGCCGTTCCAGCTGAGTCCGATGTTGGCGTTGTAGAGGTATCGGGGTTCTTTGTTACCGATGATGACCATGTCACCGCGATTGTCGGCAGTTTTTTCACCGTCGTCGATGCGGCCGCTTCCGTCGATGTCTACAAATCTGGGGTCACCGGCTTGTAGTCCTTTGTAGTCTCCTACCGCCGTAACGAATATGTTTTTGCAGACATAACTGTTGTCTACGGCTTTGGAGTAGGCGGCCGCTTCTTCGTCAGTCTGGAAAAGACCATCGATTTTGTACCCCCATATCTCGCCGATGGTCATGCCTTCGTAGTAGCTCGATTTTGCGAATTCTTTCATGGGATTGTCGAATTTTGTAATCACCGATTTGCTGTCGGATAGCCCGAAAGACAGGTTGTAACTGAACGGTTTGTTTCCAAGATTGAATTGATCGTACCAGCTTACTGCCAGCTCGAATCCTTTTGTGCGCAGGTTGGCGGCGTTTTCTTTCGGAGGGGTCGCACCGTATACGCCGGGGAGCATTTTCCCGGGAACCAACATGTCTTTGGTATCACGGATAAACAGGTCGGCACTGAGGTTGAGCCTATTGTCGAAGAATCCGAGGTCGAGACCCAAATTGTGGTGGATAACGGTTTCCCAAGTGAGTTTTCCCGAGGGAGGGGCTGAAACGGCAGCATAGGTGACGGGCTCGCCATTCATGAGGTATCCTCCCAATCCTTGCATGTTCAACTTCTGTATGTATGGATAACAGTCGGATATGGCTTGATTGCCCAGAGATCCTGTGCTGAGTCGTATTTTAAAGTTAGAGAATATTTTGCGTATGGGGTCGAAGAATGCTTCTTCGCTCATTCGGTAGCCTACGGCAAATGAGGGGAAGACTCCGGCTCGGTGGTCTTTGGGGAATCGCGAAGATGCATCCCATCGTATGTTGAACTCGGCCAAATATTTTCCGGCGTAGTCGTATCCGATTCTTCCGAAGTAGCCCAATAAGGCCCATTTGCTTTGTCCACCCTGTACTGTCACGTCTTTTCCTTTTTCACCGAGGTTGAAGTCGTTCAAGTTGTCGGATTGGATATTCAGTTTTGTGGCGTAATGGTGTTTGTAGTGGTTTTGCTCGTAGTTGAATCCGGCCACAGCGTATATGTGATGCGAGTTGAACGTGTTGTCGTAGTTTAGGTAGGCATCGACATTGTGATAGAAACTTTTTTCATATTCTTGTGCCAGTTTGTTTGAGAACCAAGAGGCTTGAGCCACTTCTTCGACTCCGGGGTATTGGGAGTATTTAGCTCTTGTTGAGCGCTCCATGTAATCGGTGGTACTGTGTTTGAAGTTGTAGTTTGCCGTGAAAGTCAGCCCTTTCATGATTTTGAATATGGTGCTCCAAGAATAGGTCATGTATCGGTTTTCCTCGATCGACTTGGAGGTTCCGTCTCCAATCAGAATGTGTATTCCATCGCTGGGGCCGGATGCTTGAATGGGATTTTGATATACCCAAGTGCCATCGGGGTTATAGGGCATCATATAAGGTAGGGCGTGGAAGGTGAGGCTGGGAATGTTGTATCCGTGTCCTACACCGGGAGCCGTGTATTTGGAGTCGTATAGGCGAGCCATAAATTTGATGGTTAACCATTTGTAGGCGTCTGCGCTGACTTTTGCCATTAGATTGGCGGTACGGTGTTTATCGGTGTTTTGCCGGTAGATACCGTCTTGTGTCCCGTAGTTCCCGCTTAACAGGTAGTTTATTTTTTGATTTCCGCCGGAGATGCTTAGGTTGTGGTCCCAAGTGGGGCGTGAATGGTCGAACAGGTAGTTGTACCAGTCGAAGTTGGCGTAGTACATATAGGATTCTACACCACCTCTGTTCTGAACGACGGTCCATGGTCTTTCGGGATTTTCTGTTTTGTCGAATCTTCGAGCTTCCAATTCTTTGTAGTCGTCGGAAGTGAGCCGGGTGTAGGTGACACCGTTGTATGACCGCATGAATTCGTCAACGAGCATGGCGGCATCGTATCCTGTTGTTAAGAAGTCGGTTCTTGTAGTGGGTTTTGAAAAGCTGAATCTTCCGTTGTAGTTCACTTGGGTTTTACCCGACTCGCCTTTCTTTGTCGTGATCAGTACCACTCCAAAGGGAGCCCGGGCTCCATAGATGGCAGCCGAAGAAGCGTCTTTAAGAACCGAAATAGACTCGACGTCACGAGGGTTGATTTTATCGATGTTTCCTTCCATACCATCGATTAGGATCAGAGGTTTGGATTCTTGGTTGATGGATGCGAATCCCCGGACGTTCATGCGGGTTTTTTCTCCGGGTTTTCCAGAGCCGTATGAGATATTCAGGTTGGGGATCGCACCTTGCAGGGCTTGTCCTAAATTATTGACGGGCCGTCTTTCTAATTGTTTGTGGTCGGTGTATCCTACGGCTCCGATCAAATTGGCTTTTTTTTGCGTGCCGTATCCCACGACCACAACTTCGTCCATAATATTGGCTTTCTCGGACAGCTCGATGTTCATTGTGATGCCCGGTGTGACGGCAATTTCTTGTGTGTTGTGTCCCACGTATGAAACGACCAATCGGGATTTCGGGGTGGCTTTGATGTGAAACCGCCCGTCGATGTCGGTCGATACGGCATTGTTTGTCCCTTTAACCAATACGGATGCGCCGATGAGCGGTTCGCCATTCGGATTTTTTACGAATCCCACGATACTTTCAGCCTTTTGTCTGTTTTTTTCGTTGGTTATGACTACGTGTTTCCCTTGTATCGCATATTTGTATTTTAAGGGGCTTAGAATCATCGATAATGCCTCGGTGAGTTTTTTGTTTTTGATGTTCACCGATATTTTTTGATGAATATTGATTTGCGTTTCGTCAAAATCGACGGAGATGTCGGCTTGTTTTTCTATCGATTTGAATATTTCGGATAGAGGCTTATCTGTTATATTCAAATCGATTGTTTGATTTTGGGCAAAAACGAATTGAACGGAGATAAGAAAACATAATAAAAAAGCAATTTTAAGCGAATTCTTTTTAGATGATTCGCCGGTTTTAATTTTTAAATTCATATTTTTGTGCATTAGATTTTAGATAAATACTGTAATTGAAGTCACAATGTAAGGTGTTTTTCTGATTTCAAACCGGAGAAAATGTTTTGGGTGGTTTTCTCCGGTTCTTTTTTTCATTGGTGTCGATTTTTAGTTGATGAATATTATGTCGTTATTTTTTTTGTATTTCATGTTTTGCAGTATCCCTTCCAGAATGGGCAATATTTCGTCTATCGTTTCGTCGTGTTCGAATTTTACAGTGAGCTTGTTGTTTTTGTATTTTTCTTGGTTGTAAAGAATCGTTACGTTGTATTTTCTTTCGATCGTTTTTACCAGTTTCCCGAATGGCGCATTTTTGAAATATAGTTGTCCTTCTTTCCAATTTGAGAGTCTTTGGGCATCGACTATGTTTATTTCGCGTGAATGTGTGTTGCTGTCGTATATGAATTGTTCGTTGGGAGACAGTATGGTTTCATGCGGTATGGAGTCTTTGGTCGAGACTTTTATTTTTCCTTCTTCGAGTGTCGCTATCGTTTGTGGAGAGTTGCTATATGACTCTACATTGAATGTAGTCCCCAATGCTTCGATGTCGAGAGTCGCAGTTTTTACGATGAAGGGTCTTTTTTTGTCGCGGGATACTTTGAAGTTGGCTTCGCCATTGAGAAACAGGGTTCTTGTGTTACCCTTGAATGTGTTGGGGTAAATCAGTATGGATTCGGCGTTAACCCACACCTCGCTTCCGTCTGGAAGGAATATTTGCTTTGCTTTTTCTCCTTTGGGGACGAAGCATTCGATGAGTTGTTCGGTATCTTGGGGTGTGTCGAGTATCAACCAAGTGAAAAGGGCTCCCAAAATGGGAAGCAGTATGGTGGCAACGGCTTTATAGATAGTGCTGCGGAAGTTGGCCCTTTTTCCCGGCAAAAAGTTGTTTCGATGGAATGTTTCTAGTTCGGATAATGTAAATGCATCGGGTGTCTCGTTTTGGCAAGAGTCCCATATCTCTGAAATCGCTTGATCTTTTTCTTCTCGGTTTTTGGGGGAGAGCAGCCACTTTTTGAAAAGTATATCGTCGGTTGAGGGTTGGCTGTTGTTAAAAAATTTATGTATTATGTTTTGTATAATGTTATTCATGGTTCCGTCTTTTATCAGGAGACGGATATCTATTGAAACACTTCCTGCTCGTTAACTTTATTTAAGGAATGAGAAAGAGCAAGGCGGTTAGCATGTTTTTTTGAGTTGTGTTAATACGGAACTGATGGTCTTTTCGACTGTGTTCTTTTTAAGGTTCAGCCGAAGGGCTATTTCATCGTTGGATAGGCCTTCTTTTCGGCTCATATTGAATATGGTTCTCTTTTGCGGCGGCAGACTTGCGATGGTCGTGTCCATGAGGCTAAGCAGCTCTTTGGCGTATATTTCGTGTTCGACCGAGGTAGACTGTGGGGCTGTTTCTTCCAAGTGGGATAGATAGTTTTGTTCGGCTATTTGTCTGTCGAATGAGTCGTATACAGCGTTACGGCACATTTTGAAAAGATAGGATTTCAGTGATTGTATATGCCCGAGCCGGTCGTGCGATATCCATAGTTTACAGAAAATATCTTGGGCTATATCTTGTGCTTGTTCTTTGTCTTTGATGAAGCCAACAAGGAATCGGAGCACAATAGGGTGGTAGTGTATAAAAATAGCATCGAATGATGTGGTATCTCCCTCGATAAGTCTTTTTAGATGGTATGTCTCTAATTCAAGATTCATGGTATAGCAGGAAGGATCCGTGTTGTTTTTTGACAAAAGTATACTTTATTTTGGATAAAGAAAAAGAATGTGATGAATTTTATTTGCGAATACCCGAATGTTATGAGAAGTATTTTTAAGGTTCAGTAGAAAATTCGTGGGGATAGACTTTAATGTTAATGAATGAGGGTGGTTGGAAAGATTTCATAAGTTTTTTGTGGTAAAAAGGTTACCCCTTTATGAGTATACTTTCCCTCTATTTTCTTGCATCTTCGTCACCAAATAAAGGTGATGTATTTGAGAGTGAAGTTTTTGTTTGTATTAACCCCCTCGCCCTGCGGGCACTCCCCCTATATTTTGCTGCGCAAAACACAGGGGGGGAGAGGGTGAGGTGTATATCTCCCTTTCTCCTCGGCTCCGATGTTATTCAAAACGACCCGTCATGCTGCGGAGTACGGCAGGGGGAGAGGGTGAGATGTATATCCCTTTTGTCTCTGCTTCGATGTTATTCAAAACGCCTCGCCATGTTACGGGGTATGGTAGGAGGGAGAGGGTTAAAAAGCACTTTTAATATTTTAAACTCCTCTATTGCTGTGCCCCGTAGCATTACGGGGTGTGGCGTTAGCTATATAGGGGAGGTGTCACAAAGTGACGGAGGGGTTGAAAACGCCATCGTATCAGTCTGTTTATACCGGATATATTCCTTTCTCCCCTGACGTGCCCCGTAGCGTTACGGCGAACTGTGTTAGCAATAGGGGAATATACACGAACAATCCCCGTTAATTATCTACTGAGCCACAATCCTTACTGATTATCTACTGAACTCAAATATTGTGTATATTTAAAATGCAAAAAGCGTAATGCTTTATTATAAAAGTACTACGCTTTTTGCTTGCGGAAAGAGAGGGATTCGAACCCTCGGTACCCGTAAGGGTACAACGGTTTTCGAGACCGTCCCGATCGACCACTCCGGCATCTTTCCAATGGCCTATTATTTTCGAGGGGCAAAGGTAGAGAAAAGAATCGAGTAGAGATTATTTTAATTGTAAAAAAAACTAAAATAAATTGCTATTCTTTTTCTTTCCATGTTTTATAGGGGTGTTTTGCCAGATTGGAATTGTAATAGCGGGGGTCGCCTGTAACTTCTGTTTCTATGAAAGGAGGTAAATCGAATTGTTCCGACTCTGATTTTAGCTCGATTTCGGCAATAACCAGTCCGTCATTATTGTCCATGAATTCGTCTATTTCCCATCGGTGTCCGGCATAGGGATAAATGTACCTTTTCTTTTCGATGATTGAAGGAAGACAGAGTGATCCGAGCATTTCGGCAGCATCGGCTACCGGAATGGGGTATTCGAATTCTTTACGGGTACAACCTGTGGTAACGCCTTTGAGAGTAATGAATGCATTATTCCCGGAAATTCGTATGCGCACGGTTCTTTCTTTATCGATTGAGATGTATCCTTGTTTATAATATTTGCATTCGATTGATTCTTGTCGGTATGACTGGTCTTTTACTGTGTATTTGCGTTCTATTTCGGCACTCATGATTTAACATATATAAATAGAATGCCGAATATAGTACATTTATTTGGTTTAAGAAGCAGAATAGAAATCCCGACATTATTAAACATTGTTAAACCCATAAAGTGAAGATAATAAAACTCCGAGAGCCGACAGTTTTTTTGTACTTTTGCATTTTGAAAATTCGAGAGAATCGAATATCGGGACCAATTATAATATACAGTTTGTGAGACTTTTATGACAAAAAAGATATATGTGGTATTAACCCTTTGCCTATTATTTATAGGGCTTCCTATTTCGGCTACGGCACAAAAGGCGACAGTGATAAAGGGGATAGTACGAGATTCCATAACCCATGAGCCTATATCTTATGCTTCTGTTTTTTTTGTGGGGAGCGATAAGGGACTTATGACGGACGATGACGGTAAGTTTGCCGTTTCGGTACGTGATAATTTTCTCAATGTCCGATTTTCTACGTTGGGTTATCGAGAGAAGACGGTTTTTGTAAAGAAAGGAGCCGAGAATGATTTGGTTATCGATTTGGTTCCATCGGATTATGTCTTGAAAGAGGTGGTCGTGAAACCGAAAAAGGAGAAATACAGTAAGAGAAATAATCCGGCAGTGGAGTTTGTAAAAAAATTGATAGAGCGTCGCCACGTAGGAGATCCGAAAAATCACGATTTTTATAATTATGAAAAGTATGAAAAGATGACTTTTGCCCTGAATGAATTTTCGGAGGAACAAAAGAAAAAGTGGCTTTTCAAAAAATTCCAATTTATTTTTGACTATGTCGATACTTCGGAGGTTTCGGGCAAACCTATTCTGACTGTTTCGATAAAGGAGAAGATCGCCGAGAATTATTATCGTCGCAGCCCGGAAACTGAGAAATCTGTGGTGACCGGTATTAAGCGGGCAGGAATCGACGAAATATTCAGCCAAGAAAGCGTGCAAATGTTGTGTGAGGATTTATTCCGGGAAATCGATATTTTCAAGAATGATATTACTCTGTTGAATAATAGATTCGTGAGCCCTTTGTCCAACATAGGTACTTCGTTTTATAAGTATTATTTATTAGATACGATTCTGGTAGACGGCGTGAAATGCGTGGATTTAGGCTTTGTTCCGTTTAATTCGGAGTCGTTCGGCTTTACAGGTCATATTTATGTGCCCGAAGGAGATTCGACCTATTTTATCAAGAAGGTGAAGTTGAACGTGCCTCGGGATATCAATCTTAATTATGTCGAGAATATGTATCTCGAACAGGATTATGAACGTTTGGAAGACGGGACGCGTATTAAAACGAAAGACGATGCCATTATAGAGTTCCGGATCATGCCTGCCACGCAAGGATTGTATGCAAGGCGTATGACCACATATGATAAATTTACCTTTACTCCTCCCGATGATTTGTCGGTTTATGATTTTGAGGGTCGGGAGAAAGTAGAAGTGGATGCTCAGGCAAAACCGGAAGAGTTCTGGGTAGACAATCGTCATGTGCCGGTAAAGAAAAAGGAGAATGCCGTAGATAAACTTTTAGCTCGACTACGAGAGGTTCCGGTGTTCTATTATACGGAGAAAGTTTTGGGAATACTAATCAGCGGTTATATAGAAACAGGGAAAGACAGTAAGTTCGATTTCGGGCCGATGAATACGACTATTAGTGCAAATGAAATAGAGGGCGCTCGTTTCAGAATAGGTGGACTAACTACCGCCCAACTAAATCCACATTGGTTTGCTCGCGGTTATGTGGCTTATGGAACCAAAGATGAAAAGGTTAAATATTCGGGCGAAGTAGAATATTCGTTCAATAAGAAGAAATTTCATTCCCGGGAGTTCCCCATCAATTCTATCAAGCTGAGCCATTCGTACGACATAGACCAATTGGGACAGCATTATCTGTACACGAATAAAGACAATGTTTTCCTTTCTTTGAAACGTAAGGGCGATAATAAAGCTACTTATTTAAGAAAGACCGAGTTGTCTTATTTGCAAGAACGAAAGGGCGGTTTTTCATTCGGTTTGGGTATTCGTAACGAGATACAGCAAATGGCGACCGACCGTATCGCTTTTATCGATGGATACGGTAAAAAGATAAAGGATTATATGCAAACCAATTTTGAGGTGAAATTGCGCTTTGCTCCCAATGAAAAATTTTACCAAACGAAAAGCCAACGTTTCCCAATCAATTTGGATGCTCCCGTGTTGACACTCTCTCATAATTTTGCTTTCAAAAATTTCTTGGGCAGCAAGTATTCATATAATCATACCGAATTTGGGATTCAGAAACGTTTTTGGTTCTCGGCATTCGGTTATTTCGATGCTATTGTGAAGGCCGGAAAGGTATGGGACAAAGTTCCTTTTCCTATGTTGATACTTCCTAATGCGAATCTTTCTTATACGATTCAACCGGAATCATATGCTTTGATGAATGCTCTCGAATTTATCAACGACCAGTATGTGTCGTGGGATTTTACTTATTATGCAAACGGAGCTTTGTTCAATCGTATCCCTCTGTTGAAATATATGAAATTGAGAGAGGTGTTTGCGTTCAGAGGTTTGTACGGTAGTTTGAGCAAGAAGAATAATCCACTGTATAATAAAGATTTATTCGTATTCCCGAAGGGTAGTACCGAAATGGATAAAATGCCCTATATGGAATGTAGTGTAGGTCTTGATAATATATTTACCATTTTGCGGGTAGATTATGTATGGCGATTGACCTATCGGGAAAGCCCGAACGTGAGCAAAGGCGGGGTACGTATCGCCTTGCATTTTTCGTTTTGAGGGTGGCTTCTCTTGACTCTTTTTGTGATTTGTGATAGTGCATTGCCCGGTCGAAACGATGGCGTGGCTAGGGGAATCGTTTGCCGTCTTGTTTTCATTTTTGTAACCCCTCCGTCCTACGGACACTTCCCCTATATTTTGCTGAGCAAAACACCCCGCAATGCTGCGGGGCACGGCAGAGGAGGTTTAAAATATTTCTGATAATAAAAGCTGAAATACCCTGCAAGGCTACGGGGTACGGTAAAAGAAGGGGGGAATGCCCTTCTGTCACATTATTTTAGCGAGTGGGATAGATTGATTGTATTTGGCCTTCTCCCCAGTGTTGCGTTGGCACGATAGGGGAGAAACCGAGAAAACAGCAGTTTCTGAGGAGAGATTCATCTCTAAAATTCAAATCTACTTCCACGAATTTTCTACTGAATCGTTTTTCCTTTTAATTGCGTTTTGTGGTTATTTGTGTTACCTTTGTGATTTAACTTAAAAGATGTATTTATGAGAAAAGTATTTGTATTGATGTGGTCCGCTTTATTTTTAGGCGGGCTGATTTCGTGTGTCTCCTCGGGAGATTCGTCTAGATGGGAGTTGGTGTGGGAAGATGACTTCAATGGTACTTCTTTCGACACGGCAACATGGTCTAAAATTCCGAGGGCCAATCCTGAATGGGCTCGACATATGTCGGACAATGAGGCCTGTTATGAGATGCGAGATGGTAACTTGGTATTGAAAGGTATCGTGAATACCGATCTCGAAAATGATACTGCTCCGTATATTACCGGGGGTGTATATACCAAGAATAAACGAGGATTTCATGGCGGCCGTCTCGAAGTGAAAGCTAAATTGCAGGGTGCGCAAGGTGCTTGGCCGGCTATTTGGCTCAAACCTTGTGACGAGGCTCAATGGAAGTGGCCGTGGGCCGGAGAGATCGATGTCATGGAGCGTTTGAACCACGATTCGATTGCTTATCAAACGATACATACCGCTTATACGATCGAGAGAAAACAGACACGTAACCCGCGTCACGGTTCAAAAGGAACTATTAATCCCGATGATTATAATGTGTATGCCGTAGAAATGTATCCCGATAGCCTTGTTTTCTTTATCAATGAAAATCGCACCTTTACTTATCCGCGCATAGATACGGGAGAGGGTGACGAATTGCAATTCCCGTTTAAGAAACCTTACTATCTATTGATCGATATGCAGCTGGACGGTGGTTGGGTAGGTCCTGTGGATACGCTCGATTTGCCGGTCGAAATGGTCGTAGACTGGGTACGTTATTATAAAGAGAAAGAATAATGGGATAGATATCTGATGAAAAAAGGAGCTCTGTACAGAGCTCCTTTTTTTGTAAACGATCTATTTGTTGGCTTTACTTAATGATTCCGTCACGCCGCATTAATGCATCTATCGTGGGTTCGCTTCCTTTGAAGCGTTTGTATAGAATCATGGGATTTTCCGTACCGCCCCGCTTCAAGATATTGTCGCGGAATGATGTGGCTGTAACCGGGTCGAAAATGCCGTTAGCCTTAAATACGGAGAATGCATCGGCATCAAGAACTTCGGCCCATTTATAGCCGTAGTATCCTGCGGCATAACCACCCGAAAAGATGTGACTGAATTGAGGTGCAATGAGTGTACCTTCTACATCGGGTAATACTAATGTTTTATCGATAGCGGCTTTTTCAAAAGCGATAGCGTCGTCTACCGGGGCGGTGATTGTATGATATGCCATATCGAGGTTCCCGAAAGTCAATTGGCGTACGCAAGAATAGGCAGCAAGGTATTGACTGGATTTTTTAATTTTTTCCACCAATTCGACCGGAATTTTTTCACCGGTTTTGTAGTGGACTGCAAAGCTGTCGAGAAATTCTTTTTCGGAAAGATAGTTCTCATTGAATTGTGAAGGAAGTTCCACGAAATCGCGATATACGTTTGTCCCGGAAAGCGAAGCGTAAGTGACGTCGGAAAGTAATCCGTGCAGAGCGTGTCCAAATTCATGTAGGAATGTTTCTACTTCGTCGTAAGTTAATAGGGCAGGAGTATCCGACGTAGGGCGAGAGAAGTTCATGACAATCGTTACATGCGGACGGCTGTCTTTTCCGTTTTCTTCTTTCCATTGTCCTTTGAACTCTGTCATCCAAGCTCCGGCTCGTTTCCCGTCGCGGGGGAAAAAGTCGGTATATATAACTCCCACGTAATTCCCGTCATTGTCGGTTACTTCGAATGCTTCGACTTCGGGGTGATATACCGGGATTTTAGGATTTTTTGTAAAGTGTAATCCGTATAGGCGAGTGGCTAACCCGAATACTCCTTTTATCGTATTGTTTACTTCGAAGTAGGGGCGTAGCATTTCATCGTTGAGGTCGTATTTGATGTGTTTAAGTTGTTCGGAATAGTAACTGAAATCCCACGGCATTAGGGTTATGTCTTTCCCTTCTTTTCCGATGGCGAAACCTTCGACTTCTTTAACGTCTTGCAGGGCTGCCGGTTTGTAGGCATCGAGCAGTTGATTCAGCAAGTTGTAGACGTTGTCACTGTTACCGGCCATAGTGCGTTGGAGTTTATACTCTGCATAGTTGGGCTTGTCGAAAAGTTTTGCCATTTCGAGTCGCACTTCGGCGATACGTTTTAAGACGGGAATGTTGTTGTATTCGCCCGACAGATTACGTGAATTGTATGCGCGATACAGTTTTTCTCTTAAATCTCTGCGAGAAGAATATTTCATGAAAGCGCTGTAACTGGGATAGGAGAGATTGACCATAAATCCTTCTTTCCCTTTGCTCTTTGCTAGTGCCGCAGCGGCATCTCGCGCGCTTTGGGGGAGTCCTTCCAAATCGTTCTCGGAGAGCATCATGCTGAAAAGATTGGTTTCTTTCAAAACATTTTGTCCGAATGTGAGTGTGAGCTGGCTTAGTTCCGAGGATAATTTTCTGTATTGTTCCCGGTCTTCACCTTTCAATTCGGCTCCGCTTAGAGCGAAAGACTCGTAGGTCTCTTTGAGGAGTGTTTTTTGCTCGGGCGTGAGATCGAGCTGGTCACGACGGTCATAAACGAACTTGATGCGGTCGAAAAGTTTTTCGTTCAAGCTGATGTTGTTACTGTGTTCCGAAAGCATGGGTTGTACTCGTTGGGAGATTTCCATCATTTCGTCGTTGCTTTCGGCGCTCAGTAAAGCGAAAAATGCACTAGCGACCCGGTTTAGCATTTGACCGCTTCGATCGAGCGCTTCGATGGTGTTTTCGAATGTGGGCATCGAACGTTGATTGACAATCGCGTCGATTTCTTTCTGATTTTCTTCTATGGCTTTTTTAAAAGCCGGTTCGTAATGCGACAATTTTATTTTGTCGAACGGTGCGGTTTGGTGGGGCGTTTTATAAGTCCCGAAAAAAGGATTAGCAGCTTGTGCCATGATTGTAAAAACAGTTAAGGCTGATAATAAAATTTTTTTCATTTCTACTGTATTATGTAATGTAATTTCTATTTGTAAACAAAGGTCACAATTTATAATTATTCTAACTAATCTTCGACACTTAATAAATATTAAACAAAGTAATTCGTACATATATTTCGAGTTTGCCGTTCTTTTTTATATTACTTTTACACTCCGTAAAAATGACAGAAATATGAAGAAACGTATCCTCTTTCTGATAGCCGTGTATTTTTGGTTTTTCATTATGTTTGTTTTGCAGAAACCTCTATTCATGTTGTTTCATTGGGATATTTACGGTAAGATTCCGTTAATGGAGTGGTTTTCTGTGATGTGGAACGGGCGGCCATTGGATTTTTCTATGGCGGCTTATCTTACGGCCATACCTGCATTGTTTGTCGTGGCAACAGTGTATTTACAGAAAAAATGGTGGATTCCGGTGTATCGTGTTTATTTTGCTATTGTTTCGTTCGTGGTGGCTGCCATAACGTTGGGCGATGCCGTGCTGTATAGCTATTGGGGATTTAGGATAGATGCCACGCCTCTTTTTTATCTCACGTCCCCGGCCGATGCTGTCGCCAGTATTCCGGCATGGGAAACTGTACTGATTGTCTTTCTTATATTTGTTTATGCCGCTCTGTTGTTATGGCCCATGTGGAGATTATCAGGAAAAACGGGTTCTTGGCAAAGACCTAAGAAATCGATTTTGTCCTTTGCTTGTTTATTGTTGCTTGCCGCTTCTCTTTTTATTCCCATTCGAGGCGGGTTTACGGTGTCGACCATGAATGTGGGCAAGGTTTATTTCAGCGATCGTATGGCGCTTAATCACGCCGCTATCAATCCGGTATTCAGTTTGATGTCGTCATTGTCCAAATCGGAAGACTTTTCATCTCAGTATCGTTTTTTCGAACCGGAAAAGGCCGATGTTATTTTTGAACCTTTACGTGGCGGGGGGCCTTCGGTATATCCTGCCGATAGCTTGCAATGGGTGAAAGCTCGCCCGAATGTGTTGTTGATTGTTCTTGAAAGTTTTTCGGGGGTAGCTATGGAGAGTTTAGGTGGGATTCCCGGAGTGATGCCCAATCTTGAAAAAATAGCTTCGGAAGGAATTTTGTTTACTAATTTTTATGCCAATAGTTTCAGAACCGATCGAGGGTTAACTTCTATCCTTAGCGGCTACCCGGCACAACCCACCGCATCGATTATGAAGTATCCCGCCAAGTCACAATCGCTTCCGGGTATATCGAAATCTTTACGTAAGGCCGGCTATGACACGCAGTTTCTTTATGGGGGCGATGCCGATTTCACGAATATGCGTTCCTATTTTATTTCTATGGGTATGGATAATATCGTGTGCGACCGTGATTTCCCTTTGTCTCAGAGATTGAGTAAGTGGGGTGTTCCAGACGATGTGACGTTTGAAAAGTTTTATTCATTGATAAAAGAGCAATCTCGGGAGCCTTTTATGAAAATGTTTTTAACGCTAAGCAGCCACGAACCGTTCGATGTTCCCATGAACCGGTTGGAGGATAAGTATTTGAACTCGATAGCTTATACCGATAGCTGTGTAGGAGACTTTGTAGAGAAATTGAAGAGGCTCCCTGTTTGGGACAATACGCTTATCGTCTTTGTCGCCGACCATGCCAAGCGTTATCCCCAAAATGTGGAGAACCACGATATTGTCCGTCATCATATACCTATGGTTTGGGCCGGAGGAGCCGTAAAGCGCCCTTTGGTTGTCGATGAATATTTGTCACAAATGGATTTGGCAGCAACTTTATTAGCTCAGTTGCATATTCCTTATGATGATTTTACGTTCAGTAAAAATCTTACGGATTCGACCAAAGAGCATTTCGTTTTTTATGCTTTTCCCGATGGGGTCGGATTTGTCGATAAAGATGGAGCGGCAGTATATGATTGTGCGTCTCAATCGATTCTGATCGGGCAGAACGATAGTAATGCCATTCACTTGAACAAGGGAAAGGCTTATCTTCAAAAATTATATGACGATTTAGCTCGTCGGTAAAAATATAGAGTGGGTTAATTGTATTTTTTTAGAAGATGGAAATAAGAAATACATTGCCTGAGGATATGGACCGTGTGATGTTTATATTCGAGCAGGCCAAACAGTTTATGCGGTTGAACGGAAACTTGCATCAATGGACGGGCGGATATCCTTCGGAAGAGGTTCTCGAAGCCGATATTTCGTCAAATAGCAGCTTTGTTTGTGTAGATGACCAAAAAGAAGTGGTGGGCACTTTCTGCTTTCGTTACGGGTTTTCTCCCGAGCCGACGTATAACGTGATTTATGACGGAGGGTGGTTGAATGAGAAGCCTTATGGCGTGATACATCGGATTGCATCTTCGGGAAAAGTGGGAGGGGTCTTTTCCGCTTGCTTGGAATGGTGTTCTCGATACGTCGATAATATTCGTATCGATACTCATCGGGATAATAGGGTGATGCAAGAATTATTGCTTCGGCATGGGTTTCGCCGTTGTGGAATTATTTATTTGGCAAACGGGGACGAGAGGATTGCTTTTCAAAAAGAGGTTTAAATTAGAATTTATATTAAAGAAAGGGGTGGGAAATGACATTCCCGCCCCTTTCTTTTTGTGGAGGACAATTTTTACTTAACCGTTAGTTTTGTCGTCATATTGGTTTTATCGCCTGTGATATGAATAAAGTAAATTCCCGCAGCGAGATCGCTCAGATCTAATTGATTTTGTTCTCCTGCATTTATATTGCCCATGTATCGCGAGTATATTTCTGTTCCATTGAGGGTATAAATCGAGACATTTACGTTTTTATCGTCGTTTTGTAGAAGGAAATAGCAAATGTCTGTGGCTGGATTGGGGTATACCATCGGCCGGGTTGGAGTTCCTATCTGTTCTATACCAGAGTGATTTAGGCAGTATACCAAGCCATCGTATGCATTGATTTTCCCATATCCCCATCGGTTATTTCCTACACCGGCAATGTTACCGGTATAGCTGTCGGTTGTTGCGGTATTAGATAGAATTTCACGGACTTGTTCCGGTGTGAGCTTCGGATTGGCTTGCAACCATGTAGCCAGAACACCGGTGACTACGGGGGTGGCCATGGAGGTTCCTTCCATCGAACCGTAGTAATAGTTTACGGTATTTACATTTTCTTGTTTGACGACATAGTTATAATCTTCGCCGTTACGATTGCTACTTGTGGAACTGTTGAACGACGATATTAACATAGAACCGGGGGCGGTAATATCGGGTTTCATACGACCGTCGGCGGTAGGCCCTAAACTTGAAAAGGAGACTAACTGATTAAGGGTTTGACCGGAGTTATTCCACATAGAGCTGTTTTTGTGATCTATGTAATTGCAACTGGTGTAGGCTCCGACAGTAATGATTCGTTTCCCGGTTCCTCCGATTTCACCCATAGTAGAATTATTGTCTCCGTTCGTAAATTCACTATTGCCAAAGTTGGAGAGCCAAGACATGTAAGCGTCGGTCCATGCATTGATTGTGGTTTCTTCGGGGCCAGAAATTTCGAATCCTATATAATAGTTTCTATTGTCGAATGAAGATAAATTCAAATCGATAGTTATATTCCCTTTTTTATTGTAGGGATTGGTTGCAGTGGATATGTAAATATTTCCGTCAGCTCCTGTCGGATTGGATATTTTTTTACTGGTGCTTGTGGTTGTCGAAAAAGATTCTGATGAATAAACTTCCTTTTTATTTAGAATGTCATATACAAATACTCTTGCCGATAGTTGTTTTTCTGCATCTCCCCAGATATCGACGGTACTTGTCATTGAACCGTAGAGATACCAATTGGAGACAAATTCGACTAACGATTTCATGTTGGTATCTCCTTTTTTCAAGGTTTTTGTAGCATGTATATTGTATTCAGCTTCATTTCCCGAAGCTCCGACCAAAAGTCGGCCTTCTCCTTGCAATTCGTCGCAAATACGGTCGAATGTGGAAGTACCATCGTGCGGACCGATATGATACCCGAGGCTCATATTAATGACACAGGGTTTACCGACGGATTCGGCATAGTCGTAGATATATTTAATACCGTCTGTGATGCTTGTATTGCTACTACTATTGTCGGATACGTTATAGCTGACGAAAACCAAATCTGCATCAGGAGCGATTCCGTAGTATTCGTTTCCTTTATATGCTCCGGCTGCAATTCCCGTGACGTGGGTAGCATGGCTAGCTGCATAATCCTGTTTTGCCGCGATGATTTCCTCGGCATTCGTATATTCTGTTCCATAATAATAGCCGGTGGGTGGCGTTCCCGACTGGTTTTGGTTCCATACTCTTTTGATACGCAGATTTTTACCTTCTGTATCGTAGAAATTGATATGGTTATATTGGAATCCACCGTCGATGATGCCGACTATAACATCTTTGCCGGTATAGGCTTGGGTGAGCCCTGTCCCTTCGTGTATTTTGTTTACATTGCTAAATTGTTCGGAACGAACGTTGTTCATTCGTTGATGAACCGGACGTCCTATTTCGATGTACTTTACCGATGGTAGTTGCGACACGGAAGTCAAATTATCTGCCGGGATACTGGTGGAAAGTATAGTACCGTATTGGGCATTGATGATGACTTGATTTTCTTCGAGTCCATCGAGATTATTTTCATCTACCAGGTGGAGAAATGCCGAAACAGCCATTTCACCGTTGTTTGGGTTGATTGCGTATGTCGATTTGAGTTTTGCCCGTTGGCTGATAGTAGAGGTAGATTCGTAACTTCTCAAAAAATTTTGTGTCGATGGAGACATTTTTTCTTCTGCGTTTAACAGAAATGAGCCGAGTGTCGCCATTAAGCAAAGTGATAGTAATAATTTTTTCATCGATTTAATTATTAAATGGTCTTTGATAACTAACGGTTGCGTACCGGAGAGGAACATTCGATATATGTAATTCCCGGTAAAGTAATGAATTGTGGTAATATTTTTAATGGTATAGCAAAACTATATATCGAGTCGCTATATTTTATGCAATGTCCTCCGATATGGAGGAGATCCTCTTCCTTGAAATCGGCAGCCGTGTGTAAGTAGCCTGTCAGCAGATAATTCCCATTTTGATTGTGCAATGAAAATCTTTTTATCAACAATTCGGAAGGGATATATTTTTCTAAATTATTGCCGGATTGTCGGAGATCGGCGTTCCATGCAACCCAAAACATGCGAAAAGAAGCGGAGACGGACAAATGTTCCGGCAGGGTATAGTTAGCCTTGCTGGCTTATCGGATTTTTCCAGAGTTTTGTTTGTATGACATGCTGTAAAGGCTATCATTAAAAAGGCTGCGTATATATATTTCCACATCATAATAGAAAAAGAATATTTAAAGAAACAAATATAATTATTTATTTCTTTAATATTATATTTTTGAGATGGTATTTTAATGTATAGTTTTTTCTCCTATTTGTAATCTCGTTTGGATTATTTCTGACAATCTTTCAAGATAGGATTCGGTTTGACAACCGAAATAAATTTTGCCCAGTATTTTCCTCTCTTTATCTTTGCTGAAAAAAATTATGATTTTCTATTTTTCGGCAACGGGTAATAGCCAATACATTGCACAGAGGTTGGCAGAAGTTACGGGTGAAACTCTTGTTTCAATAACAGAATGTCTGAAAAATCATAAATATACTTGGGAGCTGTTGCCCGGAGAGAGGGTCGGTTTTGTGACTCCTGTTTATTTTTTTGGATTGCCGTCTATTGTCTCGGAATTTATCCGTAACTTAGATTTATGTGTTCGAGGGCAACACTTCGTCTATCATGTCGTAACTTTTGGAACTATAACGGGACAGTCCCATTATATGATGGAAAAGGCATTGAGAAAGAAGGGATTAAATTTGGACGGTAGATATATCGTCAAAATGGTAGACACCTATACATTGATGTTTGATTTGTCTGATGAAGAGAAATGTGAGAAGGTTACGAAAGATGCGGAGGTGTGTATAGATCGTGTTATAGAAAAGGTTGTCAACAGAGTTCGGGGTGATTTTGATAATAGGAAGATTCCTCACTGGCTCGCTTTTCCCTATACTTATTGCAATCGAAAGAAATCGACTGCTCCTTTCGTGGTATTAGGTCGATGTATCAGATGTGGGGCGTGTGCCAAGAAGTGTCCGATGGGTGCAATAGAAATGCGAGATAATCGTCCGATTTGGATAAAGGAGCAATGTTTGCAGTGTTTGGGGTGTTTGCATCGTTGTCTGGTATTCGCTATTCAGTATGGGAAAAAGACAATCAAACATGGTCAGTTCGTCCATCCGGGGGTAAAGATGTGAAAATCGATTTCGATACAGTATTCTCTGTTGTGAAATTTTTATTGTTTTAGTTGGTTCGATAGAATGTTACTCAGTTGTTTTTCCGAAGGATTATTGGCTATGATTTTACCGTCGGGTCCGAGTAATATGAGGTGAGGGATTCCTTGTATGGCATACGTAAGTATAGCGGTGGATTCCCAACCTTTTTGATCTATGAGTTGTGCCCATTTTATTTGGTTTTTCTGTATATATTCTTTCCATTCTTCCCGGTTTGTATCGAATGAGATACCTACAATGGAGAATTGCCGTTTGTCATATCGTTCGAATAATTGTTTTAAATAAGGAGTTTGTCTTCGACAAGGGGGACACCATGATGCCCAAAAGTCGAGGAGAATATATTTCCCTTTGTCGATATATGTCGATAAAGAAGCCTCTTTTCCTTCGATTGTCTGTAAAGGTAAGTCGATATACGGCATACCGGGTTCTACGTTTTTCAGTCGATCCAACATGTGGGAAACTTTTTTTACCGCCGGATTTTTTTTAAAAGAAGGAGCTGCATGGGCGATTAGCTCTCGCTGTTCTTCGGGGGAGAATAAAAAGCTGTTTTGTAGAAACAGATAGATAGAAGTTACGTTGTCGGTATTTGCCAGAATATAGTTTCGAGTGAGTGTTTCAAGACCTTTTTGTTCTTTATCGAAGGCCTTTTTCAATATTACAAAAGTACTGTCGGATAATTGTCCCGATAAATAATCTTTCAGATATCGGTTCGTAATGTTTCGTATGCGGGTATCGTAGGAGCGGCGTTTTGTCTCATACATCTGCAATCTGTTGTTCAGCGGTGTACCGGATATATGAGAGACAGAATCGAGCGTAACATAAATATCTCCTTTTTCCAACGCTATCAGTTGAGGTGGAATTTGTGATTGTTTGTCGTTCAAATGTACCAATATTGCTACCGCCGGACTTTTTTGTTCTCCTTTGAATGAGAATGAACCGTTAGTGACAGTAGCACTATCGACTATTTCGAATTGTTCGTTGTTTTGTTTTTGCAGTAAGATGGTTTCTCCATCGGGTATAAGATTGGTTTTTCCGGTGATTTTATATTTTCCGCCGCAGCTTGCCATAATCACTCCTATCAAACCGATCCATATCAATTGTCTTTTTTTCATAGTTATTTCGAATTTGCCGTTTATGGTATAAACAGAAGATTTTCAACATAGTTTAACCGAAACGGAGGATTAACAATTGGATATGTGGTTGATGAGAGCGGTTGTTGATGTTGGGCAGCTTTTGTGTGATAGAGCGTACAGAAAAGATTTTCGATGATGAAGAGTGGACGGAGCTTTACCGAAATTTTCGGAATATGCGAAAAATTCGTGATATTAGTCTGAATCCCCATATAGCACTTTCGATCATTGTGAAGCCATTTAATAAACGGCCTCCGATATACCCTGAAACCGATTTCGCCTCTGAGAACGGTGCTACTACTTGTCGGTAGGCTTCATTGACGTTTTTTTGCTGTTCGGCGATGGCTATTTTTAGAGCTTGTTTATGAACAGCTATTTCTTCGAGGGTCAGCCCTTGTTGATTTGTATGGTTTTCGTTCATTTTATAGAGGAGTTTTTTCATTATCCAGTAACACTTTGGAGATAAAACGAGTGATAGGAACCAATATGAGTTTTTTCTTGAATAGAATAACAATCGCTATGAGTAACAGGAACACAGCACCGACGATCGCATAGCTTCCTACGATTCCTACAAGAGGCTCTAAAAGATAGACCAGTGCAAAGGAAAGATATATGCCGGCTCCAACAGAGAGCACCAAGATGACAGCGAAGAGAACCGACATGCCCAATATAACCGAAATTTTTTCAGTAGCTGTCAGTTTGGCGTAGTCAATTTGTAAATTGATGTATTTCTTTCCTTCTTCAAATAGTTTTCGGAAAGCGTTGTTTTGAGTATCGAACATAACTGTGTTTTTTAGAGGAGAGAAAAATACAGATGAGAGTATCAAAGGTACGAACCGGTACGCTTTGATATCCTCATCTTCATTTTAGAGGAGTTACTTCCCGCCCTTTACCTCTTCGGCAATTTGGTCGACTAAGTGTTCCATATCTTCTTTTTTTAATTGGATTCCTTTGTCGTGAAGTAATTTACAAATGCGCGCTCTGGTATCGACCCCTTTTTCGGGAGCAAACAGAATTCCGGCGGCAGCACCCACGGCGGCTCCGCCGAGAAATGCAAACAATAAATTTAGACCTTTCATAATTTTTACATTTTAATGTGGTTATACAAAGATAACAAAATAATCGGGATTTTGTTAGTCTGCTTGAAAAAGATTTTCGGCTTAATCGGTTGACAAAAAACTATAAAGGATAAATAGGGGTTGAATTATGTATCGTTAAAGTCGCTATCTTTGTAGATACGAAGATGGGATGCGGTTCGGCATAGTCAAATCGGAAATGAATTTTCCGTTTGCCTCTGCGCTCACCTTTCGCTATCTTTGTAAGTACGAAAATAGGATGCGGTTCGGCATAGCCAAATTGGAAATGAATTTTCCGTTTGTCTCTGCACTCACCTTTCGCTATCTTTGTAAAGTTTAAAAGAAAAGGTATTATAAGATTCCTAGAATTATGTCTGAACATTCTATCTTTATTAAAGGGGCGCGAGTCAATAATCTCAAAAATATCGATGTAGAAATTCCCAGAGATCGTTTTATCGTTATTACGGGATTATCTGGGTCGGGAAAATCATCGTTGGCTTTCGATACTTTATATGCCGAGGGACAACGTCGTTATGTAGAAAGTTTGTCGGCTTATGCAAGGCAATTTTTGGGGCGTATGAGTAAACCTGAATGTGACTATATCAAAGGCATTCCGCCTGCCATAGCCATAGAACAGAAAGTAAATACAAGGAATCCTCGATCGACGGTGGGAACTTCGACCGAGATATATGATTATATGAGGTTGCTGTATGCTCGCATCGGGAAAACTTATTCTCCTGTGTCTGGGGAGTTGGTTAAGAAGCATCAGGTAGACGATGTCGTGCATTGTGCCTTAGGTTTTCCCGATGGAACTCGTTTCGCTTTGCTTACGAATTTGGTTATACCGGAAGGGCGAGACTTGAAAACTCACTTACAAATATTGCAAAAGGAAGGTTTTCCGAGGGTAGAAGTGAACGGGCGTTTTCAAGCCATAGAAGATTTGTTGACCGATGGAGAATTACCGGAGCCCAACACTGTCCGTTTGGTAATAGACCGAATGAGTGTTTCGCATGAGACCGATACAGTCAGCCGATTGTCCGATTCTGTCGAGACTGCCTTTTTTGAAGGTGGGGGAGAGTGTATCGTTCTGGTTTATGACGGCGAAGAAATACGGGAGTTTAGTTTTTCGAAAAGGTTCGAGGCAGACGGTATCACATTCAACGAGCCGAGCGAGTTGATGTTTAACTTTAACAATCCGGTGGGTGCATGTCCCACTTGTGAGGGATTTGGGAAGGTTATCGGTATAGACGAGGATTTGGTTGTCCCGAATAAAACTTTATCGGTTTATGACGATGCTGTGATGTGTTGGCGCGGGGAGAAAATGAGTGAATGGAAAAACGATTTGATACGCCAAGCAGACTCTTTGCACTTTCCCATACATCGTCCTTATTTCAAATTGACCGACCGGGAGAAAGATATATTATGGCATGGAGCCGGCGATTTCGAGGGAATAGACGGATTTTTCGCCATGCTTGAAGCCAATCAGTATAAAATACAATATCGTGTAATGCTCGCCCGATACCGGGGAAAGACCATCTGTCCTGTGTGCAAAGGCAGCCGATTGAAACCTGAAGCTGAATATGTGAAGGTGGGAGGGCGTTCAATCTCAGAGCTTGTGAATTTACCGATTAGCGAGTTGAAAGAGTTCTTCGACCGTCTCGAACTCGATGAACATGATGCTTTGATTGCGAAACGATTGTTGACCGAGATTAGGAATCGTATTTGTTTTCTGCAAGAGGTGGGGTTGAGTTACCTGACTTTGAACAGGTTGTCTTCTACTCTCTCGGGCGGAGAAAGCCAGCGTATCAATTTAGCCACTTCTTTGGGTAGCAGTTTGGTCGGTTCTTTATATATTCTCGATGAACCGAGTATAGGGCTTCATTCCCGGGACACAGGTTTATTGATAAAAGTTTTGAGGCAGTTGCAGGAGTTGGGCAATACCGTTGTCGTTGTCGAACATGACGAAGATATTATACGGGCGGCCGATTATATTATCGATATAGGTCCGTTGGCCGGTCGTTTGGGTGGTGAAGTCGTTTATCAAGGAGGCTTGTCTCGATTACCCAAAGCGACTCGTAGCTATACCATGCGTTATTTGACGGGTGAGAGTAAAATAGAGTTGCCTGCAAATCGCCGGAAATGGAATCAATATATCGAAGTAGAGGGGGCTGCTCAGAACAATCTGAAATCGATCGATGTGAAGTTTCCCCTTCATGTCATGACCGTTGTTTCGGGTGTCAGTGGTTCGGGTAAATCGTCGTTAGTCAGAGATGTTTTTTATCGGGCTCTTCTTCGGCATTATGGAGAGGGCGGAGAAATGCCCGGAACGTATTCTCGTCTTTCGGGCGATATGGATCGAATTCATTCTGTCGAATTCGTGGATCAGAATCCCATCGGTAAATCAACCCGGTCCAATCCTGCTACGTATTTGAAAGCATTTGACGAGATACGGAAACTGTTTGCCGAGCAACAAGGAGCCAAACAGATGGGATTTTCTCCCTCGTATTTCTCTTTTAACTCCGAGGGCGGACGCTGCGAGGAGTGTAAAGGAGAGGGAACCATTACTGTGGAAATGCAGTTTATGGCCGATATTGTCCTCGAATGCGAGTCGTGCCACGGAAAAAGGTATAAGCAAGATGTACTCGATATCGAGTACAGGGGCAAGAACATCAGCGATGTGCTTGATATGACTATCAATCAGGCCATAGAGTTTTTTTCGGAGGTGAACGGAAGTCAGGAGAAGCGTATCATAAAGCGGTTGAAGCCGTTGCAAGACGTAGGACTGGGATATATAAAATTAGGACAGTCTTCTTCAACGCTTTCGGGCGGAGAAAATCAGCGTGTGAAATTAGCCTTTTTCCTAAGTAACGAGAAACAGGAATCGACTCTTTTTATTTTTGACGAACCTACGACAGGTTTACATTTTCATGATATAAACACGCTTTTGAAATCGTTTAACCAGCTTATCGAACGAGGTCATACTGTTGTTATCATCGAACACAATATGGACATTATAAAGTGTGCCGACCACGTTATCGATATGGGACCGGAAGGTGGTAAAGAGGGTGGATACGTGGTTTGTACCGGTACTCCCGAGGAGATCGCCGAGTGCTCTGCTTCCTATACGGGAATGTTTTTGAAAGAGAAACTAAGAAGCTGTTTTAAATTTATTGAGAAATAATATTACCATTGCAAGCAGGTATGTTCCGGCCATATTGCGCCCCTGTCTCGTATCTAGAATCCCTTGATTTTTGTCAATAGCCCGCTATTGACTGCATATCTCGGACTCCAATCTGCTTCAACATAGGGCTCAATCTGTCTCGGAATAAATTTAAAACAGCTTCTTAAAGTTTAGCGTATGCGGTCGAGGCTTCGAACCAAACGCTCGTCTTTATTAATGGCCTTATAGGCTAAAATGTCGAGAATGAGGGCGACGAAAGGCATTACGATATAAGCTGTCCACGATATGTTTGAAGCCGAAAGATCTTCGCGGAATGTATAACCGCTCAAAAAGATGACGATATAGAAAGTTACCAGAAAGAATGCGTTGATCATGCAGATACGCACTTGTGTAGGTCTGTTCTTATATAGGAAAATCGTGATAAACGATAATACGGCTATTACGGTTCCTAATACGAATACTCCCCATGTGGGGGTAAATACAGAAGTTTGTGTAATTGCTGCGGCACTATCCTGTACAGGAGTTGTCATAGCTTCTACGGTAGAGATACCTTGTGCCGTGAAACTGTAAATGCCATCGGTCGTATCGAATTGAGCTATCGGAAGAAATAAAAATACAGCCATTAAAGCCGTCGTCAGTAATAAATAGATCGATTGTATTCGTTGTATCATAATATAAGTTTTCTTTAATGGTGAAATAGGTACGTAAATAAACGGAGCGGGTTGCAGCTTATTTGTGCGCTCCGTTTTGCAAAGATAGAAAATTGTCGGTAAACACCCAAATGTGGATTTGAGAAATAGCTGTGGAAAGGAGGGTAGGGCGAATGGGAAAAATTAAATAACCTTTTTCCGGCACACTATTTGTAAATTAAGTTTGTTATATAAGGGAAAGCTATTAAATTTACTTCGATTTTATATTTATAAAGATGATTACGACAGAGATAACGAAATTGCAGTACGATATATACGGTTTGCTTGCCGAGAGACGATTGAAAGACGCTTTCGGTAAACTTGCTCTATTGGTAAACGAGTTGCAAGATTGGGTAAGCCGGGACAAGTTGAACGAGATGGAGACGTCGTATAGATATATGATACAATATATGTTGGACGGTGTCGAGGATCCCGAACGGAAGAGTATTTACGATCATTTGGTTTTGTCTGCTTATGTGTTGACCGATCGGGTTTCGGATCGATTGGCCGGGCAGGTTTCTCCTTCTCAATACTATGGGTGGAAGAGATATGCGTCGGCCAGCCGAACGGGTATTTCCTTATCGTCTCAATTCGATGTGTGCGATAATGAAATCAACGATCTTTCTTTGGCTTTGTTGCTTGGCGAACAAGAGCAAGATTTTTCTAAAATTCAATCATTGAAACACCGTATCGAGGACACGGCGGGAAATCTTTTTATGGATATATGGACCAATTATCCGGCGGCAGAGGAAGATTACCGGTCGTTAAGAGAGGCTCTTTTCACCGATCGTTTTCCTGATACTTTCGTTTCGCTTCTTCTTTCGGCTGTGTTGTTGAACTTATTGCACCGGTTCGACGAGCAAAAGTTGCTCATTCTGTTGGACGGTTATCGCCATTCTTCGCCCGAAATACAGATGCGTTCGCTTTGTTGTGCCCTCATCGTCATGTATATTTATCGGGAGAGATTGCCTCTTTTGAAGAGTTTGCGGAATCGCCTCGATGCATTGTGTGAAGAACCGAAATTCAAGACCGATGTTCGTAATATTTTCTTGCAGTTCATCAAGAGTCAAGAGACTGAAAAAATTACCAGAAAAATGAATGAAGAGCTGCTTCCCGAAATGATGAAACTGGGGCCATCGCTTTATAAGAAAATACGTCAAGAAGACTTGATGAACGATATCAATGCGCTGGAAGAAAATCCGGAGTGGCAGGAGATGCTCGACAAATCGGGAATTACCGATAAGTTAAAGGAGTTGACCGATTTGCAGATGGAGGGAGCCGATGTTTTCATGAGTACGTTTTCTCATTTGAAGAGTTTCCCTTTTTTCCAGTCGATTCAAAATTGGTTTTTGCCGTTTAATCCCGATCATACAGCGTTGTCGGGGGTATTGTCTGGTAAGGGCGGAGATACGTTTAAGAAGATGATTTCGGCATCGGCTCTATTGTGTAATTCGGATAAATATTCTTTTTGTTTGAGTTTGGCTCAGGTTCCCGAGTCGCAAAGGGATTTGATGATGGGGCAATTCAGTGCCGAGAATGCGGCGGTTCAAGAGATGGAAAAAGAGGAATTGATGAAGAAAGAAATAAGTCGGGAAAATATATCCAATCGTTATATTCAAGATTTGTACCGTTTCTTCAAGTTGTATATACGTCGAACCGAGTTTACGGATCCTTTTGCCGGGCATATCAATTTATTGCATGTATCTGTTTTGAATCCGTTATTGAGCGATTCGGACAGTTTGCGCCTCATCGGGGAATATTATTTCCGGCGGGGATATTATGCCGAGGCTCTCGAATTGTTCGAAAGGCTTTCGGCGGCATATCATTCGGATAGTGAAATTTATCAGAAGATAGGTTTTTGTTACCAGAAGAAAGGAGACTATGCCAACGCTTTGGAGGCTTTCCTCAAAGCAGAAATTATTTCGCCCGACAATTTCTGGACGATTAGACGCATAGCTACATGTTACAGAAATATGAAAAAGCCCGAGATGGCTCTTTCGTATTATCATCGTGCCGAAAAGATACAGCCCGAAAATTTATCGGTACAGATGAATATAGGGCATTGTTATGTCGAACAGAAAGATTATGAAGAGGCGCTTAAATATTACTTCAAGGTGGATTATCTCGATCCCGAAGGTGGAAAAGCGTGGCGTCCTATCGCATGGTGTTCTTTCTTAGTCGGTAAAAAAGAACAGGCGCAGCGGTATTATGAGAAGATATTGGACGATAAACCGGTTTCTCTCGATTATTTCAATGCCGGGCATGTGGAGTTTTCTTTGGGACATATCAGAAAGGCTATCGATTATTATCGGCGCAGTATAGAGCTGGACAACGGTGATTCTGCTAAGTTTCTTTCTAATTTCAAGCAGGATGCTCCCGATTTGATCGCCTCGGGAATCGCTGCGAGCGATATGCCTATTTTGTTGGATCAACTTATGTATGGCATTACAGATTCTTTATAACCTTTGACAAGGAGGCGATTCTGTATATAGATATGAGGATAGGGCGTTGTTCGACATAGTCAAAACGGAAGTGGAATTTCCATTTGTCTCTGCACTCGCCTTTCGTTATCTTTGTAAATACGAAGATAGGATGCGGCTCGGCATAGCCAAATTGGAAATGTGATTTCCGTTTGTCTCTGCTCTTACCTTTCACTATCTTTGTCATCTGAAAAAGTAAGGTAATATTTATGAGACGTATAGTTTGTGTACTGTTTCTTGTGGGTGTGTTTTCGACAAATTCCGTATGCGGTGAGACTCTTTCGGAGTATCGGGAGAATTTGTATGATTTGTTCATTCAACAGAAAATACCCCAGTGGGGTGCTGTCTTGTCAAAAATGAGTGCCGATAAGTCGTGCGGGACATTGGAGGGGCGTCATGAAATTTTGTGCGGTTATTATGGCCTTGTGGGACATTTGGTCGATAAAAAGAAGAAAGACGAGGCGCAGGCTTATTTGAAAACCGCTTTGGCGCTTTCTGAGAATTATCGAAAAATGTATCCGAACGATGCTCGGTTTAAAGCGTTGCATGCCAATTTGATAGGTTTGAAAATAGCCCTTTCTCCCATGCGTGCGGCTACGTTGGCATCGGGTATGTTGTCGTCGGCTCGGGAGGCTTATAAACTGGCCCCCGGGGATAGTTGGGTTTCTATTCTGTACGGGAATATTTTGTTCTATATGCCGGGAATATTCGGCGGGGATAAAGAGGAAGGTTTGGAGTGCTATCAACGAGCTCGCCGGAGTATGGAAAAGGATATTTCGACCAACGGGCATCATTGGCTTTATGTACAATTGTTGGTGACCATCGGGGTGGTTTATGAGAAATCCGAACGTTATGAGCAGGCGTTAGCGATGTACAAGACGATTATGGAGAAATATCCTGAGTATGGATTTGTAAAAAATACGAGTTATCCTCGGGCTCTGAAAGCAATGCAACAAAAACAATAATTTGAAAAGAAGTGCAATTATGAACGATTATATGCAGGTACGGTTCGATGTAGAGCCGTGTAGCGAGATGGCGACAGATGTTTTGGCTGCGGTTTTGGCTGAAATCGGTTATGAAAGTTTTGTCCCCGACGAACGAGGGGTTACTGCTTTTGTCCCTCAGGGTAAGTATGACGAGACACGACTTAAAGAAGAGTTGTCGCAATATCCCATCGGAGGGGTATCTGTGACGTATGAAGCGACATTCGTTGCCGGGAGGGATTGGAACGAAGAATGGGAGAAAAATTATTTCAAGCCTATTGTCGTGGGTGAAGAGTGCGTGATACATAGTACATTTCATACCGATGTTCCGCAAGCTCGTTACGATGTGCTGATAGACCCTAAGATGGCTTTTGGGACGGGCCATCACGAAACTACCACTCTCATGTTGCAGGCGATATTGGCATCGGATCTTACAGGTCGCTCGGTGCTCGATATGGGGTGTGGTACGGCTGTATTGGGTATTTTGGCTCGTATGAAGGGGGCGGCTTCCGTCGTCGCTGTCGACATTGATGAATTCGCCGTCGAGAATGCCATTGAAAATATCCGTTTGAATCATGTATCGGAAGTTGAAGTCCGTTTGGGAGGAATCGAAGCCTTGAAGCAGGAGTCGTTCGATTTTATTTTTGCCAATATCAATCGGAATATATTGCTGGCCGATATGCATGCTTATGTGGCCTGTATGAAACGTGGCTCACGTATTTTCATGAGTGGTTTTTACGTGGAAGATATTCCTTTTATTCGGGCGGAGGCCGAACACCTCGGATTGCGTTTCGTCGGTTACGCCGAGAAAAACAGATGGGTAGCGGTCGAATGTATGAGCGATTGAAATAGATAAGACAAGTTATTCGTGGGCTCAGGATAGTTAGTGGGGATTGTTTTTGTACAATCTAACCCCTCTCCTCAGAGACTACCGTTTCTTTGGTGTCTCCCCAATCTGCTCTGCTTATCGAAGGTTCTGCAATTTTGTTTTAACCCCCTCGCCCTTTGGGCACTCCCCCCTATGCGACACAGGGGGAGAGGTTGAGGAGTATTTCTCTTTTACCCTGTTTCGATTTTAAGTTGCGATACTCCACAATGCTACGGGACATGGCAGGGGAGAGGTGTACAAAGCCATTCTTATTCTGAAACAAGAAATGCCGCTCTTCCTCCTCCACTGTGTTTTTGCAACGCAAAAATATAGGGGAGGTGTCACGTAGTGACGGAGGGGTTAACTCTTACAGCCAAAAAAGTTTATGAAATCTTTTCAACCCTCCTCCTCAGAGACTATTGTATCTCCGGGCTATCCCCTATATCGTTACCGCAACTTCCCGTAATGTTACGGGACACGGCAAGGGAGAAGGGTAATACAATCCATCTCATTCGCTAAAATTCATGTTTACCCCCACCGATTCAATATAGGAGGAGAGGGAGTAAAATAAAGTGAAGATATTTCAATTCTTCTACGCTTCGATATGTACCGAGATAGTTCCCCGTATTATTGTCGAGATGTAAATAATGACGGGGGAAAGAAATGACTATTCAGATTTATATTGTCCCAACTCTTGCTGCAATAAATCGATTCTGTCTTGATAATTTCGAATCAGATTCTGTAATAAAGAAATTTCTTGTTGTTTGGATGCTTTTAAAGCCAGCTCTTCTGTTGATAAATTTTTAATATTTTTATAGATTTTAGAATCTTCGGAAACCAAAAGATTATCATTTGCCGAATTGTTATTATATTTGTTCGGACTAATAAAATAGGTCTCTTCACATTCTTCTTGATTTACGAAAATGAAAAAGTCGGTAATGGGAAAATTCCAGTGATTGGCAATACTCAGTAAGACGTTTATATTCATATTTCCGCCTCTTACTGCCTTGCCTATGGTGTTTTTATCCAAGCCAAGCTCTTTGGCTGCATCTTTGTAGGTGAGACCTTTTCGATGCAAAAATCTTCGGAGCGAGTCTCCGGAATAAACGAGCTTTTTACCGTCTTTCATATGGAATAAGGTGTAAACGATTAAATTCTCTCTGAAACTATTATGATAGTTTGTTTATACCAATATACAAAAAAATCGGCAATTAGTTTGCTCGAAGGTTTCCTTTCGGGAGAGAAGAAGAGGAATGTTTTTACAACCGCATTTGGTTTGACTTAGTATTAAGTAGAGGTCGATGACGGTATTGAAAAAGATAGAGGAGGGTGTTTCTTTTAAAAAAGCATCGTCCTTGCCGATAAATCCGAACAAGGACGAAATTGCCAGTATTGTAATTGTTTGTCGTCAGGTATATCGAATCTTGTAAAATATTGCTAACTGGTTTTATGTTTTTTTGAGGGTCTATCGTCGTTATAATTCTATGCTGCCACTACCGCTTTCACCTTCTCCCCAGTCGATACTTCCCGGAATTTCTATGGTTACTTCTTTGCTATCGATGGTGATGTTATAAGTATGTACTTTACCTGCTTCGAGTTCGGCGGCTCCCTCTTTCGGGGTGTAATAATGTGTGCCGAGTTCGGTGTCGATAGCGATTAGTCGTTTACCGTCCATGTTTTGCGGAATGACAAGAGCCGTATAACTGGCTATGTATTTCGAGGGATCGGTAGGCTGTGATAATTTGAAAGGCGTGATTGTTTTGTCCATCGGTCCAGGAAGCCATGTCCCTGTTGTTACGCCTGTACCAGAGGGAGCCGTGTAAGTCCCCGACAAGGCGAGGTTGTTATCTCCGATTTTTACGGACTGAATCTGGTCGGCGGAATCAATTCCTTCCGTTTTTTTGATGTTAACGATAATTCTTGCTGTTTGATGGTAGAAAATCAGGTCAGCTGTGCTACCGAATTTTACTTCGACGGGGGCTGTAAATAGAAGATCGCTTTCTGCATATCCGTTTCCGGTTTCGTTTTGGTCGGCAGCTACGCTCCACGAGTCGGGCAACGTGTTTGAGGTCGAGCCATCGGCACAATGCCAAGCCCGCATGAGTTTTGTCTCATCGCTACGCTGCCAATAGTGGGTTTCTTTTTTTGTCGAGGCTGCGGGTATATCGTTGTTTATTTCGTAGGGGTAGGAGGCCGCATCGTTCCAGTTGTACGCATCGCCTGTTTTGGTTATGGCCTGTACGGTCACTTTTTCACCGTTCGTCCATGTGCCGTCCACAGAGGAACGGGCGATGGGGCTTTCTACCGAAACGGTCATGGCAACCGGATATTTACCTTGCGGCAACGTTTTTCCGGTTATCATGTCTTCGTCAGAAGAGCATGAGGCGAATATCACACCAGCCCATAATCCTATAAAAGCCGCTTTTCTGTATGTCATTTTCATATTGCGATATTTTTTATTTGTTTCGTGCTACCGCTCCCGGCGAAAGGAGCGGCTACACCTTTATGTGTAGCTCCGGGCGTTACGCTCGCTGCCCGGGATAGCTGTATTTGACTTTACGAAATCGATCGAATGTAATTTCTATTGAAGTCAATCGTTTAGAATGCACAAATCGCACGGACATTGAATTTTTGGTTCTTGAAGAGGCCGTGTCCCGAGATTTGTGCTTGTGAGGACATGATTTGTATACAATAAGCTCTATTGGCACGGGCATAGCTGTCTCCTGTGTATCCTTCTTGCGATGACCAATAACTTGTGCCACTGGCGAGAGTCTCGATATCGATACCGTTATCGGATAAATTTTCCAAGATACTGTTTATTTTCCCTAGATTGTTTACATTTGTCGTGCCACGACCGGGTAGAGGCTTTTCCCATGAGTCCTCGGCGCAGAGCAGTGCCAGTTCTTTCAGAGAAGGGAAATACCAGCTGCTACAACCTTTGGGCGTGATGTTGTTGTCGGCAAAGGTTTTGATGGATTGAGCGGCTTGACATCTGTAAAGTATTTTCGCTGGGTCGCTGTTATAAGCCAATAATACCATAGTGTTGTTATACCCCAACAGTTTGTGAGCTTCGCTGTCGAGTGTCTCGTCTATCGGAGAGACAGGGGCGATTTGTGTGTATTTGCTGTCGAAAGTCGCTGTTTCTTGCCACGTTGTCACACTTTCGCGGAAAGTCGTGCTTGCAGATTGCCAGGGTTTTCCTGTGGCGGCATCTTTCAAAGCGACAATAAGGCCGTGGGTACAATCGGGATAATCGGCCATCAATACCTTGTCGTTGGTCAGTGTGGATTTGGGATAGGTGTCTGAGTAGGTCCAGAAGACGATACCGACACACGCTTTTTTCTGTTCGTCGGTGAGGGTGGTATAATCGTCGGTTCTGACAAATGTTCCGTCTTCCATCGCCAAGTCGCCGACTTGTGTCTGAGTCCGGTCTGTGATATTTCCTATCGGCGGCGGTATTACAGCTATCCCGTCATCGTCCCCTACACCTTCGTCCCAGTCGTGAATGCTCGAAGATACTTCTATGGCTGTTATGTCGGTATCGATGGTTATATTTTGAGCTGTTCCGTCTGCCGTGATTTCAATCCCGTCGGGGAGCTCGGTGTTTTTGCCATATGCAGGCTTTTCTTTATCAAGCGTGAATTGGGCTTGGGGCAGGGTATTCAGTATCTCTACTTTGGTTATACCGGCGAGAAAATCGTTTTCACCGACTCCCTTTTTGAGTATTACTTCGACTTTGGAGAGCAAATGCCTGAATTGTACGGCCACGGGGGTGGGGTTACCGCTTCGTGGGACTCCGGTAAGTTTGGCGTAAGTCAAGTCGGAGGTGGCATAACCATCGGTCTCGCTGCGTTGGTCTGCGGCTACGGTATGAGTGAGCGACCTTGCCGGATAGGTGTTGCCGAACCATGTGGCGTTGGTATGGAGGGCATAAATGTTTACGTCGTTGCCGGTTAACGGGAAGTACATGGGCGTGCTGCCGCTTAATGTCCCGGCAACCCCTCCTTCTTTGGTCAAGAGTATATTTTCATAGAGATTTTCTTGATCTATGGTTTGTTGTCGGTTTTTAGAATCGTCGATCCATAGATGTACCGTTTCTCCATCTTTGAGCTGTGTGTCCAGTCCGTGGGAGGATCGAGTCTGTACATTGATGCCGCTGGTGAATCTCAATTCGACTTGTCCGTCATAACCCGACAGATTTTCTGTTTCGTTGCATGCCGCCAGTCCGAGCAGGGCGGTCGCTAAAAAGAGATATTGTTTCATATTATTTTAGGTTTGTTGAATTTTCAAATTTTATTCTGCTTCTCCGCTATCGCCTGTACCGTTGCCCGATATCCAGTCTACAATTTCGGACGTTACGCCGATTTCTGTCTTGTTGAGCGTGACATTGAATTTATATTTTTACCGGCTTCGAAACGGGTTGCGAAATCGGATTGTACGGGCCATATAAAATGTCCACCGTCTTTTAGCTTGAATTTCAGAGACATTTCATCGAAATTATCACTCGGTAGAATGATGGCTTCGGCTTTCGTCCCTTTGTTTGTCACGAGTAAATCGACTGTTCGGGGCGTTTCTGTTACGATCGCTATCTCATTACCATCTATGACGTCGTATGTCGCAGAGGTTTGTTGTCCGGTCAATTCTACGGTGAGACCTTCCAAAACCGAGATGTCGTCGAATCCTGTTCCGCTGGTTATGTTCAGTTCTATTTTCGCCAGTTTGTGGTAGAACGTGAAACGCACGGACGGTGTATTTTTATCGGTCTCCGGGTTGTCGCTTCCCAAAAGGTCGATTGCGCTTTGAGAGGATTGGTCGGTTATATCGATCGTATAAGTGCGACCGTTGTCACCAAGATTTTCCGTGTAGGGATAATAGGCGACAAAATTGCGTCTCGAACCGTCTGTCGGCAGGTAGATGGCCTCGGCTTCGGTGGCCGTGAATTTGCCGCTTCCATCGGTCGTGGTATAAGGTCTATTGTTTTGTTCCACTGTTTCTCCGGCGAGCATATATATTCCGATACGGTCGTTCGGTTCCCATCGGGTGTCGTTTGCACGCGATGTCACGCATATATTACCGTTCACATGCAGGGCTGTCGGGCCGCTATTCCCTGTTGTATCGCCGAGAGGAGATTCATCGTTACCACAACCGGCCAAAGTGACGATGGAGAGTGCTAAAATCAAAATTTTTACTTTCATTTTTATAGTCGGTTTGTTTCGTTTGTCTTTTAATAAATTTCGATGTTTTCACCGTTTTCTTCGTTACCGTTTTCCCAGCCGACGATCGTTGCCGTCATATCGGCTTCGATCGGAGTCAGCAAGTCTCCGGTTATGTACATGGGAGTCGGCATATCGTCGTTGAAGTTTTTCAACAGATCGGTGAGATCGTTTTCGATGGTTTGCGAGCTTCCATCAGTGAAAGTCAGATCGATTCGTAAGGATTGTTTCAAACCGGTTGTACCTAACAGTCGGGTATGCGCTGTTACTTTATCGTTAGTTCGAGCAAAAGGAAAACTTGTGTTCATGGCTTCGCCGCAGATTCGTTGTGATGAAAGGTCGAACGAACCTACTATTCCCGAAAGGGTTCCCGTGATGTTTGAGATGCGATTCGGGTCTCCTTCTTTAACGGTCAATTCGAATAACAAATCGCGCGTTTTTTGTTTCATGTAGATTTCTACTTCGAGTGTATCGTCTTTTATCACATTGATGTTTTGTGCTTCTGTCAGCAGATATCCCGGTAGTGACTCCAATAAATCTCCTTCTACCGTATTTATATGAGCCGTAGTATGGTCGATCGTTATTCCGTCGGCTTCGTTCCATGCGATGAGTGTATGGGAGTTGGGCTCAAACAGAGAAGGGTGGCAGAACTCGCGGTCCGCAGGTACTTTGAGTGCCGTCCCTTCGCAGCAGGAGTGCAGTAATACATATTCTTCCGGTAAAGGGCAATCTGTCGAACGATGAGACCAATCGGCCGTTATGGTTATTCTTCCTTTATCGGGGTGAGGTGTTTTGTAGAGTTCGTCTTTTACACAAGAGTTTAACAGTAGCAAACCTGCTGCTCCGCTCATTATATATCGTATCGTTTGCATATTACCTCCTTTCAATTAAAATATATTCCATACTAATGTCACTCCGGCAGATATGGGGCCCCACCAGTTTTTAGTCTCTTTTCCCTGACGTACCCGTATGCCGTCGATAACGATGTATTTGTCATAATCGGCATGAAGGCAGCCGAGAGCGAGAGAGAAATCGAGGTTTAGCGCCTTATTCAGTTTTAATTGGTATCCGCCCGTTAATCCGCCGCCCATTAAATTGCCTTGTTTACCGATCTCGGATAGTTTGTAATTGAACGAGCCGGCTTTGTATATGGCTCCGATATAGCCTCGTTTTTCTTTACCGATGTAGTAGCGCGCTTCGGGTGCGATTTCCCACAAGGCATAACGACGGTCGTTGCTGTTCCACGTCCAAGAAGTGTAGGAGCCGTTCACGAGTATGCCTACGTGACGGTTCAAGCGCCATTCCACTCCGAGGTCGGGGGTGAGAGTACCCCAACGGAGCAGATTTGCCCGCAAGGAGAGCGAATGAGCCTTCGCTTTTGCGGCGGCTTCGGCAGCGAGGCGCTCTGTTTCGGCACATTCTTTTTCTTCTCTTTCAGCCGCAAGCCTTTCGGTTTCAGCTTGTTTGCGGGCCTTTTCTTGGGCGGCAAGGTGTTCTCTTTCGGCTTGTTCTTTCGCCAGTCGTTCTGCTTCGGCTTTTTCACGAGCAGCTTGCTCTATGAACTGACGTTCCCGTTCGGCTTTTCCCGATCTCTCTTTATTATAATTTTCGACCCGTCGAGCCGCTTCTATACCCGCAATTTCGGCTACTTTTTCTACGCTGGCCGGAAAGGTGACGACAACGACATTGCGCAGTTTTTCTTTCCCATAAGAGGAGAGGATAGCCCGGTCGGTGACGAACATCTGTTCGGTCAATCCTCCCTGCGTGATGAGTTCCGATTTTATTCTGTTGTTACGAATGTATGCCATGCGTTCGGAAGTCAGTATGTCGTTCGCCGATGCGGCATAGCTCGAAACGCTGATATACATTTGCCCGGCTTGCAACTGCTTTTTGTTCTTTTCCAAAATATTTAGGAGCTGGTGCAGAGACCGGTCGTTTCCATTCCACGGTACATAGAACATGTCGTCGTTCGGAACGAAACGGAATATATAGGTTGTGTCTGTCGGTTGTTGTGCTATTACAGGTAATTCCCATATAAACAACAATGCTGTTATCAATAATAATTGTTTGCTTTTTTTCATATTGAGCAGTTTTGTTTTTCTATGGATATAAATATGTATCGACTATATAATACTATAAAGATTTTTGCAAATCTATTATTCTTTGTTTGAAAAAATGTTTTTTGATTTGTTAATTTAGTGTAATAAAAATGGTGACCTTGAATTTCTTAATATTTTACTATAAGAGAAGTATCTATACATAAAAATTACAGAAAAAATTCTTTATTTCAAACTATTTGTACTACTTTTGTTGTCAGATGTCGGGCATATAGATTTTATGCTCGGCTTGTTTTGCGGATAATAGTATATATTCTATATATTTATATAAATAGTTTGGCTTAAACAACTTAACTAATAACAACTATGGCAGAAAGTAAAGAAAAACTGTTTGACCAGTTCCCTCCGGTGTCCACACAGGAATGGAAAGAAAAGGTCGTGGCAGACCTTAAAGGAGCTGATTTTGACAAAAAGCTCGTATGGAGGACTAACGAAGGGTTTAATGTTAACCCCATGTACCGTGCCGAAGACATAGCAAATTTGAGTACGACCGATTCTCTTCCCGGTGAATATCCCTACGTGCGGGGAACTCGTGCCGACAACAATTGGCTGGTTCGTCAGGATATCAAGGTAACCGATGTGAAAGAAGCCAATGTAAAGGCTCTGGATATTTTGAAAAAGGGTGTGGAATCGTTGGGATTCGAGATTGCCAAAGATTTGATTTCGGTAGAAAACTTGGAAACTTTGCTGCATGGTATCGACGTGGAGAATGTGGAATTGAATTTCTCCACTTGCATGAAAAGCACAGTGAAACTTGCCGAAACAGTGGCCGCTTATTTCAAAACGACTCCTGCCGATTTGACAAAAGTATCGGGCTCGATTCGTTTCAATCCGTTTAAGCGAATGTTGACCAAAGGCCGTGATTTCGCCGATTATGCCGATCAGGCTGTTGCGGTTATCGATGCGGTGAAAGAGTTGCCCGGATTCCGGGTATTGGCAGTCGATGCCGTGATGTTGAACAATGCCGGATCTTTTATTTCTCAGGAACTTGGTTTTGCTTTGGCTTGGGGTAATGAGTGGCTGGCCGCCCTTACAGATAAAGGTCTGTCGGTCGACGAAGTCGCTAAACGAGTGAAATTTAATTTCGGTATATCGTCCAATTATTTTATGGAGCTTGCCAAATTCCGGGCTGCCCGTATGTTGTGGGCTCAAATTGTGAAACAATATAATCCGGCTTGCGATTGTGCTTGTAAAATGAAGGCTCATGCGCAGACTTCGGAGTTCAACCAGACTATATTCGACGCTCATGTGAATCTCCTTCGTTCGCAGACCGAGACGATGTCGGCTGCTTTGGCGGGTGTGGATTCCATTACGACGACTCCTTTCGACAAGGCTTACAAGGAACCGGACGATTTTTCGGAAAGAATCGCTCGTAACCAACAGTTATTGTTGAAAGAAGAGTCGCATTTGAATCGTATTACCGACCCGGCTGCCGGTTCTTATTATGTGGAGACTTTGACGGTTTCGATCGCCGAGCAGGCTTGGAAACTTTTCCTCGAAGTGGAAGAGAAGGGCGGCTTCTACAAAGCCGTGAAAGAGGGATTCGTACAAAATCAAGTGAACGCTTCGGCCGAGACTCGCCATATGAATGTGGCTCGTCGGAAAGAAATTCTGTTGGGAACGAATCAATACCCCAATTTCAATGAAGTCGCCAGCGATAAAATCGTTAACGGCGAAGCGTGCGGTTGCGGATGCGGAAAGCACGAGGGAGGACATCATTGCGAACCCGAGTTCCCCGTGTTGAATAACAAACGGGCAGCCAGTGATTTCGAAACTTTGCGATTGGCAACAGAACGTTCAGGCAAACGTCCGACGGTATTCATGTTGACTATCGGGAATTTGGCCATGCGTTTAGCACGTTCTCAATTCTCGTCGAATTTCTTTGCTTGTGCCGGATACAAGATCGTCGACAACCTCGGTTTCGAGACCGTACAGGCCGGAATTGATGCCGCTTTGGACGCCAAAGCCGATATTGTGGTACTTTGTTCGAGCGATGACGAGTACGCTCAATATGCTCCGAAAGCATTCAAGATACTCGACGGTCGCGCTCTGTTCGTCGTAGCCGGAGCTCCGGCTTGTATGGACGAATTAAAGGCTCAGGGTATTACCGAGTTTATTCACGTTCGTTCGAATGTACTCGATACGTTGAAATCGTTTAATGAAAAACTTTCGATTTAAAGGCGGACAATTTGTATCACACAAGAAAAAACAAAAAGACAATGAGACCTAATTTTAAGAATATAGATATTACGAAGGATGCTTTCGCCCATTCGGCAGGGAAAGTAGCCCATGAGGGTGAAAACTGGATAACCCCGGAGTTGATACCCGTCAAACCTGTTTACACCAAAGAAGACCTCGAAGGTCTTGAACACTTGAATTATGTAGCCGGACTTCCTCCGTTTCTTCGTGGCCCGTACAGCGGTATGTATGCCATTCGTCCGTGGACAATCCGTCAGTATGCAGGTTTCTCGACCGCAGAGGAGTCCAATGCTTTCTATCGTAGAAACTTGGCTTCGGGACAAAAGGGATTGTCTGTGGCATTCGACCTCCCGACACACAGAGGATATGATGCCGATCACGAACGTGTGGTAGGCGATGTAGGTAAGGCCGGTGTATCGATTTGTTCGCTCGAAGATATGAAGGTTTTGTTCGACGGTATCCCTTTGAACAAAATGTCTGTATCCATGACGATGAACGGAGCCGTGTTGCCTATCCTTGCTTTTTATATCAATGCCGGGTTGGAACAAGGCGCGAAACTCGAAGAGATGGCCGGAACGATTCAGAACGATATTTTGAAAGAATTTATGGTGCGTAATACCTATATTTATCCGCCTGAATTCTCGATGCGTATCATCGCCGATATTTTTGAGTTTACTTCGCAAAACATGCCGAAGTTCAACTCGATCTCCATTTCGGGATATCATATGCAGGAAGCCGGAGCGACAGCCGATATAGAGCTGGCTTATACGCTGGCCGACGGTCTTGAATATTTGCGTGCCGGAATCAACGCCGGTATGGATATTGACGCATTCGCTCCGCGGTTGTCTTTCTTCTGGGCTATCGGCATGAATTTCTTTATGGAGATCGCTAAGATGCGTGCCGCACGTATGTTGTGGGCTAAGATCGTAAAACAGTTCAACCCCAAGAATCCGAAATCTCTCGCTTTGCGTACTCACTCGCAAACGTCGGGTTGGTCACTGACCGAACAAGATCCGTTCAATAATGTGGGTCGTACTTGTATCGAGGCTATGGGGGCTGCTTTGGGGCATACCCAATCGTTGCACACCAACGCTCTCGACGAGGCTATCGCCCTGCCAACCGATTTTTCGGCTCGTATCGCTCGTAATACTCAGATTTATATTCAAGAAGAGACCTATATTACAAAAGAAATCGACCCGTGGGCAGGTTCTTATTATGTAGAGGCTCTGACTAACGAGCTGGCTCATAAGGCATGGGAACATATTCAAGAGATCGAGAAGTTGGGCGGTATGGCTAAGGCCATCGAAACCGGACTCCCGAAGCTTCGTATCGAAGAGGCTGCCGCCCGTACGCAGGCACGTATCGACTCGGGTAAACAGACGATCGTGGGTGTAAACAAATACCGTCTTGAAAAAGAGGCTCCCATCGATATTCTCGAAGTCGATAATACGGCTGTGCGTAAAGAGCAAATCGAGCGTCTGCAAGATTTGAAAGCTCATCGCGACGAAGCCGCGGTTAAAGCGGCTCTTGATGCGATTACCGAATGTGTGAAGACGAAGAAGGGTAATTTGCTCGACTTGGCTGTCAAAGCCGCTAAGGTTCGCGCTACGTTGGGAGAGATTTCCGATGCTTGCGAAGTTGTCGTAGGTCGTTATAAAGCAGTAATCAGAACTATATCAGGCGTGTATTCATCAGAGACTAAAAAGGATGCCGATTTCGTTCGGGCAACGGAATTGTGCGAAAAATTCGCTAAAAAGGAAGGTCGCCAACCTCGTATCATGATAGCGAAGATGGGACAAGACGGTCATGACCGTGGGGCCAAAGTGGTAGCTACCGGATATGCCGATTGTGGCTTTGACGTGGATATGGGACCTTTGTTCCAGACTCCGGGGGAAGCTGCGCGTCAGGCTGTCGAAAACGACGTACATGTGTTGGGCGTTTCTTCTTTGGCTGCCGGCCATAAGACTTTGGTTCCTCAGGTAATCGAAGAGTTGAAGAAATTGGGTCGCGAGGATATTGTGGTAATTGCCGGTGGAGTTATTCCTGCACAGGATTATGACTTCCTTTACAAGGCCGGTGTAGCGGCTATCTTTGGCCCGGGTACTTCGGTAGCCAAAGCTGCGTGCCAGATACTCGAAATTCTTCTCGATGAGTAATTTTGGAAAAGGATAATGTGTTGAAGCCCGGCAGTTTATTACTGCCGGGCTTTTTTGATAATAATATATTGTTATAAAAATGTTTAAAAATAATTGTCTATGATTTGAAAAATATATTAATTTGTAAGACCGATTTATTTCTTAATCTTGATATATATGAAAAATTATTTGTTCCCTTTTAGTTTCTTATTGCTTAGTTTGGGCATTCAGGCCGAGAAGCCGCAGTGGGGTATTCCCGATACGATAAGTCATTATCCGATAGGTCCCGGAGCTGTGTATACTCATATCGAGTTTACACAAAAGCCGATACAGTTACATCAAATTACATTGGATTTGAATAACGAATATAATGCGGTAGAGGTATATCCGTCTAACGGGAAGACTCCGGATGCCTCACGGGAGACAACGTCATCGCAGTGTAAGAGTAACTCTTATGAAGGACACCGGGCGTTTTTGGGGGTAAATCACGATTTATTTCATTATACGGGGCAGACTACGGCTGCGGGGATCAATGTCCGTAACGGAGAAGTTGTCAGTCATTACGGCGATTATGGTCGTTCTGTCATGTCTATTAGCAAAGATAAGGTGGCAGAGGTTTTCCCTCCTAAATATTCGGCAAAGGTAATTTGTCCAGACCAAACAGAAATAACGATCGACAATGTGAACGAGTCGGCATACGGAATACAATCATACAGAAATTGCGTATTGTTCAATACGTATAGCAGTCTTACTCTTACGGAAGACGGTTTATATGTGAAAATAACGCCGCAAGGGGAATGGATTATTAACGGTAACTCGACTCCTTGTCGAGTGGAGGCTATGGAGCATACCCCTATACAACCCGATGGAAAAAGTCATATTTTGTTTATGAGAAACCATGCGTCGGAGCAGTTCGAGGATAAAGTAAAAGTAGGTGATGTCGTTTATATCGACCAGCGGTTTGTGAATACGACGTTTCCCAATTCCGGCATATCCGTTCCACCGGCACAAAACGTTGTACAAGCGTTGCATGGTTGGCCGAGCGTGATATTGAACGGAGAACTTCACGATAAAGAGTACAACGATTTTGTCACTCCCGGACGTGAGTTTCAAGACTATCCTTGTACATTGGTGGGGATAACGAAAGACGGGAAAAGATTGTTTATCATTACCGCCGACAAGGCCTCTATGGTTGAGAATGCTTATTATTTAGTAGAGCAAGGAGCTTGGAATGTCGTTAATTTTGACGGTGGGGGATCGGCTACTATGGTTGTTTGTGACGAAGTGGTAAATACTCCTACCGATGGAAAAGAGAGGGCTGTGATGGATTCGTTTCAAGGTATTTCGTTAGCTCCGGTTGACAGTACGTTTTCTTTCGTTTCTTTTTCTAAACCTTCTGTGCAGGCTATACCTTTGTCGGTGGTTCCTTTGAGGGTATTGGCTCATAACCGTTATGGCGAGATTATCGACGATGATTTTAAAGATGTTACTTATTCGTGCGAACCGGAGGAATTGGGATATGTGAATAGTCGTGGCGAGTTTTGTGCGGGAGCTGTTTCTATGTTAGGAACAATTACGGCTCGGAAAGGTGACTCTGCATGTAAAATACGGGTCGTTATGGGTAATGCCGGCAAGTCGGTTAAATTATGTGCCGATAGTCTTTATATTGACGATATTAGAGAATATCCGATAGAGATCGAGACCGAATCGGACGGAAAGAGATATATGGTAAATCCTACTATTTTTGACTGGCAATCTGTGGGAGCGGATTGCTGTGATGTAGTGGAAGGTGTCGTGAGAGGTGTCACGAACGGGCGAACTGTGTTGCACGGGAAATATGGAGATATGGAAATTCAATTACCGGTTATTGTTGAAATTGGAGTGGGAGAGAAGGTACATGAACGTTTTTCTGATGGAGCTTCTTTTTCTGTAACCGGTAGTTCTGCTATAACCGACATTCGTTTCGATTCGTCTGTCCTTCCTGTGGGTTGGAGTGACGGTACTACTCTGTTGTTCGATTTATCCACCGGGCGTGCTCCTAATATTATGTTGGATAAGCCGATACGTTTCTTCGGGTTACCCGATTCGATTTCGATACAGGTGAAAAATTGGGGCGCTTTAATCAATAATATTTCCTATGAATTTTCTTGTTCTACTGGTTCTTGGAGCTATATCGTTAATCCAGATGCCGATAGTGATTCTGTCTATACAGTGTCTTTTGCCGATTTAGATGTAACGGCTTTCCCGGTGGTGTTGAATGATATGAAGATATATTTGTCGACACAGATAAAGGGACCGAATCAGAAAATTTCATTTAGGGATTTGAAGGCTTATTACCCTCATGAAGCACCCGATGGGATAAAAGAGGTAAAATGCGGATCTGATTTTTCGATAAGTAAGATTGATCCGGGAGTAATAAGGATACAAGGTATATCGGAAGGAGAAGATATTGTTATTACTTTGTCGGATATGAACGGGAGACTGCTGGAAACTTTCTGCGATAAGGCTGTGGATTGTGTTGTTTGTGACATAGAGTTACCGTTCGTATTACCTCCGGGTGTATATTTGGTGGGAATACAGACGAAAAGCGGTCGTGTAGTGGAAAAACTTGCATGGTAATGAGAAGCGAACCCCGAATTTTTCGGGGTTCTTTATTTAGGATTCTTTCGAGAGAAGGCTATCTGTATTTTTTAAGAGTGTTTTGATCATTCGGAGGAATACAAAACTTTTTTCATAAATTAAGAATACCGTATTTTTTTCTTTGTTTTATTTTTATTAGTATCTTTATTCGCTTTTATAAACATGATTGTCTATGAATAAAAATTTTATCTCATTGTGTGCTGGTATTTTATTGGGTGTATCTCCGCTTTTTGCCGTACCGGCCAAGCCTGTCCTTGTTAGGGTCGCTCAACCGGACGGGACCGTTGTAACCGTTAAAACCGTAGGTGATGAATTTTATCATTACAAGTCTACTTCCGATGATATTCCGGTAGTACGTGGCGAAGATGGTTTCTATCGTTATGCCGAGTTGTCTGCAACGGGACTGGTTGTTGCGGGCAATGTGATAGCCCGAGATTCGTCGATGAGGAGTGTTTCGGATAAAGTGTATCTAACATCGCTGTCCGAGAAGAAGATTTCACAGAAACTTTTTAGTCGTCGTAATCTACGGAAGCAACAATTACAAAACAATATAACTCGTCGGGTTACGCAGGCTACTGCCGGTGACGATGTGCACGGTTTGGTCTTGTTGGTTCAGTTCAGCGATAAGAAATTCAGTTCGGTGGGGACACAGCAGGCTTTTGACGAGATGATGAATAAGGAAGGATATGATTATATGGGAGCCATCGGTAGCGCTCGGGATTATTTTATTTCTCAATCGGGAGGACTTTTTCAACCGACATTCGATGTGGTAGGGCCTATCACTCTCGACAATACGATGGCTTATTATGGGGCTAATGATTATTCCGGGCAAGACGTACGTCCCGATGAGATGGTTATCGATGCTTGTAAGAAAGCCGAATCGATGGTCGATTTCACGATATATGACAGAGACAATGATGGATTCGTCGATTTGGTGTATGTGATTTATGCCGGATATGGAGAATCCTCGGATATAGACGGTTCTTTGGAAGATGCGATTTGGCCTCATGCTTGGTATATTTATCAAGGTGCGCAAAAGCGAGTATCGGTCGACGGTAAATATCTCGATGCTTATGCTTGTTCGGCCGAGCTGTTGGGAAACAGTGGTACTACTCGGGACGGAATCGGTACATTTTGCCATGAATATAGCCATACGTTGGGACTCCCCGATTTTTACGATACGAGCGGTGTGACTTCGAATTATGGAATGGGCACGTGGAGTTTGATGGATTATGGCTGTTATAATGGCCCTGATTCCGATGGCGACGGTTATTCCGATGGTTCTGTTCCGGTCGGGTACACAGCATACGAACGGGAGTTTTGCGGTTGGATAACTATCGAAGAGCTGACGACTCCTTCTTCGGTTACACTGGAAAATCTGGCCGATAGCAAGAAAGCCTATAAGATAGTATCGAGCGATAAAGATCAATATTTTACATTGGAAAATAGGCAACAGACCGGTTGGGATCGATATATGGCATCAGCCGGGCTGATGATCGTGAAAGTCGATTACGATCAGTCCGTTTGGGATTATAATACGGTTAACAACGAATCGAGTCGCCAGCGTATGACCATTATGCCGGCCGACAATAAATATAGCGAGTATAATGAAGATGGTGACTTATATCCCTATAATGGTAATACCTCTTTTACCGATGACAGTCGCCCGGCTGCAAAGACAAATACCGGATTGAAGTTGGGAAAACCCGTAACCAATATCGAACAGGATAATGGTGTGATTACGTTCGACTTTATGGGAGGAATACCGGCAGTGGTTGCTCCCGTGGCTGATGTCGCTACTCATGTGACAACAACCGGATTTACCGCAAACTGGTCGTCGGTAGAGAATGCTGTCAGCTATACGTTGCAGGTCGATAGAAAACAACCGTCGGTCGGTGGCGAAATTTTACTGTCGGAGGACTTCTCGAATTGCACGGCTGACGAGACTACAAATATCGCGGGAACGACTACATTCGGAAATGCGAAGGACGGTTATTTCCAAACTTTGGGTTGGAGTGGTAAGTATTTGTTCCCGAACATAGGAAAGATGAAACTAGGTAATTCGGATAATGGGGGAGCTGTATGTACTCCGGCTATCGATTTATCTTCTTGCAACGGAGTATTTACTGTCCAGTTCGATGCCTCTATGTTCGATGGAAGCAAAGAGAAAAGTGTTGTGATAAAGGTATATGTCGAAGGAGATGAGTCGAATGCTCAATCGACCGAAATTCTTTCGACCAGTAAGATGAATACTTACACAATGACTTTTACAGGTGGTACAGCCGATAGTAAAATCGTGCTGATGTCGACAGCGAGCAGTGGAAAAAAGAGGGCTTATCTCGATAATATCGTTGTATATAGCGGTGAAGTTTTACCTGAGATGGCTTCTAAACAAGCTGTTAGCGATGTTTGGCCTCTGATTGTAACGGGAATTACGGATACATCGTATCAGCTCGTTGACTTGGAGCCGGGGTATGTGTATTCTTATAAAGTAAAAGCTGTGACCGCAGAGGGGGAAGAAAGTGACTATTCCAATGTGGTGAAGGTGGATTTATCTACCGGTATTTGCGATTTGCCGGAGTCGCACAATCGAGTGTATACTGATAACGGTTATATTGTGGTCGAGTGTGAAACGTCACAGCCGGTCGAGGTCGTTAATTTGACAGGTCAGATTGTCGTATCTGCATCCGTGAATGGACGTTCTTTGTTATTGGTTCCGGTTAGGGGTGTATATGTCGTGCGCTGTGGTACATCGGTAACTCGTGTGGTTGTGAAATGATGGTATTTATATAATAAAGAAAAGACCGAAGCGAATGTAAATGGGCTTCGGTCTTTTTTTATGGTCTATATATAAAAGTTTTTGAGAACTTAAATTTTTACTTTTCGATCGTTCAGCCGACTTTCTTCGGCTTTGAATCCCATAATATGGCTTTCGACTGAAACACTTATGGGGCTAGACAGATAGTCGCGGTTATCGTTCCCGACAGCGTTTATAAAATCGCGAACCAAACACAAGTCTCCACCGCCGTGCCCGTGTCCGACGTAACTTTTCACTTCTTCTACTTTGGCATCCCATATGCGCTGTTTCCCACTGCGGAAATCGGTTACGGTAAATGTTGTCATATCACCTACGATTTCTCCTTTTGTACCCATTATTTGAGTCCTTCTTCCTCCTTTGGCCATGAATGCCTCCATAGAGAAATTGGCTGTAACACCATTTTCAAATTCCATGCTGGTCACGTAGTGGTCGCATTGGTCATTGTCCATTTGGAACACGCAGCGTCCGTAGTCGGTAGTCCGTATCACTTTACGTATTGCCTCGTTTTGAAGGCTGCGTTCTTTGGGCAGGTCGAATGCATATATATGTTTTCGTTTTTTCAAATAAATGTCTAATGCAGAATAGGGGCATTCATTTTCATGCGGACAATCTAAACAACGTTCGGTAGCACCTTGCGGCATATTCTTCCGCTTGAAATAGGTTAAAGAGCCGTAGGCCGAAATGGATTTGCATGGAGAGCCGACCAGCCATCTGATAATGTCGAGGTCGTGGCAGGATTTTGCCAAAATAATGGGGGTAGTTTCCTTTGAATTATGCCAGTTGCCTCTTACATAAGAGTGCGCCATGTGTGCGTATTGTATGGGTTCGAGATGTTGTATACTAATCAGTTGCCCTATGTCACCCGAATCGATGATTTGTTTGAGAGCGATGAAATAGGGTGCGTATCGTAATACATGGCAGACTCCTACAATGGCATTTTTTTTGATCGCTAAATCTCGAATGTCCGTACATTCTTTTTCAGTAGGTGCTATGGGTTTTTCGAGTAAGATGTGATATCCCATCGAAAGCGCTTTCATACAAGGATCATAATGTAGATTGTCGGGTAGACTAATGATAACGGCATCTGCGAATTTTGTTTTATTCAAGGCTTCTTTCCAATCGGTAAATCTGTTTTCTTCCGGGACATCGTGGTCTTCGGCCATAGATTTTAGCCGCAATTGATTTTTATCGGCGACTCCTACTATTTTCATGCAATCGGGGTACTTTTTCGCATATCCGGCGTAAACGCTTCCTCTGTTACCCGCACCGAGGACAAGAAATGTTACCGGCCGATTTACATTGGCTTTCAGGTCTTTTATGTCGGTGGCGATTCGAGATACATTGTTTGTCTGTTTTCCGTTGGCTAAAATAGAAGGCGCAAAAGCTGCACCGACAGCGGTAAGCCCCATTACTTTTAAAAATTCCGAGCGTTTCATGCTTTAGATTTGATTTTCAAAATTTCTACAAATATATAAAAGAGAAAAATACGAAACAATTTATATTTTTAATATTTTCGATTTGTGTGTATTTTATTTCGATTTGTTCCTTATGAGATTGTAATGGTGTTTTTTTTGATCTTGTTTGTGTGAGAGAAGTTGAATGATTACATTTGTTTGTTCAATATTGGCATGTATGGGGAGCGATGAGTTGAAGGCATTTTTGACGGCTTTGTCGGGTAGGGATATGAAAATTCGAATTGCAGAATTTTTACAGCAGGAGGATTGTATCGCCGAAGCAATGGATATAGCTGTGGGGGAATCTGGTTCAGAGGCATTTCGTGCAGCATGGGGTATCTCTGCAATATACGAAACGAACCGCCTTTGTTTTTTACGATATAAAGATAAGTTCGTTTCGGATTTTTGTCGTGTCAACCACCATGGGGTAAGAAGAGAATATGGCCGTATAATGTTGAGTATGTTGAAACATAAGGAGTATATTCCAGATAGGCATTCTGCTGAAAATTTGGCCGAAATAGTCTGTTCGTGGAGTATTGACCCGAAGATAACGATATCGGAAAAAGTGTGGACTTTTTCGATATTGAAATTTTTATCCCGGTGGATAGAATGGGGTGAAGATATGTTACAACAATTGGAGGCTCTATGTGAAACTGATATGTCGCCGGGAATGAGGGCCTTAATGCGTCGATTGCGCAAATAGTTTAAAATAGCTTAAATGTTTTTTATTCATCTCGTGAACACTTTGCCTAGTATTACATTTGTATAATAGAACCTAAGGCATAAAGGAGATTTATATGAAGAAGTTATGGGGTTGTATATTGGTATTTGCTGTGTTGCTGACGGGATGCCGATCGGCTTCGGTACTCTCGTTCGATGTGTGGCGACCGGCAAAAGTCACTTTTCCGGCGGATATCGTGCGGGTAACTGTCGTTAATAATTCGGCAGAGCCTAACGAAAAAGAGGGGAATAAATATAAGGATATTTCGGGTAAGGAATATACGTTGGTCGTACCGCATGACAGCACGACTTATCGTTTGGCGGAATATATAGCATTAGAGCTTTCTGATGCACATTATTTCCCTGAGATTACAATTTTTTATGACGACTCTATAACCTTGCCTAAAAGTTTGTATCCTCTTTTGTCGGAAAATCAACTTTCGATTGTAAGGGGAGGAGCCGATAATACAGCGGTCGTGTCTCTCGATAAAACCGATATGGTAGTAAATATGGAGGATCACACTTTGTTAGGTTCTTCCGGAGAGACAGTCTTTGTTACAGACTTATCGGTAGCCACGACTTTGAATTTACGTGTATATTGGCCGAACAAGATAGAACCTTCTTCCGAAATGGTTACGGATACGTTATATTGGCAATCTTTCGGGTATACGCCAGATGAGGCTCATAGTTCATTGCCTCTGACCGCTGAGTTTATTCAAGAGGCGATGAGGCAGATTTCTGCACGGGTAAGAGAATTGTTTATTCCTCATGTAGACAATGTCAATCGTTATATTTATACATCTACCAATCCGGCAATGGATGATGCTTATGATTTTTGGCAGCAGAAAAAATACAAAGAGGCTTCTTATTTGTGGGAATATGTTTATGAAGAACAGAAAAATGAAACTACCCGAGCTATGGCAGCAGCCAATTTGGCTGTGTATAATGAGCTGTTCGATAATTATAAAGTCGCTATTGAATGGGTAGATAAATCACTTTCCTTATTTGAAAAGAGGGTGGATAGTAACGCTTCTGATATAACTGCTTTACGGGATTATCGTCGACAACTGATGGAACGGAAGTCTGATAATTCTTTGTTGCAGAAACAGATGTAGAGACAAAGATTGAGAAGCCCTCTATTTTCTTGCATCTTCATCACCAAATAAAGGTGATGTATTTGAGAGTGAAGTTTTTGTTTGTATTAACCCCCTCGCCCTGCGGGCACTCCCCCTATATTTTGCTGCGCAAAACACAGGGGGGAGAGGGTGAGGTGTATATCTCCCTTTCTCCTCGGCTCCGATGTTATTCAAAACGACCCGTCATGCTGCGGAGTACGGCAGGGGGAGAGGGTGAGATGTATATCCCTTTTGTCTCTGCTTCGATGTTATTCAAAACGCCTCGCCATGTTACGAGGTATGGTAGGAGGGAGAGGGTTAAAAAGCACTTTTAATATTTTAAACTCCTCTATTGCTGTGCCTCGTAGCATTACGGGGTGTGGCGTTAGCTATATAGGGGAGGTGTCACAAAGTGACGGAGGGGTTGAAAACGCCATCGTATCAGTCTGTTTATACTGGATATATCCCTTTCTTCTCTGAGTGTCCCATAGCATTACGGAGAACTGTGTTAGCCATATAGGGAAATATACACGAACAATCCCCGTTAATTATCGACTAAGATCCAAATAGTTCCATACTAACTTGTAATAAAAAAACGTCCAAATTTTATTTGGACGTTTTTTATAAATATTTATGGGCATGTTAGCCTTGTATGGCAGCTATACCCGGTAAAGTTTTGCCTTCGATGGCTTCGAGTAGAGCTCCACCTCCGGTCGATACATATGAAACTTTATCGGCCAATCCGAATTTATTTACGCAAGCCACAGAGTCGCCCCCGCCTACGAGAGAGAATGCTCCGTTTTTAGTTGCTTCTACAATGGCTTCTGCAACAGCACGGGAACCTGATGTAAAATTATCGAATTCGAATACTCCTGTCGGACCGTTCCACAGAATAGTTTTCGATTTCTTGATTACGTCGGCGAACAGAGCTTCGGATTTAGGACCGATGTCCATACCTTCCCAACCATCGGGTATTTTATCGACATCACAGAAGTCGGTATTGGCATCGTTCGAGAAATCGTCGGCGATCTTGGCATCGACTGCTAAAACCAAATTTACATGATTGGCTTTGGCCTTGTTGATGAGTTCGAGAGCTAAATCGAGTTTGTCGTCTTCACAGATGGAGTTACCGATTTTACCGCCCAATGCTTTGGTAAAAGTATAGGTCATACCACCGGCGATAATCAAGTTATCTACTTTGGTCAATAGATTTTCGATAATATCGATTTTCGAAGAAACTTTCGAACCACCCATAATAGCAGTGAAAGGACGAACCATCTCTTTCATTACTTTATCGACGGCGGCAACTTCTTTACCCATGAGGTATCCGAACATTTTGTTTTCGGGAGAGAAGTATTCTGCCATCAAGGCCGTAGAGGCATGAGCACGATGTGCCGTACCGAAGGCATCGTTTACATAAACATCTGCCAAGTCGGCGAGTTCTTTCGTAAATTCTTTTTGGCTGGCTTTGATCGCTTTTTTAGCAGCAGCTTTTTCTTCGTCGCTGGCATCTTCGGCCAATCCTCTGGGCTTTCCTTCCTCTTCGGCATGGAAACGCAAGTTTTCGAGAAGAAGAACTTCTCCGGGTTTTAATGCGGCTACGGCTGCTTTTACTTTATCGCCAACACATTCATCTACGAATTTTACTTCGGTTCCGAGCAATTCGCTCAAATGTGCAACGATATGACGCAAAGAGAATTTGTCTTCTGGACCTTTTTTGGGGCGTCCCAAGTGAGAACCGATGATGAGGCTACCGCCATCGGCCAATATTTTTTTCAGTGTAGGTAATGCTTTTACCATACGGGTGTCGTCAGTGATATTAAAGTTCTCGTCGAGAGGAACGTTAAAATCTACGCGGACAAATGCTTTCTTACCAGCAAAATTGTAATTGTCAAGTGTTTGCATATCGTTTAATATTTAGTATGTAACTCTTTTACTCTTTGGCAAATTTAGATAAAAATCGATTATCTTTTTACTATTAAATGCTATTTTCTCTAAAAATCAAAGTAGTCCCTTTGCGTGCAATAGATGTTCCATTTCATATTGTACTTTTAGAGCTTCTTCCCGGGCAGCTTCTGCGAATTTCTCGTCTGTGGCAGCATAGATGATCTTTCGGGAAGAGTTGACGAGTAAACCGCATTCGCGGTTCATGCCGTATCGAGCCACTTCTTCGAGGCTTCCACCTTGCGCTCCTACACCCGGAACTAAAAGGAAATTATGCGGAGCTATACGGCGTACGTCCTCGAATAGTTTTCCTTGTGTCGCTCCGACGACAAACATCAACTGTTCGTCTGAGGCCCAATTTTGAGCCGTGCGTATTACTTTTTCAAATAGCCGTTCGCCGTAAGAATCTGCTGTCAATTGGAAGTCATAAGATCCTTTATTCGAAGTAAGTCCGAGCAGAATGACCCACTTGTCGGGATAGCCGAGAAAGGGTTTCACGCTGTCTTCTCCCATGTAGGGGGCTACGGTCACGGCATCTAAATCGAGGTGGCAGAAGAAGCTACGAGCATATAGCTCCGATGTGTTTCCTATGTCGCCACGTTTGGCATCGGCGATGATAAATTGGTCGGGGTAATTTTCCCGAATATAATTTACTGTCTTTTCAAAAGCGGCCCATCCTTGCATTCCTAAGCTCTCGTAAAAAGCCAGATTGGGCTTATAGGCCACGCAAAGATCGGCCGTAGCATCGATAATAGCTTTGTTAAAAGCAAAAATGGGGTCTTCTTCTTGTTTCAAGTGAGACGGTATCTTTTCCATATCGGTATCCAGACCAATGCAAAGGAAAGATTTTTTCCGTTTGATATTTTCAAATAATTGTTTCTTGTTCATGATATATGTGGATTATAGTTCGCTCTCTTTTAATCGTTCTGCATTCTCTGCCACGATTAAATGGTCTATACAATCTTGTATGTCTCCATTCATGAAGGCAGGTAAGTTATAGATCGTATAATTGATACGATGGTCGGTGATACGTCCCTGAGGATAATTGTAGGTGCGGATTTTGGCCGACCGGTCTCCGGTAGATACCATTGTTTTACGCCTGCTGGCGATGTCGTCTATGTATTTCTGGTGTTCTTTGTCGTAGATGAACGAGCGTAGACGAGAGAGTGCCCGTTCTTTGTTTTTAGGTTGGTCGCGGGTTTCGGTACATTCGATAAGAATTTCTTCGGAGACACCGGTGTTGGGATTCTTCCAAATATATCTTAACCGTACACCCGATTCTACTTTATTGACGTTTTGGCCTCCGGCTCCGCTCGACCGGAAAGTATCCCATTTTATTTCTCCTTCGTTTATTTCGACATCGAATTCTTCGGCTTCGGGCAATACAGCCACTGTTGCCGCAGAGGTGTGCACGCGGCCTTGTGTCTCGGTGGCAGGGACTCTTTGTACTCGGTGTACTCCCGATTCATATTTGAGTGTGCCGTATACATTATCGCCCGATACTGTGAAAATGATTTCTTTGTATCCGCCGGACGCTCCCTCGCTGTAACTGCTGACTTCGGCTTTCCAACCTTTGGTTTCGCAATATTTAGCATACATGCGGAATAAGTCTCCCGCGAAAATGGCTGCTTCGTCTCCACCTGTTCCTCCCCGTATTTCTACGATGGCATTTTTGCTATCTTCGGGGTCGGCAGGAACCAACAGTAATTTTATTTCTTCTTCGAGTTGCGGCAATTGTGACGTGCAAGAATCGAGTTCCTCCTTTGCCATATCCCTCATTTCGGGATCGTTTTCGGTTTCGAGTAATCGGCGAGATTCTTCTATTCCGTTAAGTATTTGTTTGTATCGTTTGGCTGCCTCCGATATTTTTTCGAGGTCACGATATTCTTTGGTGAGTTTTACAAACCTTTTCATATCGCCGATAACGGCAGGGTCGGTAATCAAAGTTCCTATTTCTTCGAATCGGATAAGCAGTCCTTCCAACTTTTCCAATAGTGTAGTCTGTTCGCTCATTCGGCCTATTTTTGCTTTTGGGCAAAGATAAGAAATTTCGCCCGATTTATTTTAACAGAAGGATTGAAAAAGATGGCTCGGCATAGAACGATAGTTTTTGGAACCAAGTCTATGCCGAGCCACCCCACATACAGAGTAGTAGTTTAGGTATTAAACATACTTATCTATATAATGTTTGATGTTTATCCTTGCTTAACGTGGTTTAACTATAAAAATAGCCGAGAAAGGTACTCGGCTATTTTTATAGACTAAAACCAACGGACGTAGGCCAAATCTTGACGATGTGGCAGGTCTGGATTTTTGGGATACATTCGGAATGAATAGCGGAAGACCCCTGAATCGTTAAGTTGGTATTGTATTTTATAAGTTACTTTCGTTCCATCGGTTTGAACCGGTTCCATTTCGAGTGTCTTGTATGGCTCGGTGTTACCTTCTTCTACATTGGCTATGACTAGTTCTACACCCAAACAGTTGCCCAGTCCTTTATTATCCAAAACGACAGACATTTCGTATTCTTCACCTACGTGCGGATTATAAAGCAATCCGTCGGGTATGGATACGGAACAGATCTCGATATCGTTCCATTTGGATACAAATTCTTCTTTCCAAGCTGCGATTTCTTTGGCTTTGGCGAATTGGTCGGCTTTTAGTAATCGGGTACGTTTGCCTTCTTTCAGATAGAACCGGTCGATATAATCGTGCAGCATGCGTTCCATTGTGAACTCCGGTGCAATCTTCGCAATGGAATTCTTGATGTATTGTATCCATTCCGGGGAATATCCTTTGCTGTTTTTTGCGAAATAGAGGGGTACTATTTGATTTTCGAGCATGGAATAGATTGTCGCCGCATCGAGTTGATCTTGTTGGTTTTGGTCTTGGAAAGTTCTTTTATCGGTAAGTGCCCAGCCGGCTCCTTCTTTGTATCCTTCGTACCACCAGCCGTCTAATACAGAGAAGTTGAGTACTCCGTTCATTTCGGCTTTCTCGCCCGATGTACCGGAGGCTTCCAATGGACGGGTAGGGGTATTTAACCAAATATCGACACCGGAAATAAGCCGTTTGGCGACTTTCATGTCGTAATTTTCGAGGAAAATAATTTTACCGAGGAATTCGGGCATACGGGAAATTTCCACAATTCTTTTTATCAAACCCTGTCCGGCTCCGTCGGCGGGGTGAGCTTTCCCCGAGAAGATAAATTGTACCGGATAATTGGGGTTGTTGACTATTTTTGAGAGTCGTTCAAGGTCTGTGAATAACAGGTGTGCTCTTTTATAAGTGGCGAAACGACGAGCAAAACCGATCAGTAAAGCGTTCGGATTGATTTTTTCGAGGACCGAAACAATACGGGAAGGGTCTCCTTGATTCTTCAACCAAGTTTCACGAAAATCGTCTTTGACGAATTTAACGAATTTATTTTTTAAAGTTTGTCTGATGTTCCAGATGATTTCGTCGTCCACTTCGTAAATCTTTTCCCACATTTTGGGATCGGATTGATGGGACATGAATTCGGGACCGAAAGTCTTAACATAGAATTCTTTCCATTCCGAAGCAGCCCACGTGGGCATGTGTACACCGTTGGTGACATATCCGACATGCAATTCGTCGGGGCTATATCCTTTCCAAATGGGCTGGAACATTTTCTGTGAAACTTTACCGTGCAACCAGCTTACCCCGTTTACTTCTTGACAAGAATTGCAAGCGAATACACTCATTGAGAATTTTTCGTTTGTATCGGGATTTTCTCGTCCCATATTCATCAGGTCTTTCCACTCTATCCCTAATTTGGCCGGAAATTCTCCCATGTATTTCCCGAAAAGAGATTCATCGAAATAGTCATGACCTGCGGGAACAGGGGTGTGTACGGTATAAAGAGAAGACGACCGTACTACTTCGAGAGCTTCGTTAAATTTTAAGTGGTCGTTTTGTACGTAGTCTACCAATCTCTGTACGTTCAGTAATGCCGCATGGCCTTCGTTACAATGGTATAGGTCGGTTTTGATTCCCAATTTATTCAACATTAAGATACCGCCGATTCCTAGCAAATATTCTTGTTTCATGCGGTTTTCCCAGTCGCCGCCGTAGAGCTGGTAAGTAATAGGACGATCCCATTCGCTATTCGTATCGAGGTCGGTGTCGAGCAGGTATAATTTGATTCGACCGACATTTACTCTCCAAATGTGGGCATAGACGATTCGTCCCGGGTAGGGAACTTCGAGAACCATCGGTTTGCCGTCTTGTTCGGTTAATTGCTCGATGGGTAGTTGATTGAAATTCTGGGCTTCATAGTTGGCGATTTGCTGCCCGTCCATCGACAGAGTTTGAGTGAAATATCCGTATCGGTATAGGAATCCTACGGCTGTCATATCGATATTACTGTCACTTGCTTCTTTTAAGTAGTCTCCTGCTAAGATACCTAACCCTCCCGAATAGATTTTCAAAACGTGGCTCAATCCATACTCCATACTGAAATAAGAAATGGAAGGAACGTCTTTGCGTTTTTCTACTTGTAGATATTTCTCGAACTTGTCATACACATCTTGAATGTTGCGCATGATTTGTTTGTCTTTGGTTATTTCTTCGAGCTTTTCGTAACCAATGCGTTGTAGGAATAAAACGGGGTTTTCATGAACCGATTTCCATAAATCTTTATCGATCGATTTGAAAAGGTTTATGGCTTCATTATTCCATGACCACCATAAGTTTTTAGCTAATATTTCTAAGCATTTCAAATCTGTCGGGACTTGTGATTTAACAGTTATATCCCGCCAATTAGGAGTGTTTGTATTGCTTACTTGTACTTTCATAATTGAAATATATTATAAGTTTATTATTTTCGTAATGCTGCTTTTTTCAGAGCCAAGTGGAATGCTTGTGTATAATATTCTATAAAATGTTTCCATTCGGCTTCGAGTGAAACGTTTGTGGCCGCTTGTCCTATTTTTGCTCGTTGAGCTTTCCCGCAGTGGCTGAGGGCGAGGATAGAGTCGGCTAAATCTTCCGATACTTCTACAAAATTCAAATCTCCCCGATGCAAAACTTTTACACCCGATTTCTCTAAACCCTGTTCCTTTCGGCTGTTTATCCATTGCCCGAACCCTGATAAATCGGTAGTGATCGTGGGTATTCCGAACGCAATGCTTTCCAAAGGTGTATATCCCCACGGTTCGTAATATGATGGAAAAGCCGTAGCATCTAATCCTATTAACAAATCGTAGTACGAAAGGTTGGCAATTCCGTCTTTCCCGGTGAGGTAGGACGGCAGGAAGATAACTTTCAATCGGCTTCCAGCTTCGTTATCTAAATTTAAATAATGTATCTGATTAACCACACTGTCTTGATCGTAATTGTGAAGCGTGTGGGTGATGAAGGGAGCGGGAAGGGGCGTTGCCTCATAGGTAGCGGATTGAAGCCTATTTTGTAAGTCAATTCTCGGACCTTCCACCCAAGCCGGGACTAAAATAAACGCTACTATTTCTCTTTCTAAATCAGGACTTTTTGAGACTCTTTTAACCGCATCGATAAAGAGGTCTATCCCTTTGTTTTTATATTCGTAACGTCCCGATGTGGCGATCAAGAAAGCATTTTTTTTCGGTCGCTCCCCTGTCAATGCTTCGACAATATCACATAACCGTTTACGGGATAGGTTACGTTTTGTTGAGTATGATTCTTCCGCCGGAACAAAATCCCTCTCAAATCCATTCGGGGTGACGATGTCGGGTGTTCGTTCTAGTAATTGAGAACATTCTTTTGCCGTAATGTCGCTTACTGTTGTGAAACAATCTGCTTCGTGGGCTGCACTTTTTTCTAAGGAGTGTTTCGATACCATGTTCAACTCTTCGGCCATCTGATCTCCGTTGTAACCGGCTAAATAGTCATATAGAGGTTTCCCATTTCCTGCAATAGAACGACCGATAGATGTCGCATGAGTTGTGAAAAGCGTCGCGATTTGCGGTAAAGTGTACTTTACGTGAAGTAGTCCCATACCTGTGGTCCATTCGTCGAAATGGGCGACGACCTTAAATTTTTCACCCTGTATGAACTTGTAAAAACTTTCGATAACCACAGCCGACGCATAGGAGAATATACACGATTCGTCATAGTCTCCGTAAGCTGGTAAAGAGTTTACCCCATACCGGTTCCACATTTCACCATATAAATCGTTTTTATAAGGATATAATGATTTGAAATCGACTAATATGACGATAGGTCTGCCCGGTATATCCCACCGACCTATCTTTACTTTCATATTTTGGGGTAAAGAGGCTTGTTTATGCCAGTCTTTCAGAAGAGTTTTGGATCTGATAAAATAGGGACACGGTTTATCTCCCCAGATATCCGGTCCTATGAAAATAATTCTATCTTTATATAGTTTTTGGAGCGTTCTTGCTTTTGTGGAAAGAACGGTATATATGCCGCCCACTTTATTGCAAACCTCCCAACTTACTTCAAATATATAATCAGGTATAAGTTGCTTTTCCATGATTACTATAATAATATTATACTATTGTTTTGCAATAGAGCGAACAAAGTTACAACAAATATTTTGTAACTCAGTGATAAAAAATGTTTTTTAGAATCGGGTGATTTGTCATATTTAGTGAATTGAGATTGTATATTTCTTAGGTAAAAAAGGGAATCTTTTTGGGAAACTTCGAGAAATAGGATTATATTTGTCTGACAAACTTAAAAAGAAAAAGTTATGGCTAATAAAAGAACTTTGAAGAAAGAGATTAATTACGTTGCCGGAGAATTGTTATCGGAATGTCTGTGTAATAAATATCTTATACCGGGTACTGATGCCGAAAAGGTAGATGCATTGATGGGAAAGATTATCGGTATCCAAGATGATTTTTTATGTCGAGTAGGGGCTAATGGAGATAAAGATCCCAAGAAAGTAAAAGTTTATTACCGAAAGCTCCGTGCTGACTTCGATAAAGCAATAGATGAGATTTTTGAAGATTTGGCGTCTCTAAATGCTTGATAAATAATATGAAGAGGGCAATCAGCTCTTTTATATTAAGACTTTTCGGGTGGACGGTGGAGGTTGATGTCCCCGATTATCCGAAGTGTGTTATCTGTGTGGCTCCCCATACCAGTAATTGGGACTTTTTCATAGGGAAATTGGCTTATCTTTCTATCGGCCGTTACGCTGGATTCATGATGAAAAAAGAGTGGTTTTTCCCTCCTTTGGGAAGTCTTTTGACGTCGATGGGCGGGGTTCCTGTAAGTAGGGATAGGCGTACCGATATGGTGTCGCAACTTGTTGAGATTTTCAAATCTCGAAAGCGTTTTTCCATAGCGATAACCCCGGAGGCTACCCGTAAGGCGAATGCCGATTGGAAGAAAGGCTTTTATTATATAGCGAGAGATGCCGAGGTTCCTATTGTATTGGCCTATATCGATTATAAGGATAAGGAGGTGGGCATAAAGAAAGTTTTTATGCCGACGGGAGATGTGGAAAAAGACATGCGCATGATAAAGTCTTATTATAAAAGTTTTCACGCACGACGACCCGAAAATTTTGTTACCGGATTGTAGTATTCATATATAAGGGGCAGAATTCGTTTATTCTGCCCTTTTTTAGTTTCAGTAGTATGGGTGATGTTTTGAGAGTTTCGTTGATACAGACCGATGTTGTTTGGGAGGATAAAAGAGCTAATTTAAACAAGTATGCCGCAATCCTTTCCCATATAACGGGAGACTGCGATTTGGTGGTTTTTCCCGAGATGTTTACGACCGGTTTTTCCATGCGTGCGGAAGATTTGGCAGAGTGTATCGATGGAGAAACTATTACCGAGGTAAAGAAATGGTCTCGAAATTATAATGTGGCGATAGCCGGTAGTTTTATTGCTCGGGCTGGTAATGTTTGTTTTAATAGGGGATTTTTTATCGAGCCCGATGGATCGGAACACTATTATGATAAGAGACATTTATTCCGAATGGGAGAAGAAGGTCGTCATTTTGTCTCAGGGTCGGAAAAGCTTATAGTAAATTATAGAGGCTGGAATATTTGTTTGCTCGTTTGTTATGATTTGCGTTTTCCCGTTTGGTGTAGAAATGTAGGGAATGAATATGATTTGCTGTTATTTGTGGCAAATTGGCCTCAATCCCGTTCGTATGCTTGGAGAAATTTGTTAATAGCCCGGGCTATCGAAAATGCGGCTTATGTTTGTGGCGTGAACAGAATCGGGCAAGATGAAACATCGATGGTTTATAGAGGAGATACGATGGCAATAGGGGTTAAAGGCGAAGTTATCGCAGAATCAGAACCGTTTGTGCCACAAGTTGTAAATGTAGAATTGGATTTATCTAAATTAAAGTCTTTTCGGGAAAAGTTCCCGGTTTGGAAAGATGCCGATGAATTTGTGTTGAAAAAATAATGAATTATTTTTTTAATACAAAAAAAGAAAGGCAGAGACTCTCCCGAGCCACTGCCAGAATTATCGTGTGTAATTTATGAAAGCTGAATAGAGGTTTTACTCCTTTTTATGTCGTTGTTTACATTCCCAAATAGTACCTTTGTTTTCTGCATTTTCAAAAAACTTTTTTACGGCTTCTCGTTTGGGCGGAGGCATCAGTCCTCCGAATTTTAAACAAATGTTACCTTCTTGGTCGTAAACGACGGTCGTGTTTTTGTCGAACGCTCCGGGAGTAGTCGCAAAAACGGCGTAGTAGTTTTTCCCGTCTTTTTCATAAAGAGTTATTTGGCATTCTCTTTTCTCGAATTCTTTTTTCCGTTTTTTCAGCCACGATATTTCATCGACCGGATTGTTGTGTTTTGGGGTTCTTTCCACAATATATTTATTACCGGTACAGGAAAATAGTAATAGCCCACAAAAGACAAGAATGAGGTATCGAGAGTTTTTCATAATGGTTTTTATGCCTTATAACGTATCCACTTTATCATTTCTTTGTAGCTGGGCTTTTTGCCATACATGAGTATTCCCACCCGGTATATTCTTCCGGCTACCCACGCCAGTCCAATGGCAGAACCGTAGAGAATAATCATCGATACTATCAACTCCCATGTAGATACCCCAAAGGGGATTCTTACCATCATTACGATGGGGGAGGTAAACGGTATCATCGAACACCACATGGCTAACGGTCCGTCGGGATTCTCGGCACTGAATATGCCTGCATATAGGGCGAAGATGATAATAAAGGTAATGGGAACCATAAATTGTTGCGTATCCGACTCATTGTCGACTGCCGATCCTATGGCTGCGAATAAGGAAGCATACAGAATATAACCTCCGATAAAGAATAATACGAAACATATGAGCAACTGGGTGAGATTGATACTTCCCAGCATGTTTTGGATTTCTTGCATGGCTCCCATTTTCCCTGTGAGTTGAGCTGCATCTACACCGTTCATGCTCCCTGCGACGGCGGTCATGTTTTCGATATTGGCCGTATCCATACCACCGCTAAAAGAGAAAATCGCTCCCACAGACAAAAATATCCCGATGATAAAAAGAATCCAAATGCCCAGTTGGGTGAGGCCTACCAGTCCGATACTGGTGATTTTGCCGATCATCAGCTCGAAAGGTTTTACCGATGAAACCATTACTTCCACAATTCGGTTGGTTTTTTCCTGCATGACACTTGACATGACTTGGCCTCCGTAGAGCATGAGAAACATATATATAATCAATGTCATGGCCATACCGATAACCATGACCATTTCTGATGAGGTTTGTGTTTCGGCGCCGTCTTCTTCCAAGCGTATAGTGTCGACATGTAGGTTTATGTCGGAATCGTCTATGATTTGTTTGATATTAGGAATATTATATGACAATAATTTCTCGTTTTTCAAAAACTCTTCCATTTGCGACGTGATCATCGACTCGCAGCTGTTCGTTATTTGCTTTTGAGAGTAGATGGTCATACCTTTGGGATTGTTCAACAGATTATCTTTGATGATAACATAAGCATAGGGTTGGGATTCTTCGGCACGCATTTCCGCCGGGTTGAGTATTCCCTGCGTATAGGTGAACTGGTATTCTTCGGAGTTTTCGTAAATATTCTTGTAAAGACCGGTTTGGTCTATAATGGCTATTTGTCTGACTTCATCGCTCGATAGTTGTGCGAGCCAAATAGGTGCGAATATCAAGGCGACCATGACAATCGGTGAGAGTATCGTCATTAAGATGAACGATTTTTTTTGGACGCGAGTCAGATATTCGCGTTCTATAATAAGAGATATTTTACTCATAATATACAGATTTACTTGATGTTTGTATTTTCTTTGAGAGCCGATTCTCCCACGGTTTCAATAAAAATTTCGTTCATGGTGGGCAGAATCTCTTCAAATCCCGATAACTGGCATTGTTGCGTGAGCAGGGAGATGAGTTCGTTGTTGCTCATTTGGGCATTTCGTTTGCGCAGTGTATATGTAAAATTGGCGTGTCGTTCTTTTGTCTCCAATATTTCATATAGATCGTTGCTTTGCAGATTCCCTTGTTGTACTTCGATTTTGAAGAGATGTTTTTTGTGCTGTTCGCGAATACTGTTTATTTCGCCTTGTAAGACGACATGCGAGCGATTGATGAGGCTGATCTCGTCGCAGAGCTCTTCGACAGATCCCATATTGTGGGTAGAGAATATGATCGTGGCTCCTTTGTCTCTCATTTCGAGAATTTCTTGTTTCAACAGATTGGCATTGACGGGGTCGAAACCACTGAACGGCTCGTCAAAAATCAGCAGTTTGGGGTTATGCATAACGGTAGTGATAAATTGTATCTTCTGTTGCATACCTTTTGAGAGTTCTTCTATTTTTTTCTTTTCCCAACCTTTTATGTCGAATTTGTTCAGCCAATATTTCATGCCTTCTTTGGCATCGTTTTTCGATAATCCTTTCAATTGAGCCAAGTATAAAATTTGTTCTCCTACCTTCATCTTTTTGTAGAGTCCACGTTCTTCGGGTAGGTAACCGATGTGTTCCACATCTGAGGGGTGTAAAGGACGCCCTTTTATTAAAACTTCGCCTTCGTCGGGTGCTGTAATTTGGTTGATAATGCGGATTAACGTTGTTTTCCCGGCTCCATTGGGGCCTAATAAGCCGTAAATGCCGTTTTCGGGAACATGTACGGTAACATTGTCGAGAGCCCGATGAGAAGCATATTGTTTAACAATGTGGTTGGCTTCGAGGTAATACATAGCTTTAATTTGAATAATAGGTGTGTTATTGACGGAACAAAGGAATATATAAAATTTTAATTATACAATAAAAATGATAAAATTTTATTGTTTCTCGATAAATAAATATTGAATTGTATATATTATTTAGGCGAAATAATGCGATCTCCTATTTGTTTGGCCAAAGTGGTTCTCAATTGATTTAATTCGACATTCTGTTCCATTAGTTCGATTATCTTTTCATTATCTTTATTTTGTGTGGCTTCTTTTATTTTTTTCTGTATTTGTTTGATAGTCTGTTCGAGAATAGCATTTTTTAATTCATAAATAGCTCGCGGAATGAGTTCCCACAGCCTGTCGGATTCGGTCTCTACTTTTTGATATTTGGTGTGTACTTTACTCAATTGGTATTTATCGCTGACTAAATCTACGGCTAATAAACTTATTTGAGTGTCGGGGTAGGTCGTAAAATAACGTTCGAGAAAATTGCTTTCGAAGGTTTGTAACTCTTCTTCCATTTGTCGGGTTATATTTTCTCGCGCTTCGGCTTCTTTTCTTTGTTTGTCGGTAATATCGCCGTTTTCTAAGCGAATTTGTTCGATTATCTCATTTATTTGGTCTTGGGCTTTCGGCAATAGCTCTTGTCGCAAAGAAGAGACTTGCTGCACAACGTGTTCGCGCTGTTGGGAAGCCAGTTCTAGAATATGTTTATAGAGAGGGTTGTTGAATACGATATTATCGATCGCGAGTTCTTCGACAATATACTCCCATACTTTTTGCCAAGTACCTGTGGCCGTTTCGAATAAGTCACGGTAACCATATCGTACGACGTAACGGATTAATTCCCGTTCATATTTGTCTAAGGGTGATCTGTTTCCTCTTTTTGACGATAAAGGGGTAGGGAGGGGGATATTTTTATCTGTTTCCGGTATTTCTGATGGAGCAGGTGTTGCAACCTCTGCGTCGGAGACTTGATTTACAGATATGTTATTTCCAAAAGAGTCCTGAATGACAGACGGTCTTACCGTCTGCGATTGGGGAGATTGGTATCGGTCTCGGGTAGATTGCTGTTCTGCCCGTTGTTGTCGCATTTTGTTCAATTCGAACAAAAGGACATGTTCGTCGATTTGTAATAACCGACTGCATTCTTGCACGTAAACCGATCTTACGATGGTATCGGGTATGAGCGAAATGCTTTGTACGATATTCGAGATGATACCCGCCCGTTTTATAGGGTCTTCTCCGGCATCTTCCAATAACAATTGGGTTTTGAATCGGATAAAGTCCGTTTCATGTGATTTTATATATTGGGTAAATGATTCGGCGCTTTGGCTTTTGGAGAAAGAGTCGGGGTCTTCGCCATCGGGAAGTAAGACGACCTTGATGTTAAGTCCCTCTTGAAGTATCAGGTCTATACCTCGCAGTGACGCTTTTATGCCCGGAGCATCACCGTCGTATAGAACTGTGATGTTTTCGGTAAATCGATGTATCAATCGTATTTGTCCGGGTGTCAATGCGGTTCCTGAGGAGGCTACGACATTTTCAATGCCGGATTGATGCATGGATAATACGTCGGTATACCCTTCTACCAGATAACAGCATTTCTCTTTTTCGATAGCTCGTTTGGCTTGGAAAATACCATATAGTTCATTGCTCTTGTGATAAATGTCCGATTCGGGAGAATTGAAATATTTACTGATTTTTACACCCGATTTGAGTATTCGGCCTCCGAATGCGACGACTTTCCCCGACACACTGTATACCGGAAACATCACTCTTCCGGCAAACAGGTCGTAAATAAGGTTGTTTTGACCTTCACGGCAAAGCCCTGTTTTTAATAAATAATCGGTTTTGTAACCTTGTTTATTAGCTTCTTGTGCAAGTGCATCTCGCTTTTCAGGAGAGTAGCCTAATCCGAATTTTCGAATAATATCTTCATTGAAGCCTCTTTCTCTGAAATAGGCTAGCCCCACGGTGCGTCCCTCTTCGGTTTCTAATAGCGATTTACTGAAAAAATTTTGAGCGAAAGCGTTGATGATAAACATACTTTCGCGGTCGCTTCTTTTCTGTTTTTCCTCATCGGTCAACTCTTTCTCATGAATTTCGATATTGTATTTTTTCGCTAAATATTTCAGTGCTTCGTAATACGATAGTTGCTCATGTTCCATAATGAAATGGATAGCACTACCTCCTTTGCCGCAACTGAAACATTTACAAACGCCTTTGGATTGAGATACGCTGAACGAAGGGGTTTTATCATCATGAAACGGACACAACCCCCAATAATTAGCGCCTCTCTTACGTAGACTTACGAAGTCTGATACTACCTCTACGATATCGGTAGCGGCCATAATTCTATCGATGGTTGCTTGGTCTATCATTCCTTTTTTCTTTTTCTCCACGAAGATAGTTATTTCTTTGCGATAATAATTGGGGCGATTTATATTTTTCAAACAGGAGTAAATTATAGAAACAAAATATTTTTTATTGAATGAATTTTGCTAAAAATATTTATTAAATAACTAAATAATGTTATTAGTTGAATTTTTTCGATGGAGAAACTTGCTGTCGTATTAGAAAATTCATACATTTGCAATGTGTTTTTCATAGTATTAGATTTAAGGTTAATGAAGATTGGTTGTCGTGAGACAACCTTTCCTTTTTTAAACCCTTTCGTTTTTCTTTATTCCTTTGTTGATATTTAATAGGTGTTGTCGGTGTATACGAATAGCTGGCGAGAGACGTATGTTATTCGTTGTATAAGAAGAATTAGGATTTCAAGAATCCTTATGCCCCTCGACTTATTTTGTTTTTATTGAATATAAATATATATTTTTTATTATAAAGTTGTACTAGTTCTTTAATATTCTTATATTTGTAAAGAGTTTATTCAATGGAAGTAATAATTTTAAAGAAAACAGTGTGAAAAAATTTACTTTTTGTGTGGCCTTTGCGGCTTTATCGGTAAGTGCAGGGCTGGCTCGGTCGCCATTTGTGTTGAGTGATGCAGTTCCTGCGGAGTGCATGTCGATGGAAAAGGTGGATATGCCTATGATGAACAGAGCTATCTCCAAACCGGCTTCTGCCTTGAAATTTGATTTTGTAAAAGAGAATCGAAAACATCTGATGAAAAAAGATGCACAGATTGCAGCATTGACAGCACCGGAAGCTCTACCTGCAACGAATGTATCGGATGTCGGATTTGTAGCGAACTGGAACACGGTTTCCGGGGCGAATTATTATTCGGTACAAACTTACAGGCATTTTACGACTACGCAAGATGTTGATTATATTTCCTTGTATGAGGATTTTTATTTTGCAGAAGCTGCTCCGGAGGAGTTTACCAATTATCTTGATGGCTATACCTACCGTCGGAACTGGATTCTTTTGTATGGAAAGATAGGGGATCAGTCTATTATATTCCCTCAAACTTCTTCTAAGGGGCAGACTGAATTGCAAACTCGGGAGATGGATCTTAGCGGTGAGGGTGAAAATGAAACTGTTTATTTCGGTATCACGGCCGAAGGTGCTGTGGGTGATAAAATAGGGATTGGCTATTACTATATAGATGCTGATGGGAATGATCAATCTATGTCATTGGGAACAATTCCTTTCGAAGAGTCGACTTTGGATGCTATGTATGAGGTAGAAGTGCCGTCAAGCGAGTCTGCCGGATTTTATTTGTATACTGTTGGGGCAATGCAGAATACAGGCGATGTGAAATTAAAGACTTTTTTGGTATCGCGAGATCTCACTGCGGGTACTGAATTTATGGAGGTGTATGATTATCGACGAACTCCCGAGACTTCTGCCACTTTCTTTACCATAGAAAAAGATATCGAGACAGAAGGTGTTGTCGATGAGTTTGCATATGCTGTGATAGCTCTTGATGTAAATATGCAAACCGGAAATGTTAATGACAACTCAGATCCGTCCGAAATTATTTTCGTTGGTGAATCCAGCGCTGTTGAGGGATTGAAGGCCAGCAGAGAAAAGATCTTTATACACGACAAGTTGCACGTCGTATTGGATAAACCGGAAACGGTGAGTGTATATAATATGGCTGGTGTATTGGTTGCTTCTTATGAGGGGGGCGAAGGCGACAATGAGTTTTCGTTGTCCGCTTCCGGAGTCTATATCGTAAAGGCCGGTAATACGATTGCCAAAGTAATGAAGTAAGATTGAGTTTGATTAAATATAAAGAAAGGCTTCCTGCGTTACGGGAAGCCTTTCTTTATGGTAGATGGTGTTTAGAATTCCCGGGCACACTCTTGCAGAATTTCCGAAAGGGTGGGGTGTGCATGTATCATTTCTTTTAATTGTTCTACGGTCGTTTCTCTGTTCATGAGGGCAGATATTTCCTGCACTAAATCGGCTGCATGAGCTCCGAATATATGTGCTCCTATGATTTTTCCGTTTTCATCGGTTATGAGTTTGCACAGACCGTCAGGCTCTCCCATACTGATGGCTTTTCCATTGGCTCGGAACAAAGTTTTTTTAGCCGTGAACGGTATGCCGCGTTGTTTGCATTCCTCCTCGGTGAGTCCCACCATACCGGCTTCTGGACGAGTGAAGACAGCCGCAGGAATGGTATCGAGCTTTATTCTCTTGTCGATACCGAGAATGTGGTCGATTACTTTGCGGCCTTGAAAAGATGCGGCGTGGGCAAGCATGCAATGACCGTTTACATCTCCTATGGCATAGATCCCGGGGATATTGGTTCGGAGCGTATCGTCGGTTTCGATTCCTTTGGGCGAATATCGTACACCGGCATTATCCAGCCCTATACTCTCTACTCTTGGGCTTCGACCTACGGCAATCAGGACGATGTCGGCCTCGGTGGAGCATTCTTTACCTTTGTGGGTGTAGTGCACGAGCAGTTGTGCTCCGCTTCGTTCAATCGATTCGACGGCAGCTTGGTTGTAAAATTCGATACCCCGTTTGGATAGTACTTGTTTCAGACGCTTACTGATGTCGCTGTCGAAGTTGGGAAGAATTTCTTTGGCGTATTCGAGCATGGTGACCGTGCTGCCGAAACTACGGAAGATGGAGGCGAATTCGAGCCCGATGACTCCGGCTCCAATGATACACAGTTTTTGGGGGATATGGTCGATGTCGAGCATTTCGGTCGAAGTGAGTACGCCGGGTAGGTCACAACCTTCGATCGGAGGTCTTTTGGCTGTCGAGCCGGTAGCGATGAGTATGTGTTCGGCGGTATATTTCTTACCCGATTCTGATATTACCGTATGTGCATCGAACAGTTCGGCACGTTCGGGAATGTAGGTGATAAGTTTGTGCTTCAATAGAAATTCTATGCCCGATGTCAGTTGGGCGACAACTTCGTTTTTCCGTTCCATGATACGTTGGAAATCGATCGTCGGGGCAGAAACATGGAATCCCCATGTATCGCAATCGGTTATTGTATCGGCTATTTCGGCGCTACGGCAAAGGCATTTTGTAGGAATACAGCCTTCGTGGAGGCAGGTTCCCCCTGCTTTCCGCTGTTCGAACAAGGTTACACTCAGCCCCTTTTTCGCTGCATATACGGCTGTTTCGTAACCTCCGGGGCCGGCTCCGATGATGATGACATCGCTGTTCATACTTGAATTTTATAAAAAATCGGAGAGGAGAAAGAGGTTTGTCTCTTTCTCGGTCTCCGATAGTTGAATATTATGATTGTTTTTGTAAATCTTTGAATCGTAAAATCGGATTTTTCGCCGCTGTGGTTTCGTCGAGCCTTCTCACCGGAGTGGAGTGGGGCGCGCTTTTTACCAAATCGGGGTTTTCGATCGCTTCGTGGGCGACCGTGCGCATCACCTCTATGAACTCGTCGAGAGTCTCTTTCGATTCCGTTTCGGTCGGTTCGATCATAATCGACTGATGGAACAACAAGGGGAAATAGATCGTGGGCGCATGGTAGCCGTAGTCTAGCAGTCGTTTGGCGATGTCCAATGTAGTCACTCCTGTGGACTTGTCGAGTAATCCGTCGAATACGAATTCATGTTTACAGATGCCTTCGATGGGCAGATAGTAACAGTCTTTCAGCGATTCTTTTACGTAGTTCGCATTTAATGTCGCTAATTCTCCCACGTGTTTTATCTGTTCTTTTCCCAGTGACAGGATATAGGCGTATGCTCGCATCATCACTCCGAAGTTCCCGAAGAATCCCGAAATGCGCCCCATACTGTCGCTTCCTCCTTCGATGGAGTATTTGTCACCTTTTTTAACGATTCTTGGGCTGGGCAAATAATCGACGAGTGCAGGGGCAACGCCTACGGGACCACTGCCGGGGCCGCCTCCTCCGTGAGGGGTGGAAAAGGTTTTATGCAAATTGATGTGCATAATGTCGAAACCCATGTCGCCGGGACGGCAACGTCCCAACAAGGGATTGAGGTTCGCTCCATCGTAGTAGAGCAGGCCTCCGCAACCATGTACCAATTCGGCAATTTGGGGTATCTCTTTCTCGAAAATACCCAATGTGTTGGGGTTGGTCATCATGATACCGGCTATCGTATCGTCGAGCAACGGTTCGAGTTTCGTGACATCTATCGTACCTTCGGGCGTGGAAGGAACTTCGACAATCTCCAATCCACACACTGCCGCACTGGCGGGATTTGTACCGTGGGCACTGTCGGGGACGATTACTTTGGTGCGCTTCAAGTCTCCTCGCTTGATGTGGTATTGTCTCATCAACATTAGACCGGTCAATTCACCGTGGGCTCCGGCAAATGGATTTAGTGTAAATTCTGCCAGACCTGAAATCTCGGATAGAGCATGAGCCAATTCGTAATAAAGACGTAAAGCCCCTTGTATGGAATTCTCGGATTGTAATGGGTGCAATGCCGTGAACGATTCCATAGAAGCCATTTCCTCATTGATTTTGGGATTGTATTTCATCGTACAAGAACCCAATGGATAGAACCCGGTTTCAACTCCGAAATTTTTATTGGAGACGTTGGTATAATGACGCACGACATCGAGTTCGCTCGCTTCGGGGAGGTCGGTCTCCGTCTCTCTGCGCAAAGATTGCGGGAGGTCGGTTAAGGAATAGTTTCCGAAGTCGGATTGTTGCAGGGAATACCCTATGCGTCCCGGCTTTGAAATTTCAAAAATCAGCTTATCGTAGTATTTCATGACTTATCCCTCCTTTTCGATTAATGATACCAGATTGTCTATTTCTTCTCGGGTACGTTTTTCGGTCACGCAGAATAGGAGAGCATCGTCGGTTCCCTCGATAGGAATACCGGCCAAGAAGCCTTTTTCTTCGAGATGTTTCAAGAGTGTGTCCCGATTCAATGTCGTTTTTACGGCAAACTCTTTTAAGAACGGCTTGTCGAAACAGATCGAAAATTTACCCGTTTCCAGCAATTTGTCGCACAGGTAGTGCGCTCCCGCATAGGATTTCTCATTGACTTCTTTCATTCCTTGTTTTCCCATTAGAGCCATGTATATCGTTACATACAGAGCCATAAGGGATTGGTTGGAACAAATGTTGCTGTTCGCCTTTTGGCGACGAATATGTTGTTCCCTTGCCTGTAAGGTAAGTACAAACGCCCGTTTACCGTCCACATCGGTTGTGGCTCCGACGATACGTCCCGGTAATTTCCGCACTAAATCGCGGGTGGCTGCGAGATAACCGACATAAGGGCCTCCGAAATTCAAAGGCATCCCCAATGTCTGTCCGTCGCCGCAAGCGATGTCGGCTCCCCATTCGCCGGGCGTTTTCAGCACGGCCATAGCCGAGGGGTCGGCATAGACGATAAACAACGCTTTGTGTGCATGAGCATTGTCGGCGAATCCGGAAAAGTCTTCGATGATTCCATAGCGGTTCGGGGTACTTGCAATAACACCGGCCACATCGTCGGCTTCGAGCAGTTTCTCCATGACGGCTTTGTCGGTGACGCCTTCTTTTTCGGGAATCATTTCCAGATTTACCCCGTGGAAACGGGCGTAAGTTTCGACAACTTCGATGACTCTGGGATTCAATGTTCGGGAAACAATGACTTTATTGCGTTTCTTGGCATGGGCAATCGACATGAGCATGGCTTCGGCCGCGGCCGTAGCTCCGTCGTACATGGAAGCATTGCAGCATTCCATACCGGTCAGCTCGCATATCATGCTTTGAAACTCGAATATATATTGTAGTGTTCCCTGAGAAATTTCGGGCTGATAGGGAGTATAAGCCGTGAGGTATTCCGAACGGGAGATGAGTTGGCCGATAACCGCAGGGGCATAATGATCGTAAGCGCCGCCTCCGGCAAAGGGAATGAGTTTTTTGTTCGTCTTTCCTAATTCCCGAAAGTAGTTTCTGACTTCATCTTCGGACATCGATTTTTTCAAATCATAATCTTTGTCAAAGCGAATGTTTTCGGGAATCTCGGCATAAAGCTCGTCGAGAGACGATAACCCTATCTTCCCCAGCATTTCGGAAATATCGGCTTCGGTATGCGGGAAATATTTGTACATGATGTGTTCCTCCGTCGATTATTCGCAAATGGCTTTGTAGGCTTCGGCATTCATCAGACTGTCCAGTTCGGCCTTATCGTTGATTTTAACTTTGCAAATCCAGTTCCCGAAAGCATCTTCGTTCAATAATTCGGGCTTGTCTTCCAGTTTGTCGTTAATCTCCACGACGATACCGCTGATGGGTGACAACAGGTCGCTGGCGGCCTTTACGCTTTCGACTGCACCGAACTCTTCTCCTTGATTCAGTTCGTCGTCCACTTCGGGAAGATCGACGTAAACGACATTACCTAATTGATGTTGTGCATAATCCGTGATACCGATATATCCAAATTCGCCTTCTACTTTTAACCATTCGTGTGATTCGGAGTAATAAAGTCCGTCTAATACTGTACTCATAATTATTTGTTTTTAAGTTGTCAATAAATCATTTTTTATAATTTTTTTCGTAGAAGCGTTTCTTAACAACCGTTCCTTTGAAAAATTTTTTGCGAATGTGTATCTCCACTTCGGTCCCCAATGCGGCGTGCGCACTGTCGATGAGAGCCATACATACACTTTTCCCGGTAGAGATTGAATTGTAACCCGTGGTGACGTGTCCGATGACTTTTCCATCGGCATAAACTTCGTAGCCGCTACGCGGAATGGCTTTGTCTGCTAATTCGATACCTACGATTTTTCTTTTTATGCCTTCTGCTTTTTGCAAAATGATGGCCTCTTTGCCGATGAATTCTTCCTTGTCGAGTTTTACGAATATACCCAACCCGGCTTCGATGGGAGTAATGTCTTTTTCGAGCTCATGTCCATACAAGGGAAGACCTACTTCGAACCGCAGCGTGTCGCGGCAACCTAATCCACAGGGAAGAACTTGTTTGGAATCCACCAATATATCCCATACCCGATTGATGAAATCGTGGCTACCGTATAGTTCGAAGCCGTCTTCTCCCGTATATCCGGTGCGCGATACGATTATCGTTTCGTTCTCGTATTTCATTTCTTTGCAGGTATAGAAAAGCAGGTCTTTCACATCGAGGTTCAGAAGTTTTTCTATGCAGGCTTCGGCGTGAGGTCCTTGTACGGCAACTTCTCCGTAATAGTCCGACAAATTTTCTATTTTCAGATCATATCCGGTGCTATGTTCCACAATCCATTGGAAATCTTTTGCAATGTTCGATGCATTTACTACCAAGAAAAATCGCTCTTCTCCCATTTTGTAAACCAGCAAGTCGTCTACCGTTCCACCTTCGGGATACAGCATCATGCCGTAAAAGATTTTACCGATTTCGGCATTTCGAATATCGTTAGTGAAAATATGATTGATGTATCGCTCGCTATCGGGGCCTGTGATGAGAATTTCGCCCATGTGAGAAACGTCGAATATTCCGGCGGCATGGCGTACGGCATTATGCTCTTCGATGATTGTCGTATATTCGATGGGCATGTCGAATCCGCCGAATGGCATCATTTTGGCTCCCAAGTCGAGATGTTTTTGGTGCAGGCATGTTTTTAATATATCTTCCATAGTCAACAGGTTTTTTGTTATAGAATTTTTTAATTGTTATTGAATAATATATCGATGAAACTTTTTCTGCTCAGTTGGCGTATATAATTCTCGATGGGATTGTCATCGAGAATGCGGTTGACAGACTGAGGTGTGAAAGGAACGTTTTGAAATTTGTTCAAAAATTCGTCGATTTCTCCGACGAGAAAATAATCTCCTACTAAATTCATCGATTTGATGATTCCGTTTTTGATTTCCAATCGTATTTCTATTTCGCCGGCAGGGACGTAACCTTTCCGTATCCATGTGTAGCGGGGATTGTTTCCCAATATCCATTCGTCCCGGAGGTATTCCGTTTCTATTTTTTCAATGTGAACGATATCTTTTTGAGTCAGACATTCTTCGTGATCACAAAGTGACGAACGTATGAATCTCTTGAATTCTTCGATGTCGATGTCGAGATATTCTTTAAGGTTGGTTACTCTTTTTCTGACGGATTCGATTCCCTTAGTAATGAGTTTCTCGTTGTTGGGGGTAATGGATAGAACCAAATCTTCGAGGTTGGTATCGAAGAGCATAGTACCGTGGACGATACTTCTGCCCGACGTGCGATAGAAAGCGTTTCCCGATACTTTTTTACCATCGACGGTAATATCGTTTCTCCCTGAGGCGACAGCTTTTACTCCTAGTTTGTTGAGTGTGTGAGCGATTAATTGCAGGTAACGGTCGAATGTGAAACTGACATTGAAATCGTCGGTAATATACGAGAACATGATGTTGCTGAAATCGGCATAGACACAACCTCCTCCCGATTTACGACGGTAATATTCTATTCTGTGAGAGCGGACATAGTCGAAATTGATTTCGTTTTCCATCAATTGGTTTCTTCCGAAAATGACCGTGGGATTGACCTGCCACATGAAAAAGCAATCTTCACCGGGCCGATTATGGGCTATGTATTCCTCCATAGCCAAATAGAAAGACAGACGGCGTACGGCCTTATCCGGTAGGGCGATATATTTCATAGGTATCAGGTCTGCTGAAATTATACCTTACAAATTTATATATTCTTTTGTAATGGGAAATACATTGACCCGAAATTTTCTTGAATTTTATTTTCGAGACGAAGAATCCTTTTATCTTTGCATAAAAGCGAAAAGTAATAAATTAGAGGTAAAAATGAAAGAGGACTTGAAATATAAAGGCGTAGATTTTTCGGATATTGAATCGGATAGAGAGTTTTACGGGTGTACATTCGAAGAATGCAGTTTTGCACAGGCAAAACTGACAAACGTATTATTTTCTCGGTGTGAGTTTATTCGTTGTGATTTTAGTTTATGTAAAATTTACGGAGTTTCTTTTCAAGATGTGAGATTCGTGGGGTGTAAGATGTTGGGGGTCGATTTTACCGGGTGTAAGGGATTGCTCTCTTCGTTTGATTTTGAGAAATGTCTGTTGCAGTTTTCTTCGTTTATCGGTATGAAGTTGAAGTCATGTAACTTTATCGATTGCAATTTGGAAGAAGCGGATTTTACCGAATGTAATCTTGCGGAGGCTAATTTCGATCGTGCCGTATTAAATAGAACCGTATTTTTTCATACGAATTTAGAACAAGCCGATTTCTCTACTGCGATCGGATATGAAATAGATCCCCGTCATAATTCATTGAGAAAAGCCCGATTCTCTCTGGCGGGAGTAATCGGGCTTTTACGACCTTTCGGTATAGTCGTAGATTAATTTAGTAATTTTAGATATTCACTTGATTTACCGTGTGCCCTTCCAAATATTGCCGGATATTGTCGGTTGCAATCTTCATCAATCTTTCCCGAGCTTCGAAAGTGGCCCATGCGATGTGGGGAGTGATGAAGCAATAACGGGCATGTATAAGCGGATTGTCTTTTCGAGGAGGTTCTTGCGATAGGACATCTACCCCGGCCGCTTTAATTCGACCTTCGTTCAAAGCGTCGGCCAAATCCTGCTCGTTAGCGAGAGGCCCCCGTCCTGTATTGATGACAATGGCCGATGGCTTCATAAGCCCGATGGTTCGGGCGTTTATCAGATTACGAGTCGTGTCGGTCAAGGGGCAATGCAGGGTGATTACATCGCTTTCGGCTAGTAAGGTCTCCAATGTTACGGGAGTGACATAGTCGGGCAGTTGGTCTTTCTTTTTCGATGTTTGGGCTAAAACATTCATTCCGAAAGCATGAGCGATTCTTGCGACTGTGCTGCCTATATTACCGAACCCGATGATACCGATATTTTTTCCTGCAATTTCGAATATGGGACTTTTCTGAAAAGTGAAATCTTTACAGTCCGCCCATTCTCCCGATTTCACACATTGTGAATGGGCGGCAACGTCACTGGCTATGTTGAGCAGATGAGCAAATACCATTTGAGCGACTGATTCACTGCTGTAAGCCGGTATATTGGTAACTGCGATACCTCTATTCTTTGCCGCTTCTACATCGACGATATTATACCCAGTGGCTAATACACCGATGTAGCGTAAATGAGGTAGTTGCTCCAATGTGGTTGCGCTCAATGGAGTCTTGTTTGTGAGAACGATGTCGGCCAAAGCAGCCCGCGATACGATTTCGTCAACAGAGGTACGGTCATAAACGGTGAATTCACCCATTCTTTCGATACCCTCCCACGACAAATCTCCGGGATTCAAACCATATCCGTCGAGCACGACAATGTGATGAGACTTGCGTTTCTCTTCGATGACGTTTTCTGTTGCGTTTTTCAACTCTTCCCACGATAGCTCGTCAGCTTTTACTTTGTATCCGTCGGTCACTTTCCACTCTCTCATAATCTCTTTTATTTAATGTCAATGGCATTTTTTACTTTTTCATCGGTCAATGCTATTTTCAGGACATCGGTAATGTTTTTTACATAGTGGAATGTGAGTCCTTTCAAATAGGACTCTTTGATTTCCTCTATGTCTTTTCGGTTTTCTTCGGAGAGTATGATCTCTCGTATTCCTGCACGTTTGGCCGCGAGGATTTTTTCTTTGATACCGCCTACGGGAAGGACTTTTCCCCGTAACGTGATTTCACCCGTCATAGCTAAATGGTCTTTCACTTTTCGTTGGGTAAAAGTCGAGGCTAGCGAAGTTACCATCGTAATACCGGCCGAGGGTCCGTCTTTGGGTATAGCACCCTCCGGCACATGGATATGTACGGCCCATTTATCGAAGATGTCTTCATCGATACCCAATAGCGAAGCATGCGATTTGATATATTGCAAGGCAATTACCGCCGACTCTTTCATTACATCGCCCAAGTTCCCGGTCAAGGTGAGCTTTTCTCCTTTCGACTTGCTCAGGCTCGACTCGACAAACAGAATCTCACCTCCGACGGCTGTCCATGCCAGTCCCGTTACGACACCGGCATAGTCGTTGTTTTCATATTTGTCCCGGTTGTATTCCTGAGCGCCCAAATATTCGTGCAGATCGTTGATAGAAAGGGTGGGGTTATATTCTTTACCGGAGGCTTTCAGTCGAGCGACTTTTCGCATGATGCGGGCTATTTTTTTATCGAGTTCCCGAACGCCCGATTCGCGGGTATATTGATCGACTATTGCAGCCATTACTTTTTTAGGAATAACGACATCACCTTCCTTTAATCCGTGATTTTCGAGTTGTTTCGGTACTAGATGCCGACGTCCTATCTCTACTTTCTCTTCGATAATATATCCACTGATGTCGATTAGTTCCATGCGGTCGAGCAGAGGTTGAGATATAGTATTCAAATTGTTGGCAGTAGCGATGAATAAAATTTTCGACAAATCGTAATCGATGTCGATATAGTTGTCGTGAAACGCATTATTCTGTTCTGGATCCAATACTTCGAGTAAGGCCGAAGCCGGATCGCCTTTGAAATCGTTTCCTATTTTGTCTATCTCGTCCAATACGAAAACGGGGTTCGAGCTTTTTGCTTTGATGAGCCCTTGTATGATACGTCCCGGCATTGCTCCTATGTAGGTACGGCGATGTCCTCTTATTTCGGCTTCGTCATGTAGGCCGCCTAATGAGATACGGATATATTTTCTGTTCAACGCTTCTGCGACAGATTTTCCCAACGAAGTTTTTCCTACGCCCGGAGGACCATACAGACAGATGATAGGTGACTTCATATCACCTCTTAATTTCAGCACAGCCAAATGTTCGATGATACGTTCTTTGACTTTATCCAATCCGTAGTGATCTTTGTCTAATTGTTTCTGGACATGATTGAGGTTGAAATTATCTTGGGTATATTCGTTCCACGGAAGCTCTAACAACGTGTCCAAATAGGTGTATTGTACAGAGAAGTCGGGCGATTGAGGGTGTAGTCTTTCGAGTTTTCTCATTTCTTTTTCGAAAATCTCGGCAGTTTTACTGTCCCATTTCTTTTTTTCGGCTCGTTCACGCAATTCTTGAATATCTTGGTCTTGCATGTTCCCACCCAATTCTTCCTGTATGGTGCGTATCTGTTGTTGCAGGAAGTGCTCTCTTTGTTGCTGATTCAAGTCTTCGCGCGTTTTGGACTGTATGTCGGCCTTGATTTGTAAGAGTTGAGCCTCTTGCGTCAGCATTTCATAGAGCTTGAACAAACGTTCTTTGATATTGCTGATGGTGAGCAATTCTTGCTTTTGGGTTGCAGATAACGGAATATTCGCACCTAAAAAATTGACCAAATAATGCGCACTATCTATATTCCGAATGGCAAATACTAATTCTTTGGCTTGTTCTCCGATATTTTTCAACAGTTCGAAAGTCAAGTCTTTCAAGGCGGAAACCAAAGCCTCGAATTCCTTGTCGTTGGCATCGGGTAAAATTTCATTTTCCAGCGATACATTGGCTCTCATATAAGGGAACGTTTCGGTAATTTCGTCGATTCTAAACCGTTTCATTTTCCCTTGCAATATGACAGTCGTACTCTCGTCGGGCATTTCCAGAATCTTGATGATTTCACCGATAACTCCTACTTCGTATAAATCGTCTTTTCCCGGATCCTCTACGGCGGCATCTCGCTGACAAACCACACCGATAGGGGTGTGACTGTTTTGGGCATCTTTGATCAACTGTAAAGATTTAGTTCTTCCTACGTTGACAGGGATAGCCACTCCCGGGAATAATACCATATTGCGTAATGCAAGAATGGGCAATCCTTTTGTATTTAAAGTCTTACATTCCGAATCGTTTTGTCCTGATATTTCTGTAAACAGAGGCATAATCGATGGTGTATTTTCGTCGTTTTCGCAGATCATATAATTGTTCTTAGGTGTATGATTAAATATTGACATTTTGACAGGTTTAGGTTTGTCGTTTTTTCATTAAACCTATTTTTACCTATCGTTTTACTCTATTGTACAAGTCGCGTGCCAAAGTTAAGCAAATAGCATGGCATTGTCGAAATTATTATGTTTTTTTGTTTATTTTGCAGGGCAAATGAGTGATGGTATGGCAAATTCTTTTTTTAAGTTTAAACAGTTTACGATACATCAGGAGCGTTCGGCAATGAGAGTCAGTACCGATGGCGTATTATTGGGCGCTTGGAGCAGGGTGGAAAAATCGAATCGCATTTTGGATATCGGTACAGGAACAGGATTGATAGCGATTATGGCGGCTCAACGTTCTTTGGCTCGAATCGATGCAGTAGAATTGGACTTCGGTGCGGCCAGTGAAGCGGCGTTCAATGTCTCTCTTTCTCCGTGGAAGGATAGGATAACGGTATATTGTATGGATTTTTGTAGGTTTTACGATAAAACTACAAAGCCGGTGTATCATCATATTTTATCTAATCCTCCTTATTTCATAGATTCTTTGCTCCCTCCCGATGGCAAGAGAGAACGGGCTCGACATACGGGAACTCTTGATTATGAAGTTTTATTCGAGGGTGCGTCCTATTTATTGTTGCCCGATGGGAAGTTATCTTTGGTATCTCCGGCCGATTTACAAGAACATCTTATTTTTATTGCTTCGTTGTATGGATTCTATCCGGTGCGGTTTACTTATGTTTCGGGTATTTCGGGTAAAACTCCTAAACGATTGTTGTCGGAGTGGAGTAGAGCTCGTAGAGCATTGGAAGAAAATGCTTTTTCCATAGAGAAAAGAGGGGAGGGATACACTCTTGAATATATAATGCTTACTCGTGATTTTTATTTGAAGATGTAGTCACTGAAACAATTACGGTGTCCCATGTGTTGTATAGCAAAGATTGTATCATTTAAAATAAATAATTATGGATATTGCAACAATGCATTTTTGGGGAAAGACCAAATATTGGTGGGCTTTGATTATTACGGGTATATTGATGATCCCTTGCGGATTGTGGCTATGGTTTCAACCGGCATTGGGATACGAGGTGTTATCTCTGTTGTTAGGGTGGCTTTTGATTCTTTTTGGAATTGTTCAGCTCATTGTATCGGGCAATGTTAAACAAAAAGTTCGAGGATGGGGTTGGTGGCTTGCCGGTGGAATTATCGATATACTTATCGGGTTTATATTAGTCGGGAATTTATCTTTCAGCGAGGCTGTGCTCCCTTTCTTTTTTGCCTTTATTTTTGTGTATAAAGGGATTGCGAATTTGTTTTCTGCATTGAATATGGTTTCTACCCATAGATATTGGTGGTTGTATTTGGTTAACGGGTTGTTATTGTTGATACTTGGATTGTTATTCTTCGCTTCACCTTTTACGGCTGCGTTTTCTATTATTTTTTTGTGTGCGGCTGCCTTTATTTATTGGGGTTTTTCTCTTATTTTCTTCGGTTATTCTTTGAGACCCGTGGAACAATAGGGGAAAAGGAATTATTAGGTAGGTTTCAAAGCGCTCTCCATAAGGGGGCGCTTTTTGTTTAAGGGAGTTAAAACCTTTTGTGAAGGCTCTTTATAAAGTGGAAAAGAGTATATTTGTAAAAATTATAGGAGTGGGATGCAGCATTTAGTCTGTTTTTAGACTCTTTTTAATAAAGGTCATTAAACTATTCTTGCAAAAGAGAGTCTAATAGATATAATTTCAATAGAGTAATTTAAGATTAAGGAGAGATGATTATGAAAACAAAAAAATTTGCCCTGTTGATTATATTGTCGATGTTGGTGACGGGTTTTGCCGGGGCAGGCTCGTATATAGTCGAAGATGATATTTATTATAATCCGAACGATAAAAATCCTGTTGTAGAAAAGAAAGAAAAAGAGGCCCAGAAAGAACTTCAAGAGAAGGCTGCGGTTAAAAAAACATTGATGGCAACGTCGGATAATCACTTTCGAGATGTCGATGAATATAATCGTCGTGGAGAATCTTCCGATATGACGCTTGAAGATATTGCGGCCAATCAGAAAGAAGACCATGTAGAATATAATGTGGTCGATGAAAATGGTGACGACGGATATTATTTGAATGGTTTTAACGGCTCCGATTCGGATTATGAATACGCTTTGCGCATTCGCCGTTTCCACAATCCAAAGTTTGTCGTTTCGGTAAGCGACCCATTCTATTCCGATATTTATTTTTTGGATAATAACGATTGGAATGTTTATATCTCGGATAATTATGCGTGGGTAACCCCGACATGGACAAATCCGTGGTATTGGAATTATACATGGGCGCCATATTCTTATACCAGCTGGTCTTGGCGTTGGAGTTTGGGTCCGTGGGGATTCTCGTTCGGATATGATCCTTTTTACAGTTGGGGCGGTTATTGGGGCTGGAATTCATGGTATCGTCCTCCTTTCTACCACCATCACCATCATCATTATTACGATCGTCCTTACTATGGTTGGAACAGACCGTATCGTCCTCAGTACACTCCCAACGGCCGCACTCCTAATCGCTATGGTGGTAGTGCTATATCTTCCGGGAACTCTGCTGCATCGAGCAGGCGGCGTGCGACTGTCGGTACAGGGACTTCGGGAAATACGACCGGTCGTCGTACGGTTGGAAATGTAACTTCTACATCGGGCGGACGCGGTTCGCAATCGGTAAATGGAGTACGTACAAATCGAGGCACTGTAATAAGCAATAGTTCCAATTCGAATGGCAACCGAGGGTATAGTTTCGGGGAGGCAAATTCTTCCAGAAGGGGGAATTCCTCATTTTCAGGAACGGTTTCTACCCCGTCGAGTAGTCAAAGTAGAAGACAGACGACCATCAATAATAATACAAACTCTTCGAGAAGAAATTATAATAGTATAGGAAATGGTGGACGAGGTAGTTCCTCGTATAATCGCAGTACACCTTCTTCCAATCGAAATTCGGGTTACTCGAATAGTTCTTCGTCGAGTCGTCGTTCCTCCGGTAGTTATTCTGCTCCGTCTCACTCTTCTTCGTCGAGAGGAAGTGGAACGTCTTCCCGGGGAAGTAGCAGTAGCGGACGTGGTGGACGCAGATAAATAGGGTTGAATTTTCAAAATGAGACATATGAAGAATGTAAGATATGGTTTGGCATTGGCTGCTCTATGTAGCAGCTCAATGCTTTTCAGTCAGGGAGTTGTTGATGCTTTGAAATATTCTCAACAAGACATACGGGGAACGGCTCGTTATATGGGTATGGCGGGCGCTTTTGGTGCATTAGGAGGGGATATTACGACACTGAGCCAGAATCCGGCAGGTATAGGAGTTTATCGTAATTCCGATATAGCTGCAACGATAGACCTTTCCAATCAAGTAAGTTCGGTGAATACGGCTGGAAATAGAATGTCCGATAGCAAGTTTAATGTTTCATGTAATAATTTTGGCTTTGTATGGACTGTCCGCTTTAATCAGGAAGCCTTGAAAAATTTGAATTTCGGTTTTGCCTATAATAAGCAAAAATCGTTTGATCGTTCCTATAAAGCCGGCTATTCGGGGATAACCGGAGCCAGTTCGCTTTCGGGGTATATTGCCCATTTATCCGAAGGTTATTCTGTTGCAGATTTACGTGGTAGTAATAATTATAACCCATACGACAATCTTAGTAATCCGTGGTTGAATGTCTTGGGAGCTGAGTCCTATTTGATAAATCCAAAAAGTCAGACAGGAAATACATGGAATAGTATAGTAGGAAATGGTACGAATACAACGGGAGATCTCTATGTCCGAGAGAAAGGTTCGATCGATGAATACAACTTTAATGTCGGAGGAAATATCTATAACGTATTTTATTGGGGGTTAGGAATTGCCGTTACCGACTTTTCTTATGATATTCAAAGCGGGTATGGTGAAAACTTTACGGGAGGATATATCTCATCGGGTGACCCGAATGTGGACGGCTGGTACTTGATGAGAAATGCATTACATACGAACGGATCGGGGATAAAAGTCAATTTGGGTGTCATTATGAGAGCCACCGATAATTTCCGTTTGGGCTTTGCTTTCCATACTCCTAATTATTATAAAATGACCGATTCGTATGTGGCATCGGTGAAATATGATTTTAATGAATCGGGGACACCTCATGAAGGGTTGAAAGAAACACCGAGTGGAAGTTATGATTATGAATTTCAATCTCCGTGGCGTATGATAGCCAGTGCTGCTTATGTTTTTGGACAAAGTGGAATTTTAAGTTTTGATTATGAGTATACATCGAGTAACAATATGTCGTTCGACGATCCCTATTCGGTCGATGCTTTTTATAAAACTAATCAGGAAATTACGGAGATGGTTTCTCCTATGCATACATTTAAAATCGGAGGCGAATTTCGTATTACACCCCAAATCAGTGCTCGCTTAGGATATGCTTATCAGACTTCCCCTGTGAAATCGGAATACAGGTCGGGACGCGAAATTCCTACGGCCGGAACGCTTACGATGTTTACCTTAGATAGAGAGACCAATTATTTTACGGTAGGGTTGGGATACCGCTTTTCGAATGTTTATGTAGATATGGCTTATATGCATCGCTACCGTCGTAGCGAACTTTTCCCGTTCTCTCCGTTGCCGGCTGCTGTGGATAATCCTTATAATCCAGATCAGACAGAGCCGTCGTTGGCCATTTCGCCTCAGATATCTTCGTTGACGGACCATAATAATTCTTTTGTTTTGACTTTGGGTGTAAAGTTCTAAGACGGAACGGAAATATATTTTGAAAGAGCGACTTAAAATCTAAGTTGCTCTTTTGTTTTTTATTGAAAAGAAATGTATATCTTTGAAAAGATATGGAAAAATTCCATGATAAGATGGAAGAAAATTTTGTGATAGATACAGGGAATAAAGAGTTTCAAGACGCTTTGAGCTTGATTCAATATACATCTCAGTCAGTTTTTTTGACGGGGAAAGCGGGTACGGGCAAATCTACTTTTTTGAAATATGTGTGCGAGCATACCAAAAAGAAATATGTAGTTCTGGCCCCGACAGGAGTGTCGGCGATTAATGTGGGCGGTAGTACGATTCATTCGTTTTTTAAGATGCCATTTCGGCCCATGTTGCCCGACGATCCCGATTTGAGTTTGGCGGGAGGAAGAATATATGAATTATTAAAATACAATAAGAAGCAGCGACAGTTGTTGCGTGAAGTGGAATTGATTATTATCGACGAAATATCGATGGTACGGGCCGATATGATTGATTTTATCGATCGTGTGTTACGGGTTTATTCGGGTAATATGAGGTTCCCTTTCGGTGGCAAGCAATTATTGTTGGTAGGCGATGTATATCAATTGGAGCCGGTTGTGACTTCCGATATGCGAGATATTCTTAGCCGGTTTTATTCTAATTTCTATTTTTTTTCGGCACGGGTTTTTAGAGAAATGTCGTTGGTTCCTATCGAGTTGCAAAAAGTGTATCGACAGCAAGATGAGCGTTTCGTAGAGGTATTGGATAAAATAAGAAACAATACTGCGACGAGAGAAGAACTCGATTTGTTGAATAGCCGTTATCTCCCGCAATATGAACCTGAGAAAGATAATTTCTCGATTACATTGGCGACTCGTAGGGATCAGGTGGACTATATCAATGAAAACCGACTATCTGGATTGCCGGGGAAAGAATATACATTTACCGGGACGATAAAAGGTGATTTCCCTGAGGGGAGTTTGCCTACTTCGTTGGAACTGGTCGTAAAGACCGGAGCCCAAGTGATTTTTATAAAGAATGACCCGGAACGCAGGTGGGTGAACGGGACGATAGGAATGATTTCGGATATAACGCCCGATGAGAAAATCGAGGTGGTGCTTGAATCGGGTGAGATGTATGAGTTGGAGCGTTGTGTTTGGGAGAATATCAAATATACCTACAATGAAAAAGAAAAGACTATCGAGGAAAGTGTATTGGGCACTTTTTTACAATTTCCCATTCGTTTGGCTTGGGCTATTACCGTGCATAAGAGTCAGGGATTGACGTTTAATCGCGTGATTGTCGATTTTACGGGAGGGGCTTTTGCCGGGGGACAGACGTATGTGGCTTTGAGTCGATGCCGCTCTTTGGAAGGTATTGTGTTGAAACGGCAGATCACGCATCGGGATATATTCGTAAATCCCGATATCGTACGGTTCAGCAAAGGTTTCAACGATTCTGTTTTGATAGAACAGTCATTGAAGCTCGCACAAGCCGATCGTCTGTATGTCGAGGCTGTGAATGCTTTCGACGAAGGCGATTTTGACAAGATGTTACAAAGTTTTTTCAAGGCTATCCATACGAGATATGATATTGAGAAACCCGTAATTCAGAGGTATATTCGTAAAAAATTGAACGTTATCAATCAGTTGCGTGTTAAAAATCGGGAGCTTCAACAGGCGTTGTCCGATAGGAATACCGTATTGCGTAAATATGCACATGAATATTACCTATTAGGGAACGAGTGTATAACTAAGGCAAAGGATGTGCGGGCGGCTTTGGCTAATTTTGACAAAGCGTTGTCTCTCGATCCTACGTTGATCGATGCATGGGTAAGAAAAGGAATTACGCTCGAAGATCAAGGCGATGAACATGGAGCTATGGCGTGTTACAATGAAGCTGTAAGGTTGAGCCCGTTGAGTTTTAAAGCTCTATATAATCGGGGTAAATTACGCTATAAACAAGGCGATTATGAAACGGCATTATCCGATTTTGCAAAAGCCGTTAAACAAAAACCGTTACATGCTACGGCACACGATCGACTCGGAGATACTTTTATCAAACTGGAAATGCCCGATATGGCCGCTCGTCATTGGGCTATTGCAGAAGAGTTGAGGGAGAAAAAACAACAGAACAACAAATAAATAATAACTATGATGAACAAAGGTCTGAAAAAAGGATTGAAGATTACCGGAGTAACCGTGGCGGTTATCTTGGTATTCATGCTTGTCTTGCCATTTATGTTTAAAGACAAAGTGATAATTATTGTGAAAAAAGAGGCCAATGAGATGTTGAATGCCAAGCTCGATTTTGAATCGCTCGATATCAGTCTCTTTTCGCATTTCCCGAGTGCGTCTATCGAATTGAATGGTTTGACACTTTCGGGTATAGATGATTTTGAAAACGACACGTTGGTCTCTGCTGAATCCATCGATGTGGCTGTAAATGTGATGAGCCTGTTTAGTGACAAAGGTTTCGATGTGAATTACGTCGTTTTGGACAAGCCGTCGATAAAAGCGGTGAAGTTGGCCGATGGACGGGTGAATTGGGATATTATGAAACCGGATACGGTCGATGTGGAAGAAGAAAAAACGGTCGAAGTAGAGGGCGAATCTTCTTTCCGTCTGAAATTGAAAAATTTTAAGATAGCTGATGCTACGATCGTTTATGTGGACGATTCCACGAATATGCAATTCTATACCGATAAACTGAATTTGAAGCTATCGGGCGATATGAGTGCCGATATGACCGATATAGACAGTAAATTGTCCTGTAAAGATATTTACTTCGCGATGGGCGGTATCTCTTATTTGAAACAGGCTGAGGCCGGAGCGAAGTTAACGGTATCGGCCGACTTGAAGAATAATAAATTTATTTTGAAAGAAAACACGTTGAGCTTGAATGCCATTGTCCTGAATCTCGATGGTTGGGTAGCGCTCCTCGACGATGGGGCTATGGATATGGACTTAAAGATAAACACTTCTGAGATAAACTTTAAAGAGATACTTTCTTTGATACCGGCTATATATCAGAATAATTTCGATAAATTGCGCACGACAGGCAATATGTCGCTTACGGCTTTTGCAAAAGGGCGAATGGCCGGTGAGAATATGCCCCAATTCGGGCTAACGCTCGGTGTGAAAGATGCTACACTTAACTATGAAGGAATGCCGGCTTCGGTCGATGGAATCAATATAGGTGCTTCGGTGAGCAATCCGGGCGGAAGTCTGGATAAAACAATTATCGATTTATCGGAATTTCGTCTCTCTATGGCAGGCAATCCTTTCAAGGCCGCGCTGTATGCCTCTACACCTATATCGGATTTGAATTTCAAGGCTACTGCCGACGGTACGGTTCATTTGGGGAAAATCAAGGATATTTATCCTTTGGGCGATTCTATAACCCTGAGTGGTATCGTTACCGCCGATTTGCAATTTGCAGGCCGTATGTCCGATATTGAAAAAGAAAATTATCAGAATATAAGAGGGGAGGGAACACTAACTGTCGCCGACATGGATTTAACGATGAAAGGTTTGCCTGCCGTCGCAGTGAAAAAGGCGCAGGCTTCGGTTTCGGCCAAAGCCATGTCGTTGTCTCAGCTCGATGTTAAGGTCGGAAAGAGCGATATTCAAGCCCATGGTTCTTTATCCAATTATCTGGCGTACGTTTTGAAAAATGAGACTATAAAAGGCTCTTTGACGGTGACTTCGTTGCTGCTTGACCTGAACGAATTAATGGGTGACTCGGAACCTTCGGGGGAAGAGACCGTCGAAGCCGATACAACGACTCTTTCTGTGATAGAAGTTCCTAAGAATATCGATATGACTTTAAGTGCCGACTTCAAGAAAATCCTTTTCCAAAAGATGGAACTCGATAATGTGACGGGTAAACTTATCGTTGCTGACGGTGCTGTACGAATGACTCCGTTGAGTTTGAACGCATTCGGTGGAGCAATGGTGGCGAATGGTATTTATAGTACGGCCGAGAGCGTTGTTCGTCCTATGGTTAATTTTGACCTCGACATACAAAAAGCCTCCTTTGAAAAAACGTTCGAGCAATTGGACATGATTCAGAAGATTGTCCCCATTTTTGCTAAAACCGGTGGAACATATTCCGTTAAGGTCGACCTGAAATCTGCTCTGGATAGTCAGATGTCGCCCGATTTAAGTTCTTTGACTGCCGATGGTGTCATTCAATCCAACGATATTCAATTACAAAATATCGAAGTATTCAGCCAGTTGGCAACGCTGTTGAAAAACGATAAATTGAAGAATATCGAAGCGAAAGATTTGAAAATCTCTTTTACCATTAAGGACGGTAAAGTAAAGACTTCGCCTTTTGATATGAAGCTGGGTAATATTACAATGAATCTTTCTGGTGTTACAGGCCTTGATCAGACGATTGATTATCGAGCTAAAATCAATATTCCGGGGGCCGGGGCTTTAAGTAATGTTTCGGCGACGATAGGAGGAACGTTCTCCAAGCCATCTATTAAGTTGAATACCGATGAGGTTGTTAAGAATGCCGTGACGAATGTGATTGCTTCGGAAGTTTTGGGAGTGGATGCCGAAGATATAGAAGCTCAGAAAGCCGCTATTCGTAAGCAGGCCGAAGAGGCAGGAAATAAATTGATCGCTACGGCGAAATCGGAGAGCGAGAAGCTCATTTCCAAAGCATCGAATCCTTTGGCGAAAGTCGCAGCTCAGGCAGCCGGTAAGAAATTGGTGGAAGAAGCAGAGAAACAAGCTCAGAAGTTAAAGAACGAGGCCGAGAAATTGATAGAGAAACAATATGGTGGGTCGGAATAAGAAAATTCCGATTGAAAGAAAAAGGGAGACGAGATTCGATTTCGTCTCCCCTTTTTGTGGAAAGAAGAGGAGAAGCCTTTTGTAAACTCGAAATATTGTTCCAAAGTGCGGGAACATTATCCGATAACTCCCATCAGATATGCTCTTACAAGTTTATTGATTATCTTGGTCGCCGATAAAAGAAAAGAAGGTGAAAATAGGTATAAATTTTTGTTGCGTATTGGCGATTCTTAGTGCTGATGCGCTATCATTGAACGCAAATGTGACTGTGCCCGATTCGGTAGCGGAGCCGGGTGTTGAACAAATGGATACTTTGGTGGTAGAGAGCAATGGAGAACCTGAAATCAATTCTTTGTTCCAGTTAGGTAGCAATGTCCCGACGCATTTAAATGTGGCTGCACCGGCAAAAAAACGTCCGTGGTTGGCTGGTGCAGAGGTAGTGGCGGAAGATCTTTTGTTTCATGTGCTTACCCGATATCTTATTAAAGAGGACTATGCTCAAATTTCATGGTCATCGATAAAAAACAATTTTAAGACCGGCTTGTTGTGGGATAACGACAAGTTCGAGACTAATCTTTTTTCACACCCATATCAAGGTAATCTTTATTACAGCAGTGCCCGTTCCAACGGATTGAATTTTTGGGAATCTGCACCTTATGCTCTCTTGGGAAGTTCTATTTGGGAATGGTTTATGGAGACACAACCGGCCTCGATCAACGATATAATGTCTACAACCTTTGGCGGAATGGCCTTAGGGGAAACGACCTATCGTCTGTCTTCGTTGGTCTTGAACGGACAGGCTAGGGGGTGGGAGAGGGCATCCCATGAGTTAGTCGCCGCGTTTTTAAATCCGGTACGGGCAGTCAATCGTTTGATGACAGGGGAAGCGTGGCGTATAGGTCCTCGGTATGTGGATAAAGAAGCGACTATCCCGTTTCATTTTCGATTTGAGGCTGGGTATCGTATGCTCGATAACATTAGGGAAGGCAAGAACAGAAGTATACATGTCGGGTGTATGGATTTCTCGTTGATTTATAACGACCCGTTCGAAATTGAAGGGAATGTTCCGTTCGAACATTTTACGGCTCGAATGTTGTTCAATATGTTCGCCCACCAACCCATTATCGGGGACGTAAATATTTGCGCTTCTATATGGGGCCGGGAACATGATTATAAAAATGGGAATGAATTGTTTGCCGGTATATTCCAGAATTATAGCTATTACAATAGCGGAAGAATGGATAATGAGTCGAACGAAGTGCCGTTTCGCATTTCCGAGACTGTATCCTATGGCCCCGGTGTTTTATATCGCATGAAATTGCATGAAAATAACACTTTGGCCTTGAACGGATTTGTGTCGGGAGTGGCTCTTGGCGGTGCTTTGTGCGATTATTATCAATTTCACGACCGTGATTACAATATGGGAAGCGGATATAGTATCCGCCTCAACGGCTTGTTTACTTTGCAGCGTCGGTTCGGCATTTATTTGGGATTTGAGAATTACCATATTTTCACGTGGAAGGGGTATGAGCATAAGGACTATGAAAATATGAATCCTCATTATCTCGATGCACAAGGCGCTGTCGGAGACGCTCGTTTGCAGATGATGAATCTACGTGGTTCGTTTGCTATTAGTCCAAAGGTGGGTATCTCTGCCGAAACAGCTTGGTGTCGGCGAAAATCACATTATAAATATTTCCCCGATGTCCTGTCCGACACATTTGAATTTCGGCTTATGTTTTCATATCATATTTGAGATATTTACTAAATTTATACATAGTAAAATATGAATATGAAAACACATATTTTTCTTGTTTTTATGCGTTATGCCGAGTTTTTATATCCCATATTGCAAAAACACATGGGGCAATGAATCGTCTGTTTATTAGATTTATTCCGATCGTCGCTGTGTATTGGGGAAAACGATAGGTGTATATTTTGTACTATTCTGTATAATATTATATATTTGTTGTGTAAAATATACCAATAGTATGGTGAAAGATATAATTTCACTCGTTCGGCCTCAACAGTGGCTTAAAAATGTATTTATTTTTCTTCCGATATTTTTTAGCCGGAAGTTAGGTGACGGGGCTTGTTTGAGCTCCGCATTGATTGCTTTTGTTATTTACTGTTTGGTCGCTGGGTCTATATATTGTTTGAATGATATTTGCGATAGAGAATCCGATCGCTTGCATCCGACTAAGTGCCGGCGACCTATCGCTTCGGGTGCAGTATCGGTGGGAGCCGGATATGGTATAATGGCTCTGTTGTTGGTCTTGGCAATCGCTTTGACATTTATTTATGATTCAACCGTACGGCACGTGTTGCTGATAAATGTCGGTATCTATTTTATTTTGAATATAGCCTATTGTTTTTGGTTGAAACATATTGCGTTGGTCGATGTTTTTGTGATATCGATAGGCTTTGTGTTAAGGGTTCTTGCGGGTGGAGTCGTTACGGGGATATGGATTTCGCCGTGGATTATCTTGATGACGTTTCTGTTGGCTCTGTTTTTGTCGTTTGCCAAAAGGCGGGACGACGTACTCATTTATGAGCGGACCGGAGATAAGATGAGGCTTAATATAGCCCGTTATAATTTGGAGTTTATCAATATGGCGATAACTCTTGTCGGGGTTATTGTGGTCGTTTGTTACATTATGTATACTGTATCACCGGAGGTGATCGAAAGAATGGGGACCTCCAATCTCTATCTGACTACGATATGGGTTTTGGCTGGAATCTTACGTTATTTGCAGTTGACAGTGGTAGATAAGAATAGTGGCAGTCCTACAAAGATATTGATACACGACCGGTTTATCCATGTTTGTATTGTGGGCTGGGTTCTGTCTTTCGGGGTTCTGATTTATTTTTAAGGAATATGAGAATTGCTGTTTTCGATTTTGATGGAACGGTTACTACAAAAGATACACTTTTGGAATTTATCAAATTTGTGAGAGGACCTGTTTCGTTCTATGCGGGTTTTCTTAGGTATGCTCCGCAACTTTTGGCGTATAAATCGGGGATTTATCCGAATTGGAAGGTGAAACAACAAATATTTTCTCATTTTTTCAAAGGAATGAGGTTGGAGGATTTCAATCGGTTGAGCGAGGAATTTTTTCAAAAAGAAGGAAAGTCTCTTGTTCGGCAAAGTGCAAGGATTGCTATATGGGAACAATTGCAGAAATGCAATAGGGTTTTTATTGTAAGTGCAAGTATTTATAATTGGATCAAACCTTTTGCTTCCGATTTAGGTATCCGGGACATATTATCTACCGAGATCGAAGTGGACGGTGAAGGTTGTCTAACCGGTTTCTTTTCGAATAAAAATTGTTATGGACAGGAGAAGGTTGTGAGGCTGCTGGAACAGATTCCCGATTTAGAAAATAATTACTTGATCGTATATGGCGACAGTAAAGGGGATTCGCAGCTATTGAAATATGCCAACGAATCTCATTACCGTGCCCTGTGATTGACTCCTCTTTGGGGAATAGCGGTCTTATACCGTAATCAATTCGTATTGCATAACTCCTAATCCTATCTTTTGTGCATGTTCGAGTCCGGCTTGCCAATTGGTATCGGGATGCATCAGATGGAATTTATCGGCGCCGTCGAGATGTTCGTGCGGGTGTTTCTCAGTCAGACAACTGCCATTGATTGCCGGTGCTGCGATGACCATATCGGCGCAAGCCTTGTCCAAAGCGACCGGGTCGAATGATGCGAGTATTCCCAAATCGGGGATAATGGCGGCATCGTTGTGATTCCAACAGTCGCATTCAGGTGAAACATTCATAATGAAACTGATGTGGAAATGAGGCTTGTCTTTCAATATGGCTTGGGTATATTCGGCTATTTTATAGTTCAAGCGTTCAGACGTATCGCATTCTCCCATTACGGCTGCATCGTGTTGGCATAAAGCGACACATTGCCCGCAACCGACACATTTGGTATAATCTATTTCGGCTTTATGGTTTTGGTTCAAGTGTATGGCATCGTGGGCGCAATGCTTGACACAGATGTTACAGCCTTTACAGTTCTCTGTTTCGATTTTGGGTTGAGAATTACAGTGCAATTCTAGTTTACCGCCTACGCTCGCTCCTCCCATTCCTAAGTTTTTTAAAGCACCGCCGAATCCGGCTTGCTCATGACCTTTGAAGTGAGTCATTGAGATAACTATATCGGCATCGACTAATGCCGATCCAATTTTCGGAGCCTTGCAGTACTCCCCATTTAAAGGTATTTCACGGTATTCCGTTCCTTTCAAACCGTCGGCGATAATGACTTGGCATTGTGCTGAAATGGGGTTATATCCATTTTCCATGGCGCTTTGTAAATGGTCTACCGCGTTGGCACGTCGTCCGGAATAGAGCGTGTTGCAGTCGGTAAGGAAGGGTTTTGCTCCCCAAGAGCGGAGTAGGGTTGCCAGTCGAGCTGCATAGTTCGGACGGAGATATGCTAAATTTCCCGGTTCTCCGAAGTGTATTTTTATAGCTACGAATTGGTCTTTGAAATCGATACTTTCGATTCCGGCTCGTTTGATTAAACGCTCCATCTTGTCGAGTAGATTGCTCGAAGGAGTCGTGTGCAGATTGGTAAAGAATACTTTGGATTTATCCATAGGAATTTGTTTTAAGTTAGTGGTAGAAAATGTAAAATCTATCGTTAAAACGGTGATGTTCGATTTTCCCGGTAGACTGTTCGTTTCTTACATTTATTACAAAAATAAGGAAAAATCATGATTGTATTATTATCTTTTATTTTATTTGATATGAATAAAATTAATTATATAATAAATAAAATTGAAGTTTGTTTGTCGTTTTATCATGATTGTATTATTTTTGTGTCATAAGAAGTAAATGAAAATATATATGAAACAATTAAGATTAATCATTTTATTCTCTATTTTGTCTTTGTCGGTAACTGTGAGGGCTATGGAGGAACAATCGGTGTCATTGGATACACCTACGGGAAAAATTAACGGTAAAATAGGATTACCGGATGCAGAAAAGCCACCGATAGTTTTGCTGATAGCCGGTTCGGGGCCTACCGACATGGACGGAAATACGAATTCCGGCGGATTTTCTATGAAGAATAATTCATTGAAATTGTTGGCGGAGGGGTTGGCTCAGCGAGGTATTGCGACTCTCCGTTTCGACAAAAGGGGAATTGCTTCGAGTTCTGCGGCTGCTAAAAAAGAGAGTGACCTTAGGTTCGAAGATTATGTGGCAGATGCTCAGGGCTGGATAGATCGGCTGAGCGATGATAGTCGTTTTTCCGATGTATTTGTTTTGGGGCATAGTGAGGGTTCTTTGATTGGTATGTTGGCGAGTGTCGATAATCCGAAGGTAAAAGGTTTTATTTCGTTGGCAGGAGCCGGTCGGCCGGCTTATGATATAATAGAAGAGCAACTGTCGGGGCAACCGGCAGAGATCCGGCATCTGGTAAAATCGATCAACGATTCGCTGAAAGCTGGAAAGGAAGTATCCAATATTCCTATGGGATTGATGACTTTATTCCGTCCATCTGTTCAACCTTATCTTATATCGTGGTATCGGTATAATCCACAAGAGGTGATTGCGAAATTGAGGCAGCCGGTATTGATTTTACAAGGCGATAAAGATGTACAGGTGTCGGAGGAGGATGCCAAACTGTTGAAACAATCTTTACCGAAGGCACAATTCCAGATTTTGAAAGATATGAATCATGTGTTGAAAACGTGTGAGTCGGTCGATATGCAAGTTCAGCAGGCTACTTATGCTAATCCCGATTTACCCGTTCAAGAGGATTTATTGATAACGATTGAAAAATTTGTGAAACGATGACGACAAGTGTGACTAGAAAGAAATTGCCCTTGCGGTGTCCTGCATGCGATGCTCCGCTTAGGGTATCAAAAATGATTTGTGGTCGTTGTGCGACAGAGGTGTCGGGAGAATTTGAACTACCGGTTTTGACCAGCTTGAATGAAGAAGAGCAACGATTTATGCTTGAATTTGTAAAAGCGAGCGGCAGTTTGAAGGATATGGCGAAAAAGATGGGGGTGAGTTATCCTACTGTGCGCAATTATTTAGATGATTTAATAGAGAAACTCAATAGCATGGAAGAAAATGAAAGATAGTTGGAAATTTATATCTAATCCTTTTTATAAAGTAGCCGGTTATAAGGCTGCCGGGTGGGGGATATTGGGCATCGTTATAACGACAGCGATCGCTTATGGGGCAGATGTGCATTTTCATGGATTGCTTCATTATGGTGGAGCTCCTCATAGTGAGTGGTGGTGTTTTGTCGTGGAGCATTTGGTGATTTGGTTGATACCTTCGTTATTGGTTTATATATTGAGCCTGTTTTGCAGTCGTTCCCATGTTCGTCCGATAGACGTTCTAGGAACAGTTGCTTTTTCCCAGCTGCCTTTTGTTTTGTTGGCTTTGTGCATGGCTTTCCCACCGGTACGGCATTTCATGTCCATACAGTCGTTACAGGCCATAGAGGATGCGCTATCCGATAAAATGTTTCTTTTTTCGGCTATTTGGATAGGGGCTTTGAGTCTTTTGATTGCGATCTGGGTTTTGTATTGGATATTTCGAGCTATTTCGGTTTCTTGTAATTTAAGGGGGCGTAATTTGTGGATTGTGTTTATTGTAGGAACTTTCGGCGGAGATATTCTTTGCCGTTATTTAATAGGGCTGTGTTATTAAGAAGCTGTTTTAAATTTATAGAGAAATAATATTATCATTGCAGGCAGGTATGTTCCGGCCATGTTGAGCCCCTGTCTCGCATCTAGAATCCCTTGATTTTTGTCAATAGCCCGCTATTGACTGCATATCTCGAACTCCAATCTGCTTCAACATAGGTCTCAATCTGTCTCGGAATAAATTTAAAACAGCTTCTAATAATTTGAAAGGGGGCAATGATTTATGTTGCCCCCTTTCAATATCGGTTTGCGGATAAGGTTTATAACCCTGCGTCTTTTGTCAACTCTTGAAGATGGGTTATTGAAATATCTCCTAATAGACGTATAACAGTAAATTCTCCACAGTCGCCGTCATCGACCAGCATGATTAATTCTTTGATCTTTTTGTCTGTTTTGGGTTGCACGTAAAAAGCTACGGTCTCGCCGTCGTCTTTTACTTTCATCAGTTCTTCGTATGGAGCTTTTTGAAATACGATACTTTCTTTTCGCATTTGAGGAATCAGAGCTTCATTGTCCTCGCAAGTTAAGATTTGAATTCGGTCTAACTCGTTGATAACAGCTTTTAGATTTAATCCTTCTGCGTCGATTTGTCCTTCGGGCATCATATTCAGCAATGCCTTCGATATGTTGACGTATGTCACTCCTTTTTGATTAGCGAATTTTTCTATGAAGTTGTTTTCGGCAGTAGCTGAAAGAATACCGAATACAGCTAATAATAGAATATAAATTGTCTGTTTCATAATTATTTGTATTTTAGATGTTTATTGACTATTCGATTGGTCTCGATAATTTCTTTTTGAGCTTGTTGCCATTGGTTCGTCCCCTTATTTAATTTCTGGGAAACGAGAATTAAAGCTCGTTGAGCCTCGGCACAGGCATATATTTCTTGATCGCTGAGTCGTTTGGAAGATGGTTGTCGGTACACGTATAATCCGGTGGAAATCGCTAATATAATACCGGCAGCGATACCGCTTATCCATTTCCAATTTCGGGAAAAAAGAACCTGCCTCTTTTTATCGGGCAACCGATCTATGTATGACGATAATTTTTCTTCCAGATGATCGGGAATATGTACCGAACGATCGGGTATAAGAGATAAAATGATGCGCTTCTCTTGAATAAAATCCTCTGGAACTTCGTGGGTCGCGAGATAGTCTCTCAATCCTTGTTCTTCGGTATCCGATAGCTCTCCTTTGAAGAACATGTCTATTTGTTGTCGTAATTCTTGTTCATTCATAATCTTTGTATGAATAGTTCTTTAATCGTTTTTCTGGCCCGGGAGAGAAGTACCCGTATATTGGCGTTACTCAAACCGGTTTCGGTTTCTATCTCGTCAGTACTTTTGTCTTCGAAATGCCTTAAAAGTAGAATTTTACGTTGTTGTTCGGGAAGTTTATTTATGATGTTCAACAGAACCTTCATGTCTTCTTTTATTTCATAGGCCGTATCGGGTTGTGGCGTAGGCTCTGTCTTTTGAACTAATACAGAATCGTTGTCCGTCTCGATTTGTGGCGCTCTTAGTGTGTCGAGGCATAAATGTTTTATCGTTGTGATGGCATAAGCCTCGTTGTTTTCTATGTTTTCAAGACTTTCCCGTTTCTCCCATAGTTTCAGATAGGTGTTTTGTACCATATCTTCTGCATCGTATTCATTTCCAAGATATCGAAAAGCGATGTAATACATTTTCTTATGACAGGGTAGAAATCTCGCTTTGAACTCTTGATGAGTCATATCTAGTTCGTTTTAGATTTTTCGAGCATGTCGGATTTTAAGTTCCCTTTGCAACGTACAACGTTAATTTCGTCTGAATACAGGGATATGACTACTATTTCTTTTATCTTCTTCGGAGTAGACTTGATAAGGATTTTTACAAATTCATCGTCTTCACTGGTAGTGAGAATCGTTTCATAGGGTTTAAAGTCTACTTCTTCAATTTCTTTTTTTAGGGCTAGATAGGTTGCGTTGTCTATATCGGCTTCTACTACTTCAATGGCCTTAACACCGTCGACTACGCCTTTTACCTGAGGATTTTTGAAATCTTCCGTATAGTATTCGGCATTTGGCAGCTCCTTCGTTTTTTTGAAAAGATTATCAATTTTGTTATTGGCGAATGAAATTTGCAGAGTCGACAATAGTACTATAATAAGAAGAAAAATTCTTGATTTCATAGTGATGTATTTATTGTTTATTATGCGTTGTCTTCTATGATATTCTGCATTTGATTAGGATCGATTTTCCCTTTGATTCGGATTAAACTGATTTCATTTTCTTCGAGGGAGATAATGACGATTTCCCGAATTTTTTCTTTTTCTATTTTCATCAGGATTCGGACAATCTCGTTTTCTTCGTTCGAGCTGGTTACTGTTTCATAGCCGTCGGAATCGCATTGTGTTATTATTTTCTCGAATCTCGTATAATCTTTGGACGAGATATTTTCAGCATCGATAATACTCATCGATTTTATTCCTTTCAGTTCTGACGAAAACGGTTTGAGTAATCCCAAAACGAATGAATTGAGGTTTACTTTCTCTGCATTGGGCATTCGGGAAGCCGTATTGAATAAGTTGTCGATACAATTGCTGGCGGAGATAGAAGAGAAACTGCAAAATGCTGCAAGCGCTAAAATCAAAATTTTTGTTTTCATATCTGTTGTTTTTTAGTTGTTACTTTAATTTAGACCGGTGCACCTTTTAGGGCCTTTCATATAGGAGACGGATAAATAATAAATATGTTACAAAGAAAAATAAAAAAAGCGAGGGAAAAATGATTTTCTTTTTTCACCTCGCTTTTTTAGTATTATAAAATTAGCCGTTTCAGACTTTGCGAATAATCTCCATTCCTTTGAGTATAGCTTGCTCATTCATGGGAATGAGATGATGATGTCGTTCGGGCAGCGACTTTTTCAGTCCTTTCAGTACATTTTCCATGCTTACCATTGGTCTTAGTTTTAGTAAGCCTCCCAATACGATCATGTTGAATGCTTTGGTATTGTTCATTTCTATGGCAGCTTCCATAGCGTTGATGCAATATACATTGATATCCGTTCTCGTAGGCGGGTGGTGTATTCCGTATCCGTCATAGATGAGTATACCGCCGGGCTTTACTTTGCCTTCGAATTTTTCAAGAGAAGGTTGGTTCAGAATAACAGCCACATCGAATGCATTCAATACCGGAGAACTTATACGTTCATCGCTGAGTATGACTGTTACGTTTGCCGTTCCTCCGCGTTGTTCCGGTCCGTATGAGGGCATCCACGTAACCTCTTTATCTTCCATCAGTCCAGAGTAGGCTAATATTTTCCCCATAGAGAGTACACCTTGTCCTCCGAATCCTGCTATGATAATTTCTTCTTTCATATCCGTAGTTTTTAATTATACGTTTTTGAGGTCTCCCATCGGGTATTTGGCAAACATGTTTTCCTCCATCCATTTGTTAGCCTTTGCCGGCGACATTTTCCAGCCCGAATTACAAGTCGATACGACTTCTACCAAAGATGTGCCTTTTCCGGCCATTGCGTTTTCGAAAGCCAACCGGATTGCTTTTTTCGCTTTGCGGATAGAGGCGGGAGTGTGTACACTTTGACGAGTCACGTAACAAGTTCCGTCCACCCGTTCTACCAATTCAGCAATTCGTAAAGGATAACCGTTCAGTGCGACATTCCGTCCGTAGGGACAGGTAGAGGTCACCATTCCTTCTAGTGTAGTAGGAGCCATTTGTCCGCCGGTCATTCCGTATATACCGTTGTTGATAAATATGATGGCTATATTCTCGCCGCGATTGCAGGCGTGAATGGTTTCGGCCGTTCCAATGGCGGCCAAGTCGCCGTCACCCTGATAGGTGAATACCATTTTCTTGGGGTTGAGCCGTTTTACGGCCGATGCGATGGCCGGCGCACGTCCGTGGGCAGCCTCGATCCAATCGATGTCGAGATAATTATAGGCAAAAACAGCACAGCCTACGGGAGCGATACCGATCGTTTCTTCTTCAATACCCATTTCGTCTATAACTTCGGCAATAAGTTTATGTACTACTCCGTGACTGCAACCCGGACAGTAGTGCATGGGATTATCGTTCATCAGCCGAGGTTTAGTGTAAACCAAGTTTTCGGGCTTTATAATTTCGTTGATATCCATGTGCATAAAAATTATGAACCAGATAAAGGTTCGGGTATTTACATTAGTTTTTCTTTGAGAGCGTTAAGAACTTCGTCGGGGGTAGGTACGATTCCGCCCAAGCGTCCGAAATGTTCTACTCGCACTTTTCCGTTGACAGCCAATCGAACGTCTTCTACCATTTGTCCGGCATTCAACTCGGCCGATAGGATTCCTTTCACATGATTTGCATGGCGAGCGATAGCTTCCGTCGGGAACGGCCATAGCGTGATGGGTCTCAACAATCCTATTTTGATACCTTCTTCTGCTGCCAGCTCGATTGTCTTTTGGCATATACGCGACATGGAGCCGAATGCGACAATCAGATAGTCGGCGTTTTCGCAATTGATTTCCTCGAAGCGGACTTCATTTTCACTGATACGTTTGTAGGTGGATTGGAAGCGAATGTTATTCTGCTCCATAATTGCCGGATCGAGTTCGAGAGAGGTGATGACATTTCTCTTCCGATTTTTGGTTTTTCCTAATGTCGCCCACGGATTTTGTTCCCTTATTTCTTCTTCTGTACGGCGTTTGCGGAAAGGCGGAAGTACCACTTTTTCCATCATTTGCCCGATAATTCCATCGGCTAGAATAATAGCCGGGTTGCGGTATTTGAAAGCGAGATCGAATCCCAATGCCACGAAGTCGGCCATCTCTTGAACCGAAGCGGGAGCTAATGCGATTAAATGATAATCGCCGTGACCGCCTCCCTTCACGGCTTGGAAATAATCGGCTTGACTTGGTTGTATGGTTCCGAGACCCGGACCTCCTCTCATCACATTGACGATTAAACAGGGTAGTTCTGCACCGGCCAAATAGGAAATTCCTTCCTGTTTCAAGCTGACACCGGGACTGGAAGACGATGTCATCACGGCTTTACCGCAACTAGCTCCACCATACACCATATTGATAGCTGCAACTTCGCTTTCGGCTTGTAGTACTACCATTCCGGTCGTTTCCCACGGTTTTTCTTCCATGAGTGTTTCCATGACTTCCGACTGGGGCGTAATAGGGTATCCGAAGTAACCGTCGGCTCCGTAGCGTATGGCGGCATGTGCTATGGCTTCGTTACCCTTCATTAGTTTTATATCTTCTTTCATAATTAACGGATTTAGAGATTAAACCGGTTATAATTTTACTTTATAAACAGTGATACACCCGTCGGGGCATACAAGACCACAACTTGCACACCCGATACAAGCGTCGGGATTCTGCATAAAAGCATAATGATAACCTTTGTCATTAACTTCGGTCGGCTGTAATGCCAAAACTTGGCACGGACACGCTACTACACATAGCTCACAACCTTTGCAACGCTCTTTGTTAACGACAACAGCACCTTTAATATTAGCCATATGATTTTGTTTTTAGTTCCACAAATATAAAAAATATATTTTTAAATTGATAGTAAAATAGGTAGTTTTTTTGTTAAACTACCTATCGGTGTAAATGATTGACTTTTAAATTAATAGTCTAATTAAAAAATATATCGAATATGGATAAAATGTAATATTTTTGTCTTATTATGTTTTATAACATAATTTATAATGGTGTATTACTTATAAATTGATAGTTATCCTATTTTGATACCCGAAAAACCCATAAAGGCCATAGCCAGTAATCCGGCGGCGATGAGTGCGATTGGTGTGCCTTGCATGGCTTTGGGAATATGGGATAAACTCATTTGTTCACGCATCCCGGCAAAGATTACCAAAGCCAATGTGAATCCGATTGCTGTCGATATGGCATAAACGGTAGCTTCGAGAAGCGATAGATTTTTTTGAATAACGATCAATGCGACACCCAATATCGTGCAGTTTGTAGTGATTAATGGCAGGAAAACGCCTAAGGCCTGATAGAGGGAAGGTGCTATTTTTTTGATGATAATTTCGAGTAGCTGGACCAATGCGGCAATAACCAGTATGAAAACAATGGTTTGCATATAGTCCAGTTTCATCGGCATCAATAAATAGGTTTGTAATAAATAGGTAACTATCGTCGCTATGGTCATGACGAAAGTTACCGCCGCACCCATACCCAGTGCCGAGTCGATACGTTTGGAGACCCCGAGAAAGGGGCAGATTCCCAAGAATTGGGATAGAACTATATTGTTTACAAATATGGCGGTAACGAATATAGAGATATAGGTGAGCATAATCAGCGGGTTTTAAGTGTATGGATAATAGCGATTAAAAAGCCTAATGCGATAAATGCACCGGGGGCGAGGATAAAGATGAGAGACCCATATTCTTCGGGATAAACCGAGATACCGAATACGTGTCCTGTTCCTAAAAATTCACGGATACAACCCAGTAAGGTAAGGGCAAATGTAAAACCGAGTCCAATACCGAGCCCGTCGAAAAAGGAGTCCACCGGATTGTGCTTGGCGGCAAAGGCCTCGGCTCGTCCCAATAAAATGCAATTAACGACAATCAAGGGTATAAAAAGTCCGAGTGTTTCATATAAATCGGGTAAATAGGCTTGCATACACAGTTGTAGAATGGTTACGAACGTGGCTATAATAACGATGAAAGCGGGTATTCGCACTTTATCGGGGATAAAGTTTTTGACCATCGAGATTGCGACGTTGGAGCAAATTAGCACAAACAGGGTAGAAAGTCCCATACCCAAACCTCCTATGGCCGAGGTGGTCGTTCCTAAGGTGGGGCACATGCCCAATAGAAGGACGAAAGTCGGATTTTCTTTTATAATTCCGTTTAAAAGTATTTTCGTTTTACTCATGATTGCCTCCTTTCATAGATTCGGCATAAGCCGTATAGGCGGTTTGTATGGCCGCCAAAAAAGCTCTCGATGTAATTGTCGCGGCTGTGATGGCATCTATGTCGCCTGAATCTTGTTTAACTTGTAATTTGTTGCGAACCGGCGATTTCCCGATGATATTCTGATTATTTTTCTCGGTTCTGAACCATTCGTCCATTTTTGCGCCCAATCCGGGCGTTTCCTGATGTTTCAGGACTCGATAGTCCCGAATCGTTCCATCGGCTTCGAAACCCACGATAATACGTATTTCGCCACCGTACCCTGTGGAGTTGCTGCATTCGACAGCGGCTCCGACGAGAATACCCTCTTTTTTTGCTGGATAGACGATCGCCGTAGTCTCACCGTATTCATTACGGACAGTGTAGGAGCATTGTTCGTCTATTGGGGAGTTGTCGTATTTCGGAATGACTTGTTGGATTGCTTTTTCTCTTCCTGCCTTAGTCGCACGTGCTATGGGTTCTTGGGTAAGTCGATGGGTATATCCCAATAGTCCGCCGGCCACGGCGGTTATCAAGGTCAGAGACCAAAGCATGTTCCAAAATGTAGAATCTTTTTTCTTCATGATCGATGGTTGCCGAAACGTTTGGGTTTGATATAATTATTGATAAGCGGTGTAAAAGCATTCATGATAAGGATTGCGAAAGAAACTCCTTCGGGGTAACCTCCCCATTGGCGTATAACGACGGTCAAGATACCTATACCGATTCCGTAGATAATCATTCCTTTGGAGGTCATGGGCGAGGTCACGTAGTCGGTCGCCATATATATAGCCCCTAACAAAAGTCCGCCGGACAATAGCTGAATGAGGGCAAAGTCGAATGCATATTGCCACATGGGTATATTTTGCGGATTGCCTGTTTCTTGCCCGCATGCCAAGACGAAACTGAATAAGAAGACTGTCAAGAGGATAGAGACGGGTATATGCCAACTGATGATTTTCCGGTAAAGCAGATAGGCAAAACCGATTAGTAGGGCGATAGCGCCTACTTCACCTAAACTACCTCCTTGATTTCCAATCCATAGATTAGCGATATCTATTTGTTCGATCCACTGGCTTCCCTCTTCTTTTAATTTAGAAAGTAGTGTTGCTCCGGTCTCGGTATCGGTATAGTTCCACCGTGATACGATTGGCCGAGGCCATTGGGTCATCTGGGTAGGGAAGGATATGAGAAGAAATACCCGTCCCGCCAAAGCCGGATTGAAAAGATTGTTCCCTAAGCCTCCGAAAGACATTTTGGCAATCCCTATCGCAACGATAGAACCGATGACAACGATCCATATCGGCAGATTGGAGGGCAGGTTGAAGGCCAGCAGCAATCCGGTGAGTATGGCCGAACCGTTACCGATAGAAGGCTTTTCTTTCAGTAAATATTTCTGGATTAGATATTCGACAATGACGCAAGAGAGTATAGACGAGAGAGTAACGATTAAAGCCCCGATTCCGAAAAAATAAAGGGAAACGGCGAATGCAGGCAGCAATGCGATGATGACATTGTACATGCATTTCGAGACGGTTAAATTATCGTGTATGTGAGGGGCTGGCGATACGGTTAATTCCATTGCGAGATAAATTAAGATTGTTTTCTGGATCGTATGATTTGGTTTACTGCATTTTTCCCTATTCGTATATAATCGAGTATAGGACGGTTTGACGGACAACTATAAGCACAACAGCCACATTCCAGACATGCGGTGATGAGTTCTTTTTCCGCTCTCTCGAACAAATGATTTTCTGACAATTTGGCCAAGAGATAAGGTTCGAGTCCCATAGGACATGCAGAAACGCATTTGCCGCATCTGATACAGGAAGAGGTTTCGCTCCGGTGCGCATGGGCTTCGTTTAATATCAAGATACCCGAACAGCCTTTGGGAATAGGGGCATCTAGATTGGAAACCGCTTTTCCCATCATGGGGCCTCCGAGAATGACCTTTGCGCTGTCGGAGGGAAGACCGCCGGCAATCTCTATCAGCTCACGGATAGGCATACCCAATCTTATCCGGTAATTCCCCGGTTGTTTAACACCGTCTCCTGTAACGGTGACGATACGCTCTACGAGCGGTTTATTTTTCTGAACGGCTTCATACACGGCAAAAGCGGTTCCGACATTTTGGACGATAGCTCCGGTCGAAACCGGTAATGCCCCATTTGCTACTTGCTTATGAAGAATGGCATCGATGAGCTGCTTTTCACCGCCTTGCGGGTATCGGGTACGGAGGGGCACTATTTCTATGCCCGGATATTTTTCGGCATGCTTTTTTAGTAGGGCAATAGCGTCTCTTTTGTTATTTTCTACTCCTATATAAGCCTGTTTTACATGGATAGCTTTCATTAGAATGTGACAGCCTATTATAATTTGTTCGGGCGATTCGAGCATGAGAGCATGGTCGTCCGTCAGGTAGGGTTCGCATTCCGTCGCATTGACGATGAGGACCGTAGGCTTGAATTCTTTGGGAGGTGTCAGTTTTACATGGGTGGGAAAAGTCGCACCGCCTAAACCGACAATACCGTTTTGTGCTATTTTTTGTATAATTTCATTTGAAGATAAAGTAATCTCTTTTTCCAAAGAGGGAGTCCGGTCTATATATTCCTCCCAATCATCTCCTTCCGTATCGATGATAATTGCCTGAGAATATATTCCGAATGCGTTAGCTATTTTGTCTATTTTCGAGACGGTTCCCGATACCGGGGAGTGTATGTTGGACGATAAGAATCCGTTGGCCTCGGCGATGAGAGTCCCCACTTTTACGGTATCGCCTTTCTTGACAATGCAATTGGCCGGCGCTCCGATGTGCTGGTTGAGCATCAGAGAGACTTGCCGGGGAACCGGAATGGCGGTTACTGGGCATTGCGATGTCAGTTTATTCTCTTTGGGGTGTATGCCTCCTATGCGGAATGTTTTTAACATATTGCAGTTTCCTTTCTGGGGGTTGATGTTTCCCTGATATTGTTTCTTATTTCGGCATGTATCGCATGGGTAGGGCATCCGTCGACACACGCTTGGCATGATAGACAGAGGTTATCGTCGATATACGCTAAATTGTCTGATAGAGAAATAGCTTTTTCGGGGCAGGTCTTGACACATTTCCCACAACCTATGCAGGCGACGGAACAAACTTTGCGGGCGATGATGCCTTTGTCTTTGTTATTGCAAGCCACATATATCATGGATTCTTGTTTCTTCCGTAGCTCGATTAAATGTCTGGGGCAGGCTTTTACACAAGAACCACAGGCAACGCAAATGTTGGAATCGATACGGGGAAGTCGGGTGACGGGATCCATCGTGATACCTCCGAATTCGCAAGCTGCCGCACAATCTCCTTCGCCAAGACACCCATAATTACAATTACTCTCGCCGGTATAAAGCGAGGAAACGACCGCGCAGCTGTGTGCGCCTTCGTAATGGCTGGTTTGCGGGCGGTTCTCGCAAGAGCCATTGCAACGGATAACGGCGATACGAGGAGCTTTTTCCACAGCATTCAGGCCAAGAATGGGAGCAATCTTTTGCATAACCTCATTACCCCCGACGGGACATAACAGACTGTCTAACGATGTGGCCTTCGTGCATTGTTCGGCGAAATTCCGACATCCGGCATATCCGCAACCGCCGCAATTCGCTCCCGGAAGAATAGATTCTATTTCGTCGATTCGAGAATCTTCTTCTACATGGAATTTACGGGAAATGATGTAAAGTAATGTTGCGCTGATGAGTCCGATAATACTTAGTATGATGATTGCCGTTACCATAAGTTATGAGACATGTATTGGTTTCAAGAAAAATCTAAATCGTTTTTTCAGTCGATCGCGATAGAAATATAGTATCGTGTAATATATCGCTAATACAACAAGGGCACATAACCCCGAATATAGTTCGTTTATTCCTATTCGTTCATTGATGACGAGCGACAGCATAATGAGAATTACCGGGAGGGCTGCCGTAAACCATATAGCTCTGTATCCTGCCGAGGTAGAAAGAGCTACCGAAACTTTATCTCCTATCTGTATGGGAAAATCGCATTTTTCAACCTCGATGATTTTTTCTTTTTGGTCGGTTGTCGTGCACAATGAAGCCGCATGACAACCTGCGCAAGCCGAGTGTTGTATGATGCGCACGAATATATGCGATTTGGAAATACCTGTTATAATACCTTCGTGCTCTATATCAGGTCGTTTCATACGAGAAAAACTTTTTTAATCCTTTGTTTATTTTTATCTGTCAGAAATAAGAATTGTACAATTTTTTATATTTGTCTTCTTTTTGAATTTCAGAAATCCATTTGTTCAAGCTGTCGAGTAATATCGAGTCGTCTTTTCTGAGGGCCCATGATTGGAACTGAGTAAAACTTATATCGGTATTACAGTCTATTTGGGGATAATCTTTGCTCATTTGCTGGGCTATTGCTTTGTCGCATACGGCTAAGTCGATTTCCCCAGTAGCGACCATCATGATGAGCTGTTCGGCCCCGTATGTCTTTTCTTCTTGTATATATATGGTATCGCCTATTTCACGAGACAAGTTGTGAATGCGTAATCTTGTAGGAGCATCACTAACGATGTATAGAGTTTTTCCGGCCAAATCTAGTTGGTTTCTTATCAGTTTTTTTTGCGCTTTTGGATCTTTTCTTTGAACCAATACTTGTTTGTTCAGTTGAATGGGTATGGTAAAAGCCAATTCTTCCTTGATTTCGGACGTTACGGGCAATTGACGGGCAATGATGTCGTACTGGCCTTTTTTCAATCCATCGATACTTTTGCTTAGGTTAACTTCTGGGGTTATCTCAATGGAAAGCCCGCTTCGATTACCTACCATACGGGCCAATTCGTAGTCGAATCCCGATAGGCTGTCGCCTTGTAAATAGTAAGACAATGGGGTATAATCCGTAACGATCCTCAAAACACCATCGGCTTTGATTTCCTCGAAAGTTCTCGGTCGGTAAGTGTTTCGGGGACGCAACCATATCATTGTTCCGACAACTATTATCAATAGCGCGGCATATATAAATATGTGTCGTTTGAGCTTCATATCGTTAATTGGAAAAATCTATGGATAACCCCATTTGAAACATACTTGGATTTAACGGATAATGTGGTAATGAGAAGTAGTTATTTCCCCCGAATATCCCTTGATTCACGTGCGACATCATGACAAAGAAACGAGTTTGTTTCAATTTCATATTTATATATGCGTTCATGAAAGGATAATTTCCCACTTCGATTTCATCTTGGGTATGAAAAGTTAAGGTCGCCGGTTGGAAAGCCTCGCTTTTATATTTTGTATAGTAACGGCAATCTACACCTAATTGAACATGCAATACTTTGGCGATTCTGAATAAAAGGTACATATTGCTATATACGCTCAATTCGGGTAAGGGGATTATCGATGGTTTGCTCGATTTTTGGTAAACTATTTCGTTTTCCCAATTAAAAACTCCAAATTTAAAATCCTGATTGAGTTTTGCGTGGAATACTTGTATCATGGAGCTCTCTTGCCGGGGCAAGCTATTATTGTCGAAATAGATATAATTTTGTATATTTTCGACACCGACGTTCAATTTGGTTCTCCACCGTTTTATGTTGAATTCACCTCCGACTCTCATTCGACGTGTTTTCCCGAAATCATTGTCCCAAATGAAGTGATTGGAAGTGTATTTCTTATAGAAATAAGAAGGTTCGGTGTTTTTGAAAAATCCATAAGCCCTTAGTTGAACGGTGTCGTTCCAAAGCCTGAATCGGCTGCGAATATCGGCAGTGACGTCGATATCACCTATGATTGCTCCGGCAAGTCCGAATTTTCCGTTTACATGATAAGTCAGTAATTCTCCCTTTTGTTTTGAAATTTCTCCACCGACCCATAGAAGACTTTCTCCGTGGCTGCGAGGATTGGATATATCGGGACGTGGAGTCAATCCCTCTATTGTAGTTCCAGCCGAAAGGGTGTCCTGAGGCAGGGAAAAATGGCGATATTCGTAAGTGGCGTAAGCCGCCAATCCCATCTTTGCATACTTATTGAATCCTTCGAGTAATGATATTCCGAAAGTATTTCGTATAGACTGGTATCGGGTTTCTTCATTCGTCCCTCCAAGACCTAAATAGGTGTTCGCGAAGTAGGTAGTGTCTTCGGTTGCCGATTGATTGACAAACCTATGCTTATTTTCGTTATACTCGATGGTGTGTATAATGCTGGTGACGGGAATGAATGTACGTATCACGGTTGTGTCTTGCTCTTCTTCTTGATAGAACCCGAATTTATATCGTTGGGTGGCATAGTATTCTTTACCGCGAATACGGTTGTACGCATCCGTCAGATTGGTTGGAATCGTTTGGGTGTTTACGCTCGATTGTCCTCCTTGTACCTCTTCGGGACGAAGTATGTATGTATCGTCCGAGATACCTCCGTTTTCTTGGTTTACGAAATTATATGTATTAAGAAAAAATTGAATATCGTATCGGTCCCCCAAATAGCTTCCGAAGATACTGTATGCAAGGTCTTTCGTCGCTTGATGCTGGTAGTGGCCTCTCGATAGGATATAATTGATGCTACCTCCGAATTCCAGTTTCTGATTAAAATTTCCAGAGAAAACAGCTTTTAAATCATCTTGGGCAGTTTGTTTCGAGCCTCCTGTCAGATAAGATAGTTGGGTATAAGGTATGTGTGAATTATAGAATATCCATGAAGAGGCTGTTTGTATCCAATGGCCGAATGGATCTTTAAATATAAATTCAGAGGGTAAAGGCCTGTCGAAAAATATTTTGGAAAAAGCAGCAGCGCCGAGATTCCCGGTCGTTCCGTAAGCCGTTGAATAGCTGGAAGGAATATCCGTGCTGTAAAAATTGTGCATGAGAGTATCCATAGGAACATCATATCTCGACCCTAACGGCTGGGTAATACTCCATGCATAAGGAGCAGGAATATCCTGTTTTTTCTTAGCCTCTGAAAAAAGTGAACAGAAAAGTACGGATAATATGATAATACAGGCCTTTCTCATCGGTTTGCAAAGATATGAAAAAGCCGGCAATTACAAACGATGTGTTTTTGTATATTTTGCCGGCGTTTAATTCTTTTTCTTTTTTAATCCAATGGCCTTTAATGGCTTTGGTAAAGATATCGTTTTATACTTCGTTTAGGTGTTTTTTCGAACTCTTCATAATAGATTTTAAGACGGCTGATTTGGCTATAAGCCGGAAGCTCTTTATTGAGGGTCGATATGTTTTCTTCCATCAGAGTTTCTAATGCATGGCCGGATATATTCGAATGCTGCGCGTTTTCTATATCGGGGTAAACGAGAGCGACCAATTTGCCGTCTTGTTCGATGATGAGCGATTCGCATACATAGGGCATATTATTCAGTCGATCTTCGATTTCTTCCGGATAAATGTTTTGCCCGGACGGACCCAATATCATGTTTTTATTTCTTCCTCTCAAATATATGAATCCATCGGCATCTATCGTACATAAGTCTCCGGTTTTCATCCAGCCGTCCTCGGTGAATATCGCCTGAGTAGCTTCTTCGTTTTTGAAGTATCCCAGCATGATATTCGTACCTTTCACTTGCAGTTCACCTACGATATTTTCTGAATCCGAAGAGTTTACTCTTCCTTCCATACGGTCTACTATCCGCCCACAAGAGCCGATTCGAGTCTCGTCCCACGGGGCATAAGAGATGAGCGGACCGCACTCGGTCATGCCATATCCTACGGTAAAGGGAAAATTGATACGACGCAGGAATTGTTCTACATCTTTATTTAAAGCCGCGCCTCCGATAATCATTTGAGAGAGGTTCCCTCCGAACGTTTCGTAAAGTTTATCGTTGATTTTTGCCAATAACTGAGTGTCTAAGAATGGAACTTTTAAAAGAAGTTTCATCAAAGGTTTCTCTAATAAAGGAAACACTTTGGTTCTGATAATTTTTTCGATGATGAGAGGAACGGCTATAATTAGTTTGGGCTTTACCGTAGCAAAAGCATCCATGATGATCTTAGGAGAGGGAATCCGAGTCAGGAAATGCAAGTGACAGCCTTTTAAAAATGGGTGTATCATTTCTATAACCATGCCGTACATGTGTGCCATCGGCAACATACAAACAATACCGTCACCTGCGGATAAGAACGGTAAATGGTCTAAACAAAATTTGACATTGGACCATAAACTGCGGTAGGGGAGCATTACTCCTTTTGAAAAACCGGTGGAGCCCGAGGTGTAATTGATAACGGCGAGTTCCTCGGGAGAATCTTCGTAATAGCTTACGGCATCAGGGGTAAATCGGGCAGGATATTTTTTCCCGAAGTATTCGTTTAATCGGTTCCGCATATCCGTCAGCTTTTCACTTTTTGATCTTAATAAGGAAAAGTCATTTAATAGGAAGATTCCTTTCAGGTTTTTCATTAGCGTTTCGTTCAGGTCTTCCCAGACAATATCTCCGACAAATAGCAGTTTTGCTTCCGAGTGATTGACAATGTGGTGTATATTGTCTGCTTTGAATTCATGTAAGATGGGGACGGGCACGGCTCCGTAGGTGATTGCCGCAAAAAAGGCTACCGCCCAGTGAGCTGAGTTTTTGCCGCAGATAGCTATTTTGTCTCCTTTTTTTATTTCGGCACTTTCTAATAAGAGATGTATTTTGGCTATTTTGCGGGCAATGTCTTTATAGTGATAAGATACACCGTCGAAATCACTTAATGCGATTCTTTCCCAATTTTCTTTAATGGTCTGTTCGATGTATTTATTGAAACTCTCGTTGTTCATAAAATCAAGTTTTTATGTCATGATTTTACAAAGTTACGAGATTTCCTGAATAATCCTAATGTTTCTTTGTCTATTTTGGGAAAAGAGGAATAGGGTTCCTAAACTTTTCGTAATGAAAAAAGAATGTTCAACCCTCCTGATAAACCGTTTTTTACCCATATTTCTCCTTTATGGAAGAGAACGGCATTTTTAACAATGGCGAGTCCCAATCCGGTTCCTCCGAGTTTGCGGGACCGACCTTTATCAACCCGGTAAAATCTTTCGAATAATCTGTTCAAATGTTCTTCGGGGACACCGATTCCGTTGTCGGAGAAAGAGAAATAATAATATTTACTATCTTCGAGATAACAGTCTATCGTGATTTTTGTTCCTATACCGGCATAGGCTATGGCATTGTCTGTAAGATTTCTGAAAATGGAGTACAATAAGGAATAATTTCCATTTATGGACATTCGTTCGTGGAGGTTTCTCGTCTCGATGGTCATTTCCCGTTCTGTCAAGGCCGCTTGCGATTCGTTAATAACTTCATTGATGATTTTTTGTAAATCGGTATTATCCGTGTCATAGAGGTCCTTAGATTCGTCCAGCCTATTGAGCATTGAAATATCTCTTAGTAAATCGGTCAATCGTTTGGATTGTGCGTAACAACGCTCCATAAACATTTTTTTTCGGCTATCGTCCATTTCGGTGGAAAGAATGGTCTCCATATATCCGCGGATACTGCTGACCGGGGTTTTAAGTTCGTGAGCGATGTTTTGAGTAAGTTGGCGTTTTAACCGGCTTTCTTGTTCTTGTTGGGTAATATCGTTAATGGCTATTTCAAATGTATGGTCTTGAAATATGATACATTCTATGAGGAAAGTTCGGCTTCCTTTGTCTATAACCATAGACTCCGAAATAAATTCCTCCTGTTCGTTTTGTTCATAGAGCTTTTGAGAAATGAAATTGTTGATTTTTTTCAGATTGGCCTCTTTAAATAAATAGTCGGAGGGAGATAGGGTATTGTCTGTGATAAAATTGAGATACTGAATAAAAAGATTATTGGCCATAATAATCCTTTTATCTTTGGAAAAAAAGGCCAATCCTTCTTTGGAGAACTGTAAATGCTTGAATAGTTTCTCTTGCTCTATGGATAGTTTCTCTTTGGTTTTTAATAAGTTATCATAAATATGGGTCAGGCTATGGGTAATATTGCCAATGTCGTCTACCCCTGATTTTATAGTAATGTGTATAGGCTTTCCCTGTTCTGCCTGTTGAGACAGCTGGCTGAGAGCGGCAATGGATTTTCCCAAGCTGTGGCAAAAATAATAAAGCAACAGTATGGCGAAAATCGATATCGCTAACATGAAATATATGAATTCGTTATTGGGACTGAGTATGGAAAATTTCTCCCGTTCGAAAGGAAGTGAGGAGCGTATGATCCAATCGTCATATCGTTTAGCTGAATAGAAGAAATTTTTTTTGAACGATTGAGAATATCGAATGGCATATCCATTCCCATTTTTTAGAGATGATTTTATTTCGGGGCGGTCCAAATGGTTATTTGCAAGGGAGTCTGTTTCTTTTTCTTGTTGGCTTTCGAGCAACACTTTTCCAGAGTGTGCCGATATAATAGTTATTCTTAGAGGTTTTCGAGTAATACTCTGTATGATGGAGTCGATTGAAATTTGGTCTATCTCTTTGTTTTTAATTTGGGAATATATGAGTTCGTTGTAATCTTGTAAAAGGGCATTTAGAGATTGCTGTCGGTTTTCTTTTTCTAGATTATATTCGAATAGTAAAATAATAGCGATAAAAACGATGAAAAGAGAGCCGATAGAAAAAAACAATTTTCTATCGAACGTCATAGATTTTCGAACCTTCTCGGTAGACATAAATTAAGCTGTTTCAAAACAATATCCGTATCCGAGACGAGTTACGATGCGCTTACCGTATTCTCCTATTTTTTTGCGTAGGCGGGTAATATTGACATCGATAGTTCTGTCTAAAACATATACCTCGTCTGTCCATATTTTCGATAATATTTCTTCACGAGAGAATACTTGTCCCGGGTGGGAAAGCAGGAGGGATAATATTTCGAATTCTTTTTTAGTCAATGGGAGTTCTGTACTGTCTATGAACGCTCGTTTTTTTACAGGGTCTATGTACAATTTTTCAAATTGTAAAATAGCCGGATCTTCTTTGTCTACAATTCGTCTTAGTACGGCTTTGACCCTTGCGATCACTTCTCGGATAGAAAACGGTTTCGATATATAATCGTCCGCACCGATATTAAATCCCATGAGTTTGTCGTCTTCGGTATCTTTGGCCGTTAAAAAAATGATGGGAATATGTTTCAGCTTCTCGTTTTTTCTTAACAGAGAGGCCATTTTGAATCCGTTCATTTCGCCCATCATGACATCGAGCAACAATAAGTTATAATCGGTCAGGTTCATTTGTAGCGCTTCTTCTGCCGAATTTGCCGTATCTACGTCATATCCTTCGACCTCTAAATTGAATTTCAAAATTTCGCATAAATCTTCTTCGTCATCGACGACTAAAATTTTGTAATTGGCCATAGTTTCAATTTTTATGATAGTGCAAAATTGAGAAACAGATATTTCAACAATGTGACAAACATTTTACTTTTTAATCTTCATTCTGCTGTGTTTTGTTGAAAATTGAAAAGTAGAATATAATCTTTCACGTCGTTTCCCTTACGGTCGCTTCGTAGGGTTTGTTCAAAAGTATATTGTTCTCCGTACTTTTCTTTTATATAATTGAAATCTCGTTCGCCAACGAGTAAATAACCATTTTTAGGCATTTCTTTTTCGAAGTCGATGACTCGGTTTTGTGCATAAAAATTAATAATGAAAAATCGCATCATAGAGGACGATACATAAGAATATATCTCTCCATTTGGGACAGTCGATACTACTTTGTCTGCAAACGGTTTCATCGATTTTGCATTGAGTATAGCCGGCAAAGTAGAAGCGTCCAACATCAGTTGAATGCCGAAAAACAGGGCTACGACCGAGTAAAGATAACGGTTATTATAGGTTAGGTATCGTTTGCTCTTATAGATGTCATAAATTAAGAATACTATAAATATGGCAGTAATGATGAATATGATATCCCACGATTCGGAAAGGGCTGTTACATAGTGACTGATGTCACTCGTAGAAGACATGACGTATTTGTCTATAATTCCGCTTTTGACGATAGTTAGAACCACCAATAAAAATCCCCCGATAAATGCTATGAAAATTGAAAATATTCTCCATATTCGCGGTCTTTGTTTGAGTAGAAAGAGCATGTATTCTGCCAAAAAATAGGCTATGAATGGGTAAATGGGAAGAATATATACCGATCTTTTACTTTTGGGGATACAATAAAAAACGAATATGATGACAATGGATAGGAGACTGAACAGTCTCATTTTATCCATGTGTGTGATATAGTCTTTGAATCGTTCCCAATATAGTTTGACCGTGCCTTGTGGTCTCTTGTATTTTAAGGTAAATAATGACATGATAACTAAAAGCGACCACGGTAACCAACCCGCTAAGGTAATATAAACGTAATAGATGATGGGTTGCTCGTGTGAACCGTATGACATTTTTCCCAAGAAGCGATCGACGTTTTCTTCCATAACGAGCCGTAGAAATGCTTCTCCTCCCTGTTGATAGGCCGCATAATACCAGAGTAAAGGCAAGATACAGGATAGTAGTGCTATGGGGATAATTTTATAGAAGGCTTTCCATACAGACACTTTTTGGAAAAGAAGGAATATGCCGATTACGGCGCATGGAAGTACGATGCCCACCGGTCCCTTAGTGAGCGTAGCTATACTCATAAATAGTATTGCCCAAATGGGGATTCCTTTCAACCCGAGTTCCCACCATCGATATAATTGGAGCATGGCTAAGACGATGAAGCAGGTCAGTACCATATCGACTCGCGACGCCATTGCAGCCCGATGCACTTCAAATCCCGAGAGTAGTAATAGAGAAGCAAGGAATGCTATGTCATTTCTGCTACGTTTGGCAAAAAAGAGAAAACACGCGATTGCCATAATGATTGCTGCCAATGCCGAAGGAAGGCGCGAAGTGAACTCTGTTACCTCTCCGGCAGGAAGGGACAACGCTGCGATACACCAATGAAAAAAAGGAGGCTTGTAGGCGATATCTCCGCCATTGTTTATAGGTAGTATCCAGTTGTCGTTTTGTAACATACTGACTGCCACGATGGCTTCCCGGGGTTCTCCTTTGGTGTGGAAGTTGGTTAGCCCCAAATAGGGTATGATCGTTAAGGTACTGATGACTAACAGTAAAAGAAATAGAGATGTCTTGGAACTTATTTTAGGCACATTCATAATGGAGACAGTCTTTAAATCGTTTGGTTGTTATGAGGATCAAAATTGATTTTTTTATCTATAATATATTCCGGGCGATTTTTGGTTTCATCGAAGATGTTTCCAATATACTCTCCGAGTATTCCGATGGTAAACAATTGCACTCCACCTAAAAATACGATAGTAATGATTGTCGAAGACCACCCCGGAACGATAGATTCTTTGCCGGAAAGGTACATGATGAATACCCAGATAGCAAAAGCCAATGCTATAAAAATGGAAAGTGTTCCTAATGATATGGCCAATTTTAATGGCTTTTTAGAAAAACCAAAGATACCGGCCGAGGCTAATGAAAACATTTTTCGTATGGAATATTTCGTTCTGCCGGCAGCACGTTCGTTACGGGTATAATAGAACGGAGTTTGTTTAAATCCCATCCAACTGAAAAGTCCCCGCAAATATTTATGCTTTTCGGGAAACTGTTTGAATGCATCCAAAACCTTGCGATCGATGAGCCTGAAATCGCCTGTATCGACAGGAAATGTGTAGTCAGATAGAGAGTTGAGCATGCGATAATAAATCTTGGCAGTGAATTTTTTCATGAAAGTTTCCCCTTCACGTTTATTGCGTACCGCATATACGACATTACTGCCTTCTTTCAAATAAGTATCTATCATTTGGGGAATAACTTCGGGCGGGTCTTGCAGGTCCACGTCGATGATAACGGCAATGTCTCCGGTACAGTTGTGTAATCCTGCACTCACGGCATTTTGATGTCCGAAGTTTCTGGAAAACGATATTACTTTTGTATGAGGATCATCGTTGGCGAAACCGAGTAAAAGTTCTTCTGTGTGGTCTTTGCTCCCATCGTTAACGAAAATAAGTTCATAATCGTGAGCCGTACTTTCCATTACTTGGGAAAATCGCTTATGGGACAAGGGTAGTACTTCTTCTTCGTTATAACAGGGAATGATTACAGATACTTTCATGGTATGAAACTTTTATTTTTTAAAAGTGATACATCTATTCATAATGAAATTACACAGTGTATATACGATCATACTCAAAAGTTGAGCCCAAGAATCGGGTACATATAATATCTCTACCAAAATGAGTAACGATATAAATTGTATGCCATAGCATATCCCGAAACAGATGAGGAATAAGATGGCTTCGCGGATAAAGTTACTATTTAATTTTTTAAATACCCAAAGTTTGTTCCAGAAGAAACTATTGACGACACCTGCTATATAGCCTATAAAATTGGATATGGTATATTTTACATGTAGAATCTCTTGCAGGAAGTAAATGACGATAAGCGTTATAAGGGTATTTATGATACCGACAATACCGAAACGAATAAATTGTCCTATTGCTTTTTTATCGTATTTTTTCAGTCGTTCGAACATGATGAAATGTCAGTCTTTAATGGGGTTGGTCGTGTCATCTTTCAAGGCTGGCAAAGACCAGTGAAATTTTACAGCGAGTAAGCGAACCGCAACGACCGATATGCCGCAAATGGATTGGTTGGTTATACTGTTGAACCCCATTTTTTCTCCTAGATAAAACATGATTCCTCCGGCAACACAAGCTAAGGCATAGATGTCTTTACGAAATAGCAGAGGTTCTTCGTTGATGAGGATATCGCGAATGATACTGCCGACCGATCCCGTAATGGTTCCCATGACGATAGCTACCCAAAACGGAAATCCGAACATGAGTGTTTTTTCTACTCCCACGACGACAAATAGAGCTAACCCGATCGTATCGAATATGAAAAACGTATTTTCGAGTTTTACCAAGTATTGTTTGAAAATAATGACGAAAATAAGAGCTATGGCCGTTACGGTGAGGTAGCTGCCGTTTATCATCCAGAAAGGAGTTGCATTCAACAAGACATCTCGGAGCGTTCCACCCCCTATGGCTGTTACAAGCCCGACAGCATAGGCTCCGAACCAATCGAATTGTTTTGCGGCTGCTAATCGAATACCACTAATGGCGAAGGCCAGTGTGCCGACAATTTCTAATATGGTGGCGAAAGTTGTATTCATAATCTTTCGTATGGAATTGCAAAGGTACTATTTTTTATGATAATCTGTCGTTCTTATTTTATTTTTGGGAGTTGAGTTTTTGTCGTATGAAATAAGTTCTGTAAAGATATTTTGTGGGAATAAAAATGTACCTTTGCACCAAATGTGGAAATAGACTGTGCTCGGTAGAGTCCGATAAATTTGTTTCTGCTTTTGTTTGCACTATTTCTCTTAATACAAATCTTTAATGAAAAAACGACTGCTAATACTTCTTTCAGTTTGTTTTATCTGTGTTTCCATATTTCCTTCTTCTCCGAAATATGAAATGAGGGCGGTGTGGATAACAACGAACTGGGGATTGGATTGGCCTTCGCGTCCGGTAAAGGTTTTGTCCGATAGATATATACAGCAAAAAGAGTTGTGCTATATTCTCGATGAGTTGCAATCGGTGGGAATCAACACGGTGTTTTTTCAAGCGCGTATTCGAGGTGAGGTTTTTTATTCTTCTCGATACGAACCGTGGGCTGCCGTTTTAAGTCATGGGCAGGAACCCGGATACGATCCTCTTGCTTTCGCCATTGAGGAATGTCATAAACGGGCTATCGAATGCCACGCTTGGCTCGTCACTTTTCCGGTGGGATCGAATAGGCAAGTGAAAAAACAAGGTCGTTCTTCGGTTGTTGCCCGCCATCGTTCATGGTGTAAGCAATTATCGGGGGAATGGTTTCTCGATCCGGGGAATCCGGCAGTGAAGGATTATTTAAGAGCATTAGTTGGGGAAGTCGTTTCTAAATATGATGTCGACGGTATTCATTTGGATTATGTGCGTTATCCCGATAATGCGATGAAATTTCCCGATACCGATTCGTTTAGGAAGTGGGGAAGTAGAAGCAAGTCTTTGTTTCGTTGGAGAGAAGACAATATAACCGGTATCGTCACAGCCATTTATGAAGAGGTAAAACGATTAAAGCCGTGGGTGAAAGTCAGTAGTTCACCGTTAGGCAGATATGCTTCATTAGAAGGTTTCCCTGCGGAATGGAGCTGCATGGAGGCTGTTTCGCAAAATCCGAAGGATTGGTTGCAGAGCGGACGGCATGATTTTATTGTCCCGATGATGTATTTCAGAGAAGAAAATTATTATCCGTTCTTGTACGACTGGGCAAATTCTTGTCCTCCCGAAAAAGTAATAAGTGGCTTGGGTGTTTACCGGTTAGATAAGAGTGAAGGTAATTGGCCTTTCATAGAAATAAAGAGACAAATCGAGACCACTCGGAAAATGGGAGTGGGACAGGCCTATTTCCGATATGAAAATTTACATACGCATACGATTTTGAGGCAATGGCTCGTTTCCTGTTTTTACAGGTATCCAGCCTTGACACCCGGGTTGAAAAATCCCATATCGCAAATACCGGATACACCGAACAATTTACGAGTGGAGGCACAGGGCGGTGTTTCTAATATTTCTTGGAGTCCGGCAGATGGTGCGTTCACCTATGTATTGTATGCGACAAATGATTCTTTGGATATGAATACGGGAGATCAGATCGTGGCTGTATTACCTAAAAATATACATTCATGTTCATTGTCGATTCCTTATAGGAATTATGCCATAGTGGCTCGTGACAGGTATGGGACCGAGAGCGAGCCTGTGTTTTGGACGGGTAAAAATATAGAACCGGATAAGTATCGAATAACTCTATAATTATAATGTTGATATAAAAAATAAAAGCTATGTATCCTTTGAAATTTGAAGACATTCTTCGTCCTATGATTTGGGGGGGAGAAGAAATCAGCCGATTCAAACAGTTACCCGAAGTTCACCCCGGTATCGGTGAAAGTTGGGAAATTTCACAAGTAGGCGATCGTATATCGGTCGTTTGCGAGGGGGAAGATAAAGGGAAAACGATTACGGAGTTGATTAAGCGCGACGGGGCGAATTTGCTGGGGAAGCATGTCGCAGCTCGCTATGCCGATAAATTCCCGTTGTTGATTAAATTTATCGACGCACACGATAATCTCTCTATTCAAGTTCACCCCAATGATGAGTTGGCGATGGCCCGGCACAATTCATTCGGGAAAACCGAGATGTGGTATGTCATCGACGCTAAACCGGGAGCAGGCCTCTATTCGGGATTTTCTAAGCAAATAACTCCCGCAGAGTATGTAGAGCGAATCAAAAATAATACGATTACCGACGTATTGCAATTTCATGAAGTGAAAAGCGGCGATGTGTTCTTTCTTCCGGCAGGCCGTATTCATGCTATTTGTGAGGGAATATTGATAGCCGAGATTCAGCAAAGCTCCGATATTACTTATCGCATATACGATTATGATCGTAGAGATGCGCAGGGCAATGCCAGAGAGTTGCATATCGAGCAGTCTATCGATGCAGTCGATTTTAAAATGTATGATAATTTACGAACCGATTATGCGGCTAAAAATAACGATGCTGTCGGTTTAGTCAAATGCCCGTATTTCGAAACGAATTTAATCGAAGTGGATAAAAGTGTGAAGCGTTCCGTTTCGGGACATGATTCGTTCGTTATCTATATGTGTATGGGTGGAAAAGTGCGATTGACCGATAATAACGGTTACACGATATCTTTACATCAAGGACAAACCGCATTGATTCCCGCTACACTCTCATGGGTGACAATCGAGGCAGAAACTTCTGCGAAGTTACTCGAATGTTATATTCCCGAATAATGAAGTGTTTTTTATAAAAAGAATAATGCCGGAGAATTATTCTTCGGCATTATTCTTTTGGTTATGATTGTAATATTTGCAATATGGGCGGATTCCGCATTCCAAGCAATTGGGTTTGCGAGCCATACAAATGTAACGTCCGTGTAGAATCAACCAATGATGTGCGATGGGGAGTAGGTGTCCCGGAATATTTTTTACCAATGTTTTTTCTGTTTCGAGAGGAGTTTTTGAATGGTTGGTAAGTCCGATTCTGTTGGAGACTCTGAAAACGTGAGTATCGACAGCCATCGCTTCTTTGTTAAATACGACCGATGCTATGACGTTGGCTGTTTTTCGGCCCACTCCCGGTAATTTTTGCAAATCTTCTATTTCGGAAGGTACGACACCGTTGAACTGTTCGATGAGTGTACGAGCCATTCCCACCAAATGTTTCGATTTGTTATTGGGATATGATACGCTTTTAATGTATGTATAAACTTCTTCCGGTGTAGCTGCGGCCAGATCTTGTGGAGTAGGGAATGCTTCGAATAGAGCCGGGGTTATCATGTTTACCCGTTTGTCGGTACATTGTGCCGACAGAATGACTGCAATCAGTAATTGAAATGGGTCGTGATATTGCAATTCGGTTTCGGCGATAGGTTTGTTTTCTTGAAACCATTTAATGACTCCGGCATATCTTTCTTTGGTAGTCATGGCGTTATAAAAATTTTATCATATGAAGACTATATTTCGCTAAGAAAAATCCTCCGAAAACGGCAATAATACCTCCGAGATTAGTACCGATGATATAGAATAGGGCACTGTGGACTTTCCCTAAATTCAATAGATTCATCGTTTCCAAAGAGAATGAGGAGAACGTGGTAAATCCACCTAATAATCCGACGAATAAAAAAGCTCTCAGATTAGGTGAAAAATCAAAAGAATAACAAAAAGCCCAAAGTATCCCGATGATAAAAGAGCCTGCTAAGTTTACGCATAATGTTCCCCACGGATAAGCCGAGAAAAGACGTTGAATTTCCGAAGCGATAAAAAACCTTGCAACAGAACCTATGCCTCCTCCCGCGAGAACACAAGCGACTTTACAAAACTCCATTCACATAAATTTTAATGAGCCGATTCGAATTCTTCGAGGAAACGTACATCGTTCTCAGAGAACATTCGTAAATCTTTGACTTTATATTTCAGATTGGTGACTCGTTCGATACCCATGCCTAATGCATAACCGCTGTATATTTTACTATCTATGCCACATGCTTCGAGGACATTGGGGTCTACCATACCGCAACCCAGAATTTCGACCCAACCGGTATGTTTGCAAAATGCACATCCTTTACCCCCGCAGATATTACAGGATATATCCATTTCGGCAGAAGGTTCGGTAAACGGGAAATAAGAAGGACGGAGTCGAATTTGAGTTTCTGATCCGAACATTTCTTTGGCAAAATAAAGCAACGCTTGCTTCAAATCGGCAAAAGAAACATTCTTATCTATGTATAAGGCTTCTACTTGATGGAAAAAGCAGTGTGCCCGGTAAGATATAGCTTCGTTGCGGTAAACACGACCCGGACAAATGATGCGGATAGGGGGTTGGGAGTGCTCCATCGTTCTTGTTTGTACAGACGAGGTGTGTGTGCGAAGAAGAATATCGGGAGAACGTTGTATAAAGAATGTGTCCTGCATATCGCGAGCCGGGTGGTCTTCGGCAAAATTCAATGCTGAGAACACATGCCAATCGTCTTCGATTTCGGGACCTTCTGCAATTGAAAATCCCAAACGGGCGAAGATATCGCATATTTCGTTTTTTACTAAGGAAAGCGGGTGTCTCGATCCTAACGGAATGGGGTAGGCTGTTCGTGTCAAGTCTATATTTTGAGATTCCGAATGGGTATCTTCGAATTCGCTTTTCAAGGCATTGATTCTTTCTGTTGCAAGAGTCTTCAATTCATTCAGTTGTTTTCCTACTTCTCTCTTTTGTTCGGCGGCGACAGTTCTGAAATCATTGAAAAGTTGAGAAATTTCTCCTTTTTTACTTAGATATTTTATACGAATATTCTCTAAATCTTCTGATTTAGAAACTTTTAATGCCTCGATTTCTGCTTTGATACGTTGGATTTTTTCAATCATACCTGTATAATTCTTATTTTTAAATGCAAATTTAATAATAAATGACTTCTTTTTGGGTGGATTTTTGAGAAATATTTTTTTTGACGAATAAAAAAGGGAATCTGCTGAAAAAATATTCCTTTATTACTAATTTTGTTATGAATTTAAGAAGTAACGATATGTCTGTCTCTCCATTTTTACAAAGTATACACGAGTTTGTCGAGGATAAAAAACTTTTAGACAAATCTGGCCCTGTTATCGTTGGTGTGAGCGGAGGAGCCGACTCTATTGCGTTACTTCATGTCTTGAAGAGTTTGGGATATTTGTGTATAGTTTGTCACTGTAATTTCAATTTGAGAGGTGAAGAATCTTTGCGGGACAGGAATTTTACTCGGCAGATAGCTTTTGAGTGGAATTTGCCGTTCGAGGAGATTTCGTTTGATGCTTCATGTTATGCGATGACCAATAATGTGTCGGTCGAGATGGCTTGCCGCCAACTGCGATATGATTGGTTTGAAGAGAAAAGGAAACAATATCGGGCACAGGCGATAGCCGTGGCCCATCATCGGGACGATAGTGTGGAAACCCTGTTGCTGAATTTAATTCGAGGAACCGGGATTGCCGGTCTTACGTCGATGAAACCACGTAACGGATTTGTTGTGCGACCGTTGTTGACCGTTTCCCGTAAAGATATAGAATCGTATTTGTCGGAACATGGGGTGTCGTATGTGGTCGATTGTACCAATTTAGAATCGGTTTATATCAGAAATAAAATTCGATTACAAGTATTGCCTTTGTTACGTTCGATCAATCCGTCGGTTGACCATTCCATATATTCTTCTATTTTGAATTTGAGGGAAGTAGAATCGGTCTATAAAGCGGCTATACATGAGCAGGAGCAAAACGTGTTGGAATATAAAGGTGAATATATTTATATTCCGGTGGAGAAACTGAAACAGCTTCCGTCGCCTAAGGCTTTCTTATTTGAATTTTTGACTCCTTACGGCTTTGTTTCCGAACAGATAACAGAGATAATATCGTCTTGTGGCGGTATTTCTGGGAAGGTGTTTTTATCTCGGAATTACAGAATCGTTAAAGACAGGGAATATTTGATATTGGAATCACAGGAAAGAGAAGAGGCCGGGACTGTGGTAGAGAAAATCGAAAGTCTCGAAGAATGTGGAGCTTTGTTACACGGAAATTTATCGTATCGATGTCTGGACAACGATGAAACGTATTGTTTCTCTCGTGATAAATCCTATGCTTGTTTCGACTTGGACAAACTTGTATTTCCGCTAATTATTCGCCGGTGGGAGACGGGAGATCGTTTTACCCCCTTTGGAATGAAAGGCAGTCGTAAATTGAGCGATTATTTTAGAGATAGAAAATATTCTCTAATCGATAAAGCCAATGCTTTGTTGCTATGTTCGGGAAATACGATAATATGGATATTGGGAGAGCGCGCGGCCGATGGATATCGAGTGACTGCGGATACAAAGAGAATAATCGAATTTAAATATGAAAAATAGTTAAATAATAAACTTATTTTTACATTTCTTGTTTTGTTTGACAAATCGGCCGTATATTTGTACGGTGAAATTGCGTAGTGAAATTCTGTACGCAGTAAATTCAAAAATCCAATAATTATATTTGTTCTTTCAGCCAGTATGAGTAATCATGCAGGTAGCTTTAATAAATATAAAGTGTAAATCATATTTATTTATTCATGTATAATATTTTAGAATTGAGCGCTAAAACTCTTGACCAGTTGAAAGTGATAGCTGCTGAAATGGGTATCCAAAAGATTGATGGTATAGAACAAGAAGATCTTGTCTATAAAATTCTTGATCAACAAGCTATTGATATGGCAAGTAAAGCTGCCGCTAATCCTCCTGCTCCGAAAAAGAGAGGTCCTAAACCTAAGAAAAATAAAGAGAAGTCTGTACTTGAAAAACCGAATGAACTAGAAAGTAAATCAAATACAGAGCCTACACCGTCTCTATCTGTGGAATCGACAGGAGTGGAAGATACGAAAGAGGTGAAAAAGAAAGGCAGAAAGAAAAAAAGCGATGTAACGAGTGAAACCTCGAAAAAAGAAGATGCAAAACAGGATAATGTTACAGAAGTAAAAGATATTCCTTCTATTATAGAAGAGACTGGGTTATCTTCTCATCCCGCTTTGAAAGAGCCGGTAGCCGAACTATTTGAGAATTTAAAAGAAAGCTCTATGGCGTTGGTGGAAAATAACGGTTCCAATGAAAACGAAGAGCTTCCTCAGCAAAGTACACAAGGAGGGCAACCCAAACAACGCAAACGGATACAAAAGAAAGCTCTTCCGGCTGAATTGATAAATGAAGCTCAAAACACACTGCAAACACCCTCGCCTTCTGTTCCGGTTACAACGCCTTCCACCCCGGTAGAAAACAAGCAACAGGAAATTATTCAACAACAGCCCGCTACCGCAAATCAAGGACAACAAGCACCGTTGCCTACATCGTCGTTACAGACATTCTTCCCACATAGCGAAAAGCAAAGATTTGTTCCGAGAGGACAGCGCACATTCGTCCCACAGAATAGGAACAGCCAGAATAATGCAGGAAATAACAATGGGCAAAACCAAAACTCGAATAATCAACAAACGTTTGTCCCTGAGCCGAAACCTGTCGAGAGACCATACGATTTCGATGGAATATTGACAGGTGTGGGGGTATTGGAGATGATGCCCGATGGGTATGGATTTCTTCGTTCGTCCGACTACAATTATTTGACTTCTCCCGATGATGTCTATGTTTCTCAATCGCAAATAAAGTTGTTTGGTTTGAAGACGGGCGATGTCGTTGAAGGACCTATTCGTCCTCCTAAGGAAGGAGAGAAATATTTTCCGCTGGTGAAGGTGGAGAAAATAAATGGTCGCACACCCGAATATGTTCGAGACCGTGTCCCGTTCGATCATCTTACTCCTCTTTTCCCCGATGAAAAATTTGATTTGACGAGTGGAAAATACTGTAATTTATCTACTCGTGTGGTCGATATGTTTTCTCCTATCGGTAAAGGACAGCGTGGATTGATCGTTGCACCTCCTAAGACGGGTAAGACCGTGTTGTTGAAAGATATAGCCAATGCTATCTCTGAGAATCACCCGGAGGTTTATATGATTATATTGTTGATCGACGAGCGTCCCGAAGAGGTTACCGATATGGCCCGTAGTGTAAAAGCCGAGGTTATCTCATCTACTTTCGACGAGCCGGCCGAACGTCATGTGAAAGTGGCTAGTGTCGTATTGGAAAAAGCCAAACGTATGGTTGAATGTGGTCACGATGTTGTCATTCTGTTAGACTCCATCACTCGTTTGGCGAGAGCTTATAATACGGTTTCTCCGGCCTCCGGTAAAGTGCTCTCCGGTGGTGTCGATGCCAATGCGTTGCATAAGCCTAAACGCTTTTTCGGTGCGGCTCGTAATATAGAGAACGGGGGAAGCCTTACGATTATCGCTACTGCTTTGACCGAGACCGGTTCGAAGATGGACGAGGTGATATTCGAGGAGTTCAAGGGAACGGGTAATATGGAGTTGCAGCTCGATCGGAAATTGTCTAACAAACGCATTTTCCCGGCTGTTGACATCACGGCATCGAGTACTCGTCGGGACGATTTGTTGTTACCGAAAGACACACTCAACCGTATGTGGATATTGCGTCGATACTTGTCCGATATGAATTCGATAGAGGCAATGGAATTTATGCGAGACCGTATGGAGCGTACTTCTTCGAATGAAGAACTTTTGCTGTCGATGAACGATTGAGTATCGTAATAGATATAAAAAGAAGGCCGGTGAATTGGAATTTTCACCGGCCTTCTTTTTATATGGACCAAACAAAGTGAACAGGGCGTGTGTTATATGAATAAATGTATAAGAAAATGGAGATACCCTCGATACAACTGAGTTTGGAACATATAGAGGAGTTAGATTTTACCTGTCCTGCGGCAAAAAAATCGATAAATATAGGAAAAGAGATTATTCCGGTTAAGTTTGTGGTAAATATTTATCCCGATGTTAAACGGGATTATTTTAAGTTGATAACAGGAGTCCGTTATATTCGTCGTCGTAATTTTATCGGTCAAGAACTTCTTTTTTATAGAATCGCTGTGGTTTATAAAATTGAGAAATTGAGGGATTTTGTTAAGCTCGAAAACTCCCAAGTCATAGTTGATACTCGGTTACTTGCATTGTTATTGAGTATATCAATCGGGTCGATGAGAGGAATGTTGGCACTACGTACACAAAATACAGTATTCAAAAATTATCCGTTACCTCTGATAAATGTATCCGAAATATTAACTTCCATGAATATAACCGATTCTGAGGGTATTGGGGAGAATCTGAATATATATTACAATAATTGAATCCTCGATGAATAAATTGATTTTGCTCCGGCATGGAGAGAGTATATGGAATAAGGAGAACCGATTTACGGGGTGGACAGATGTCCCATTGTCTGAAAAGGGGAGAGATGAAGCTCGTCGGGCAGGAGAGTTGTTACGGAGTTTTTCCATATATCCCGATATTTCGTTTACATCTTTGTTAAAGCGTGCTATTGTTACTCGCTTTTTAGTTATGGAAGAATTGGACAGGTTGTGGACTCCGGCATATAAAGATTGGAGGCTCAATGAACGACATTATGGTGCGCTGCAAGGCTTGAATAAGTTGGAAACATCTGAGAAGTATGGGGCGGAGCAAGTTCATATTTGGCGACGGAGTTATGATGTCAGACCTCCGCAAGTAGGAGACGAGGATCTCAGATATCCGGCTCATGATGCCCGTTATCAGATGGTTCAAGAAAAACTGCTACCTCATGGTGAATCGCTTGAAGATACTGTTCATAGAGTGTTGCCTTGTTGGAAAGAGCGTATTTTGCCAGAGGCTGAGAAAGGCAAAACGATACTGGTTGCAGCTCATGGAAATAGTTTGAGGGCCTTGATAATGATGCTGCAAAATTTATCGCCTAAACAAATTGTCGATGTAGAAATACCCACGGGAAAACCTTTAATCCTTGAATTAGGAAAAAATTTAACGGTTATGAATCAATACTATTTGGGGTAAAATAAACAGCATGGGCTGTGGTAGTAAAATCTTTTTTAGCTTCCATGATATATTCTTTTTCGGTTTTCTGTAAATAGCTATATTTGTCCGATTATTGATTTAGGTATGAAGACGAATAAGACGAATGCGGCTCGGCTGTTGGATAGGGCGAAAATACCATACGAATTGGTTCCTTATGAAGTCGACGAGAATAATTTAGCTGCTACTCATGTTGCCGAACAACTGGGTGAGAATATAGAACAAGTATTCAAGACTTTGGTATTGCGTGGCGATAAACACGGGATATTCGTTTGTGTGATTCCGGGCGACAAAGAGGTCGATTTGAAAAAGGCTGCCAAAATATCGGGAAATAAGAGTGCCGAGATGATTGCCATGAAGGAACTGTTGCCGACTACCGGATATATTCGGGGTGGTTGTTCTCCCATTGGCATGAAGAAAAATTATCCTGTATATATTCACGAAAGTTGTTTGTCACATGACCCTATTTATATTAGTGCCGGACAACGAGGATTACAGATAAAAATAGCAGCCGGGGCTCTTATAGAGTTTGTTTCAGCGGAGGTCGGAGACCTTGTCGGTTAATCTTGGTACACGATATAATTCGGTGTGGATTAATCCACAGGGAGTAAAATGTCTTGTCCATATAAGATGAGGTAAAAAAGACTTATAGAACCCGAAGGGGGATACATAGGTGTGAACAGAGTCTTCGTCTTTATTCACAATCTTTTTTCATAGTTCCCTGTTTAATGGCTCGGATAAGCCGGGATTCTATGCGGAGAAATTCTTGTTCGAAATTAGGAGTGAAGATTCCTTTCCCCATATTTTCATGTATTTCTGAAAATGTCCAGAACTTTCCGTCGTCGATTTCGACTGGATCGATTTGTATTTTTCCGGTATATACCGTATAGAATGTGTTTACCATCTCGCGTTCCCGATCCGATTCGAAGATATAAGTAAGCACATGTATCGGAATGAAATGCGTGATTCCCAACTCTTCGCGAACTTCTCTTGCCAACGCTTCTTCGACGGTCTCCCCGTAATCGATATGACCGCCTACGGCCGTATCCCATTTGCCGGGTTGAATGTCTTTATTCATCGATCGCTTTTGAAGATACAACTCCCCGTCGTTATTTATAATATGTAGGTGGACTACCGGGTGGAGCAATTTCGATCCGTTGTGGCATTCACGGCGGGTCGCTTTTCCTATTGTGTTACCTTGTTCGTCTATCAGAGGAAACCATTCTTCTTTATTCATGATTCAAATGAGTATTCGGGTTATAGTCTTGAATACGTTTTTGCAGCGTTTCTTCATCGAGAGGGTTCCCGGCTTTGTCGAATGGCAACCTGAAACCGCATCCTTCTTTCCATCGGCTGCATCCGTATGCCGTCTTTCCCTGTATGATATGGCCGGTGTGGCATACGGGACATGATAAAAGTTGTTCTTTTGGTTTCTTCTCCGTAGATGTTTTATTTGTTGTTTTTTTCTTCCCGGGTTTGGCCGATGTCGTCGATTTTTTCTTCGGTTCCTCCGGTGGTGGAGCAGCTGTGATTTTGCCGGAATTGTCGCTTAGTACGTACAAAACGATTTCGCCCACCATTTTTTTCAGTTCTTCCAGAAAATCGGCGGCACGATATTCGTTGCGTTCTATTTTACGCAATTTGTTTTCCCAAATACCGGTCAATTCGGCCGATTTTAGCAACTCGTTGCGAATAGTCCCGATTAGCTCCACTCCTGTTTGAGTGGCAACCAGATTCTTCCTTTCTTTACGGATATAGTGGCGTTTGAACAGCGTTTCAATAATGGCGGCTCTCGTGGAAGGACGTCCGATACCGTTTTCTTTCAAGGCATCTCTCAGTTCTTCGTCCTCTACCGATTTTCCAGCCGTCTCCATAGCCCGCAATAATGTGGCTTCGGTATACGGTTTGGGAGGCTGGGTCCATTTTTCTGCCAAAGAAGGTGTGTGCGGGCCGGTTTCACCTTTGGTGAAAGCAGGCAAGGTGCTTTCCGACTCTTCGTTATTTTCTTCTTTCCCGAATACGGTTCTCCACCCCGGAGATAAAATTTGTTTTCCCGTGGCTTTAAATTCGATTTGATTTACCTCGCCCAGTACGACCGTATTGGAAACGATACAATCGGGATAGAATGCCGCAATAAATCTTCGGGCCACTAAGTCGTACACTTTTTGCTCTTCGCCGGTGAGGTTGGTTGCCTTTACGTTCGTGGGAATGATGGCATGGTGATCGGTCACTTTGGAGTTGTCGAATACCTTTTTGCTCTTGGGAATCTTCCCGGTCGAAAAGGGGGCTGTTAATGTTGTGTAAGCTGTTAATGCCGACATTATGCCCGGAACCTTCGGATATATGTCGTCACTTAGAAATGTAGTGTCGACGCGAGGGTAGGTGGTTACTTTTTTTTCGTAAAGCGACTGAATGATTTTCAAGGTGTTTTCAGCCGAGAAAGAGAATTTTTTATTACACTCGACTTGAAGGCTGGTTAAGTCGAATAATCTCGGTGGCGCTTCTTTTCCTTGTTTGGTCGTTATATCGGTAACCGTGAAGGGGAATCCCTCTATTTTTTGTAGAAATTCTTTTCCCTCTGCTTCGGTTTGAAATTTCCCTTTGGTGACGGCGAATGTCGTTTCCCGATATAAGGTTTTCAATTCCCAATAAGGTTGAGGAACAAAATGTTCGATTTCGAGTTGACGGTTTACGATTAATGCCAAAGTGGGAGTCTGTACCCTCCCGATGGAAAGGACTTGACGGTTCTGTCCATATTTCAACGTGTAAAGCCGGGTAGCGTTCATTCCTAACAACCAATCGCCGATAGCCCGTGAAAGTCCGGCAAAATAAAGAGAGTCGAATTCTGTTTGAGGTTTGAGATTTTGAAATCCCTCTCGTATGGCTTCTTCTGTCAAGGACGATATCCAAAGGCGGTAGACCGGGCATTTACAAGCTGCTTTTTGCATAACCCATCGTTGAATGAGTTCCCCTTCTTGACCGGCATCACCACAGTTTATGACGGCTTCGGCGTTGGACATGAGCGATTCTATGATACCGAATTGTTTTTCTATACCCCGGTCGGAGATTAATTTAATCCCGAATCGGGTGGGTATCATGGGCAGGGATCTCAATGTCCATTGTTTCCACGAGTCGGTATATTCATGAGGCTCTTTTAATGTGCAGAGATGGCCGAAAGTCCAAGTCACCTGATAGCCGTTCCCTTCGTAATATCCGTCATGTCGGTTCTTTGCGCCTACTATATCGGCTATTTCTTTGGCTACACTGGGTTTTTCGGCTATACAGACTTTCATTATATTGTTTTGTAGTTTAAACGAAGAAACAAGGAACGACAAAATCCGTTTTTCCGGTCGTGTCTTACTGTTACTCATTTCCGAGTGCAAAGTTACATTTTTATTTTCATTCTTCGTAATATCCGGTCAATGGCCTTGTAGAGATTGGGGCTTGTAAGAAAAATTTGTCTGGTCGATAACTTTTAGAAGTCTGCGGTCGGTAATCGGGGCGGTAAATTCTTTTATTTCAGTTTCAGTCAGTTTCCTGTCGAGAGAGTGTATAAGCCTGATGATCGAGCGGGTATTAATAAGCTGGCAAGTGAAATCGGTAGATGGTCCGAAATAGGTTTCATATGTTTGTTTTCTGAGTGCTCGAAGTTTCTCTTCTCTCATGGAAATTTGTTCTTTTTCGGATTTTTTGTTGAACGACTCTATGGTTCTTTCTACATTATCGGGTGGCGTTTGGATCTCTCCGAATACAAATTTCAGAGTCTCTTTTTCGGTATTTGATAAGTCTATATTTCGCTTTTCGAGAGCTTTTATAAAGTCTGAATATTCCCAATTAGGAGGTGTCGTCATGGCTCTCCAACTTTCCAATAACATTAAAAAAGGCAGGTAATATTCCGAAGTCGTAGATAAAGGGTCATTCATGGCGGAAATGTCTACGAATGATGTATAATCTATATTCTTAATGCTGTATTCGTTTATAATATTTTTATCTATAATATTCATATATACAAATATATGATAAATAAAATTATAGTAATTATTTAGAATTGATAAATGATAAGATGTATCGGATATTTCTCCTTGATTATATTTCGAATTTACATATTCAAGTTTTACTTTAAATTTATTTTCTTCCGAAGTATAATATTTTTGTGTTGAAAGGGTGTTTAGGCTTTTTATCCAATCTTCCGTTTCTGAAATGTTTTTTAATCGTATTTCCCTTAATTCGTAATTGATTCGGGCATTCTTACCTCGGTATGTCGAATGAACGCAGTTTTGTTCTATTTCTCCTGAATATCGATAGGGAGCAAATAATTCGTCCAAATACGTTTCTATGTAAAGCGTATCTGTTGGTTCGATATAAAAAGGGATATATCGATCCCCAAAAATTAGTTTTTGTTGGATTGGATAGCGTGTAGGGATTTTTGCGGAGAACGAACCGTCTGGTGCGATAGGAATGTTTATTTCGGTCTGTTTCCCGGAGAACAGATCGTCCTGTATGATTTTCCCGTCGGGTAAATTCAACCGTTTGTGATATCCGACGAATTTACCTTGTAGTATAGCTGTGTCGAGTGTTATTGCTGGTGTAGCAGATCTGTATATAGGGTTGGGTTGTGGATATATGGAAGTCTTGTTCCTTTTTTCGGTTAGAGATAAACCTATAATTCTGATTTCGTTGGATTTTTGATTTCCGATGATATCGACCTCCGTTAAGGACGGAGGGAGCGCAGGGAAATCCATTTCTATATGGATCGTACTGTCGCTATCGAATTGGAAAATTCGGTTGAAATCGACACCGTCTATATCCCGTACTTTCCCGGAAAACCGTTTCATACTGTCTTGGACGACCCAATCGTCGTGTATGGTGAGAGACGTATGTGGTAGTTGTTTCAGCGTGATGTACATTCGGCTTACGGTGTCTCGTAATAGAATGCTGTCGACTGTTACAACCGGCGTATTTCGAGCGACCCAGTTCGGGTTGGTTATTATTTTTTCTGCATGAAGCGAAGATATGAGCAGAGGTAGGAAGAGTGATAAAAAAGCTCTCATTAGTGATTCGTTATATGTGTTATAGCGAATGAACAAATGAGAGCCGTAGTAAGTTCAATTTGATTACAGTCCTTTTTGTTTGGCTTCGTCCCAAATGGCATCCATTTCGGCGAGAGACATCTCTTTTAGATTTTTACCTTTTTGTAATGTTTCCTCTTCCAGATAGTTAAACCGCCGTATAAACTTTTGGTTCGTATGTTCCAATGCATTTTCCGGGTTGATGTCATAAAGTCTTGCCGCATTGATGAGACTGAAAAATAGATCTCCGAATTCATTTTCCATATTATCCGGATCCATGTTTTCTATTTCATTTTTCAGTTCGTCGAACTCTTCAAAAACTTTGTCCCAGACTTGGCTTTTTTCTTCCCAGTCGAAGCCTACATTGCGTGCTTTATCTTGTATTCGATATGCCTTTATTAGAGCCGGTAAGGTCGATGGCACGCCTTCGAGTACGGTTTTATTACCGCCTTTTTCTTTCAGTTTGAGTTCCTCCCAATTTTGCTCAACCTCGTTCGATCCATCGACATGGGTTGTACCGAATACATGAGGGTGGCGATAGATTAGTTTTTCACAAAGAGCATTGCAAACATCGGCAATATCGAAAGAACCGTTTTCTTCTCCTATTTTAGCATAGAAAGCGATATGTAACAATACGTCTCCCAACTCTTTTTTAGTGGCTTCGTTGTCCTTTCTGATAAGAGCATCACAGAGTTCGTAGGTCTCTTCTATCGTGTTGGGACGTAAACTTTCATTCGTTTGCTTATGATCCCACGGACACTTTTCGCGTAGAATATCGAGGATATCGATAAACCGGCCGAATGCCTCTATTTTTTCTTCTCTCGTGTGTGACATGTGTTTATTTATTAAATGCTTTTAGTCCTTTTTGTAAGAAATCGATAAATTTAGCTACGCTTTCATTGTATCCGTATGGGGCGGCTAATGGCTCTCCGTCACTATTGATGATAACATAGTATGGTTGAGCATTGGCTCCGAATTTATGTCTTTGTAAGAAACTCCATTTTTCACCGACGGTCGTTAGTTTTACCGATTTCCCATTTTCGGTTACCGTAATGGGCTTCTTTAATTTTTCTTTGTCATCGACCATTAAGGTAATAAGTACGTATTTGTTTTCAAGAATCTGTTTTACAACCGGGTCGGTCCACACGGAAGCCTCCATTTTACGGCAGTTGACACAACCATACCCCGAAAAGTCGATGAGTATGGGCTTCTTTTCTTGTCGGGCGTACGCCAAACCCTCGTTATAGTCGTTGAAGGCTGCGTGAACTTCTTTATTATATAAGTTGAAATCTTGGGTATATAAGGGGGGCGCGAATGCACTGATCGCTTTTAACGGAGCTCCCCACAATCCGGGAATCATATATAATGAAAAAGATAGCGAAATGATGGCGAGGAATAAACGGGGAACGGAGACGTGTTTAATCGGGGAATCGTGCGAAAAGTTGAGCTTACCGAGCAGATAAAATCCCAACAATGCGAAAATAACGATCCAAAGCACCAAAAATGTTTCCCGGTCGAGTATGTGCCACCCATAGGCGAGATCGGCTACCGATAGGAATTTAAGTGATAATGCCAATTCCAAAAAGCCTAATATGACTTTGACGGTGTTTAACCAGCCTCCCGATTTAGGCAATTGTTTCATTAAAGAAGGGAACATGGCGAATAATGCGAACGGTATGGCTAAGGCGATGGCAAAACCTCCCATTCCGACAGCAGGTGCGAGTGTCCCGCCCCAAGAAGCGGCTTCTACTAATAGAGTGCCGATTATGGGTCCGGTACAAGAGAAAGAAACCAAAACCAATGTAAACGCCATGAAAAAGATAGCGATGATACCGGTTGCGGTGTCGGCCTTCCTATCGAGTTTATTACTCCATGATGCAGGTAGGGTTATATCGAAAGCCCCGAAGAAGGAGACTGCGAAAAGAACCAACAGTGCGAAAAACAGTATGTTGAACAAAGCGTTTGTCGCTAAATCGTTAAGGGCACTGGCTCCGAATAGTAGGGTAATCAGTAAACCCAGTCCTACATAGATAATGATGATGGACAAACCGTATAAGATGGCTTCGCCGATCGCCTTGTGCCGGCTTTGTTGTTTTTTCAGGAAAAAGCTCACTGTTAGGGGAATCATGGGCCAAACACAGGGTGTTAGTAATGCTAACAATCCTCCGATAAATCCCGATATGAAAATAAACCAAAGAGAACTTTCTTGCAATAATTTTTCGGTACTCATTGCTCGAAGTTCTTCAACTACTGGCTGCCAGCCTTTTTGACTGGTTAAATTGGAAGATGAGTTTGTATTAAGATTTACAGGAGTCATAACCGGGGCGGTTGTCGTTGGAGTTTTGCTTTCTCCAAAGGAAAATTCATGTTTGGTTGGAGGCAAACAAGTTACATCGTTACACGCTTGGTAAGTAATGTATCCTGTAATTTTAAAACTATCGGGATTTTCTATAAATATAGTTTGCTTGAAATCTATTGTAGAATTATACCACCCCAATTTCATATCGAATAAAGCGCTATATTCTTCATGAGGTCGTTTAGACGGGGTTACATCTCCCTTTAACGACACATTAGATATATCGTCGAAAGAGAACGAAGTAGGAATAGGTCCTCCGGAGGGAATATCGGTAGCATATAAATGCCAACCATCTTCTATATATGCGTGAAAAACAATCTCCTTCTCATTACCTTCTCCTTGCATGGAAACTTTCCATTTGACAGGCTCTATAATTTGAGAATAACTACTCATGCAAAAAAGCATGCCGACGATCAATAAACCTAAAAACTTTTTCATATTACCCAATTTTGTGTGGCAAAGATAGTGCAAACGAGGGCAGAAACAAATTTATTTGATTATGCCGAGTGCCGCCTATTTTCGCATTTTTGCAAAGATAGTGCAAACGAGGGCAGAAACAAATTTATTTGGTTATGCCGAGTGTCGCCTATTTTCGCATTTTTGCAAAGATAGTGCATATTAGTCAAATCGAAAACCGATTCGGCGATATGATTTGGGAAATAATAGATAAAATATGTAGATGAACAAAAATAGTGTTCGCTATGTGGATAATAATTTTTACCTTTGCCATGAATGTAAGTATAGTCTTTTCATCGTTAAGTAAAAATCAGACAATAAAGACAAATGATCAATAAGATAATTGCAGAAGAAAAAATACAGCAGGTTCGTAAGTTCTTGGAGAAAAAGGAAAAGATTGTGATTACATGTCATGTATCTCCTGATGGAGATGCTATCGGAGCTTCGTTGGGGTTGTATCATTTTCTTGATGGGTTAGGGAAAGAAGTAAATGTGGTTGTCCCGGATTTACTCCCTAGGAATCTTCTGTTTTTGAAAGGGACGAAAGAAATCGTAGTCTATACTCGTTATCCCGAGTTTGCCGAAAAATTGATGTCGGAGGCTGAGCTTATATTCTGTTTGGATTTTAATGCTATCAGCCGTATCGACCGGTTGCAAAAGTCTGTGTCTTTATCCGAAGCGAAGAAAGTCCTTATCGACCATCATTTGAATCCGGAGGATTTTTGCGATGTTACCATCTCTCACCCGGAGGTTGCATCAACCAGCGAATTGATTTTCAGGTTGATTTGTCGCATGGGTATGTTTGATCGCATGGGGCTGTATTCCGCAGAAGCCATCTACACGGGAATGATGACCGATACGGGGAATTTTACCTATAACTCCAACATTCCCGAAATGTATTACATCATAGCAGAGTTGGTAAAATTAGGTATCAATAAAGATAAAATTTATGCTTTGGTATATAATACCAATTCGGTAGATAAGATAAAATTGAACGGATATGCCGTCAGTGAGAAAATGGAAGTTTTCCCGGAATATAAGGCGGCTATGATATCGCTTACCCGAGAAGAATTGAAGCGGTATGATTATCACAAGGGTGACAGCGAGGGTCTGGTAAACGTACCTTTGGGTATCGAAGGAATAAGGTTTTCTACTTTTTTCAGAGAGGATAAGGAGTATATAAAAGTCTCTATGCGTTCCAAAGGATTTTTCCCGGTTAATAAAGTTGCTGCGGAGCATTTCAACGGCGGAGGGCATTTAAATGCCGCCGGTGGAGAATTTCATGGTACGATGGAAGAGGCTCAGGCTCTGTTAAGGAGTATACTACCTTTGTATGATAAATATATGGTGAAGGATAAAGACTAAGAAGTATTTGATAAATATGGTAAAGATAGCACGAATTTTATTTGTTTTTTTTACGGTTATGATGGTATTATCGTCTTGCGATAATGGAAAATCCTATGCCGATTTGTTGAAAGAAGAAGATAAGGCGGTGAAAGCCTTTTTGGCCGATAAAATAGTAATTAACAGCATTCCGGCCGATTCGGTATTTGTTACTTTGCAAGATGTCGGTAACAACGATACGTTGGCAGTGCCCTATTATCGTTTGGACGATGACGGCAATGTATATATGCAGGTTCTTGATGCCGGGATACAAGACGATCGTTTTGAGAAGGGGAATGATGTAAACATTCGTTTTCTTAGGGTCGATTTGAAAGCATTGATGAATGGCGAGAATCCCGATCCGGTGGGTAATACGAATCCGGCCGATTACATAACGATTCGTTTCGGTGAAACGACATTGTCTTCGACAACTCAATATGGGACGGGTATTCAATACCCGATGTATTTTCTCGGCAATGAATGTAAAGTCAATTTGTTGATTCGTGCAAAGTTGGGATTTACGGCTGAAACTTCTACGGTTATACCGTATCTGTATACTATTAGCTATAACAAATCAAAATAAAACAAAATGTCTCTCATTAAATCTATTTCAGGAATTCGCGGTACAATCGGAGGAAAAGCCGGCGATGGGCTGAATCCTTTGGATATCGTTAAGTTTACGGCAGCGTATGCTACCTTTATTCGTAAAAACACACCGGTAAAAACGAACAAAATTGTTGTCGGACGTGATGCCCGCATCTCTGGCGAGATGGTGAAACATACGGTTATCGGGACTCTTATGGGAATGGGATTCGATGTCGTGAACATCGGATTGGCTACTACTCCGACCACCGAGATTGCCGTGACTATGGAGAAGGCTTGCGGTGGAATTATATTGACAGCAAGTCACAATCCCAAACAATGGAATGCTTTGAAATTGCTGAATGAGAAAGGTGAATTTCTTAATGCCGCCGAGGGACAAGAAGTATTAAATATAGCTGCTGCCGAGGCATTCGATTTTGCAGACGTCGATCATTTGGGGCGTTTGTATGAAAACAACACATATACGCAAAAACATATCGAGAGTGTTTTGGCATTGGATTTGGTCGATGTCGATGCGATTCGCTCGGCCGGATTCAAAGTAGCCATAGATTGTGTAAATTCGGTAGGCGGTATTGTTATCCCTGAATTGTTAAAGGCTTTGGGAGTAAAAGACGTTATAGAACTGAACTGTACGCCTGACGGAAAATTCCCTCATAACCCCGAACCTCTTCCGGAAAATTTAACTCAAATAGCCGGTGTAATGAAGGAAGGAAAAGCCGACGTCGGATTCGTTGTGGATCCCGATGTAGACCGTTTGGCAATCGTATGCGAGAATGGCGAAATGTTTGTCGAAGAATATACCTTAGTCGCTGTGGCGGATTATGTGTTGAAACATACTCCCGGAAATACGGTTTCGAACCTAAGTTCTTCGAGAGCGTTGCGCGATGTCACACGTCTGTATGGACAACAATATAACGCCTCGGCCGTGGGAGAGGTCAATGTAGTGACTTTGATGAAACAGACCGGAGCGGTTATAGGCGGCGAGGGCAATGGCGGTGTGATTTATCCGGCCAGCCATTACGGTCGTGACGCTTTGGTGGGTATCGCTTTATTCTTGTCGCATTTGGCGAAAGAGAAAAAGACTGTCAGCCAGTTGAAAGCCACATATCCGGCTTACAGTATAGCCAAACAGAAAATACAACTTACTCCCGATATCGATGTCGATGCCTTGTTGGTTGCTGTTAAGGAAAAGTATGCTCAATACGATATTACGGATATCGATGGAGTAAAGATCGATTTTCCCGATCGTTGGGTGCATTTGCGTAAGTCCAATACGGAGCCTATCATTCGAGTGTATTCCGAAGCCCGTACTCCCGGATTGGCCGAAGAGACAGCTGCCGGAGTAATGGCTGTAATTGCAGAGATGACAAGGAAATAATGCATGATTATATTCTGACAGAAGGAGGAGACTCGTCGAGCCTCCTCCTTCTGTTTTTATCTAGATGTTTTTACAATCCGTTCGCTTCTCGTTTTTTCGTTTGTGAATATCTGTACTACATATATACCGTCGGTCAGATTTGAGACATCTATATGCTGATTGTCAAAAGGCAGGGGGTATATTTTCCCGGTAAGGTCTATGGCGTTTACTCGAATTATATCGCTCTCGGTAGTATTAATTTTATCTTTTGCATAGGTAGGATACAACTTTGCCGATTGTTTGTTTTCTTCGATTCCTGTATTTCCGTTTTTCACGATTTTGAAAGTATCGAATAGAGTCGCTTGGGCATTTGCATCCGATGTGTATGTTTTGACTTCTATTTCAGAACTGCTTACGCTTATTTCACTAAATGCAGGTGCTCCGGGTTGTCCATATTTCCCTGTGAATAAATCCCAATAACCTTCGACTTTATGTTTGTCAAATCCTGCTTCCATTTCGTCTTGTGTATAAGGATAGTAACGTTTTCGTCCACAGGTTCCGTTTACAAAGTAAAGAGTCCCGTCCTTTACATTGAATGTCCCGCCTTGTTGTCCTTTGGGGTTTTTATTGCTGTCGGGAGAAACTAGTTCTACATTTGTCACGCTTCCCGGAACGATCGTTTTCGTCGTATTGTTTATGGGACCCATTACTTCATAAATGTGGTCATGCCCTTGTATGACAAAATCTATGTTCAATTCTTGAAATACAGGCAGTAGGGTGGCTCTGAACAAAGCCCCGTCTTCATCGGTCTGATGTCCGCTACCGGTAAATAAGTTTTTATGTACGGCAGCAATTCTCCATTTGGTATCGGGATATTTTTCTACTTGGTCTCTAAACCAATTGGCTACGTCGTTGCTCAGATATGTACTGGTCCCATTCGCATAACTGTAACTTCCCCGCCAAAAATCTTGATGGCTATATACCATAAATAAAGCATCGCCATAAACGAATGAGTAGGTAATTCCATCGAATTGAGGTTTGACTGTCGCTGTTTCGTTGAAAGTCTTGTCGGTATTGAAATGATATGTATAATTCAAATTAGGAGTGTCATCGTGGTTTCCATCGGTCGGAGCTAAGGCCATTCGGGATAAAAGAGGTTTCATGCTTACTTCGAACCATTGTTCCCATTCCCATTCGGAGTTTTGTTCTGTTCCTGTTTCTACAAAATCACCTGTGAACAACAAGAATTTTGCATCGGGAACTTGTTGGGCTGCCGTGATTGCAGACCATCGTGCATTTTCTACATACTCATTGTCCATAATATGGGAGTCTGTCATATATAAGAATTTAAATTCTTCCTTGTTCGTATTAGCTGTAATGAAGGATTTAATATCGCTCCAATTCCCATCATATCCCACACGATAGGAATAGGTTGTATTCGGGGTAAGTCCGGTAGCGATGGCTTTATGGCTTGTGTAATTGAATTTTGTGTTAGTGGGTAGTGCGGCTGCTTTTAATATGCCACTGGTACTTACCGCATAATTTAGATTGTTTGCAGCTTGATGAGCCGCTTCTATTTCTGTGGCATTTGTAAAATCCGATTCGACAGCATTGCTTTTGGCTACAATTTGTACTTTCCCGGAAGAAATACCACTGTTTGTAAACCAAGCGAAAGCCATTCGGGTGGACGGGTCTCCGTTGATATTTGTAACTACGCAATAGGGCATACCTTTGGGTACGAGTGCTTGAACCTCTTCTTTCAAGGCGAGAAGGTTGATTTGAGAGCTGTCAGCTCTTGCGGCCTCTTTGGCCATAAGCATTTTTATGTAAGAGGGAATCGTATAGTCATCTTGTGACAGTTTATCGGCTTCTAATACATCGGGGTGTATAATGATAACAGGTTTTTCGGTGACTGTTATGTGGCAAGTATCTTTAAAGTTGCCGTCTAGGGTCGTAACGATAATTTTTGTTTCGCCTATACCTTTTCCTGTAACTAATCCACCCTCGACGACAGCTATCGAATTGTTTAAAGAATTCCAAGAAACTTTTTTATTAGAGGCATCGGACGGTAGTACGATAGCAGATAACCACTGTTGTTGCTCTTCTTCAATAGATAGAGATTTAAGTGTCAGAGAAACAGATTGTACAGCTACATCTTTTGCTTCTGGATCATATTCATAAGCTCCCAAATCATATCCGGTTCCTTTGGGACGAACGGTCCCTTTTATGTCGTAGGCAGGAGCATCGTTATCGGCAACCCCTTTGTCGATACACGGGGAGTTATTTGAGAATGTCCAGTCTGCTGCACGCATGGCTTCTATATCGGCGGCAGAGGTGGGAATACCTATAAATAGAGTGGGGGATTTGAAGTTGGGCCCGGTCGCATCTGTATTTATGGAACTTAGAGTTAAAGCATCTTTGGCATCGGCAAATCCACTGACCGCCGCGTTGTGGCTCGAACCGTTTCCTTCAATAAAAGCGATAGGATCGCCGAATCCTTCTTCTGCTTGATTGTTCCAACAAATCGTATTGATTGTCTTTCCTTCGCTGTGGATCGCTGCATATTGGGAGCCATAATTACAAGCTATTATACAGTTTGCCACAATGCCGGAAGGATTATAAATACCACCACTATTGGGCCAACCGCTTACTGTTGCCGAATTGTTATGGATAATACAGTTTCTGACGATACCGCCGTTCTCGTTGCGTATGGTTCCATATTTGCCTTGATTGCCTCGCATGATACAGTTTTCGACAATACCACCGGAGTTACGTATCGCACCACCGGAACTGGTGGAGGAGCATAGCTCTATAATACAATCTTTTATAACTCCTCCATCATTGAAAACTCCTCCTCCGTTTTGTCCTTTACAGTTTTTGATACGGCATTTCGAAAGAGTAATATTCGCCCGGATATAAGCTGCTCCTCCATCGCTGCTATGTTCGGCATTTTGAAGTGTAAGTCCTTCTATGAGGGTCGGATTTTCGCACGGGGAATCGTATTTGACGATTAAGTATTTTCCCAAACCTGTTCCGTCGAGTATGGTTTCGAATGTTTCGATGTCTCGTGCACCTGTATCTGCATTATATCCGCCTAAAATATTTACTCCGTCTACAATAGATACATATTCATTGTAGAGTCCCGAAGACACAAATACCGTATCTCCTGTGTGGCAGCTTTCTACGGCCGATTTGATGGAACTTTTTGCGGTAGCCCAAGATAACCCGTCACCATCACTACCTGCCGATACATATCGGTTTGCGGCATTACACCAATTACTCGATGCCAATAAGGCTATCGATAATGTCAAGCAAGATAATTTTTGTTTCATAATATCAATTATTTGTTAATGAATTTGTTATAAAATTATTTTAAACGGGCATATTTGATTTTTTATTTTTGTATGTTTTATAGCACATATTTCGAATGGATATATTTTAATGAATTGACAATTAGGTGTTTGCGTCTTGTTTGTGGATATAGATATACCTTTCGGATACTTTCGAAATGAAATATATCGAAACTTTATACGGAGGAATAAGCCAATAGAAGAATTATTTGCTCCTTATATCGGAATGTAGGACAAATAAAATTGAAAGGATTGCCTTCTTTTGAATGAGAATTTTAGAGCATTTTTGTTGATAGGGTAGGTATATTATAGCCTTTCGTTCAAGATGTTTGCAATATCGGTGGTGAGGTTTTCCTCGGTGACAGTCTGTACGGTAGATAGTCGAATGAATTTATCGCTTGGTGTACAGATAACTGTAAATACAGCCGACAAACAGGGCTCCGCCTACGATGTTGCCGAATGTGGCAGGAATGAGATTTGCCAAGATGAAATCATTCCAACTTATCGCAGCTCCTTGCAGCATGCCTAATGGGATAAAGAACATATTAGCTATGCTGTGTTCGTAACCTATGGCGACGAAACACATGACCGGAAACCAGAGACCCATCATTTTTCCAGCGGTGGAGTGTGCGCTGAATCCAAGCCAGACAGCGAGGCACACTAACCAATTCGCTCCGATTCCTTTGAGGAAGACGACCCACCCAGACATGTTTACTTTGGCTTGTGCGATTTGGACAATGGCGTTTTTCCACGGGTCGGCATCAACGATGCCCGTACACCATACCATTATATAAACAAAGAAAATCGCTCCTATGAAATTGCCTATATAGACAATCGTCCAATTTTTCAATATGGGCATGATTCCGTATTTCTTCTTCATAAATCCGGGAATCAGCACGGCATTATTACCGGTGAAAAGTTCTGCCCCGGCCAAAACGACCAAGATAAGTCCCAAAGGGAACATGCAACCTGACAATAGTTTTTGTAACCCCGGATTTCCTGCTGTCCATTCGGGAAATCCGTATCCGATGAGTAGGGAGAGAAGTCCTCCCATAGCGATGTAAATCCCTGCCAGCATTGCGGCGACGAGCGTTCTAGGAAAGGATAACAAGATTTTATTCAGTGCTGCCCGTTCGGCTTGGGCTACTATTTCGGCGGGTGTAGAAAATGACATGATAAATTTGTAATTACGAGGATAGGAGACGGTTCTACATAGTCAAACCACAAACAAGATTTACCTTTTGTTATCTTTGTTATAGCAACCACAAATATTACTTTGATTGCCACATTTTTTGTTGCTGGAAATTCGTCATCAAAGGTAGACAATTAAAATAATATACGCACTACTTTATTTGTTTTTATTATAAAATATTGTTTAGGAGGTTGGCGGGGGGATTATCGAGGAAAATACTTTGAGGAATATAGTAAAAACGGCTGTCGATTTTCTATCGGCAGCCGTTTGGGTGATTGGGTGTACCGACAAATAAGTAAATCTATTTATCGGCCAGTTAAGCATGAATTTGTTTTATGGCTATTTGACGAGTACTTTGGTAACTCCTTTTTCTGTATGGACAAGGTAGCAGCCTGCGTGCTGCATGGGAATGACTTCGTAATCCGTATGCAAAGAGGCATTCGTTATCGTTTTACCATCGAGCGAGTAAACGGTGACCTGTACTCCGTTCAATCCGGTCAATATGATGTTTCGTCCTTCGCTGTATATCGAGCTGTTGTCTGCTGTGTTATCTGCTATACCGGTACTGCCGGAAGTCAAGGTAATGTTGTCTATGGCTATGCGTGCACCGGCTTTTTCTGTTTTTCCACGGAAGCCTAACTGTATGCGTTTATTACCGGCCAGTTGGTCGAGCGGGAGGCTTACTTTGGTCCATTCGTTAGAACCGTCCGATCGAAGAGCCTCGCTTGCTGCTTCGTAGATTGTGCCGTTTACGGTGGTTTCTACTGTCAGTTCTGCGTTTTCCGTGTGCAGGTAGAATTCAAGTGTGAGTTTGTCTTGCCCGGCAATGTTGATAATAGGGGATTCAAGGCGGCTGTCATCTGCTTCCGCTTTTTTATTTACCAACATGGCGTAGCCGTTATCTTCATCTTGAGCGTCCAGAGAACCGCCGTTCTGATACATACCCCACGTATCATCTCCGCCTACGGTAGCTACCGACCATGTTTCGGTGGAAACATTTCCTTGGGCAAACGATTCGGCGAAGGGGAATGCGAGAGGCGTACCCAACATAATGCCGAATGGGGTGTAAGCACCCTTACCTCCGGCAGACACGGCGCAGATGTATCCTTGTGTGTAAGTTTGTTTGGTAAGCCCGGCAGTTGTCATGAGATAAGAGGTTTCTTTTATGCCGGTAGCCATGTCTATTATACTGCCGAAAAGGTATGTTCCGTAGTTGTAAGTCAGTTCTTCGGGATTGATGAACCCTCCGTTGGCTCCTGTTTCCGCCGGGGCATCCCACGTCAATAGGGCGGCTTGGTCGTTTTCATCGTCCCAACTGGCAATGAGGTTTTGTACGTGTTGCGGGATATCCGTGCCGATGAAAACAGACTTTTCGGCATCGCGCCCGCGTCCTTGTTCATCGTACACGATGACGTTATAATGGTTCATACCTTGCACGCCATCGACCGTGAAGGAGTATTCTTTCCCTTTTTCCACTTCATTTTCAGTTAGGATAACGTTCCCTTCCTTGAGAATCTCGATTTTGGAGAGGGTGGTGAGTTCATCGCCATTGATGGCTTTGGTCGGGGCTTTGAATGTCAGAACAGCTTTCAAGACGCCGGTCGGATCGGGAATGGCGGTGAAGTCGGTTACCGAATCGGGAGCGGTGGTCGGTATGAACGGCTCGATAACGATGTCGTCTATGTAAAGCAGATACATACCTTGGCTGGTGTGGTGGAAGCCGAAGTAGTAAGTGCCTGCTTCCTGTACTTCAATGACCGATGACTTTTCGAGGTAAGTGTCACCGCTGACTGTGTAGTCGCCAAGCGCATTAAGCATACCTTCAACCGTGTTTTCGGAACCGAATGCGGTGCTGAAACTTTCTGTGTAGAATTCGCCGTATCCTTTTGTTTTGAATGACAGTTTATACAGATAATCCGTTCCCAATTCGATGGGAGGTGTGATGATCCAGTCGTCGGCGTTCTTGTCTAACTGGTCGCTTCCGGCGGCATTGTTTATCCAAGCCCAAGTCTTGCCGTCTTCGTTGGCATCGATAATGGTGAAGATGTCGAGTGCGCTGGCGTGGTCGAACGTTTCTTTGAATTCACCCTTGAACGCCGAGCCGAAGCGGATGCGGTTCGATTCGGTGGCGACTCCCACTTTTTCAGCTACCGCTGTTACCGTGTAGTAGTAATTGCCCAGCACGTCTGGCAGGTCTTCCGTGAAAACGGTCGCCGTATATTCGGCGTTTATCGTATCATTGCCGGGGTAGCGCACGAGGATATATTTCAGTAGTTCGGCGTCGAAGTGTCCGCCGTTGGCTCCATTGACAGGAGCTTCCCAGCTTATGGTGGCATGGTTGTCTTCTAGTGTGAATTGCAGATTACCTACGGCTGCGGGGCTATCTACGCCGGCGTAGATTTCGATTTTGCTTTTTACACCGTCACCTTCGGCGTTCGATACGAAGGCTTCCACTTTGTGCGTGCCTTCCGTAAAGGTGTAAGGTGTGGAAAATTCGGCTCCGGCAACGACTGTTGCGTTTTCGAGCGTGAGCTTTTGGTGGTCGACGTAGATGGATACCTCCAACGAACCTTCCAGCTTGTCTCCTTCGAATGTTTTGTCTGGGGCGGTGAAGGTAATGTTGGCATCTAATCTTTCCGGCGAAGTATAGTTTACGCTCAGCTTATCGACGGCTGCGGGTGCTTGATGGGCTGCTGCCGGTGGTACAGTGTAAAGTCCGAGCAGGACGACGGTTTCGTCATAATCGCTCACGAGTGAAGCCTTGCCGTTGTCGAGGTTGACTTCATAGAGGGCGGATTGCAATTTGTTGTTGATGGCAGCCCAATACATTTTACCTGTGTTCAGGTCGATAGTTGCGCTTTGACTGTTTGAGGGCATGATCCCAGTGGCGCCGATGGAGGCTGCCGTGCCCGTGGCGGTGTTGATAGTGTAAAGGTTGCCATCGTCGGCTATGCCGTAAAGCGTCCCTTCTTTGTCAAAAGACAGAGTGAAGTACATGCGGTCGCCAGTGCTTGCCACTTGTGTTGGTTGCCCGGTGAGTAGGTCGACCGTGCAGAGCCTCGTCGTACCTGCTTCGGACATGAATTGCCCGTAGATGGTTTTGGTCTTGCTATCGTAAGCGAGGCTGATAGGATAGTTGTCGTACGAGGCTTTGAGTGTCTGCTGTATGTCTCGCGTCCAGCCGTCCGTGTCGAAGAGGTAGTAATTGACGCCATACACGGTAGAGCCGTAGGTCGTGACTCGGTATCCGCAGAATTTCCCGTCGGCATAGACGGCTGCCGACAGATTGAAATCGGCTGCTGTTTTGACTGGCGTGAAAGTGGTTCCTTCCTCTGCGGGGAAGGAATAAATGCCGAATTCCCCATTTTCGGAAGTACTCCACTTGGAAGAGTAGGTCATACAGCCGAACAGTTCTACACTTTCTGCGAAAGCAGCGGTTTTCAGGGAATGACGGATAGCAGCAGTTTGCTTGCGGATTGTTTTCTGCGGGTTGTTCTCTATGGCGGACAGTTTCTCTAACTGTGCCACTTTGTTGTTTGATTGGGCTTTCAAGTCTCCCAAACCGTTTACAGTGCATACAAGCAGCACTGCCAAAAACAAATTTAAAACTCTTTTCATGCGATAACTAAAATTTGATGAATATACGATGGTTTTTAATACCTATTTATTATTAAAGACAAAAATAGTTGATGAAAAGAAAGCAGAAAAATATAAATCTTCTCAATTTGTCAATTTTGATAATTTGCGAAAAGATTGAGGGTATGCCGGGAAATATCGGCTGAGGCATACGACTCTGGTTGGATAAAGAGGATTAGCTGTGTTTAAAAGTGGGTTGAGAGGGATTACGAGTCCAAATGTAGTTTTTTTATTTCTTGGCGGAAACGGGAAGGAGGAACTCCCATTTCTTTTTGGAATGCTCTGTAAAAAGAAGAAAGTGAGTTGTAGCCGAGCGAATCGGAAAGCACTTTCAGAGGAATGTCATTTTCAGGCTCAGATAACAGAGCGAGCGCTTCCCGGATGCGGTATGAATTGATGTATTCGGAGAAAGAGGTGTTTTGCTCCGTAAACATGCGCGACAAGTAGGTGCGGTTGGAGTGAAGCCGTTCTACGAGCATGTCGATGGAGATACTGTTGCTGCGGTATAAGTGTTCGTCGTTCATCAGCTTTTCTACGGCATCAAAGAGTGCTTTGTTTTTCTGGCTGGTGTTTACCAGATCGGTTTTCTCGTCCCGTTGTTCGAGCAGTTGTCTTTCCCGCTGACGGTGGGTGTCGTATAATATCACCAGTTGCCGGTACATGTGGTTCTTCCGTACATAAAGTACATATAGAGCTATGAGTATGACGGCTATGAGCCCGGTCACGAAGACGGCTAATTGAAGTTTCCGGTTCTTTTCAGACAAGAGCAGTTCTTTTCGGCTAAGTTCTTTTTCAGCTTTTTCTGTCTCGTAGTTCAGTATCATGTGGCTGAATGAACGTTCTTGTTCTATATTAAAAATGCTATCGGCGAGAGATTGATGTCTTTCCTTATGTTGGGATGCCATAGCAATATCTCCTTTTTCTTGAAATAACTCGGCCATACCTTTGTAAAATTGGAGGCGGTAATAGTAATGGTTTTGCTGTTCGGCCAGTATAAGCCCATTTTGGTAAGCTGTATTTGCTTCGTCGTAACGTCTTTCCGCTTTCAGAAAGTTGCCGTAATAAAGGTAGGCTTCGGTGAGTACGTCTATATTGGTGCGTTGCGTGTGGTTTAGTACTTTTCGGAAATATAGTTCGGCTTGTTGAGGTTTTCCAATGGCGGCAAGTATGTTCCCGTGGATTACGTCCGGTTCGTCGGTGTTGGCCATATGTGTCGCAATGGCGGTGGCTTCAGATATATAATGTAGCGCTTCGTCATAATTTTTCGAAAGATAGTACATGGTGGCAACGTTCAATGCGCCGAGAAAGCGTACATAATCATTATGTAGTTTGCTTCCCCCTTCGTATACCTCCAATGCGTATTTCATACCTGAGGGGTCGTTTCGAAGGTAGTAAATCCTCGTCATATTGCTTAAAATGATATAATAATTTGTTTTATCCTCACTTGCGTCGGCATATTGCAGAGCTTCTTGGAAGTAGGCGAGGGAGGCATTGTAATTGAGTGTCGTATTGCGTGCGTTTATTCCTAACCCGTTGGCTATAATGGTCTGTATATAGGTGTCGTGATGTTCTTCTACATAGGGAATAGCTGCATTAAAATACGTGAACATGGAGTCTGCTTGGCCGGAAAGTATATAAGCTTGTCCGATGTATGCGCCCACATAGGCTTGTGTTTTCTTGTCGTGGTTGGCAATGGCTTTACGGTAGTAGGTTTTAGCTGTGTCTATCAGTATTTCGTATTCTCCTTTACGTACGTACTCTCCCCAACTTTTGATAAGTGCGTAGGAATCTGTATGTGTTGCAGGCGTCTGTACGGTCGTGGCGTTCTTCTCCTGTTCCTTACAGCCGGAGAGAAGCAATATTATCAGAAATATGTATGATAAAATGCTGTTCATTCGAATGCTGATTAAGAGCTTAAAGTCGGGTAATCATTACCAGTTTATCACTCTTTTTGTGGTATGTGCAACCGGTAGGTCTTGTTTGTTATTTAACAATATTGTACCTTTTGACAACAAAGATAGTGCAAAGAAAAAGCACAGGCAAATTTACAGGTTCATAAAAGTGCTGTGCGATAGGGCGGAAGTACCCGCAGTGCGAGGGGAATACATTCTACAATCAAACGTTTTTTTTGCAATTCCTCTCCTTTATATTGTTTCGTAAAGCTACGGAACATGGCAGGAGAGAGGTCGATGCTTGGCTCTGTTTCCGTTATTGGCGGTATTTTTCGACATATCCATTGAATTAACCCCTCCGTCACTTCGTGCCACCTCCCCTATATTTTGCTATGCAAAACACAGAGGAGGAGGTTTAATACTCTTCTATCGCATTATTTGACATATTCATTGAATTAACCTCTCCGTCACTTCGTGCCACCTCCCCTATATTTTGCTGTGCAAAACACAGAGGAGGAGGTTTAATGCCCTTCTATCTCATTATTTATCAATGAGACGGATCGTGTTTGTCCTTCTCCCTCGCCGTGTCCAATGGCATTGCGGGGTATCGTGTAAAAAAATATAGGGAAGAGACCGAAGAAACGGTAGTTCCTGAGGAGAGGGTGTGAAAAAGATGGCATAAGATTTTTGACTGTAAGGGTTAACCCCCTCGTCCTGCGGACACTCCCCCTATATTCCCTTACGGTAACACAGGGGGAGAGGGCTAAAATGCATTTCGAACATCTTTAAACTCCTCCCTTGCCGTGCCTCGTAGCCTTGCGGGGTGTGGCGCAGCCATAGGGGAGGTGGCACGTAGTGACGGAGGGATTGAGAAGATATTATATAATCTTTGATTGAGGAGTTAGAGGTATAAAACGGGTAATCCCCATTAATTATCGACAGAGCCCTGATTGTTTTTGATCGTTTTTTTGGGTGTGGATATATGCCTCTGCCCCGTATTCCACAAGAAAATGGGATACAGGGGGTTGAGATGTGTATTTGGAGAATGAAATATTTTCTTTTATTCCCGCCTATTGCAGCCGAAAGAGGCGGCATGGAATCCGGGATTCGGTTCACCGATCGGAGTTCTTACGTAGGTTTCGCACCAGATATTGCCGGAAAGAGGCGAAAGGGGATTGGGTCGATATTCCGGTGTATCGATGTGATTCGTAAGGTTCTTTTCCCGGTTCCCGAATCCATTTTCTAATGATTCGGAGGTGTCTCCGGGTTTTCTTTCGTATGAATCGGATTCTTTTTCTTCTCTGTTTTCGGGGGTCGATGCGGTTTCCGAGGCGGCTTTTTCGTTCTCTTCGTTTTTTCTTTCCTCTTGTTTCCTGAGCGCTTCGCGCCGGCAGGCTTCGAATCGTTCGCGTTCCTCCCGTTCCTCGGGTGTGTCGAATATCTCTTCGTGGTCGACAAGGTACTGTGTGGACTCGATGTCGTATAGCCCGGCTTTCCGAAAGAGTTGGTTTCTCTTTTGGTAGTGCCAAGCGAGTGTTCCATCGGCTTGCATTTTCTTCCGGTCGCAGCGGGGACGTTTTCTCTCTTGGGAATGTCTTTCGAGCTTGTCGATACATCGAAGGACGGCGAGCAGGGTCAACCGGTCCTTTTTAGGATCGATTTCGAGGAGCATCTTGTAGTACTTGATCAGGGCTACTTGACGGTAGTTCTCGATTTCTCCTCTTAAATCTATGCTCGTATCGAATCTTGTATCTATCATCGCTCGTTTGTTTTTTCGACAAAGGTATATTCTTGTTGTCGGCAGTTTATGGCATGATGATACTTTGATGAAAGAGACGTTCTTACCGTTTTTTATTTTTGTTTTTTCTGTTATGGACTTGTCACAATTTTTGGAAAATAAATTTATAATGGAACGACTCCAATGCCGGGGCGATCCAGCAGTGTTATTTTTCCTTCGACAATTTTCACTCCATCGAATAGATCGTTGGATATAAGCAGGTTTCCGTCAAGGTCGGCCCAGTGGGCTAACGGCGACAGTTGTGCTGCGGCAGAGATGGCACAGGAGGTCTCGGTCATGCAACCGATCATCACTTTCATATCCAAAGCTCTTGCCAATATGGCCATTCGGTAGGCTTCGCGCATACCGGTGCTTTTCATTAGTTTTATATTGATACCATCGTAGAGCCCGTATGCCCGTCGTACATCGGGCATACGTTGCAAAAATTCATCGGCGATGATAGGCAGAGGAGCGCGTTCGTGGAGCCAAGCCTGTTCGTCTATCTTTTCTTTGGGCATGGGTTGTTCCACGAACAGGCAGTTTTGTTCACTAAGCCATTGTATCATTTCGAGCGCATACTCCTTATTGTCCCAACCTTGATTGACATCGACACAGATGGGGCGGTCGGTCTCTGAACGAATGATTTTTACCAATTCTTTATCGTTGTCCAATCCCATCTTGATTTTCAATACATTGTAGGGGGATGCTTCCCGCAGTTTCTGACGGACAACTTCTGCGGTATCTATCCCGATAGTAAAGGAGGTATCGGGGCATTTTTCGGGGGAGAGTCCCCATATTTTGTACCACGGTTGTCCCATGATTTTACCGACGAGATCGTGCAAAGCTATATCTACCGATGCTTTTGCCGACCGGTTGTCGGGTGCAACGGAGTCTACATAGTCGAGAATTTCTTCCATGCGGAAAGGATCGGTAAACTGCTTCAAGTCGAGTTGCCCAAGAAAGCGACATACCGATTCTTGGGTTTCGCCCAAATAAGGCGGCATGGAGGCTTCTCCATATCCTGTCCATTCTCCGAAACGGAGTTGTACTTGTACATCGGGGGTGTGGGTACGAGAACTTTTCGCCAAATTGAAGGCGTGTTTCAATTTCAAGTCATACGGTTTGAAAGAAAGTTGCAATCTATCTGAACTTGTTTCTTTGGATGCGGAAGTTCCGCAACTATTAAAAAGTGCGGGGGATAGTGTCAATCCCAATGTGCCTATCGCACTTTTGCGCAAAAAATCTCGTCTGTCCATTTTCAGTTTATTTTTGCTCGAAGTACCACGGGTGTCGTTTTACGGCCGTGATTCCCGGAGTCCCTATCTTGTTCACGACTCTGCTGATACCGAGGAGCGGAATAGCGTAATAGTCGGTATCCCGAGCATCGATACTGTTTATTTTGACTTGTCCCGAAGAGTGTATATATTTCCCATCGTTCAGGTAGAGAGCCACGTGCGAGACTTTGCCGGGGGCGTTGCCGAAGAACAGGAGGTCTCCTGTCTGACATTCGTCCCATTGTTCTGCCGGCATGATGTCGCCGGTGAGGGCTTGTTGCGAAGCATCACGGGAGAGAATGATTCCGGCAGAAAAATAGGCCGTTTTGACAAATCCCGAACAGTCGGCACTTTTGACCGAAGTGCCGCCCCAGAGGTAAGTCGTTCCCATCATTCCTTCGGCGGTCTGTATGATTTTATTCATGTTTACGGGAGTCGATGCCCACTCGGAGAGTTCGCGACATTCGTCGTGTTTCAAAAATCCGGTTCTTCCATCGGGGAAAGACACGGGTATGAACTTTTTTCCCGCCTTTCCTGCGGCTTGCAGAATACAGCCCGATACGATGTCAGACACGGTTTCGGCATTTTTATCTGCGGAGGCATATACATAGCCTTGCAGTCCGGTATAGACATATCGGGTGGCATTTTTCCATTCGGTCCACTCGGCAGTAGTTTTTACGGAGATAGAATTTGCGATTATCCAACTGATGTAATTATCGGGAGTTTGCACTCTGTACCAACCCTTTTGCTCTTCCAAGATGAGCAGGGGCGTACCGAGAATAGCCTGAGAGACCATCTCGGCCGAATGCCTCGGCTCGCTTCTCAAATGTGCACAGCAGACTGTGACAATACCTCTTGTCTTTTCGCCAAGACGACGGTCGGGCAGTAGCTTTATCGTATTTATATAGGAGATTCCGGCCGTGTCGAGCGTTCGGAGCAATGTTTCGACGGCTTGCCGGTTGTCGCACTTTCCTTTCAGAATATGGATAGAATCGTTCAATAGCTCGCTCGATACCGTATAGATGGCTGTGCGGGAATCGGGTGCATATTGTCGTCCGATTCGTTCTATCCAAGTTTGTATATCATTGGACCGGGCATTTGCCATAATCGGGATAATCAACAGAAAACAAAGTATGGTTTTTACAGTCGATGTGTTCATGGGGGTTGTTCGAATAGTAAACAATTATAGCGAACGGTAAGAGCCGTGTAAACGAAAATCGCATTTCCGACTTGGCTATGCCGAACCGCTTCTTATCTTCATAGCTACAAATATATTGAAAAGCCCCGATAGATCGAACTTTACGACCCGATAAATTTCATCTGTTTTTTTACAATCCGGTTATCGGTGTAAAGCAATCTCGGGTAGTGTCCAAAAATGAGCTTGGGGAAAATGTTCGTTCAAATAGGTTTTCAAATATTCCTCGGTGTCTTTGTCTATCCGCTCGTCTGTTTTCGGAAAGGTATTGTAGACTATTCCGTAAAGGGGAATATTCCTATTTACCAGCGCTTCGATAGAGAGCAGCGTGTGGTTGATGCTGCCCAAACGCCCGGACGTTACCAAGATAACCGGCAACTGTTGGTCGGCGATGTAATCGACCGTCAGGTATCGGCGAGTAATAGGAACCATCAAACCTCCGGCTCCTTCGAGCAGAACCACGTCGTACCTGCTTTGGAGTATCCGGGTGGACTCTGTTATTTTTTCTATGGGAATAATGCGGTCGTCTATCTCGGCTGCCAAATGCGGAGAAGCGGGGTAGGAATAGACAATGGGGAATGTGATTTGCTCCTTATCCTCCGGGGTGAACGGTATTCCCATAATTTCCCGATGCAGGTCTATGTCTTCGGAGTGGCCTACATTCCCGGTCTGTATCATTTTTTGAGTGATCGTTTTAATCCCTTTGCTGTTCCATTCACGCGCCAGCCACCCTGTGGCGTAACTTTTCCCGATGTTGGTATCTATACCGGTGATAAAAAAAGTTCCTTTCATATCTGTGTTTTTTTATGTGCGACGATGTAGACGGGTCGATAGGTGAGCGTGATCTCTTTTTTCCCGTCGAATGTCTTTCTATATCGCTTTATAAAGTCGAATCCTTTTTGCCGGGAGTGTCCCGAAATACCTGTCACGCCGGTGTTTTTGAGATGCCGGAGTAACTCGACGGGTGTGTCGAAACGAAGGGTGTATTCCTCTTGTTCGAAAAGTTCGACCCGAAAGTGTTTTTCGAACAACCGTTTTAAATCGGCATACTCCCAATAGGGCATTTCTACGGTCATTAAAGATTGTATTTCGGGCAGATTGCCGGCTGCGAATGTACTGACGGCGATCGTGCCCGTATCGGACAAATTGCCGGATATGCGTTTCAAGAATCCTTCCAAATCGGTGAACCATTGAATCGTCGAAGCGGAGGTAATCAAATGGTATGTTTCGTCGAAATCGATTTTTTCGGCATCGCCTTCCATGAAATTCAACTGTTTGAACGGTAGTGCGGTTATGTAGTCTTTCATTTCGGGCGACAGGTCGTTTATCGTGAATCGGGCATCGGGGAACCTGTCGATGAGGCAGCGGGTCAGTTTCCCTGTTCCGCAACCTATTTCCAGTATATTGTCGATGCATTTGTTCAAACGGCTCGGAATCTTGTCGTTCAGCTGTCGGGCTATCCGGCTTTGGATAAGGCCTTCCCGTTCATAGGTGGAGGCTGCATTTCCGAAGCTGTTTTTAATGGTCGCTTTGTCGAGCCTATTTTCCAACACAACCGGGCGGAAATGGAAAAAATGGGGTTCGTCCAGCTCTTGAACGACCGTTGTCCCTTCCCATGCGTTCACTTGGTTTCTTGCGGGAAATATGAGGTCTCTTGTCCCGATTATCGCTTTGTCCCAACGGAAACGGGGACGAGGGTGTAGGGTTATGTTCTCGCCTATGGCACGCAATTCGTCGTACAAGCTGTTCATGTCTCTTTCGGGGAAAGCCTCCTTAAAATCGTCGAGGTGTTCGCAACACATGCGCCGGTAGAATTTTTTCAAGCTCGCTTCGTTCAAATGTTCGAGAGTCGCCCGGAATATTTCGGGGGGGATGCCTTTCTCGATGTCGATTCCGCATTCGGTTCCGTTGATGGCCGTGGCGTGTCTTATGGGGAGTCCTTTATCGGGTAAGACCGTTGCCGCCGCCCAAACGCCAAACGACCACGCATAGACTTCGATGTTTTTATAGTCGAGGAATGGGGTGGTGTCGAAGTTCAGGTCGGTGTAGTCGTAGCAGACACAACAGTCGCAGCCTATGTGACTCAGATAGGCAAACGGATGCGTATCCATTCCCCAACCGGCGAAGAGGAGGATTAAGTCGTCGGTGTGTCTGCGAGAAATGAAAGTTTGTATCATAGGCCCGATGAAATCTTGGTTAACGTGTGAATGAGCTGGTCTATCTCCGTGTCGGTATGTCCGGCGCTCAGCGAAATCCTTAACCGGGAGGTTCCTTGTGGTACGGTGGGCGGGCGAACCGGCAACAGATAAAAGCCTTCGTGCTGTAATTTTAAGGCGGTTTGTACGGTGCGTTCCGTTTCGCCCAATACGAAAGGGACGATGTGGCTGCTGCTGACAATCGCTCCGTTCAACGGATTGAGCGCTTGTCTTACTTTGTGGCCGATTGCCTCCAAATGTTCCCGGTGCGATTGCATATCGACGATTTTATCGATGATGAACAGCGTCCATTCGAGATTGACAGGCGGCAATGCGGTCGTAAAAATCAACGTCCGCATTTTGTTGACCAAATACCGTTTCATTTCATCGGAGCAGATAACGAATGCTCCTACCGAAGCGGCAGCTTTTCCGAACGTACCGACCAAGAAATCTATCTCTTTAATAACGTCTTGCTCTTCGGCGCAGCCCAATCCGCATTGACCTCTTACGCCGAAAGCATGGGCTTCGTCGACATACAGGTAAATATTGGGATAGTGTTTCTTCAACGCCACTAAGCGGGGCAAGTCGCATTCGTCACCGTCCATGCTGAATATGCTTTCGGTCACGATGAATACCGCTTCGTATTGCGAGGCCGACTCGGAAACCAACCGTTCCAACTGTTCGTAATCGTTATGCCGGTAGCGTATGCAGCGGGCTTTGGAGAGTCCTATCCCGTCGACTATGCTCGCATGGACGAGTTTGTCGGCCAAAATCAAAGAGCGGTTGTCGGTCACTGCCGGCAGAATGCCGCTGTTGGCATGGTAACCGCTGTTGAATACGAGAGAGGCTCCGGCTTTGTACAATTCGGCGAGCCTTTTTTCCAATCGAGCGTACACGGGGAAATTGCCGGTCAACAGCCGAGAAGATGTCGAGGAAAAACGAACGTCACGGGGATTCAGGTTTTGTAAAAACACCTTTTTTAAGTCCGTGTCATCGGCCAGTCCCAGATAATCGTTCGAGGAGAAATTCAACATGGTGTTCCCGTCACGGACGATGGACAGGCCTTGTGCATCCACTGCCGGCAAGGAGCGCAAATTTCCTTGTCGAGAGAGTTGTTCCAGTTGGGAAGAATAGGTATTCATTATCGCAGTGTTTTTACTACCTCCAACAGAGCCGAGGTGAGTGTGGAAAGTTGAGACTGGGTTATGATGAACGGCGGCATGATGTATATCAATTTCCCGAACGGCCTTACCCAAATGCCCCGCTCGACAAATTGTTTCTGTATGGAAGCCATATCGACCGGGTTTTTCATCTCGATGACTCCGATAGCTCCCAGTATTCTTACGTCGGAAACTTGGGGCAGTGTCGCCGCCGGACTTAACTCCCGTTTTAATTGGGCTTCGATAGCGGCGACTTTCTCTTTCCAGCCGGAAGAGAGGAGGAGAGAGACGGACGCACAGGCCACGGCACAGGCCAAAGGGTTACCCATGAAGGTGGGCCCGTGCATGAATACTCCCGGATTTCCGCTGGAAATCGTGTGGGCGACTTCGTGTGTCGTCAAAGTGGCGGCCATAGTCATGTATCCTCCGGTCAGGGCTTTGCCGATACACATAATGTCGGGGGTGACTCCCGCATGTTCCCAAGCGAACAGTTTCCCGGTGCGGCCGAATCCGGTGGCGATTTCATCGAAAATGAGCAGCAGGTTGTATCGTTCGCATAGCTGCTTGGCTTCCCGAAGGTATTGCGGGTGATAGAACCACATGCCACCGGCTCCTTGCACGATGGGTTCGAGGATAAGTGCCGCCAATTCTTCGTGATGGGCTTCTATGGCTTCCCGAAGAGGAGCGATACAGGTGGGATCCCATTCGTCGTCGAATCGGCAGGAGGGAGACGGGACAAAATAGCGGGTGGGGAGCGCATCCCCGAAAATGGAGTGCATACCGGTTACCGGGTCGCATACCGACATGGCATTCCATGTGTCGCCATGATACCCCGATCGTATGGTGATGAGGTTACATTTAGAGACCTTTCCGCGGGCGTGCCAATATTGTATAGCCATTTTCATGGCGACTTCGACCGATACGGAACCCGAATCGCAATAAAATATGTGTTGTATGGACGGGGGAACGATTTGCAAAAGCAGTTTCCCGAGGTCGATCGCCGGTTGGTGGGTGAGCCCACCGAACATGACGTGCGACATTTTTTTCAGTTGCTCTTCCGCCGCCTTGTTGAGCGTGGGGTTGTTGTATCCGTGTACGGCTGCCCACCATGACGACATGCCGTCAATGAGCTTTTGTCCGTTTTCCAATTCTATGTATACCCCTTCCGCCCTCTTGACGGGATAGCAGGGCAGGGGGGCAATGGTCGAGGTGTAGGGATGCCATAGATGTTCGGCATCAAAATTATCCATAAGCAAGCGTTTTTAGAATATGAAAAATCCGGTATAAAGCGAAACGGCCGCTGTTATCCCGGAATATATAGTTAGTAAATGTCTGTTTATTGTCGCACGAATGACCGGTGGAGCAGCTTGTCACCGGAGTATCTACGGTACTCGCCAAAATTTTGGGGAGAAAAAAACTTCCCGCCGTGTGTTCTTCTTCGGACGGTTTATCCGAACGTTCCATATTTCCCACGACAGTATCGGTGGAAGTTGTGGAAAGTCCTTTTTTCAAAGACTTGTCGGCTATTTCCTTACGGACACTTCCTATGTTTACACATTTGCCTATACTGCAAAAGGTAGCATAGTTGTGGCGATTCCATCGGCGGAACCATACCCTGTGAACCGATAAGGAGGTAGAAGTTTCCATATCGCAAAAGTACGAAAAAAATTAGAAACGACTTCTCTTTTTTTCTTATTGAGATCGTGCGGATAAAAAAACGGCTGACGGTGTAAGATAGTAGTTCGAGCTATAAATGTTAAATACTGCCCGATTTACCGAAAAAAGTGCGGTGTGTCGTTCGTGGTGTACATTACTTTTTTATATTTGTAACCACGAATATAGGATGCGGCTCGGTATAGCCAAGTCGGAAATGGGATTTCCTCTTGTCTTTGCTCTCGCCTTTCGCTATATTTGTAACCACGAATATAGGATGCGGCTCGGTATAGCCAAGTCGGAAATGGGATTTCCTCTTGTCTTTGCTCTCGCCTTTCGCTATATTTGTAACCACGAATATAGGATGCGGCTCGGTATAGCCAAGTCGGAAATGGGATTTCCTCTTGTCTTTGCTCTCGCCTTTCGCTATATTTGTAACCACGAATATAGGATGCGGCTCGGTATAGCCAAGTCGGAAATGGGATTTCCTCTTGTCTTTGCTCTCGCCTTTCGCTATATTTGTAACCACGAATATAGGATTCGGTTCGGCATAGTCAAATCGGAAATATAATTCCCTCTTGTCTCTGCACTCACCTTTCACTATATTTG